>Ga0335082_10003239_pt1 | contig 17701 bp, 10 predicted proteins | sample Lox_Sample_41_FD_206718 | JGI IMG/M metagenome (GOLD analysis project Ga0335082, IMG submission 206718) | Soil microbial communities from Loxahatchee National Wildlife Refuge, Florida, United States - Lox_Sample_4.1 | ecosystem: Environmental > Terrestrial > Soil > Wetlands | place: USA... | reverse complement strand
CGGCCTGCGCCACTTTCTGGTGCGCGAAGAAATTCAACTCGAAGCTCTTGCGCAAAATTGCTTCGTCGACTTCGCCGATCTTGCCTTGCCAGGCGGCGCCGGCATTGGAAACAACGACGTCGACGCCGCCGAAGACGGCCACGACTTTTTCAAATGCGCGGCGCACCGAAGCCGTGTCGGTGACATCGCAGGCAAGCGCCAGCGCCGTGCTGCCGATGGCCTCGGCTTTCGCGCGCGCGGATTTTATGTCGACATCGAGTAATGCGACCTCGGCGCCGGCTTGCGCGAAAGCGCGGGCGGTCGCCGCGCCGATGGCGCCGCCGGCGCCGGTGACGACGGCGATCTGGCCGGCCAGCGGCAGATTTTTGCGGGCGCCGAGCTTGGCCAATTCCAGCGGCCAATATTCGCAGTCGAACATGTCGGCTTGCGTGACCGACGTAAAACGACCGATCGCTTCCGCGCCGCTGATGCCTTGCGCCGCGGCCTCGGCGATGTCGGCGGCGATGCCTGCGTCCTTGGCATTTTGGCCAAGGCCGAACAGGCCGAGCCCCGGCACCAGAACGACGCGCGGCGCCGGATCGTGCATGACGGCGCCGTTGGCGCGCTTGCGGTTGCGGGCGAAGTAGGCGGCATAGGCGGCGGCGAATTTTTTCGCCGCCTTGTGCGCGGCGCCCTTGAACGCATTGAGCTTGCCGGCCTGCGGCGCAGGTAAAATCATGGGCCAAGGCTTCGTGCGGATGACATGGTCAGGTGTGATCACGCCGGCGCGGCCGTAAAGCGCAAGCTCTTTGCCGTTGACGAAATTGAGGATCGCGTTGCCGCTGCGAAAGTCGAGGATCGGCCGTTGATGCGCGCCTTCGCCGCAAACGTCGCGCAGCGAGCAGGCGCCGCGGACGATCGGCGCAACCTCGACGGCTGACGCAATGGGCTTGGCTATCTTGGCACTGGCGAAGACCTTGCGGCCTTTCTTCAAGCGGCTTTCCGCGCGGCTGACGAACGCGATCATGCGCTCGTAGGCTTCGCGTGCGTTGTCGCCTACGGTGACGATGCCATGCTTGTCGAGGATCAACCCTTCCGCCCTCGGAGTCTTGGCGAAGACGGCGGCGCCGATCTTGGCGAGGCCGAAGCCGGGCATGCGGTAGGGCACGAAGCCGACCCGGTCGCCGAAGGTTTCGGCGCACCGCGCCTCGGCGTCGGGCTGGTCGATCACACTCAGCACCGCGGTGGCATGCGTGTGATCGATGAATTTCGCCGGCAGGAAAGCGTGCAGCAGCATTTCCACCGACGGGGAAGGCGCCTGCGGATCGATGAGATAGGCGCGCTGCGCCTTCGCCATTGCGCCGTCGGACAGGGTCTTGCGCGCGCGCATGGCAAGCAAAGGCTCGAGCCGAACCGCGGGAAATCCGGCGGGCTCGACGATGCCCATGTCCGAGCCGGAGCCTTTGACGCGCAACACCGCGACTGCAGTTCCGCTGAGATCGCGTTCGATGGCTTTCAGCGATGTATTGCCGCCGCCATGGAGGACGAGATTCGAGTCGCGGCCGAGCAGATGGGTCGAATAGATGCGCAGCGCCAAGTTCGCGTCGATACCGGCTTTGCCGTAGCGATCGACCGCGGCCTTGGCGTCGCGCGCGTTCCAGGCAGATTTCATAGCGCCCCGCGTATGACCGAAAACCCTTGCCGAATTTTCGGGATCATACGCTAGCTTTTGTCACCGAGCAGCCGCTTGGCCCACCAGCCGCGCTTCGGCTGGCCGGTATCTTCGCTCGCCGTCGAGGAAATCACCGGCGTCGCTGTCGGCGCGGGCGGCGGGGGAACGGCGCCGGCGGCGGCGATTGGCGCCGGCTCGCGGATGGTCGAGCGCCGGCGCGGCGGTTCGGGCTCTGTCGGCGGCGGCGCGGCGGCTTGTGGCGGCTCGGCCGGCGCGGGGGCTTCGACTTCGCTGCCTTCGTGGAACGGCGGCGCGACGGCGTCGGCGTCTTCATCGCTCACCGGCGGGAAATCCTGGCCGGCGTGCAATTCGGGTTGGCGGCCACCGCCATTGCCCTGGTAGGCCATGTCGCCATTGCGATCCTGCCGGTTGCGACGGCCGCCGCGGCGGCCGCGCCGGCGACGGCGGCGCGGTTCGCTTTCGCCGCCGGGGGCGGCGCTCGGCCGCGGCGCCTGGTCGTCAAGACCGGCTTCCTCGGGCGAACCGCCATCGTGATCCTCGTGCGCGATCGTGTGTTCGGGCATCGTCTCGCGCGTAAACGGCGGCGCGCCTTCGCGCGGCTCACCGCGTCCGCGACCGCGTCCGCGACCCCGCCGACGGCGGCGGCCATCGCGCTCGCCGCGCGGAGTTCCACCAGCCGACTCGCCTTGCATGAGGTCGGGCGCTGCTTCCTGCTCTGCTTCGGCGGCCTCGGCTCCGCCTTCGGCTTCCAGTTCCTCTTCCGCGCCGGGCTCGAACGCTTCCTCCTCAGGCTCGATCATCGTGGCAAGCTGCGGCTGTGCCGCGGCCGCCAAGGCTTTGGCGGCTTCCGGCGTGTGCACCTGTTCGCCGCGGTCGACGGCGTAAGGCACCTGCGCGTTCACCGTCGCGTCGGCGGAGATCGTGATGGTGATGCGGAAGCGCTCTTCGAGATCGCGCAAATGCGCACGCTTGTGGTTGAGCACGTAGAGCGCGACCTCGGGCCGCGTGCGCACGATGAGATTATGCGTCGCGCCCTTGATCAGCGTCTCTTCGATCGCGCGCAGCAGCTGCAGCGACACCGACGACACCGAGCGTACGTGGCCGGAGCCGCCGCACACCGGGCACTTCTCGGTCGAAGATTCCAGCACCGAGGTGCGGATGCGCTGACGCGACATTTCCAAGAGGCCGAAATGCGAGATGCGGCCGACCTGGATGCGGGCGCGGTCGTGCTTGAGCGCGTCCTTGAGCCGCCGCTCGACGGTGCGGTTATTGCGGCCTTCGTCCATGTCGATGAAATCAATGACGATGAGGCCGGCGAGATCGCGCAGGCGCAGCTGGCGGGCGATTTCCTCGGCCGCCTCGCCATTGGTCTTGAGCGCGGTGTCCTCGATATGGTGCTCGCGCGTGGCGCGGCCCGAGTTCACGTCGATGGCGACCAGCGCTTCGGCTTGGTTGATGACGATATAGCCGCCCGAGCGCAGCTGCACGGTCGGCGAGAACATGGCGTCGAGCTGGCTTTCGATGCCGTAGCGGGTGAACAGCGGCTGATTGTCCTTGTAGAGCTTCACGTTTTTGACGTGGCTCGGCATCAGCATGCGCATGAAGTCGCGCGCTTCCTTGTAGCCTTCCTCGCCGGAGACGATGATCTCGTCGATGTCCTTGGTGTAGAGGTCGCGGATCGAGCGCTTGGTCAGCGAGCCTTCCTCGTAGACCAGCTTTGGCGCCATCGATTTCAGCGTCAGGTCCCGCACCGTCTCCCACAGGCGCAGCAGATATTCGAAATCGCGCTTGACCTCGGTCTTGGTGCGGCTCGCGCCGGCGGTGCGCAGGATCACGCCCATGCCCTGGGGCACTTCCAGTTCCTGCGCGATTTCCTTGAGCCGGTTGCGGTCCTCGCCGGAGGTAATCTTGCGCGAGATGCCGCCGCCGCGGGCGGTGTTCGGCATCAGCACCGAATAGCGGCCGGCGAGCGAGAGGTAAGTCGTGAGCGCCGCGCCTTTGGTGCCGCGCTCTTCCTTGACCACCTGCACCAGCATCACCTGGCGGCGCTTGATCACCTCTTGGATCTTGTACTGGCGGCGGAAGCGCGGCACGCGTTCCTGCACTTCCTCCATGGCGTCGGCACCGCCGACGGATTCGACCTGTTCCTCTTCGTGCTGATCTTCGCCGCTGCCGTTTTCCGCTGCCGCTTCGGCGGCAGGCGAGCCATCCGCTCCGGCCGGCGCGAGTTCGGCGGCGGCTTCGTCGGCGACCGCGAGATGATCGCCGGTCTCGGCATGATCCTCGCCGCCCTCCGGGCCGAGATCGTTGTCTTCGCTCGCGGCTTCAGCCGTTTCGGCTGCATCTGCCTCGATCGGCCGTGGCGCGGACGCGCTTTCCGCCGCTTCCGCAGCGGCGGTCTCGGCGGGCGGCGGCTCGATATCGCCCATGGGACTTTCGTAAGCCTCGCGCGCTTCGTCCTGGGCCTCGGCTTGCGCTTCGAGGTCGGCGGGGGCGGCCGCCGACTCCGGCAACTCGGTCGCCGGCGGCTGCTCGGGCGGCAAGCCGCCCAAGGCGGCCTCGCCCGGCGGATTCTCGGCAGCGCCTTGCGCATTGTCTTCAGCGGCGAGCGGCTTGCTCTGCACCGCGTCGTGGCGGCGCGAGCGCTCGGCGCCGCGGTGGCGTCCGCGCCCGCCGCGCCGGCTGGCACGGCGATCATCGTCGTCATCGGCGGCGCGCTGGTCGCGCTCCTCCTGCGCCAACAGCGCCTGCCGGTCGGCGACCGGGATCTGATAGTAGTCGGGATGGATTTCCGAGAACGCCAGGAAGCCGTGGCGGTTGCCGCCGTAATCGACGAAAGCCGCCTGCAGCGACGGTTCGACGCGCGTGACCTTGGCGAGATAGATGTTGCCGCGAAGCTGCTTGCGGTTAGCGGACTCGAAGTCGAATTCTTCGACGCGATTGCCGCGGAGTACCACGACCCGGGTCTCCTCGGGATGGGTCGCGTCGATGAGCATTTTGTCGGCCATTGGAAAATCTCACTGCGGCGGATCGGCCCGTGGTCTCGCGCGCTGTCGATGGCGCAAGATGGCGCAGGGGGCGATCGGCCAATTGGCTGTGGAAGGAGTGGAAGGACAGGGGCGCGGTTTCGCGCGAAGGCAGGGCGGGGCCCATAGCAAGCCGCACCGTCACGATTGGCTCGCGAAAGCGGGGGACCTCGAATTGCCTTTGCTGCGACAGTGGCAGCATGAAACTTGCGACCCGTAGCGCTGCGGCGGCGCCTGGGCGCCACCGAGGTTTCTCGTCGCTCACGGCTGGACTGCGAAAGGCCGACATGGCCACAACGCTGATCCGGATGTCCTTCACAAGGGTTTCGGCTCGCTTCGCCGTCCGTCCGCCCGACTTCCTCGAGGGGGCGATCCTGGACTGGCGGGCCGGGGGCCCGAACGCGGCACAACCGGAACTTTAACCGTCAGCAAGACCTACATACGGTCCAAAATCCTTGAAGGCAAGGGAGCTTGTGCAGGCTTGCCACACCCCTCGGCAGAACCGCAGTTTTGCTAAAGTTCCGTTAACCAAAGCGACGCCTAATCGAGTAAAACAGGGCGGAAAGGGTCCGGATTCGTGTCGGTCCGCGCGATCTCACTGGTATTGGGCGTTGGTCTGTTCGCCGGCTCGGCCGCCCTCGCGGCGGAACCAAGCGTGACGGCGCACAAGCTCGCGCCCCTGACGCAATCGGCGATGTTTCCGGTCGCGACGGACGTGCGCGTCGCCGGCGACGACCGGCAGACGCGTTTTGTGGTCGATCTCTCGCAGAAAATCGATATCGCGACGTTCACGCTGGCCGATCCCTATCGCGTCGTGATCGATCTGCCGCAGGTCACGTTCAAGCTGCCGGCGCAGGCCGGCGAACACGGCCGTGGTCTGATCAAAGCCTTCCGTTTCGGGCTGATCATGCAGGGCGGCTCGCGCATCGTGCTCGACGCCAAGGGGCCGGTACGGGTCGACAAGGCCTTCACGCTCGCCGCCGTCGACGGCCAGCCGGCACGATTGGTGATCGATCTTGTCGCTACCGACCGCGCGAGCTTCATGCGCAACATTGCGATGCAGGAGGGCTCACCGCATATCGCAAGCAAAAGTCCTGCCCCGGCGCCGGAGCCGGCAGGCGACGCCAAGCCTCTCGTCGTGATCGACCCCGGCCATGGCGGCATCGACTCGGGCACCAAGTCCGGCACCGGACAGGACGAGAAAGATATTGTTCTCGCCTTCGGGCTGATGCTGCGCGACAAACTGGAGAAGACCGGCAAATACCGCGTGGCGATGACCCGCTCGGACGACACCTTCATCCCGCTCACCGAGCGGGTGCAGTTTGCGCGGGCCCGCAAGGCCTCGCTGTTCATCTCGATCCACGCTGACTCGATCCCCCGCAGCGAGGGACAGGCCGAGGGCGCCTCGGTCTATACGCTGTCGGCCCGCGCTTCCGACGCCGAGGCGGCGCGGCTTGCCGAAACCGAGAACAAGTCGGACGTCATCGCCGGCGTCGATCTCACCTCCGAGCCCAACGACGTCGCCAATATCCTGATCGATCTCGCCCAGCGCGAAACTAAGGTATTCTCGCTGCAGTTCGCGCGTGATCTGGTCGGCGAGTTCAAGAACTCGACGCGGCTGCATTTGCACCCGCTGAAGTCGGCGGGCTTCATCGTGCTCAAGGCGCCGGACGTGCCTTCGGTGCTGGTCGAACTCGGCTACATGTCGACCAAGGGCGATCTGGTGCATCTGATGTCGCCCGAATGGCGCTCGCGCACCGCGGATTCGGTGGCGCACGCGGTGGACGCGTTTTTCGCGCCGCGGGTCGCCGGCGCTGCGGCAAGGGGCAATTGACATGGTTGACCGGCCTCAGTTTCAACATAAAACCGCGCCACCAAAAGGCTGCGCCGCAGCCTTGGCCGTGGGCCCGGATGACGGCGGCAGACCCATGAAGGTGTTAGCGATTTCATGGGCCGCGCAGCCGGCACGAGACGCCGAGGGGCGGATGCCAGGCGGGACTGTTCGTTCATGAAGCTCATTCTCCGCTTCTTCGGCTTCTTGTTCGCGGCCGGCACCATTTTGTTCGTGGTGGGCGTGGCTGCGGCTGCCGGCCTGCTTTGGCATTATTCAAAGGACCTGCCGGACTATTCACAGCTGCAGGACTACGAGCCGCCGGTGATGACCCGCGTACATGCCGCCGACGGCTCGCTGGTCGCCGAATACGCGCGCGAGCGGCGGCTCTACATTCCGATCCAGGCGGTGCCGAAGCTGGTGATCAATGCGTTCCTCGCCGCCGAGGACAAGAATTTCTATGAGCATGGCGGGCTCGACTTCACCGGCATCGCCCGCGCCGCAATCAACTATGTTCAGAACTTCGGCTCCAATCGCCACCCGCAAGGCGCCTCGACGATTACGCAGCAGGTGGCCAAGAACTTCCTCTTGTCGAACGAGGTATCGTTCTCGCGCAAGATCAAGGAGGCGCTGCTGGCGCTGAAGATCGAGCGCACCTATTCGAAGGACAAGATCCTCGAGCTTTACCTCAACGAGATCTATCTCGGTCTCGGCGCCTATGGCATCGCTTCGGCCTCGCTGACTTATTTCGACAAGGGCGTCAACGAACTGACCGTCCAGGAAGCGGCCTATCTCGCGGCGCTGCCGAAGGCGCCGAACAATTATCACCCGTTCCGTGCGCGCGAGCGTGCGCTTGAGCGGCGCAATTGGGTGATCGACCAGATGGCGACGGACGGCTTCATTACCGTCACGCAGGCGGAAGGCGCCAAGAAGACGCCGCTCGGCGTCACGCAGAAGCCGACCGCGACGCGCACCTTCGCCGCCGAATATTTTGCCGAGGAAGTGCGCCGCGAACTGTTCGAGCGCTACGGCGAGAAGAAATTGTACGAAGGCGGCCTGTCGGTCCGCACCACGCTCGACACCAAATACCAGGTGCTGGCGCGCAAGGTGCTCACCGACGGCCTGGTGCGTTTCGACGAGCAGCAAGGCTGGCGTGGGCCGCTCAACAAAATCGACATTTCGGGCGACTGGGGCGTCAAGCTCGCCGACGTCAAGGCACTGGCCGACGTTGCGCCGTGGCGGCTCGCCGTCGTTCTGGAAACGAGCGATCAGGCGGCGCGCATCGGTTTGCAGCCGGGGCGTGACCCGGGCGGCGCCATCAGCAAGGCGCGGGACGTCGGCATCGTTGCGCTCGACGGCGTGAAATGGGCCAAGGTCAAAGGCCGGGCGCCGACGAAAGTCAGTCAGATTCTCGAGCCGGGCGACGTCGTCTATGTCGAACCCGACAAGGTCGCCGGGCAGTTCCGTCTGCATCAGATTCCGGAGGTCTCCGGCGCCATCGTGGTCGAGGACCCCTGGACCGGGCGCGTCCTTGCCATGGTTGGCGGGTTCTCCTACGACCAAAGCCAGTTCAACCGCGCGACGCAGGCGCTGCGCCAGCCCGGTTCCTCGTTCAAGCCGATCGTCTATGCCGCGGCGCTCGACAACGGTTACACGCCGTCGTCGCTGGTGCTCGACGCCCCGATCGAGATCGACCAGGGTCCCGGCCTCGGCGTCTGGAAGCCGGAAAATTATGAGAACGATTTCTACGGGCCGTCGACGCTGCGCTTCGGCATCGAGCATTCGCGAAACGTGATGACGGTGCGCCTCGCCCAGGATATCGGCATGCCGCTGATTGCCGAATACGCCAAGCGGTTCGGCGTCTACGACAACCTGCCGCCCTATCTTTCCTTCGCACTCGGCGCCGGCGAGACCACGCTGCTGCGCATGGTCACCGCCTACGCGATGTTCGACAATGGCGGCCGGCGCGTGAAGCCGACGCTGATCGACCGCATTCAGGACCGCTACGGCCACACCGTCTACAAGCACGACGAGCGCGAATGCATCGGCTGCGACGCCAAGAAGTGGGATAATCAGCCGGAGCCTTCGCTGATCGACCGGCGCGAGCAGGTGCTCGACCCGATGACCGCCTATCAGATCACGTCCATGATGGAAGGCGTGGTGCTGCGCGGCACCGCGGGCGGCGCCGGCTTCCAGAAAGAAGTTGGCAAGCCGGTCGCCGGCAAGACCGGCACCACCAACGACGAAAAGGACGCGTGGTTCATCGGCTATACACCCGACATCGTCGTCGGCGTCTACATGGGCTACGACAAGCCGCGCCACCTCGGTCGCGGCGCGACCGGCGGCCATCTGGCGGCGCCGATCGTGAAGGACTTCATGAAGGTCGCGCTCGCCGACAAGCCGGCAGTGCCGTTCCGCGTGCCGCCCGGCATCAAGCTGATCCGCGTCGATCTCAAGACCGGCCAGCGCGCCGGACCGGACAGCCAGAAAGTGATCCTGGAAGCCTTCAAGCCCGGCACCGCGCCGCCCGACAACCCTGCGGTGGTCGGCTACGGCAATGGCGGCGATACCCGCTTCTTCAGCAACGGTCCGCCGCCCGGCGCCGACCGCGCGGTGCGCTCGGGGACCGGCGGGCTGTATTGAGCCGTGCGGCGGGCGTCAAGAGTTGCGCCCGCGCGTTTGCGACGTTAAATCCCCGCTGGTGAATCGGAACGCCGCGATGGCGGCTTTGGAAATTATGCGCGCGGAAACCCAGACCCTCGTCGACGAGATCAAGCAGTCGCTCGGACTGCTGAGGAGGCATCTTTGACGTCGACACCGCGACGCGCCGCCTCGCCGAGCTGAACAAAGAGGCCGAGGATCCCAATCTATGGAGCGATCCGGCGCGCGGGCAGCGCGTCATGCGTGAGCGCGACGCGCTCGACGACCGGCTTGCCGCGCTCGGCCGCATGGAGCAGGAGCTCGACGACCAGCTCACCATGATCGAGCTCGGCGAGAGCGAAAAAGACGACAAGACGGTCGGCGAGGCGGAGGCCGCGCTCAAGCGGCTCAAGGCCGAGGTGGCGCGGCGCGAGCTCGAAGCGCTGCTGTCCGGCGAGGCCGACGCCAACGACTGCTATCTCGAAGTGCACGCCGGCGCCGGCGGCACCGAGAGCCAGGATTGGGCCGGCATGCTGATGCGCATGTATGTGCGCTGGGCGGAGGCGCACGGCTACAAGGTCGAGTGGCTAGAGGAGAGCGAAGGCGAGGGCGCCGGCATCAAGTCGGCGACAGTGCAGATCAAGGGCCACAACGCCTATGGCTGGCTCAAAAGCGAAAACGGCGTGCACCGTCTGGTGCGCATCTCGCCGTTCGACGCCAACGCGCGCCGGCACACCTCGTTCGCCAGCGTCGTGGTCTTCCCGGTGGTCGACGACCGCATCAAGATCGAGATCAACGAGAACGACGTGCGCACCGACGTCATGCGCTCGGGCGGCGCCGGCGGCCAGCACGTCAACAAGACCGAATCCGCGGTGCGCCTCACCCATATCCCGACCAACATCGTGGTGAAGGTGCAGCAGGACCGCTCGCAGCACCGCAACCGCGCCATGGCCTGGGACATGCTGCGCGCGCGGCTGTTCGAGCTGGAGATGAAAAAGCGCGAGGCCAAAGCGGAGGCCGATCAGGCCGCCAAGACCGACATCGGCTGGGGCCATCAGATCCGCTCCTACGTCCTGCAGCCCTACCAGATGGTCAAGGACCTGCGCACCGGCGTATCGACGTCAGATACCGGCGGCGTGCTCGACGGCGATCTCGACGCCTTCATGCAGGCGGCCTTGGCGCAAAAGGCCTTCGGCGGCGGGCCGGTTGAAGTCGAGGACGTGGAATAGAACTAGAGGCTGCCCAGCCGCACGCCGGCGCGCAGGAATTTCTGCGGATCGACCGCCTCGCCGTTGACGCGCGTCTCGTAGTGCAGGTGCGGCCCCGTCGAGCGGCCGGTCGAGCCGATCAGGCCGACGACCTCGCCGATGTGCACGGTCTGGCCGACCTTCACCAGGATCTTCGACAGGTGCCCGTAGCGGGTGGCGAGCCCGTTGCCGTGGTTGATCTCGACCATGTTGCCGTAGCCGCCCTCGCGGCCGGCGATGCTCACCTTGCCGGCGGCGGTGGCGTGCACCGGCTCGCCGATCTCGCCGCGCAGGTCGATGCCGGTGTGGATAGCCGGACGCCCGAGAAACGGGTCGAGCCGCATGCCGAAGGGCGAGCTCATGTCGACCTCGCCGGTGACCGGCTTGCGCACCGGCACGGCGACCAGCGTATGGGTGAATTGATTGATCTCCGCGCGCGCGACGTCGATGCGATAGAGCGCCCTGTCGAATGCGCTGGCCCCGGTGCGCGGCGGCTTCACCGGCACGAACGGTCCGCCGACGCCGGCCGCCGCCCTGCCTGGATTGACGCCGAGATCGCTGAGCACGCTGCGCATGCGGCGCGCTTTCGCGTCCATGCGCTCTTCCATGTCGGTCAATACCGCAGTCTGCCGATGTTCCACCTTGTCGAGCGCGTCGGACACGCGTCCCAGCACGCCGTCGAGGCCGCCGCCGCGGCTGGCGATGCGCGTCAGGGCGACCGGCAGTTCGCGCGATTCAAGCCGCGCCTCGCGGTCGGGCGGGGCTTTGAAGATCACGGTGTCGCTGATCGGCGAGGCCTTGACCGGCCGCTCCGTCGGCGGCGCATTGTGAGTCGGCCGGATCGAGCCGGTCATGCCGAAATCGCCGCCGAGCGCATTGGTGCGCTGTTCCAGGGTCGCCTGACGCCGCAGCAGCGTGGTGAGTTTCTGCTCGTATTGTTCCTGGTCGAGCAATTGCCGGCTGGTGATGCGATCGACCTGGGCGCGCAGTTCGGCGATGCGGTCCTCGTAGGCGAATTGCATCTCGGCCTGCCGGGCGATCAGGCGGGTGAGCACATCCTCATGAAACGCGAAATAGCCGCCGGTGGCGACCGACCAGATCGCCATGATCACCAGCGTGCCGACGACGATCCAGAAGGCGACAGGGCCGATGCGGACCTGGTGACCGCCGTGCACCAGCGTGTAGTCGCCGTGGGCCCTCTGCTGTAGATGGCGGGACACGGCCGCGGCCGACTGCGCACGGGGCTGTGCAGCGCGAACCGCACGGTGGGAGGTCGGATAATGCAGCTGGGAGGTTTGCGACATCGACGCTCCGCGCCGGCTCGCCTGCCGCGGGAGCCGCGGAACCAGCCCGCCGATATGAGACGCTTATGGTTAAAAAAGCGGAAATTTGCGCCGGGTCGCCGCGCCGCAGACGCCATAGAGGCTCAATTCACAGAGCTTTTGCGGCTTCGAGCACCTCTTCGGCGTGTCCCGGGACACGCACCTTCGGCCACACGCGCGCAATGCGCCCCTGGCCGTCGATCAGGAAGGTCTTGCGGATCACTCCCATGAATTTCCGCCCGTACATCGATTTCTCACCCCAAGCGCCGTAGGCTTGCAGCATCGATTTGGCCTCGTCGGAGGCGAGCGCGATCGTCAGTTTGTGCTTGGACTTGAACTTGTCCTGTGCTGCGACCGGATCGGCGGAGACGCCGAGAACCTCGGTGTCGGCTTTAGCGAAGGCTGCGCGCAGGCGCGAAAACGCGATGGCCTCCTTGGTGCAGCCCGGCGTGTCGGCTTTGGGATAGAAATAGAGGACGAGGTTGCGGCCCTTGAAATCGGACAGCGACACCGCCGTTCCACCGTCGCGCCGCAGGCGGAAGGCCGGTGCCTTTGCGCCCGCGACAAGATCGCGCCCCATATGCCTTCCTTTCGTCGCTTTCCGCCGGTCAATGGTGGCAATGCCAGCTGTGTCGGAGGGGCGCAAGCGGTTCCCTAGAGGCTTGACCGCGCTGGACGAATGGCGGGCCGGCGGCATTATACGCGCCACACGCCGGACGAGGGGCGTCCCATAGCGCATGACAGCGAGCGACCACAGCCATAAGCATTCCGCCCATCATGCCGCGGGCGCGGGCGACCATCGGCCGCATCACCGTCACCATCATGCTGCGCACCATGCGCCGCCGCGATTCCTGCGCCGGCAGTGGAGCGCGCTGCGGCGGCACACGGTCAACGTTGTGCGGCTGCCTTGGGTGCGCCGGGTGTTCTACGGCGCCGCCGCCACCGTCGTCATTGTCGCGATTGCCGCCGCCGGCCTGTGGTGGCGTCTGTCCAGGGGACCCATCGAACTCGACGTGGCGACGCCCTGGCTGAAGGCGGCAATCGAAAAGAATTTCGGCGGCAAGCAAACGGTTTCGGTCGGCGGCACCCAGATCGAACGCGACGAGAACGGCCGCACGTCGTTGCGTATGCGCGACATCGTCGTGCGCGACGCCGACGGCACCGTGGTCGCCAGCGCACCGAAGGCCGAAGTCGGAATTTCCGGCACGGGCCTTCTGACCGGCAATGTGCGTGCGGAAAGCCTCAACCTGGTCGGCGCCGAAATGTCTGTGCGGATCGAAACCGACGGCCGCGTCACCGTATTCGCCGGCGCCAATAAGCGGCCGATCGCGACCGCCACGGCGAAATTGCCGCCGCCGCAGCTCGGTCAGCCGGCCGGCGCGCCGTTGCAGCCAGAGCCGGTGCGCGAAGGCAGGCAGGACATCGCCGGAATCCTCGGATGGATCGACGGGCTCGGCGCGACCGGTCTCGACGGTCACGATCTGCGCGAGCTCGGCCTCAAGAACGGCAATTTGATTGTCGACGATCAGCGCAACGGCAAACGCTGGACCTTCAGCAATATCAACATCAGCCTGACGCGGCCGGAGCAGGGCGGGGTGATCTTCCGCCTCTCGTCGGACGAGCCGGCGCGGCCCTGGGCGTTGAGCGCCGCGATGCGTCCGCTCGGCGACGGCATCCGCGCGGTCGGCATCGAGGCGCGCCACGTTTCGACCAAGGACATCTTGCTCGCGCTCCGCATGAACGAAGGCGATCTCGACGTCGACTTGCCGCTGTCGGCGAGCGTGCGGGCGGAGCTGTCGCCGGATGGCACGGTGAACCGGCTGCAGGGGCAGGTGCTCGCCGAAGCCGGCACCATCGTCGATCACGGGCCCAACAAACTCGATCTGAAAATCGATCGCGCCGACATGCGGTTCAACTGGGATGCCCGACAGCGGGCCTTGATCGTTCCCTTCCAGGTCCAGTCCGGCGGCAATCAGTTCACGCTGCGCGCCGCGCTGGAAATTCCGGCCGAGCCGAACGGCGTCTGGCAGTTCACGATGGCGCGCGGCGATCCGGTGATCGACCCGATCATCTTGGCTTCAGGGGGAAAATCCGACGACGAGGCGGTCGCGCTGAACCGGGTGACGGTGCGCGCGCGCGTCGACACGGTGCATCAGCGCATCGATCTCGATCAAGGCGACTTCAGCCGGGTCGATCCGCGGGTCTCGCACAATGTCGGGCTCGCGGTTACCGGCAGATTCGACTATGGCGGCCCGACGCCGCACCTGGCCTTCGGCGTCGCCGCCACCAGCATGCCGTTCGCGGTGATGATGCGGCTATGGCCGGTGTTCACCGCCGTTCCCGTGCGCGAATGGGTCGACGGGCATATGTCCGGCGGCATCGTCGAACGGGTGGTGATCGCCGGCAATGCGCCGTTGCCGGAGTTCAAGGTCGGCGGCCCGCCGATGTCGCCCGACGGCCTGTCGGTCGATATCGAGACCAGTGGCACGACGCTGCAGCCGATTGCGACCTTGCCGGCGATTCGCGACGCCGATCTGACGGTCCACATTACCGGCGGCAGCGCGAGCATCAGCCTCGGCCGCGGCACGGTGGAAGTGACGCCCGGGCGCAAGCTCAACATCGCCAGCGGCGTTTTCGAAATCCCGGACACCCATCTCAAGCCGTCTCCCACGCGCACCCGTTTCCGCATCGACGGCACGGTGCCGGCGGCGGCGGCGCTGCTTGCGAGTGATACTTTGCGCGACAGCGCCGGCCTTGGGCTCGATCCCAATACCAGCCGCGGCAACGTCGCCGCGCAGGTCTTGCTCACCATGCCGATCGGCAAGAACGCGCCCGACAATGCGACGTCCTATGTCATCACCGCGGATCTCACCAGTTTCGCCGCCGACAACCTGATGATGGGGCAAAAGGTCGAGGCCTCGTCGCTGCGGGTCACCGCGTCGAACGGCGGTTACCAGGTCAGCGGCGACGTCAAGATCAACGGCACGCCGGCGACCGTCGATCTGAGCAGGAAAAAAGGCTCGCCCGATTCCGACCTGCATCTGCAGGCGACGATCGACGAGGCCGCCCGCCGCCGGCTCGGCATGGATTTGGGCAGCGCGGTCACCGGCGCGATTCCCGTCAAGCTCACGGCGCGGCTTGCCGACAACGGCAAGGACCCGCCGATGAGCGTGGAAGCCGACCTGACGCCGGCGAAGATCGACAACCTGCTGCCGGGCTGGGTCAAGCCCGCCGGCAAGGCGGCGCACGCCGCCTATACGCTGGTGAAAACCGGCCAGTCGACCCGCATCGACGACCTCAGCATCACCGGCTCCGGCGCCAACGTGAAGGGGTCCGTCGACATCGATGCGTCGGGCGACATCATGGCGGCGAATTTTCCATCGTTCGCCCTGTCGGATGGCGACAAGGCTTCGCTGAAGGCCGAGCGCGGCGCCGACGGCGTGTTGCGCGTGGCGATGCGCGGCGACGTCTTCGACGGGACCAATTTCGTGAAGTCCTCGCTCGCCGGCGGCAGCGCGGACAAATCAAAGCAAAAGCAGGCAGATCTCGACCTCGACATCAAGCTCGGCGCGGTGGTCGGCCACAACGGCGAAACGCTGCGCGGTCTGGATCTCAGGCTGATGCGGCGCGCCGGCCATATCCGCAACTTCGGCATGAGCGCCAAGATCGGCCGTGACTCGCCGCTCAACGGCGACCTGCGCCTGCGCAGCCGCGACAATCACCAGGTCATCTATTTCGAAACCGACGATGCCGGCGCCTTGTTCCGCTTCACCGACATGTACCCGCGCATGTTCGGCGGCCAGATGTGGGTGGCGATGGACCCGCCGACACCCGATCACGCGCCGCAGATCGGCAATCTCGTGATCCGTAATTTCGTCGTGCGCGGCGAGCCCGGGCTCGATCGCATCGTCGCCGGCGCGCCGGGACAGATTTCCGGCGGCGTGCAGTTTTCCGAGCTGCATTGCGAATTCACCCGCGTGCCGGGGCGCATGGCGGTGCGCGACGGCGTGGTGCGCGGGCCCGCGGTGGGCGTGACCATCGAAGGGCAGATCGACTACGTCAAGAACGACGTCCATATGCGTGGCACCTTCGTGCCGTTCTACGGTCTCAACAACATGTTCGGGCAGATCCCGATCGTCGGCCTGTTCCTCGGCGCCGGCAGCAACGAGGGCCTGGTCGGCATCACCTATGAAGCGTCGGGACCGCCGGGGTCGCCGCGCATCACGGTCAATCCGGTGACCGCGATCGCGCCCGGCCTGCTGCGCAAATTCATCCCGTCGCCGGACAACATGGACCGCAATTTCATCACGCCGTCGCGGTGAAGTACACCGCGACGTCCGCTGTGGACGCGCAATTCAACCTGACTTGCGTGTGAGCTGAAAGTGGCGCTTCTTGCCAAAAGACAAAATATGTACGCCCTCGGGCGTCGCGTTGCTGTTCGTTAGGGTCATTTTTTCATCGGTTACGACAACGCCATTCAATTTGATGCCGCCGCTTTTGATTTGACGGCGAGCTTCGCTGGTTGAAGATGCGACGCTCGTTGCGACCGCCGCATTTAGGATTCCAATTCCATCTTCGATTTCAATTGTCGGCAGTGTCTCAGCCGGAGTGCCTTCTTCGAACGTCTTGCGCGCGGTGCCGGCCGCTTCCTCGGCCGCGGCACGCCCATGCACTAGCGCGGTCGCCTCGGTGGCGAGCACCTTCTTGGCTTCGTTGATCTCAGAGCCCTTGAGCGCACCGAGTTTGGCGATCTCGTCGAGCGGCAGCACCGTGAACAGCTTGAGAAAGCGCGTAACGTCGCCGTCCTCGGTGTTGCGCCAGTATTGCCAATAGTCGTACGGCGACACCAAGTCGGCGTTGAGCCAGACCGCGCCGGCCGCCGTCTTGCCCATCTTGGCGCCGGACGATGTCGTGATCAGCGGCGAGGTCAGCGCGAACAATTGCGCGTTCATCATGCGGCGGCCGAGATCGATGCCGTTGACGATATTGCCCCACTGGTCGGAGCCGCCGAGCTGCAGGATGCAGCCGGTCCGTTTGTGCAGCTCGACGAAGTCGTAGGCCTGCAGCACCATGTAGTTGAATTCCAGGAACGACAATTCCTGCTGGCGGTCGAGGCGCAGCTTCACCGAGTCGAACGACAGCATTCTGTTCACGGAGAAATGCCGGCCGACGTCGCGCAGGAAGTCGATGTAGTTGAGCGTATTCAGCCAGTCGGCATTGTTGGCCATGATGGCGTTGCCGCCGGCGCCCTCGAACTTCAGGAATTTGGAGAAGATCGCACGGATGCCCTTGAGGTTCTCGTTGATCATCTCGTCGGTGAGGATGCGCCGGCTCTCGTCCTTGCCGCTGGGGTCGCCGACGCGGGTGGTGCCGCCGCCCATCAGCGCGATCGGCCGGTGCCCCGTCTGCTGCATCCAATAGAGCATCATGATCGGCAGCAGCGAGCCGACATGCAGCGAGGCCGCGGTGCAGTCGAAGCCGATATAGCCGGTGATGGCGCCCGCGCGTGCGCGCTCGTCCAGGGCGTCGGGCTCCGACACCTGATGGATGAAGCCGCGTTCGGCCAGAACATTAAGAAAATCGGACTTATAGGCGCTCATTAGCGGGGGCTCGCGATGCGGCTTGTCGCCGGCATGGGCCGGTGGTGTAACAGGTCCGGCGTCGGATTCAACCGGCGCATGATTCCGAAAAGCGGGTACCGGTTTTCGGATAAAATCATGCGCCACGTAAAACGGGGCGGGCGTTTGGCGGCGGGGTCGGTGCGGGCGATCGGGTTGATGAGCGGGACCTCGCTCGACGGCGTCGACGTGGCGCTGCTCGAGACCGACGGCGAGCGCATCGCCGGATTTGGCCCGACCGGCTATCGGCCCTATTCGGACGCCGAGCGGGCGCTGCTGCGCCAGGCCTTGGAAGAGGGCACGGCGTTGACCGACCGCACCGCCCGGCCGGGCGTCCTGGCACAG
>Ga0335082_10003237_pt1 | contig 17708 bp, 15 predicted proteins | sample Lox_Sample_41_FD_206718 | JGI IMG/M metagenome (GOLD analysis project Ga0335082, IMG submission 206718) | Soil microbial communities from Loxahatchee National Wildlife Refuge, Florida, United States - Lox_Sample_4.1 | ecosystem: Environmental > Terrestrial > Soil > Wetlands | place: USA... | reverse complement strand
TGTTGTTCGCGGCCAAGCGCTCGGGCAACAAGTGGACGAAAGAGAACGTCAAGGTAACCAACATGCCGAACTTCAACGACTACGTCCTAGGATTCGGCCAGGACAACCAGGGCAATGTGTATGTCATGGCTACCAGGGCCCGGGGACCAAACGGAGAACAGGATAAGATCTACAAGATCGTTCCGTAGCGCGACAGATATCTAGTCATTTGGGGGCAGCAGGGCCAGCCGCTCGCGGCTGGCCCTGCTCTGTGTGAGCTTCAGGGGGCCGGGGCGCGGCGCTGTGCCGTTGTCCCGGTCCTCTCTAGTTTTAGGGACTACGCAATAACGTGAACGCGAATCTGCGGAAGATGATCGCGGTGTCGGTTGCGGCTCTCACCTGCTCGGCCTGGGGGCAAGAGACTGCGGAGCAGGAGCCGTTTCCGAAGGAGTTGCTCGGTAACCCCGAGTACATTGAGATCGGGAAGGAGGTCTTCGGCAAGATCTGTCAATACTGTCACGGTAAGACTGTCTACCCCGGCAAAGCGCCGAAGCTCAACCCCGTGCGCTATACCCCGGAATTCGTTTTCGGCCGTGTCACCAATGGTTTTCGAGCAATGCCGTCCTTCAAAGAAACTTTTTCAGAGAAGGAGCGACAAGGGGTTACCGTGTATGTCCTGAGCCAGGAGTTCTCTAACCATCCTTGACAGCATCCCATCCGCTGCCGGGGTGCATGGGCGATCCCCGGTGCCTAAGCAACGCATTTGCTCGGGAGCGTTCGCTGGCGGATGGCCAACGGGCTCGAGCGCAGACGTCTATCCTGCAGCGGGCAAGACCTTTCCCCACGAGCGTGGGCGAAGCAACGGGAGGACCGAGTGGGACAGGTGGTAGCGCAGGTGCAAGCGCCGGGGGCTGGGGGGGCGCGTGTCCGAGATCCTCGCGCCAAGTCCCGGCACATCGAGGTGTGCCTAGACGACGACGTTGAATACCACAAGACCACCGGCTTCGAGACTTTCGAGCTCGTAAACCAGGCCTTGCCCGAGGTTTCGCTAGAGCATGTCGATCTGTCCACGTGTCTGGTAGGGAAGCCCATCGGCGCACCGTTCATGATCGCTCCGATGACCGGTGGTACGGAGCAGGGTTATGCGATCAACTGCCGGTTGGCGCGCGCCGCTCAGCGCTGGGACCTGCCCATGAGCGTTGGCAGTCAGCGCGTGGCACTCGAAGATCCCGAACGTGCAACTTTGTTCGCGGTGCGCGAGGAAGCACCCGACATCGTGCTATTCGCGAACTTTGGCGCAGCGCAGCTGGTGCGCGGCTGGGGGCCGACACAGGCTCGACGCGCGCTCGACATGGTGCGCGCCGACGCGCTCTTCATTCATCTCAATCCCATCCAAGAAGCAATCCAGGGCGGCGACCAGGACTTTCGAGGCTTGGCGACCAAGCTCTCAGCGCTGTGCCGGGAACTCGCTGCAGAGGGAGTGCCCGTATTTGCGCGAGAGATCTGCTTCGGACTGAGTATCGATGCGGCGCGCATGTTGATCGACTGTGGTGTGGCGGGCATAGACTGCGCTGGCGCTGGCGGCACATCCTGGGCCAGGGTCGAGGCGTTGTGCGCCAAGACGGAGCGGCGCCGCAAGCTGGGGTTGCGCTTTGGCGAATGGGGTATTCCCACTAGCCAATCTATCCTAAACGTGCGCGCAATCTCGAATACGATCCCGCTGATTGCGACCGGTGGCCTCCGCAATGGCATCGACCTGGCGCTCGCGCTCGCGTTAGGCGCGGACATCGGTGCGATGGCGCGGCCCTTTCTGCTCAAAGCTGTTGAGGGTGATGACGCACTCGATGCTTTTATCTCAGAAACGCTCGACGAGTTGCGCGTTTGCATGTTTGGGACCGGAGCACCCGGTGTTGCAGCTCTGCGCGGACGAGCCGAACCTATACATCATGAAAGACAAAACCACAAATGCTTCGGCGGTGATTGAGCCAGCCGCATTTAGCGCGGTGTACCACCAGCGCTTTGCGGTGCAGTACGACTACCCGGTGCACTTCACCCACGACCTGTTCTCGCGCGACAACCCAGTGTTCGTCGAGGCGGTGTCGCGCAAGGAGCCCACCAAGCGCCACCGCTTCCTGGCCTTCATCGACGCCGACGTGGCCGCCAGCTGGCCGGGGCTGGCCCACGACATCTGCGCCTACGCCGAGCACCACGGCGAGCGGCTGCAGCTGCTGGCCCACCCCGAGACCATCGTCGGCGGGGAGCAGGTCAAGCACGACCCCGAGCTGGTCACCCGGCTGCAGCGGCGGTTGCTCGAGCTGGGCGTGGATCGCCACGCCTACGTCGTGGCCATCGGCGGGGGCGCCTTCTTGGACATGGCCGGGTTTGTGGCCGCCACCGTGCACCGGGGGGTACGCCATGTGCGGGTACCGACCACCGTGCTGGCGCAGAACGACTCCGGGGTAGGCGTCAAAAACGGGATCAACGCCTTTGGGGTCAAGAACTTCGTGGGCAGCTTCGCGCCGCCGTTTGCCGTGCTCAATGACGCCAACTTCCTGCGCACCCTGCACCCGCGCGACCGCGTGGCCGGGATCGCCGAGGCGGTGAAAGTGTCCTTGATCCGCGATCGTGTCTTCTTCGAGTGGCTGGAGAGCCAGGCGCAGGCGCTGCACAGCAGCGCGCCCGAGGCCATGGGGCGCATGATCCGCCGTTGCGCCGAGTTGCACATGCGCCAGATTGCCCATGGGGGGGACCCGTTCGAGACCGGCAGTGCGCGCCCTCTGGACTACGGGCACTGGTCGGCGCACAAGCTGGAGGCGCTGACCGCCCATGAACTTCGGCACGGAGAGGCGGTGGCCATAGGCATTGCGCTGGACAGCCGCTACTCGGTGCAGATTGGCATGCTGGCAGCGGGGCAGGAGGAGCGCATCTTCGACTTGCTCAAAGCGCTCGGCTTCTTTCTCTGGCATCCGGCGTTGGAAACGCGCGATGGCGAGGGGCGTTGGCTGCTACAGCGCGGGCTGGAAGAGTTTCGAGAGCACTTGGGTGGAGAGCTCACCATCACGCTGCTGCGCGAGATCGGCCGCGGTGAAGAAGTGCGCGTCATGGACGAGGCCGAGATCCTGCGCGCCATCGCGTGGTTACGCTACAAGGAGACAGGTCGATAGAACTGACGCATGGCGACGCGGTGAACTGGGTGTAGCTGCGCTGTACTGATGCCTTGGTTCCGCGCTCAATGGCGCGGGTTCGGTCAATCCTTCTTCTTCAGGCTGCGCACGTAGGCGATGATCTTGAGCATTTCGTCCTGGCTGATGCGCTTGCTGAACGGCTGCATTGCACCCGCCGCACCGCCGTAGATCACCTCGAACATTCCGATGTCGCCCGACACGCGGTCGTAGGTAAAGCTGTCTCCGACCAGGCTGGGCCCGATGCGTCCGGTGCCGTCCGGCATGTGGCAGCCCTGACACCACGTACGGTAAAGGTCCTTGCCTTCAGCTAGAGCCTTTGCATCGCTGGCATAGGGGTTTCGACCCGTGCCATGGAATGCTTTGACCGCGTCGGTTAGAGTCTCTCCGGGCTTGGACCGCACGTCCAACGGGCTGTCGTCGAAGGCACTCCGAAATTCGATGGAAGTTTGCGTAGACAGGCCGCAGGGGACAATCGCCATCGCGCATATACCCGCGACGGCGATTCGCAGTCTGGAGAAAGCTTGCACCGCTTGAACGTGCGCGCGACGCTCGTGCCACAACCGGCAGGAGCGTCGCGCGAGTGAAAGCGAACTATCGCGAACGCGTCTTAGCTGTATCCGCACCAGCCGGGACATCGCTAGCCCCGACCACCCGCCACAAGGCCCCCGCCGGATTCGAAGTTGCGCCCTTGTCATCGGTGTAGAAGCAGTAGCAGTTGACTGCCAGCACCGATCCGTCCTGGTCGTTGTTGCCCCCTGTGAACTGCAGAGCAGTGTGCAACAGCTCCTGCATTTGCCACTTCTTCCCGCCTTTGTCCCAGGCCACGCCCCAGACTCTTCCCGAACACCAGTCGCCCGCGATGAACACGCCGTCCATGTTCGCGTAGTTGGCAACCCCGAGGCCAGTCACCGAGCAGCCCCAGCCGTCCTTCAGTTTCGTTGCGCCCGGGTATGGCTCCTGTTGCGGATATTCAGCGACCGGTAGTACGCCGACGATGGGGCAACTGTCGTTCGGACCGAGCGTCGGGTGACAATGGGACGCCTGGTTGTGCTTCCAGCCGTAGTTCTCTCCACCCTTGCTTGAGCGCGGCTGCCAGTCGATCTCTTCCCAATGGTTCTGGCCCACGTCGCCGATCCACAGATCTCCTGTCTTGGGATCAAAGGAGAACTGCCACGGATTGCGCAGGCCGTAGGCCCAGATCTCGGATCGCGCGCCGATCTTGATCTTGGAGAAGCCTTCTTCGGTGATACCGAACAGGCTCATCATCCGTTCCTTGGAGGCGGCGAGGAATGGATTGTCGTGCGGAATGGTGTAAGCCGGGTTCTCTTCCTTCGTGTCCACGTTAACGCGCAGCATCTTTCCCCACAACGTAGTCAGGGTCTGACCCGCGTCGAGGGGATCGCCCTCCCAGCCAGCATCGCCCTTGCCAACATACAGATAGCCGTCCGGGCCAAAGGCGATCTTGCCGCCGTAGTGGTTGTAGTAAGGCTGTGGGATGTTGAGGATCACCTTCGCCGTCTTGTTGAATTGTTCGGTGCTCACCTGATTCGGGCTCACTGGATCGACGGTGAAACGTACGATCAGGTTGGCGCCGTTGAATGGAACCGAGGCGAACGAGACGAACACGTAGCCGTTGCTCTTGAACTTCGGGTGAAACGCGATCGCCCACAGCCCCTGCTCGACGAAAACGGTCTGCACCTCTGTCCCGAGCGGGTTGGTCTTGGTCAGATCGAGGAACGGCTCCGCCAACACGTTGCCGTCCTTTGACACGACTTTGACACGCCCCACGCGTTCTACCACGAACAGCCGCCCCGTCCCGTCGAAGGCGGATGCGACGCCCACCGGATCGTTGAAGCCGTCGGCGATCTTGACCAGAGCGATCTTCGGATTCCCCGGCAGCGTTCCTCCGGGCCGGGCTACTTGGTCTGGCGATTTGGGAATGACTTGACCAGCGGCCGGCTGCGCGAGTGCCGCCAGTCCCGCCGAGGCAACCAACGCCACTATTAATCTATACATGCCTCCTCCTTTGTATGATGCATTGCAGTTGAGCAGTGCTCTGCTCGTGGGCTATCCAAGAGCTGGCTGAGCTGTTGATTCGATCGCCACATTGATGACTTCTCGCAGCGCCGAGTCGGACAATCTGCGCAGTTGCATGAAGCGACGCTGAATCCGCGCAGCACCGATGCGACACGCGCACGATAGGTTCAGCGGCTGCGCTGCGACAGGGAAAACCTCACGCGGACACCAGGGTGAACGCCCGTGCGACTTGTAGGAAAAAGACCAACGACAGTCGCACCGGCAAGCCTCAATGTGCACCAGGGCTCGGCTGTCCAACTCCGTCGCCGTCAACATGGCGCAGCGACACGATGGCCGCGATGACCGTCCACATGTCCTCCTCCGACAATGTCCCCGTCCACGCCGGCATGAGTTTGCCACTGCGCTTGCGGCCGAACTTGATCGTGGCGATCATGGAATCGGTCGAGAGGTCCGGACGGTTGCGCAACGGGGGCCCCTTGTATCCGCGCCCGGCGCTACCATGACAGTAGCCGCCGCAGGTGCTGTTGAGCGTTTCCATGCCTTTCTCGATGACGCGCGGATCGCGCAGATCTACGCCAGCGCTCTTCGCCGGTGGCGGGATGTCGGGGTCGCTATCGGCTCCACTGCCGGCAAACGGGAGCGCGAGCGCGACCACCAGCATTAGAAGGCCCAGCGGAAGTTTGCTCATCGAAGGATGAGACGAAAGGGGCGTTCGCCCCCTTCGTCCAAGTTTGCGGCTAGCGCGCGACCTTGAATGCGAACAGCGCCGCTCCAGAGGGGAATTCGGCTAACTCGGGATAGATCTGCGAAGTCACCGCCTGTAGCGCCGACCCGAGACCGCTGGGCACCAGGATGTACTGCTCGCCGCCGGCCATGTAGCTGATGATGCCCCCGCGCGAGCCTGAGCCCATGTTGAACTTCCACAGCTCCTTGCCACTGTCGGCGCTGTAGGCGTACACATAGCCCTTCATGTCACCGCTGAAGACCAGCCCGCCCTTGGTGGACAGGATGGTAGAGATGCGCGGATATTTGTCGGTCACCGACCACTTTTTCTTGCCGCTAAGCGGATCCCAGGCGTCGATGGCGCCGTAGGCCTGGTCACCGGGAGGATGAACCCATTGCAGGTCAGCCCCAGCGTACCACGCAGGAATGGGTTTCATCTTGGGCCGTTCCGGCCGTACCTTGGCCTGCTCGCACATTTCCTGCCGCGAATTGAACCAGATTCCAGTGTCGGGATTGTAAGAGCCCGCGTTCCAGCTTCGCCCACCGCCCATCGACGGGCAGAACACATTGTTCGCCAGGGTGATGGGGGATTGGCGACCGATCAGCTCCCCGGTCTTGGGGTCGACGGTCTGGACGAAACTGACATGCTTGTTGATCGTCCACACATTCTCAATCTTGCCGTTGGTGCGGTCGTAGATGTAGACGAACCCGCTCTTGGCCTGATGCAGCATTAGCTTCTTGCCGCCCTGATTGATGAGCACGAACTCACCCAGCGTGGAGTCGAAGTCCCAATCGTCGTGCGGGTGCTCCTGGAAGTACCACGCCAGCTCGCCGCTATCGGGGCGCAGCGCTACCACTGAGGAGCTGTATAGGTTGTCGCCCGGTCGCGCCCCGACCCCGGGGGCACGCAGATACCCCTTCGGACCGTCCAGCGGCGGTGCCCAGTCGAACCACGGCGAGGGATTGGAGGTGCCGTAGTAGATCAGATCGAGCTCGGGATCGTAGCTGCCGACGTGCCACGCGCCCACGCCCGCGTACTTCGCGCTCGACTCGCCGAAGTCGGTCATGCCCCAGTGCTCCTCGCCCTCCAGGACCGGATCGAAATACCAGACCTTTTGGCCGGACTTTTGATCCACGCCGAAGATGCCGCCGCCGCGAGCGGGAATACCGCCCTGCGTCGAGCCGTAAATGACCTTGTCCTTTACCGCCAGCGGCGGTGAGGTGAACATGCAGCCGCACTCCATCGTGTCGACCAGCTGCGTCTCCCACACCGGTTTGCCGGTTTTCTGATCCAGCGCGATGGCGCGCCCGTCGATCGTGCCGATGAAGACCTTTCCGTTGGCTACGGCGACGCCGCGCGCGGTGGGTGCAGTGGGAAGCTGCTCTACGCCGTCTTTGATCTTCGGATAGTAGTGCCAGATCTCGTCTCCGGTCCGGCCGTCGATGGCGAAAATGCGGTTGAAGTTAGCCGTGTAGTAGATGATTCCGTCGAGGGCCACGGGGGTGGACTGCAACCCCTGCGTAATCTCGCCCGGCTGGTGCGCCCAGGCCACGTTCAGCCTGTGCACATTGCTCTTGTTGATCTGGTCCAGGGGACTGTAGCGGTGAGCATCATAGGTGCGATGGTAGCTTGGCCAATCTCCCGCTACCGCGTTTTGGATGGTCTTGACTTCAGCTGCGATGCCGGTGCCAGAGAAACAGAAGGCGAGGACGACGACAGCCTCGCTGGCGGCTGTGAGCCTGCGCATGAGGATCTCCTCCAGTTTTGGTTATGAATGCAGACGGCCGGCTCCATGGGACGCAACCGAACCTAAGGCCGGTCTGCGAGGGCAAAGTAGACTGCACTGCTCGAATCCGACAGGGAATGAATCCCAATGAAGCCGGGATCGGTTCTCGGAGCGGACCCGGAAGCTTGACTTCCCGCTCGGCGCGGACCAACCCCGGGGCAGGGTAATGCCACTCAATGCCCAGGCAATCTATAAGAAGCGTGCGGTGGATGCAGTCGGGAGCGAATCCCGGGCTGTGGGGGTAAAGCTCAGAGGCGTACCGATTCGCGCTTCGGTTATCGTCGCCGGGTCGTTGCGGTTCGGTGTCTGCTTCTGGCGCTGTCGCTTTCAACGACAATCTTTCATTGTTTCACTAGGAACTCCCAAACTTGTCCGGGCCTCACAAGGCCCGGTTTTTTTTGGTGTCAGCCGCAGCGCAAGCGCGATAGCCCCAGCGGCGTTTCGAAGTGCGGGCGGACTCCGCCACGTCCGCTCCTGCTCTGCGCAGGCCGTGACTTCGTCGAGCGCTGGTTGGTCGTGATACACGCGGCGCCGGATCTCGAGGACCTCGGCCCGCTCCTCGGAAGACTTCCAATCGGACTCGATGATGATGCGGTCCTCCGGCAATCCTTCTTTGAAGTACCGCAAGAACTGCTGTGTGTACACAATGCGTGCGCGGCACGAGAGCACGGGCGTTTTGGGCCATGCCATCCGCTCCTGAGCTTCCACAACAGCCGGCTCCGGAGCCTTGGCAGTCTTGTTGGCGCAAAAAGCCAGGCATATCAGAGGCAACGCGACAGTGATGCACGTCGCAAGAGGGGCAGTGATCTTCCGCATTCGGATCCCCTAAGAATATTCGCTGCCACCGTGATGGTGGCGGAGCTATTGCTGTAGGGGTCTAACCTACCGCTTCCTCAGGTGCATTCCACCGAGGAGTTCCCGAGACGATGGTGATGTCTTCCCGAAGTCCGCGATGCGAGAAGCACCGGCGCGGTGGCTTTAGGCCGAGGCCTCGTCGAGCAATTCCACCCAGTGACGGACGGACAGCTCAGTTCCAGTCTGGATGTGCGCGAGACATCCGATGTTGGCGGTGGCAATGACTTGCGGTGCGCCGGACTCCAGTGCTGTGATCTTGTTCGCCAGAAGTTTGCCGGACAGCTTGGGCTGCAGGATGGAATACGTGCCGGCCGAGCCGCAGCACAGGTGCGCGTCGGGCACCGCGGTGAGCTGACAGCCGGCTGCGCCCAGGAGCTCCTCGACGATACCCCGTATCTGCTGGCCGTGCTGCAAAGTGCAGGGCGAGTGGAACGCGACGCGCGTGGTTCGTGACTCGCGATTCGTGGTTCGTGCAGAGCGGTCGAGCAAAGGCTGGAGCGGCCCACGCTGGGCGGAGAGAATTTCGGTTGCGTCCTTGGTGAGCTCCGAGATTTTCTTGGCTCTTGCACTGTAGGCAGGGTCGTGCGCCAGCAGTTCGCCATACTCCTTCACCATGACGCCACAGCCGCTCGCGGTCATGACGATGGCCTCCACACCCTCTTCGACGTATGGCCACCAGGCATCGACGTTGCGCCGCATGATGTCGAGCGCGTGGTCGTGCGCGTTGAGGTGGAAGGTCACGGCGCCGCAGCAGACGACCTTCGGCGCCGACACGAGCGAGACGCCGATGCGATCGAGCACGCGCGCCATCGCGACATTGATGGTGGGCGCGATGCTGGGCTGGACGCAGCCTTGTAGCACGAGCATGCGGCGGCCATGGCGCGGTGCGGGCCACTGCGCTGCTGCGCGCCGCGGCGGAACCTTTCGCGCAAGCCCTTTGGGAAGCAAGGGCCGGGTCAGCTGTCCCAGGCGCAGCAGCGGCTGGAACAGGGTGGGCTTCGAGATCACCGTGTCCAGCGTGGAGCGCCACAGCTTCTCGGTTACGCTGCGGCCGACCTGCTTCTCCACGACTGCACGGCCGATATCCACCAGCCTCCCGTATCTGACTCCGGAAGGGCACGTCGTCTCGCAAGAGCGGCACGTCAGGCAACGGTCCAGGTGAAGCTGTGTCTTTGCCGAGACCTTGCCCCCTTCGAATAACTCTTTCATCAGATAGATGCGCCCGCGCGGACCATCCAGCTCGTCACCGAGCAGCTGGTAGGTGGGGCAGGTGGCCGTGCAAAACCCGCAGTGAACGCAGGCGCGCAGGATGGCGTTGGCTTCTTTGCCCTCGGGCGTATCGCGGATGAAGTCGGCCAGGTTGGTCTTCATTTCGTTTCAGAAGTCCGGGTGCAAGCGGTGCGGGCCGAAGATGCCATTGGGATCGAGCGCCGCTTTGAGTCGCCTGTGCACCTCGAGCACGGACGGCTCGAGATGCATGATCGGCGCACCGGTGCCGACGCGGAAGCGGGTGGCGTGCCCCCCCGCCCTGCGCGCCGTTTCGAACATCTGCTGCGCCGGCGCATCGCCGGCGACCCAGCGCAGGCTGCCGTTCCATTCGATGACCTGCTTGCCGGGCAACGCGAGCGGAGGAGTCGTGGACTTGATCGACAGCCGCCAAAGCGGGCCACGAAAAGCATCCAGAGTCTGCTCGCGCACCGCGCGCCAAAAGGCCTGTCCTTCGGGCACCAACTCGCCGCCGATCCCGTTGCGGGCTGCGGCGACGCCGAGCCGGCTTCCGGATAACCGGACGGTGAGGGCGCCGGCGGCGTGACAGGTGGCGGAAATGGGCAGGGGCTGGGTGGCCCAGCGGTTCATCGTTTCGATCGCCTTGGCTTCATCCATCAGGAAGCGCAGCGTGCTTTCCTCCTCTGGCTGCGGCAGGACTTTGAGCGACACCTCGAGTATGACACCCAGCGTGCCAAAGGAGCCTGTCATCAGGCGCGAGAGATCGAAACCAGCGACGTTCTTCATGACCTGCCCGCCAAAGCGCAAATCCTCGCCCGCGCTGTTCAGCACCCGAATTCCAAGTACGAAGTCGCGCACCGAGCCGGCATAGGCGCGGCGTGGCCCGGAGAAGCCGGCCGCGACACAACCCCCTAGCGTTGCCTGGGGACCGAAGTACGGTGGCTCGCACGCGAGCATCTGTCCCGCCGCAGCCAACGCATCTTCGATCTCTGCCAGCGGTGTCCCGGCACGAGCCGTCATCACCAGCTCGCTCGGCTCGTAGTCGACCACACCGCGGTACGCGGACACGGCGAACGGCTCCCCCTCGAGCTTGTAGGCGTAGAAATCCTTCGTACCGCCGCCGCGAATGCGCAGCGCGCGCTTGTGCACCGCTGCTTGACGGATGCGCTCGCTCAGCTCGGAGATCAACGGGTCCATTGAAGGTTCAAGCCTCTGAACCCCGGAGGATTGAACAGATTGCGGCTCAGGCTGCGCACCGGCCGCAGTCAGAAGCGGGGAAGCTCGGGGAACTTCTCCTGACCGCGATGCACATGCATCGCGCCGAATTCGGCGCAGCGATGCAGGGTCGGCACGGCCTTGCCGGGGTTCAGCAGCGCATGCGGGTCGAGCGCGTGCTTGACGGCGAGAAAGCTAGCCAGCTCGCCGGTGCCGAACTGCAGGCACATCTGGTCGATCTTCTCGATCCCCACGCCGTGCTCGCCGGTGATGGTTCCGCCCGCGTTGATGCAAAGCTCCAGGATGCAAGCGCCGAAGGCCTCCGCGCGCTGTGCCTGATCGCCCTCGTTGGCGTCGAACATGATCAGCGGATGCAGGTTGCCGTCGCCGGCGTGGAACACGTTCGGGCAAGTGAGTCCAAATTGTTTTGAGAGCGCGCCGATTCCAGCCAGCACTTCGCCCAGTTTCTTCTTGGGGATGGTGCCGTCCATGCAGTAGTAGTCGGGCAGGATGCGTCCGACGGCGGGAAACGCTGCTTTGCGCCCGGACCAGAACTTTAGCCGCTCCGAGTCATCGCGCGACAGCCGGGTGTCGGTGGCACCGCTGGCGCGCATCACCCGAGACACGCGCTCGATCTCGTCCGCGACCTCCTCCTCGGTTCCGTCGCATTCGCACAGCAGGATCGCCTCCGCATCCAGCGGATAGCCGGCGTGAACGAACTGCTCCACCGCCGCAACGGCGAGTTTGTCCATCATCTCCAGGCCGGCCGGGATGCACCCCGCCGCGATGATCTGTGCCACCGCCTCGCCTGCTTTGACCACCGAATCGAAGGCGGCCAGTATGACTTGCGCCTTGACCGGTTTGGGCAGTAGCTTCACGGTGACTTCCGTCACGACCCCCAGCAGCCCTTCGGAACCGGTCATCAGCGCGAGCAGGTCGTAGCCCGGCGCGTCGAGCCCCTCGGAGCCGATCTCCAGCAGATCGCCGTCGATGGTCACCACGCGCAGCGCCAGCAAGTTGTGCCCGGTCAGTCCGTACTTGAGACAGTGCACGCCGCCCGAGTTCTCTGCCACGTTGCCGCCGATGCTGCACGCGATCTGACTCGAGGGGTCGGGTGCGTAGTACAGGCCATGGACAGCAGCGGCTTCCGAGATCGCCAGGTTGCGCACGCCGGGTTGAACACGGGCCGTGCGTGCGACGGGATCGATCGCGAGGATGCTCTTGAGCTTCGACAGCGCGAGCGTCACCCCCTGGCCGTGCGGCATGGCGCCGCCGGAAAGACCGGTCCCGGCTCCGCGCGCAACCACAGGCACCCGCGCTTGAGAGCAGATGCGCAGCACCTGGCGCACCTGGTCTTCGTTTTCGGGCAGCGCGACCGCTAACGGCACCTGGGTATGGGCCGAGAGCCCATCGCACTCGTAGGGGACGAGGTCCTCGCGCTCGTGCAGAAGACAGTTTAGCGGCAGCGCGGCGGCAAGACGCCGCAGCAGATCGGCCTTGTTCAGAGCAGGCTGGATCGACGGCTGCACGACTTCGGGTTTGCCCATGTCGGGTCTACGGCAGGATCAGGATGGCGCGAAAGTCGTTGACGTTGGTGAGCGTGGGGCCGGTCTTGACCAAGTCTCCCAGGCCGGAGAAGAAACTGTAACCGTCATTATCGGCAAGGTGCGCTTTTGCGTCCAGGCCGCGCGCAGCCGCGCGCTGTGGCGTGTCAGGAGTGACCATGGCGCCGGCATTGTCTTCGGTACCATCCACGCCGTCTGTGTCGCCCGCCAAGGCATAAACGCCGGGCTCGCCGTCTAATGCTACCGACAGTGCGAGCAGGAACTCCACATTGCGTCCACCGCGCCCCTTGCCTCTAACGGTCACGGTGGTTTCCCCTCCCGAGAGCAGCACGCATGGCCGTGCGGCCGGCTGGTCGTGGCGCACAACCTGGCGCGCGATGCCCGCGTGCACCAGCGCCACCTCGCGCGACTCGCCCTCCAGGCTGTCACCGAGGATGAGCGGCGTGACGCCGGCTTGGCGCGCTACTTCCGCCGCCGCTTCCAGGGATTGCTGAGGCGCCGCGACCAGATGCGTTTGCACGCCAGCCAGCCGCGGATCGCCAGGCTTGGGCGTCTCCTCACTCGCGGCCCGCAGGTGCTCCACGACCGAAACCGGCTCGGTGATGTGGTACTTCGTCAAGATCGCCAGCGCGTCAGCGAAGGTGGTGCGGTCGGGAACCGTGGGCCCTGAGGCGATCACGGCCGGATCGTCGCCGGGTACATCCGAGATCGTGAGTGTCACCACCTTGGCGGGATGGCAGGCGGCGGCGAGCCGGCCGCCCTTGATGGCAGACAGGTGCTTGCGCACGCAGTTCATCTCGGCGATGTTGGCTCCACTCTTCAGCAGCGCCCGGTTGATGGCCTGCTTGTCCTGCAGAGTGAGCCCGGGCGCAGGCAGGGTGAGCAGGGCGGAACCGCCTCCAGAGATGAGGCACAGCACGAGGTCGTCCCGGCTGAGCCCCTGGACCAGCTTGAGGATGCGCTCCGCCGCCTCGCGCCCGGCGAGGTCCGGCACCGGGTGTGCAGCCTCCACGACCTCGATGCGCTTGGTGGGCGCGTGATGACCGTAACGCGTCACCACCAGCCCCATCAATTCGCCGCGCCACTGATCTTCCACCGCACGGGCCATGGTGGCCGCCGCCTTGCCGGCGCCCACGACGATGGTTCTGCCTTTTGGCGGGTTGGGCAGGAACGGGGGCAGGCACTTGTCCGGCATGGCGCGCGCCACCGCGGCGTCGAACATGCGGCGCAGCAGGAATGTCGGATCAACTGTCATTCAATGCGACTCATCCGTGCAGCCGCAAGATCGACCCCGAGCCAGCCCGACGCGGGATCTACTTGGCGACTTGATGATTCGCCAGCGTTTCCAATGCGCGGACCATCCCCGAGTGGTCCCATTTGGCCCCGCCATGCGCGACGCAGGCGTTGAACAACTGTTGGGCAGCGGCGGTGTTGGGCAGACTGATGCCCAGTTTGCGCGCGTTGGCCAGCGCGAGGCCCAGGTCCTTCTGGTGCAGCTCGATGCGGAAGCCGGGATCGAAGGTGCGTTTGATCATGCGCTCCCCATGCACTTCCAGCACGCGCGAGGATGCGAAACCGCCCATCAGCGCTTGACGCACTTTGGCCGGATCGGCGCCTGCCTTGGAGGCGAACAGCAGCGCTTCGGCCACGGCTTCGATGTTGAGCGCCACGATGATCTGGTTCGCCACCTTGCACGTTTGGCCGGCGCCGTTGCCGCCCACCAGCGTGATGTTCTTGCCCATGAGCTCGAACAGCGGCTTGACCTGTTCGAACGCGCTTTCGCTCGCCCCGACCATGATGGTGAGCGACGCGTTCTTCGCGCCCACCTCGCCGCCGGACACGGGCGCGTCGACATACTCGCAGCCGAGCTGATTGACGCGCTGCGCGAACGCCTTGGTATCGAACGGCGAGATCGAGCTCATGTCGATGACCACTTTCCCCCTGGACAGTCCTTCGGCCACGCCGCCGGATCCGAACAGCGCCTTCTCCACGTCCGGTGTATCGGGAACCATGGTGATGATGAACTCGGCCTTCTGCGCCACCTCCTTGGCGGACGCGCACGCCACGCCACCGGCCGCCGTCAGCTCCGGCGCCACACCGCTGCGGCTGAACAGATATAGCGTGTGCCCGCCCTTCATGAGGTTCGCCGCCATCGGCTTGCCCATGATGCCCAGGCCTACGAATCCGACTTTGCTCATGCGTCCTCTCCTTTACTTCAAATAGGGTTTGCTCCACCCCAGCCCGGCCTCGGTGGCGGTGGCGGGCCGGTACTCGCACCCGATCCAGCCCGGGTAGCCGATGCGGTCGATGTGCTGGAACAGAAACGGGTAGTTGATTTCACCGGTTCCCGGTTCGTGGCGACCGGGTGTGTCGGCCAGCTGCATGTGACCGATCTTGGCCAGATTCTTCTCGATGGTGGGCGCGAGGTCGCCTTCCATGATCTGCATGTGGTAGATGTCGTACTGGAACGAGAGGTTTGGCACCTGCGCGTAGTGCATGATGTCGAAGGCCTGGCGCGAGGTGTTGAGATAGAAGCCCGGGATATCGCGTGTATTGATGGCCTCGATCAGAAGCTTCAACCCGTGCTTCGCCAGCTCCCGCCCCATGAATTGCAGACTGGCGATGTAGGTCTCGCGCATCTTCTCGTCGTTCACGCCGCGGGGCTTGAGCCCGGCCATGCAGTGGATCTGCTTGCAGCTCAGCGCGAGAGCGTAATCGATGGCCTTGCCTACGCCGTCTTGAAACTCGTTCACGCGGGCCGGATCGCACGCCAGCCCTCGGTCGCCCGCATTCCAGTCACCGGGCGGCGTGTTGAACAGGATCACCTCGAGTCGGTTCTTGCGCGCGACATCGGCCAGCTGGCTCTTGTCGTATGCATAGGGGAAGAGGAATTCGACGCCTTTGAAGCCGGCCTTGGCCGCCAGAGCGAAGCGGTCCGTGAAGTCGACCTCGTTGAACATCATGGACAGGTTGGCGTTGAGCTTAGGCATCCGCGGGTCTCCGTTCGCTTCGAATGCCGAATTGTACTTGCTCCCGCAGGGGGACGCCGTGCCATTCAGGCCCCGGCTATAATCGCGCGATCCACACGAAGGCTTTCCCCGACCATGGCCCGCTTTACCGGAACCGATAGCTACGTTTCTACCGAGGACCTCACGATGGCGGTCAACGCCGCGATCACCTTGGAGCGACCCTTGCTGATCAAGGGCGAGCCAGGTACCGGCAAGACCATGCTCGCCATCGAGGTGGCGCGCTCGCTCAACCGGCCGTTGATCCAGTGGCATATCAAATCCACCAGCAAGGCGCAGCAGGGGCTGTACGAATACGACGCCGTTTCGCGCCTGCGCGACTCACAGCTGGGCGAGGCGCAGGTGCACGACATCGCCAACTACATCAAACGCGGTCCGCTGTGGGAAGCATTTCAAGCCGATACGCCGGCCGTGGTGCTGATCGACGAGATCGACAAAGCCGACATCGAGTTCCCCAACGATCTGCTGCGCGAGCTGGACCGCATGGAGTTCTACGTGTACGAGACGCAACAGCTGATCCGCGCCACCCACCGTCCAACCATCATCATCACCAGCAACAACGAGAAAGAGCTGCCAGACGCATTTCTTCGCCGCTGCTTCTTTCATTACATCAAGTTTCCGGACAAGGACACCATGATGCGGATCGTTGACGTGCACTATCCCGGCCTCAAGAAGACTCTTCTGCGCGAGGCGCTGGAAGCCTTCTTCGAGATCCGCGATGTCCCGGGGCTGAAGAAGAAGCCGTCGACGTCCGAGCTGCTGGACTGGCTCAAGCTGCTCATGGCGGAGGACATCGCGCCGGAGGTGCTGCACTCGCGCGATCAGCACAAGATCATGCCGCCCCTGGCGGGCGCGTTGCTCAAGAACGAGCAGGACGTGCACCTGTTCGAGCGCCTGGTGTTCATGTCGCGCCGTACACGTACCTGAAGTCGTGTGTCGCATGACTGGACCGCGTTTCGCTGCACATGCTGACTGAGTTCTTTTTCAAGCTGAAGGATGGTGGTCTCCCGGTCACCATCAAGGAGTTCTTGACGCTGCTGGAGGCTTTGCGCAGCCACCTCATCGGCGGCAGCCTGGACGAGTTCTACTACCTGGCGCGCGTGTGCCTGGTGAAGGACGAGACGCAGTTCGACCGCTACGACCGCGTATTCGCTGCCTATTTCAAAGGCATCACCGAGTTGCCGGACGATTTGCTGGCGCAGATCCCCGAGGAGTGGCTGCGCCGTCACGCGGAGCTGCAGCTGTCAGACGAGGAGAAGGCGCTGATCCGCTCGCTGGGTGGCTGGGAGAAGCTGATGGAGACCCTGCGCCGGCGATTGGAGGAGCAGCGCGGCCGCCATCAGGGTGGCTCCAAGTGGATCGGAACCGCCGGAACCTCGCCTTTCGGTGCCCATGGCTTCAACCCGGAGGGCGTGCGCATCGGCCAGGATGTGTCTCGCAATCGCAGCGCGGTCAAAGTGTGGGACCAGCGCGAGTACCGCAACCTGGACGATTCGGTGGAACTGGGGACGCGCAACATCAAGCTGGCGCTGCGGCGGCTGCGACGCTTCGCCCGCGAAGGTGCTCCCGAGGAGCTGGATCTGGACGACACGATCCGTTCCACCGCCAGGAATGCGGGCTGGCTGGATATCAAGATGGTCCCGGAGCGGCACAACGCGGTCAAGGTGCTGCTGTTCCTGGACGTGGGCGGATCGATGGACGACCACGTGCGCGTGTGTGAGGAGCTGTTCTCAGCCACGCGCACGGAGTTCAAGCACCTCGAGCACTTTTACTTCCACAACTTCCTGTACGAGGCGGTGTGGAAAGATAACCGGCGGCGTCACAGCGAGAAGATCGGCGTGTGGGACCTGATGCACACCTATGGCCACGACTACAAGCTGATCCTGGTGGGAGATGCCACCATGAGTCCCTACGAGATCGCGTATCCGGGCGGCTCGGTCGAGCACAACAACGAGGAGCCGGGAACAGTGTGGCTCCAGCGCCTGCTGAACGTCTACAGCCACGCGATCTGGCTCAACCCGCAGCCGGAAGAGCGCTGGGGCTACTACGACTCAATCGGTATGGTGCGCGAGCTGATGGGCAGGCGCATGTTCCCGCTCACGCTGGCCG
>Ga0335082_10003236_pt1 | contig 17710 bp, 15 predicted proteins | sample Lox_Sample_41_FD_206718 | JGI IMG/M metagenome (GOLD analysis project Ga0335082, IMG submission 206718) | Soil microbial communities from Loxahatchee National Wildlife Refuge, Florida, United States - Lox_Sample_4.1 | ecosystem: Environmental > Terrestrial > Soil > Wetlands | place: USA... | reverse complement strand
AGCAGACAAATCCGGGGCAAGCTTCCGCAACTGCGACGAACTGGTAATCAGCGCGCGCACCGAGCAGTTGCCCAGTACATACGACGCCCGGCTGCTGGGCGAGTGCGGATCGACCGGCACATACGCCGCCCCAGCCTTCAGGATTCCCAGCAACGCGGCCACCGTCTGCGGAGACTTGGGCAGAAACACTCCCACCCGGTCTCCGTTGCAGACGCCGTCGGCGCGCAGCTGATGAGCAATTTGATTGGAAAGCGCATCCAGTTGGGAATAGGTCAGTGTCGACTCGCCGCCGTCGACCGCGATCCCGTCCGGATTTCGTTTCGCGCTTTCAGTCAGCAATTGATGTAACAGGAATGCCACGATTTTCCCCCGATTTGAAATGTGAAAATTGCGCCGCCCTGCCGTCCCGCAAGGCTTCCGCCCACTCCACCGTCCACGCGATCACTTCGTCCGTCTGTGCCTTGGATGAGAAGGTGTGATCGCCGCCCTCCACCATCAGAAACTGGCGCCGCGCGCCCATCCTGGCCAGCCCCAGCTTGTCGTTAGCATTCACGCCTTCGGCAAAATGAAACCAGCACGGGTCCTTGTCCCCAAAAACGATCACGATGGGCCCGCTGTACTGACGCAGCAGATCGCCCACCTGGCCGATATATTTCTTCAACTGCTCCAACTCGGGCTCGCGAGTGGTAACCCGCGCGGCCGCGCCCTTAAGCATCCGGACCACGTTCTTGCGATAGATCGGGTTGGTGGCAAACTGGGTCGCCTTCTTCAACAAGTTGCCGCGCGAAAACCCTTCCGCAACTTTGGAAGGGTTGCCGTCGTAGCCAAACTGGGGCAGGGCAGCATCCCGCGGATCGGCCAGCAGTGAGCACAACATGATGCCCTCAGGGATGTTCGAGTCGGAGTGGGAGCTGGCGTGCATCGCCACAGCAGCCCCCATGCACAGTCCCCAGAAGTAGACCGAGTCCAGGTTAAATTCGCTCTTGAAAAACTGGGCCGCGGCGCCGGCGTCCGCCACTCGATCCTGGAAAGTCAGTGGATTTACGCCCGGACTGTCGCACATGCCCCGATTGTCATATCGCAAGGCATAAAATCCCGCGGCTGCCAGAGCCTCTCCGGTCTGGTAGAACACACGGTGAGTACCGAACTTGGTGTTGAAGTTCTCGTGCAGCAGCACTACTCCCACTCGTTTTTGAGGAGTTGCGGCCGGCGCATGGACCACGCCGCTCATCTCCCACTCGCCGCTTCGAATTTTAACCAGCTCTGTCATCGCGTCTCGGCGTTGTGCTTCAGCCACTCCAGTGTCTTTGCGGCAAAGCGGTCAGCGAACGTGGAACCAAATTCCTCCCAAAATGCGGGCTCGGGTAAGACCGCGAAATCAATCCGGCTGCCGGACTTCTTCCATTGCTCTACGATCACGGTCGCGCTCTTCTCTTCCGCCGGCCGCGCTAGCCAGATGACGTGGCGCGCCGGCGGTATCTCCGGCCACTTCCCCGCACTCGCCATTTCCTTGTACAACTGTGGAGAAAACTCATAGCCCATCAAGTCCACCGGACGCTCGGCCTCGAGCTCAGCATACATGTCGCCAGTGGTGCGGCGCACCCGCGTCGCTCCCTGGTGCACCATCTCCTTTGCCAGCAGACCGCGAAACAGGTCCTTCATGTATTGCGCCGCGTTAGTCACCGGCGACCACAGCACCAGCAGATCCACCGGTTGCTCGCAGGCCGCCAGCATGGCGATGGTTGCGCCTAGCCGCAATCCGAAGTATCCCAGCCGCGCAGGCGCGAGCCGCTGGCGCGCCAACTCAGCCGCGCTGCGGGCATCGCTCACTGCCGAAGACAAAGTGAAATCGCCAAACGTGCCGCCGCTTTCGCCGGTTCCAAAGGGATGAAATCGGAGCGCAACAATGCCTTCTGCCTGCAACTGTTTGCCCCAGGTGGCAAAGCGTGCGTAAGTGGTCACCATTTCTTCCGCAAACGGTGGACAAAATACCAGCGCGGTCGGGGCAGAGTCCTCCGCTTGGGGGACAACCCCGTACAGGCGATGCGATTCGGTGCCGAAATAACAAGCGTCCATATTCAACTCTATTCAGCTTTGGGCAGCCCCAGCCAGGCGGCGATGATGTTGCGCTGGATTTCGGAAGTGCCGGAGTAAATGGTCGAAGAAATGGAATCGCGTAAATCTCTTTCGATACCCGGGTCCGTCATGTAGCCATAGGCGCCGTGAATCTGGATGGCATCCTGGCAGCACTGCACCAGGTTCTCGCTCGCATAGAGTTTGGCGATCGCCGCGTCCATCACCGCCGACTTTCCCTGCTGCTTCAGCCAGCCCACGCGATAGACCAGCCAGCGCGAAGTTTCCAGACGCACTTTCATGTTGGCGATGCGATGCGCGACCGCCTGAAACTTGCCGATGGGCTTGCCGAACTGCTTGCGTTCCCTGGCATACTTGACGCAGGTCTCGATCTGGCGCTGCATGGTTCCCAGATAGTTGGCCAGGATGGCACCGCGCTCCCACTCCATCGAACAATTAAAGATGGCCGCACCCGCGCCTTCGGCGCCCAGCCTGTTCTCCTCTGAAATCTCGCAATCTTCCAGTACGATCTCCCCCATGGGTGAGGTGCGAAGTCCCATTTTTTCCACGTGCTTGCTGACACTGAACCCGGGCGTGCCCTTGTCCACGATGAAAGCGGAAATTCCCTGCAATCCTTTCGAGCGGTCCACCGAAGCAAACACCAGAATGGAATCGGCCACGGGAGCATTCGTAATGAACATCTTCGTCCCGTTCAAGACGTAGCGTCCGTCCTTCTTGACTGCTTCCGTACGCAGATCGAAGGCGTCCGAGCCCGACTGTGGCTCCGTCATGGCATGGACGCCGATCATTTCTCCACTGCATAATCGTGGCAGATAGCGCATTTTCTGCTGCTCACTGCCAAACTCCAGAATGGGCAGCTCGAAGCTCCACATTTGCGCGTTGATGCTGAACAGCAGCCCGTTGTCCCTGCAGGCGTAGCCCAGCGCTTCCATGGCAACCACCACGGTGAGAGGGTCGGCCGCGCTGCCCCCGTATTGCTCCGGAATCGGCAGGCCTTGAATGCCGAACTTGGCGCACTTCTCAAAACCCTCGCGATCGAAATCGCTGTTCCGGTCGAGCGGAATCACATCGCGGACCAATTCGTTGCGGGCGAATTCCAGTACCGACTTCTTGTAAGAGAGCTGCTCCGAGTCGAAAGAAAAGTCCATTGCTCCTCTGTTCCTCTTCTATCATCCAGTGTGTCAACCCTTCGGCCGAGAACTAAGCGGTCACAGCAGCCGTGACCGGACAGTGGCCCATGCGCTGGTAAAAATCAAGGTAGTTGCGCGCCATCCGATCCGACGAAAAACGCGATACCGACTCCCGGGCATTCTCAGCCATCCGGTGACGCAGGGACGCATCGTTCAAAAGCAACAGCATCGCCTGCTCCAGATCGTCGGTGTTGCCGGGCTGCACCAACAATCCGTTTTGGCCATGCTCGATGACCTCGGGCACCGCCCCCACGGCGCTGGCGATCACCGCGCGCTTCGCCGCCATTGTTTCCAGTAGCGTCATGGGCAAGCCCTCGTCGAGCGACGGCATCACCATGAGGTCGAAGCCGGCGTAAGCGCTCGCCATGTCGTCGCGAAAGCCCGCAAAATACACACTGCCGGCGATTCCCAACTCCTGCGCCAGGCCTTCCAGCTGCTTTCGATCTGGCCCTTCCCCGACCACGACGAACTTGGCCTCAGAATATTTCTCCAGGATTCCGCGCGCTGCCGCAAGGAAAAAGCGGTGCCCCTTCTGACGAACCAGCCGGCCGACAATGCCAATGGTCAAGCCGCTGCCGAACTCGCGGTTCGACGACGGGCCCTCGACTCGCAGGAACGGCGAGAAATCAATCCCATTGGCGATCACGGCTACTTTGCTTCGCGGTACCCAGGACTTGTGTAACCGCGTGGCGATGGGTGGCGAAACCCCGATCACGCCGTCGAAATTCCGCAGCACAAAGCGGTCAAGACTGCCATAAATTCGCTCTTGCATGCCGGTGCTGAACCACAGGTGGCAGGTAGCAAATACAGGGCGCCGGGCCCACCGTGCCGCCAGGTACCCATAGAGATCGGCTTTGTAGTCATGGGTGTGCACCAGATCGATCTGTTGCGCCAGGATGTGCGCTCGAATCGCTCTGACCGTCCTCAGATCGACCCGGCCACGGCAAGCGAACGTCTTCGCTGGCAGGTGCTGGCGATGCGCCCGGGTCACCACCTCGTCATTGGGTGCGTGGGAGTGCAGAAATGCACCCACCTCGGCCTCGCAGCCCAGCTTTTCTAGTGCGGAGCAGAGATTGATAATGACAGCCTCTTTGCCGTAGTACCCTCCGCTGCTGACCAAGTGCAGAACTTTCATAGTAACGCCTGTTCCGACCGTTATAGTTTAATGCGAGGATAACAGCCTCTTAAAGCTATGCGAGACTTTGACCATGTACGAAAGTACAGCAACGAATAGCGCTTCGCCGTTTCTTACGTCTCGACTCATCATCGTGACCACGCTTCGCTTTAACTGCTACAATCCTCCGACGCCTTGTTCGGTATGACCACCACCCTTCCAGCATTCTCAACCGGCGAACTCAGTTGTCGCTGGAACTTTTCGGGGTGCTTGCCTCGATTCTGTTGGCCATTGTCGTTACCTGGCCCAGGGGAGACGACTACCGATTTCACGTTTCGATCTGGGCAGAAACCGCCACGCGGATTCACCACCTTGATATTCCCCGCTGGAGCGCAGAAGAGGCTTTCGGTCTGGGTGAACCAACATATCTTTTCTACCCTCCGCTCTCTATCTATCTAGGTGGGCTGCTCACGCTTCTGTTCGGCCACTATTGGGCTGCACCGATCTTGTGCGGCATGGTGATGGCGGTCGCGGCCATGTCTATGAGGTTGTGCGCATCCCTCTGGCTGGAACCTGCGCGTGCGTGGGTGGTTGCTCTGTTGTACTGCGCCAACCCTATTTCTTGATGGGTTGCTGGATCCGCAGCCCTATGCTGAAACTCTCGCCACCGCTCTGTTTCCACTTCTGATCTACTTCGCTTCAGTGGAATCGAGCCGGTACCGGGTAGTCCGCTGTGCGTTCATATTTTCCCTGATCTGGCTGTCTAATTTGTCATCCGCGGTAATCATTTCCTACGCCATCGCTTTTTACATCGCGGTCAGGTATCTGACCGATCGCAACGCAAGCTATGCCCTCTACTCTGTGGCCGGACTGTGGCTTGGTTCTAGTATGGCAGGGTTCCAGATATTGCCGTCCGCGGCCGAAATGCATCTCGTCCAAACCGATGTCGCCGTCCACGGCTTTCAATTGTCGAACTGCTTCTTGGCAGGGGGACACAGAGGACTGTTTCGCTCCCTGATCTTCGGCTTCTTTGTTGGTCTGTTTTTAGTTGGGGTCGCGCGTTTCTCCAAACAGCGCGGCTCTTTGTCCGTGATCCTGCTGGGATTGCTCAGCAGTCTGATGGTGCTCCGTTACTCAACTCCGCTATGGAAATTTCTACCTTTTCTTGCCAACGTCCAATTTCCGTGGTTATTTGTCCCGGCCTGTGTCAGCTTGCTCGTGGCCGGGCTCATTCTCCCCGCCCACTACCGCCCCCCGGTGGGGTATTGGCTACTGGCAAGTGCCTTCTGCGTCGCTCTGGCTCAGTGCGGTGGCATCGCCTACCGGACTGCCACCGCGGACCGCTTGCAAGCGAACCGCGATCGACCCGAGTCGCCCGAGACCCAACAGGTGGTTTGGGAGTACCTGCCAAAGACCGCCGATGCCGAGATCGTTGGCTCTTCGGACACTGGCTCTGCGGACAAAGACCAGATCCTGGCCCGTACCGACCCACCGACAGCGATCGTTTCCCATACGACGCTGGGATCCAGAGCTGCGAGAGCTGAGCGTTAGCTCTGACCAGCCCGCGATTGTTACCCTCAGACTGTTGAACTACCTGGGCTGGATCGCAACCGTCAACGCCAGTCCAGGCACCGGTTCCACCGGCCAGCGGCACTTGCAGATTTGCGCGATGGTAAGTGCGGGGAGGTTAGACCTCGTCGACCCGGTCTGCGCCTATGTGACGACAATTTCTTAGCTAATTCAACCCGCCGCCGCTAGGGGCTTCGCTTGTTGCCTCTCTTTTGTAGAACCCCGATGATGTTTGTTCTCAGCCATTTGAAGCGCCTGGTCATGAGCAAACGGATCCAGATCAGTTCAAATATGGCGAGGGGCGGGAACACCGCGAGCTCCGCAGAGGAAACGCTGACAATGCGCATCGAGCAATTCAGCAAAGTTCCGGGCCATAACCTGGTGGGTATATTTCATGATTGCGGTCTCGTTGCCCCGGAAGCGCACCTCGCCGCGCTCGCGAAATTCACCGTACGCCTCGATCAGGAACTGGCGAAGCTGTGCTTTTGACAGGGCGTGCACCCCGGCTCCTGTCTCCTCCAGCACTTCCGTGAGCACTCCGGCCACTCCTCCCACTGCCAGGATCGGCCGGCGCGAGCCGAAATATTCAAACAGCTTGCCGGTATGCTGGCCGATCTCACGGGGATTGGCCCAGCCCAAGAGCAGAAGAATCTGTGATTCCTGCTGCCGCTTCAGGGCGTCCCTTCGCTCAATCGAGCCTTGCACTTCGACCACTCCTCTCAGGTCGTAGCGCTCGATCAGAGGCTTCATCCAAGGCTCAATCGGGCCATAGAACCGGATCCGCATATCTGCTCGAGCCATGATCTTTTCCTCAATCAGCTCGTGAACCACTTCGAACAGGGCCGTGGGATCCCGTCTGCCGGCGTACAGCTGACCCGTGTAAGAAATCGAAAAGTAAGGACTCCGGGGGGTGGAGCAGCCGGCAAAATCCTCGGGATCGAAGCCATTGGTGATCACACGCACCGGCTTGTGAGGATAGGATTCCTGCAGGCGATCGGCCCAGGGCCGGGACACCGTGACCAGCGCGTCGGCCGCCCCCAGCCATCTCTTCTCCAGGCTGCGATCCAGCATCCGGAAAAGAGCCCCGTTGGGATTGTCCAGGTTCATCGCCCACAGGTCCCGGAAGTCGGCGATCCACGGACACTTCAGGATGCTTCGCGCCTCGCGGGCTATGACGTGGGTGGTGATCGGAGGCGCAGTGCTCAAGATCGCATCAATGGGCACGTCGATCTTCTTGATGGCCTCGATCGCGAAGGGAACCCATCCCATCGTCAGGTCGGGGTAGGTGAGTACGGACTTGAGGCGATGGATCACCTGCGTGTGAAAGCGCATGGTACGGGGTTCGGTGGCGACAGACAAATTCAGTTGGGCGTGCAGAGCCCGATGAGGGTCCAGACCGATTCTGGTCTTCCATTTCTCCAGCGCATCGTGATATGCGGTTTCGACCACCCTGGCGGGGGGGCGAGGACCCTCTGGCACTCGCGGCGCTACCACCAAGACTTCCCAGCCGGACTGGGGCAGGTATTTCGCCAGCGCTCCCGGCCGGAGCGCGCCAATCGTAGGCCGTGGGGGATAGTGAAATGTGATGAGCAAGAGTCGTGGCATTTTAACGGTATACCCGGCAGTCTCCGGCAAGCCCGGTCGATTTCACCTCAGACGCACTCCGGGAGTGCTGCGTAACCGCATATCCATTCGCGCGAGCAACGTCGGCCGATTCTTGAACGGCAACGTCGGAAATATCAATCGCGGTAAACGACCAGTTTTCGCCAGCGGCAAAACTGAACTGCTGGTGAACTCCCCGATTGGGATCAAGCCCGAATCTCGACTTCCACTGTCCCAAAACGTCCTGATAGTCAGTTTCGATGATCTGCACCGCCGGCCGCGGCCCGTCCGGCAACCTCGGAGTCAGCACGATGGGCTCCCAGCCGTACCGGGGCAGATGTTTGGCCAGCCCTATGGGACGAAAGGAGCCACTGGCGGGACGGGGAGGAAAGTGATAAGTTGATGAGCAGAACTCTTCGCATAAGCTCCTTTGATCTCTGATCCCACTAAAGCGAGTGAATATCGGGTCGCTCAGAACAGTTTCGACGGTCGAAAGCTGCTCTTGGTCGAAAGAGAAGTCCATCGATCCTTTGATCCTCTTCTATCCAATATTGCAACATAGAACCGAACCACTAAGCGGTCACAGCAGCGGTGACCGGTAGGTGGCCAATGCGCTGGTAAAAATCAAGATAATTGCGTGCCATTCGCTCGGACGAAAAGCGCGATACCGACTGCCTGGCATTCTCAGCGATCCGGTTGCGCAGAGACGCATCGTTCAGAAGCAACAGCATCGCTTGCTCCAGATCGCCTGCGTTGCCGGGCTCCACCAGCAATCCGTTTTGGCCATGCTCAATGACCTCGGGCACAGCTCCGACAGCGCTTGCGATCACCGCGCGCTTCGCCGCCATCGCTTCCAGCAATGTCATCGGCAGGCCTTCATCGAGCGATGGCATAACTATCAGGTCGAGGCCGGCATAGGCACGTGCCATATCGTCGTGATAGCCGGCAAAACACACGCTTCTGGAGATTCCCAACTCTCGCGCCAGAGCTACCAGCTGTGTTCGATCTGGACCGTCTCCGATCAAAACGAACTTGGCAGCGGGACATTTCTCCAGAATTCCGCGAGCCGCCGCGAAAAGAATCGGGTGCCCTTTCTGGCGGACCAGCCGTCCGACAATGCCAATCGTGAGGTCGCTCCCGAACTCGCGGCCGGACGACCCATCTTCGACGCCCAGAAACGGAGAGAAATCAATGCCATTGGCGATGACTGCCGCTTTGTGCTCTGGCACCCACGATTTTTGCAACGTGTCGACAATGGGAGGCGAAACTCCAATAACACCGTCGAAATGCCTGAGCACAGAGCGGTCGATACCACTGTAGAGACGATCTTGAATACCCGTGCTGAACCAGAGGTGGCATGTGGCAAACACCGGGCGTCCCGCCCACCGAGCCGCCAGATACCCATAGAGATCAGCTTTGTAATCGTGGGTATGTACGAGATCAATTTGTTGCGAACGGATGTGATCTCGAATGGTTTTCACGGTCCGAACGTCCATCCTTCCGCGGCAAGCAAACATTCTCGCTGGCAAATGTTGGCGATGCGCTCTGGTCACCACTTCGTCATTGGGAGCGGTAGAGTTCAGGAATGCACCCACTTCCGCGGAGCATCCCATCTTCTCCAGCGCCGCACAAAGATTGATAATGACACTCTCTTTGCCGTAATATCCTCCGCTGCTGGCCAAGTGCAGAATTTTCATGGTAACGGCTGTTCCAACCGTATTAGTTTAACGCGGATAACGGGTCTCTTGAAGTTACGCGAGAGTTCGGCCTGTGTACAAAAGTCCAGCAGCGAATAGCGCTTGATCCTTTTTTCGCCTCGACTCAGCCCGATGACCACTCTTCGCTTTAACTGCTACAATCCTGCGACGCCTTACCCGGTATGACCACGAACCCTTCCAACATGCTCCAGCGGCAAACTCAGCTGTCGCTGGAACTTCTCGGGGTGCTTTCCTCGTTTCTGTTGGCCGTTCTCGTCATCGCTTTTTTTGTCCACACGCCGTGGCCCAGGGGCGACGACTATCGATTTCACGTTTCGATCTGGGCAGAAACCGCTGGGCGGATTCACCACCTTGATATTCCCCGCTGGAATGCGGAACAGGCTTTCGGTCTCGGGGAACCAACCTATCTTTTCTACCCTCCGCTTTCCATCTATCTCGGTGGCCTGCTCACGCTTCTGTTTGGCCACTATTGGGCGGCTCCGATTTTGTGCGGCATTGTAATGGCCGTCGCGGCCCTGTCTATGAGACTGTGCGCATCCCTCTGGCTGGACCCCACCCGCTCATGGATTGTCTCTTTGTTATACTCCGCAAATCCGTACTTCCTATTGTGTTGCTGGATCCGTGGCTCCTATGCTGAAATTCTCTCCGCCGCTCTGTTTCCCCTGCTGATCTACTTCACTTCAGCGGAGTCGAGCCGATACCGGGTAATCGGCTGCGCCTTCATATTTTCCCTGATCTGGCTGTCGAATCTGCCCTCTGCGGTGATCATTTCCTATGCCATCGCTTTTTACATCGCGATCAAATATTTCGTCGATCGCGATGGAAGCTATGCTGTCCACTCCGCGGCCGGATTGTGCCTTGGTTTTGGTATCGCAGGATTCCAGATATTGCCGTCTGTGATCGAAATGCGTTTCGTCCAGATCGATGTCGCAGTACACGGCTTTCAACTGTCAAACTTTTTCGTGCTTGGGGGATACAAAGGGCTGTTTCGCTCCCTGATCTTCGCCTTCCTGGTTTGCCTGTTCCTGGCCGGTGTCGCGCGTTTCACCAAACAGCGCGGTTCTTTGCCCATCATCGCACTGGGATTGCTCAGCAGCCTGATGGTTTTACGCTACTCAAGTCCGTTCTGGAAATTGCTGCCTCTTCTTGCCAATGTTCAATTTCCCTACCGCTGGTTGTTTGTTCTGGCGTTTGTCAGCTATCTCGTGGCGGGACATCTTCTTCCGGCCCACTACCGCCCCCCGCTTGGTGCCGGCTTGGTCATCGCGGCCTTCTGCGTTGCTCTTGCCCAGTGTGCAGGCGTGGCTTATTGGACCGCCTCGGCGAAGCGTTTGCAAGTGAACCGCGACAGCCCGGCATCTCCCGACGTTCAACTTCTTGTTGGGGAATACCTGCCTAAGACGGCGGACGCCGAGGTCGTTCGCTCTTCAAATAGCGATCGGACTTTAGCCCGAACTGACGTACCTGTAGCCGTCGTTAACATACGCCGCTGGGATCCTGAACTGCGAGAGCTAAGCATCAGCTCTGATCAGCCCGCGCATGTGACGCTCAGACTGCTGAACTACCCCGGCTGGATCGCAACGGTTAACGGTCACCCCTGGCCGATTGAAACCGAACCTGGCACCGGACGGGCACAATTGAGAATCGAGCCCGGAACCAGCCTGGCGCAGTTTCGTTTTTCTCGCACGACTGACCGGAATGCAGGATTGGCAGTTACGTTCATTTCGCTCGCCCTCTGCGCTGCCCTTGCTAACTGGATCAGACTCAAGGCAAACGGGCTGACTGCTAGGGTTCAATCGCCATGCTTGTAGCTTCGCCCCCTTGGAGGACGCCGATCTGATTACCCTGAGCCGTTTACGTTCCGTTTTCTCGGCAAAGCCAAATTGGCATAGATTATGAGTAGCGTCTCGGCACTCTCTTTGAAATTCTATACAGAATCTCATACACAAGTATTGGTCAAGGGCAGCGTGTTCATGCGCGCCTAAAGCGAGACAATCCGAAGATCCCAACGTTGCCGCAGCATCCGGGTTACACTATCCATTATTCCATCACACTGCCGTCCGGTTTAAAAGTCGACGAGAATCAGCTGGTTGACGTTTTCGGCGAAATTGGCTTCCCCATCGATGGCCTGAAGGGCGCATAAAATAGTTGTTGTCGGTGATTCCTATTGACCTGATAGGTTGAAAGACCAAAGACTTCTGGTATCGTTAATTCTGGACCCAGGAGAACACAGGCGCATGGCGGTTGGCCGAACAGAATTACTCCATCTGAAGAAAGTCACGTTTTTACTAACGCTTGCGCTCGTCATTCGCATAATCTTTTTACTCCACACCGACAATACTGGCACAGATGCCTGGGGGAGGTACACTATAAGTTTGTTGTGGTCGCAACGGCCAGATCACGTTCCATCTGACGTTTGGCTCCCCCTGCCTTTCTGGATTCTGGGCGGAGTATTGCGCTTTTGGCCCTCCGAGTCCGCGGCGCGTATATTTACGCTTTTACTCGGGACCGTGACCGTGCTTCCCTTCTACGGCGTGGCGAAAAGGATTTGCACTCCCTGGGTCGCATTCTGTTCGGCTGTGGTGTTTGCGTGTCTGGGCTTGCACATCGGGTACAGTGTCAGTACGAGTTCGGAAGCTCCCACGTTGCTGTTTATGATCGGCGGGACCTTCTGTTGGTTGCGTTTCCGAACTGACTTCAACCTCGGCTGGCTCATGGGAGCTGCACTCGCCTTTGACGCCGCCGCCCTGTGTCGCTATGAAGTCTGGGTGCTCATAGCTGTGATCGGCGTATTGACGATCACTGAACCAAGACTCGAAAAACACCGATATTCGCTCTCAAAGCGGCTGAGCTCCGGGATACTGTTTGTTGCTGCCGCCTCGCTCAGCTCCATTGCTTGGTCCATCTTCTCTCTCCGGGAATGGGGCGATCCTTTGGCGCAGCCCCACAAGACGGTATGGCTGAATGAGCATCGGCCAGTCACGCTCCAGATTGGAATCGTTCATAAGCTCTTGGCAATACCCGGGGACCTAACCGGCACGTTGGGGCCAATCGTTCTTGTGCTGGCGCTGATCGGAATCGTCAAGGCCCTGAAAAATCGTAACTCATCTCCTGCTTGGGACGTGGCCATCATGGCTGTAGTTATGGCCGGTTTTCATTATTACAATGCCGTTGTCAACGGCGCCACGATGGCCCGATACACGCTCATATACAGCTGGCTGTTCATTATTCTCTGTTTCTACGGAATTGAGGTGATCAGTGGCAAGTGGAGCCTTTCCCAATCGCGCACTGCTTTGGTGTTTACAGTAGCATCTTTCGTCGTCTGGCAGTCAGCTTTGGTTCTTGGAGCACACTATGCGCCGTGTTGGATTGCCGACAAATTAGGGAGCGTTTCTGCGACAGTGCCCTTAAGGTGCGAACTTCGACAGACGATCTCGTGGCTGAATGTGCATTTGTCGTCTACGGATGCAGTGATCGTCGACGACGTCCAGTACGAAGGAACGGATGTTGTCCGTTTTTCAAAAGTAGCGAACCTGAGATACTTCCGAATACCTTATATGGCAGAGGATACCGCCTCATTGCTAAGCGAGTTATCCGATTTTGTGAAGGCACACCATCCCGGCGTGCTCGTCTATTCACCAAGAGGGCAGCTGGGAAGAATTTGGCAGCTTCCACCGGGCAGCCTCCCGCAGTCTATATCCGGCCTCGACTTCCAGTTATGCGAGGTCTGGCAGAATGGTGAATACCGTGTCTACCGACTTACCTACGATCATCAGCCTTGTAGTGATACGCCGCCTCCCATAATCGGAGACGGACTTTGAAAGATCCCTTAAGTCTCCCGGTCACAATCGCTCCGCCCGAGTTTTCAAGGGAAGGAGCACCGGGCGTGCTCGGGCGTGCTCTCTGCGGACTGTACGGCGAGGGCGTGCGGCGTGCGCGAGAGGGGGGCGGCGGATTCCAACTCACAACGAAGATCAAGATTTGCAAATCGCACCGCTTGTTGACGCCTTCGAGGCCACCAGGACAACCACCCAAGCCTACTTACCTACGTATGGAATGGAACGAAACAGTACAGAATCCATCCAGTCAAATACGGCCAGCAGCGCGGGAAACATGCGCGTGGAGCGGAAGGGAACAACAGCAAACGAAGACAAATGGAAGTACGAGAGCTCAAGCGAACGAAACGAATCACGAATCAGGCGCAGGTCCTGATCGCGCAATGGGTGCTCGTCCACGCTGCGCAAAGTGGGAGTCCACTGGCGGTACAAGTTGATCATCGGGTTATGACCCAGCGGCTCAACAAAAATCGCCGAGCCGGTTGGCTTGAGGATGCGAGCCAACTCCGGGAGTACTTTGTTCAAATCGAGATGATGCAGAATCCCGCCGCCGCAGATGAGGTCGAAGCTGCCACTCGCGAAGGCAGTATGCTCTGCGTTCATCAACAAGTAGTGCTGATTGGCTCCGTTCGCCTTGGCGGGATCTGCGGCTTGCTGGACCGCGACGTCAGAGATATCAATACCTACGAAGCATGAAGCTGCGTGCGTGAGGCGCGCGACAATCGATCCCGGGCCACAGCCAATCTCTAGAACTCTCTTGCCAGCACAATGCGACACTATGTAATTGCTGTAGCAGGCGTCGCTACGCCGCTTGATGGCAGAGGCGAGACCCAACACCAGAAAATCTATCGCGTTCCACTTGCCCGCGTCAATCGTGCACAACAACCTGAAAATAGCGCATTTCGGCTCACACCGTTGGTTAGCAGCCAAATCCTTGAAAATGGGGTATCTGCCTGACTCAGGTAGCCCCTACAGGTTGTGGTTTCGTTTTGGCGTTGGTTCCGGGGTGAAGAATCCGAACAAGGGAACGAAACTGGACGTAGAATCACTCTGGGGTTATAAGCTTCTGCCGAGGGGACGTGTCCTTCCGGCATCTACCCACATTGTGTCCAGCTGGCCAAACTGAGGGGGTGACTCTAAATCCCCTGCCGTACTGGCCTCGGTGCGGCAATAAGAGGCAGCTTGTGAAACATCTTCATTCGCGTCAGCTCGCTCAACCCCTCTTCCTTGTCCTTCTCATTTCCGGCTTTGGCCTTAATGCACAAGGACAGTTCACCATCAGCAATCAGGAACCGATCACCACAGTTCCCAACTCCGCTGCAGCTGCTGCTTATACGGATACTACGGTAGCGTCCGGCACTTCCTACTGTTATGCGGTTACTGAGGTAGATTCTGTTACGGCGCTGCAAAGTCCAAACTCGAACCTTTCAACGGCGGTGATCGCATGATGAAACTTGTCCTTCTTCTTTTCGTTCTGATACTTGCGACTGCGCCTAGCTCATTGTCACAATGCACGCCTCCAGCGGGAGGATGGACTCAGGCAAATCAGCAGCCTTCAACATGCGTTCCGTTTCCTGCCAGCATCTTCTCGAAGCCCCTTCCATCTAATGTAGGCAGCCATATCGTTACGACGCCGAGTGGTCCCTATACAGCCTCGTCAGACACCATGATAAATACGATGTTAACGACTTCTGGTGCCTACCAAGGCGGTTCTTTCATCTATGCTGGGGATATCGGAAATCAGAACAGCAGTTTTTATTACGGAAGGAGCAATGCTAATGGGGATGCTACTTACAAGTTCACGGCCTGCACTTATGGCGAAGGAGCCATGTCGAGTGCCCTGAATGTGCCTTTTCACTTAAGTCACTCGGGGTTGTACGTCGGCTCCGGATACGACAAGAACTACGTGATTTGGGATCAGCCCAACGACAATATATTTTTCGGCTATCAGGGCAATGCAGGCGGAGGTCTTGGGGGTTTTGGAGGAGGCCAAGTAATTCCGGCTTGCCCCGGAACCACAGGACACGCAGGAACCGATGCCGATCCCTGTCCAGTTTCAGTAAACCTAACTTGCGGAATCGCTCATGGATGGTCAACCAATGTCGATCCGCGTTCTACTACTTATGGTGGCTGGGAGAGCATGGGATCGCTTGGTCCCGTAGGAATGGTCAGATTAAAAGAGTTGGTGGATGGACACATCTATCATGCTCTGTATTTGAACGAATATTTCAACAACTGTGACTCAGGCGGCCACTCTCTCCACGTCTATCCCAATTTAACCGGACGCGGAACATCAAGTTGCGGCGGCACTGGGTATGCTCCCAGCGGTGCCCTCATATTTGCCGATTATACGCCTAGCCAGCTTGCGGATATGTGCCCAGCGTCTCTGTGCGGCACTGCGGGAGCACATGCATTGCCTCCGTGGCAATACACCATGATTGAGGCTATGACCAAGTATGGGGGTTACATTGGAGATGGCGGTCTTCCCGGCATTACCCAAATGCGTATGGAATCGGTTCTGCCTTACGCAAAGTTAGGAGTTCCTACGCCTGCGCCGCCCGGTTTCAGCAGCACCCTAAGCTGGCTTGCCAGTCAGGCCAATTCTGGGTGTTCGGGAAACTGTTCTCTGGAAATGTTCAAGAATGTACCGTTGCAAGGCGGTACTGGGATTCAGAGCCACTTACACGTAGCCGATCAGTGCATCGCTCTGGGGTTAGCAGGGCAGCCAGGCGGTTGTGTTGGCACCCCTCCTCCGGGAGCGCCGATTCCCTCAAGCGCTGGTGCTCCGAGTGCGCCCACAGGTTTGACGGCCGTTGTTCAGTAGGAAGAGGAAGTTGGGACGACGGCGGGAAGCTACACAGCTGCGGAATCCTGGACTAATCGAGGACGGACGCGACATCACCAGCCACATGCACATAGCCGACCAGTGCATCGCCAATGCGCAGGCGAGAGTTTCTGGAGGTTGTCAATGAACCTTACAAAAAGTAACAAAAAGTATTACCCCTAACTGGAGCCGCTGATAATATGGATAAACTTTCGCTCCCATGAGCGCCCGCATCACGAATTCGCAGATTCATCGAAATCCGCATGATCGCAGACGGATCTATGGTCTCGGTTGGCTGAGCTGGTGCACAAACTCGGCCCAGTGATCCGACGACTCACCAACCACAACAGTCGGGTCATACTGTTGTGCGAGAGTTTTGCTCAAGGAGTGACCGCAAGGTACTGTTCTTCATTTCTCATCGGAACGACTCTTTGTCAGACGATGTCGAACTTAAGACCTTGTGTTCCCACTACCTGGTTTCCTGGATTGTTTCTGACTTTGGCTCGAAGACAAGATCGCGCGTCCGACGGCTAGAAGTTTGTACTTTGCTTCCACCCCACTCTACTTTCCTTCCTGTGACGAAGACGACGAACGCCACGAAAGCAGCCAGGTTCAGCAGAACAAAGGTATGGGCCGCATCAGCAATAGGGGTGAGCAATCCCAATTTCACGCGGGCTATTGCGAACACAGCAGCCGAATAGAACAGTACCTGAGAAGCAAGCACAACTCGACCCGGTAGTGTTGGAATGAAAGCCGAGCTCAGGAAGAATGCGCCCAGCGCGAATGGAACCATAAGCCGCATCAATTTGTGACAAACGAACTCGACTCTCAAAGGATTGCTGGAAGTCAAAACCCATGGAGCTATTCGTAAAAGTTGATAGTTGCCAACCAGAGTCCGTACTTTTCGGCGAAACTCCACTCGAGAATCGAATATTCTATCCCAAACCCGCGCTCGATGATCAAATAGAACTCGCATTCCAGACCTTGCCACATGCAACGGTATATACAGGTCATCGAGGATTGTACCCTGAGGCAGCTGTGGTATTAGGTGCCTCCTGACGGCGTAAAATGCGCCTGTGGCACCCACGACGGAGGACGCGGCCGATTCCCATTGGCGCACTTTCTTTTCCAAGCGCCAGTACAATCCGACTCCAGTGTGCAGCTGTCGATTGTATGCGTCAATGAGCATTAATTCTCCACTGACACAGCCGACGCACGGATCAGCAAAGGACTGCATCAAGTAACCAAGCGCATCGGGCTCGATATACTGCCGCGCATCGCAGAAGACGATAATGCTACCCTTGGAGTTTTCCACGCCCACATTTATAGCAGCAGCTTTACCCTTCCGTTCGCACAAAAATAGACGAATACGGTCGTCTGATAGACCTAATACTGCTTCGCCTGTCCGATCCGTAGAGCCGTCTGAAACAACTATGACTTCTATCCGACTACGCGGATAGTTCAGCTCGAGAATATTGCGAAGTTTCGTGGGTAGTACGTCAGCTTCATTATAAGCTGGAACAACGACCGACACAAAAGGAACATTATGGGATAGTTTCGTCGGCATCCTTTTCTGCCGGCATCTGACCCATAACCACACGGGATAGCCCGCATAAGCGAAGATAATTGTAACGCCCGAGATCCAGAAAATGTATGTCACTTTGTGACTCCGAAGAGAACCACTTTGGTTTGCAGAAGGATCAGCACATCGAGAGCATCCCGAGAGTTCACCACCTCCACTCCCGACTCCGAAAGGCTCTGCA
>Ga0335082_10003235_pt1 | contig 17713 bp, 16 predicted proteins | sample Lox_Sample_41_FD_206718 | JGI IMG/M metagenome (GOLD analysis project Ga0335082, IMG submission 206718) | Soil microbial communities from Loxahatchee National Wildlife Refuge, Florida, United States - Lox_Sample_4.1 | ecosystem: Environmental > Terrestrial > Soil > Wetlands | place: USA... | reverse complement strand
GAATGCATATAAGCGGGAAGCACTCCTCAAGATGAGATCTCCCAACCCGTAAGGGATAAGAAGGGCCCAGGAAGACTACCTGGTTGATAGGCGGGAAGTGGAAGCACAGCAATGTGTGGAGCTAACCCGTACTAATCGCCCGTTCGGCTTGACCATAAAATTTACTCGGTGCAGAAACAGTTATCAGTTCTCAGTTTGCCAGTTCTCAGTTAGAACCTGAACTGGAATTAGCAAGTTGTTTGCAAGTCGTTAGAACCTGAATGACTGAGAGCAATAACTGATGACTGTTGCGCCGAAGGTCTTGTAAGAAGCTGCGAGCCTCGAGCTCAAAGCTGAAATCCAATCTATTCAGTTGTGAGAGATCGTTCTCAGGATCTTTTACAAGTTTGCGGTGGTCCGAGAGTTGAGCGCGAGCTCCTCATCGGGACGGACCGAGCTACTAGCCGGAAGCTAGTAGCTAGCCGCTCAAGACGTCGGTGATCTTACCGCGGGGGATCCACCCGTTCCCATCCCGAACACGGAAGTTAAGCCCCGCTGGGCCGATTGTACTGCACGCGAAAGTGTGTGGGAGAGTAGGTCGTTGCCGGCATTAATAAGAGCCAGGATGAGAAATCAATCTGGCTCTTTCCTTTTGTGCATTAGTCAGAAACATACCGGTGGAAGTCACGAAGGCAAGCCTACAGAGACCCTGAGTGAGCATTTCTATACGGAACTTCAGAATACAGTTTTCGTAATCTTCGCTACCCCTGCAATCAAGTCCTTGACCTGCTCTGCTGTCGGTTCGGTCTTTCTATCGTGACCACACAGGTTCCTGATGTCCGCCTGAAACTGAACCGTCCGCCACTGCGGAACGTCGAAGACATTGGCGTTCTTAAGAAGGTCGTTCAGGTCCGAGGTGGTGGGATTTTTCTTCGTAACCGGAACTTTGTGGTTATCGCACACTTGCACGAGGTGCTTCTCCAGAACAACTCCCGCCACGACGCCTGCAGCGCGAAAGAACTTGTTCTTCAGAAGTTCGGTCGCGGCGTCCAGTTCGCAGTCCAGCAGGTCCGCTTGTGCTAACTGGCGAATATCGAATAGTGAGCTTTCGAACCGGGAGCGGATAGACACGACGATTGCCAACTGCTGTTCAAACTGCGGAATCGCTGCTGAGGGTGTGGCGAGCGTTTTCTCAAAAGCTCCGGGAAAATGCTTCCGAAGTTCGTCTGCATGTTCACGTGAACCGAAAGGATGGGCCACCCGCCAGACGGAGGTGGGATGTTGACAAATCTGGACCGTTACAAGAAAGACCTCGATGCCCTGGGGCATCACCACGACAGAGCGTGCCCCATCCTTGCGTTCTTTGCAAGGGTGGGTACCACGGACTTAGACACCCTGGGGTTTGCCCGATAAGTTGAAGTCCTTACGACCGACGGACGATTCCGGTATCCGCCGGTGTTTCTTTCGCCCCTTCGGGGCTCGCTTCATCATTGTGCTGGTCGTCCCACGACTTGCGTCGTGGGCTGCATTCTATCGCCGCTTCGCGGCTGATGATTGCCTCGCACTTTCCGCGCGGAAGGCCCACCCTCCCGCAAAAACCGTGGGAAGCGTGGGGCAACCCCATTTTCGGAATTGTGAAAGGGCTAGGCAAGGCGTGCACTCGCGCTACATACACGTAGTAGCCTTGAGAGATGAAAACTAAAGTTGCTGCTTTTTCGATTTCGATTGATGGATACGGAGCCGGGCGACGGCAGGATTTGCAGAATCCGCTGGGCGTGCGCGGGACTGAGCTTCATCACTGGTTCCGTCCCACTGAGACGTTTAAGAAGATGACAGGGCAGAGCGGCGGGGAACGTGGCGTCGATAATGATTTTGCTTTGGCGTCATTTGAGAATCTTGGAGCGTGGATCCTGGGGCGGAATATGTTTGGACCCATTCGGGGGGCCTGGCCGGACGAAGCTTCGCCAGAGAGCTGGAAAGGCTGGTGGGGCGAGGAGCCTCCGTATCATGTGCCGGTCTTCGTGCTGACGCATTACACGCGCGCACCGCTCGAGATGAAGGGTGGCACCACTTTCTATTTTGTGACCGATGGGCCTGAGTCGGCGTTGCGGCAGGCGAAGGCCGCGGCGGGCGGCAAAGATGTGCGCATCGGCGGAGGAGTCGCGACCATCCGTCAGTATCTTGGAGCGATCGACGAGATGCATCTGGCCGTGTCGCCGCTGCTGTTGGGCGAAGGCGAGAATCTGTTTGCCGGGATCGATTGGCATCAGATGGGCTACAAGGTTGAGAAGAGTGTGCCCGGCGAGCGGGCCACGCACCTGATCATAAGGAAGTGACGGTGGCGGGCTCCTCGCCTGCCGGGCTCAAAGTCTGGAGAGTCTGTTCTTTAAACCTATCGCGAGCGCTGGATGGCCAACTCTCGGCCGCAGCCGTGACTTTCGTCGCCTTGTTTTCTTAGATTTAGCTGTCATGACGCTATCGTATGCCCGATATTGGGATGACATTGTGTTCCCGCAGGAACATTTCGGTCGAGTAAAACCGAGGCATCCTTGGCGGGTGGGCCATCCTTGCCACGCTCGTAACGGCGGTGGAAGTCCCAGGAGCCGCTTGCTAGAGTTGCCTTTCGCTCTTCGGGAACTCGATCATTCCTGCACGTCGGCCCCACGAAATTGGTTTGTGGGCTGCATTCTTTCGCCGCTTCGACGGCCTTTTTCTCATGCGCGCAGCCCAGTTACCTCCGGTACTCGCAACCTCGGCGCCGACGCCATAGCATTTCATCTGAGACCTTCGGACCTCGCGGGGAACATGTCTCGTTGCTCTTATTGCGACCGTGAACTCCCCGGCTTCGAAGCGCTCTGTCGAGAGTGCTTTGAAGCTGGCTATGAACGGCTGGTGCATCCTAAGCCATGGTGGGTCCGATTCCAACTTCGACCCCGCTTCACTCGAGATAATTTCATCGGCTTTTTTGTTTTCTTCGTGTTCTTTGTTGCGACGTTGCGGTTCGATTTTCCCTATTTTCATGTTCGTCACATGCAAACCACGGGAACCTCCGCCCTCATCGCTTGTGTCGCGTTCTTCTATGAAGGCGAAGGAAGGTCGCAGCCGGATGGTGCGTCTTCTGGCAGGGTCAAACAACCGGTCGATTGGAGGCACCTGGCTCTGCTGGGGGCCGGAGAAGTTGCCGTCAGCCTATTCCTTTATCTCCTTTTTGCGTTTCTGCCAGTGGCCGTCGAATGGATCTTTGCTTTGGTGGGAGGAGTCATCATTCAATACGACATCTTGTTTCCCAGGTGGAAAAGAAGTCTCGGTTCTGTGCTTGGTGCGATCACGGCCGTGCCAGGCACAGCCTGCATGATTGCTTGGATGATTACGGACCGAGATCTCTGGCTCAGGCTTACGATTGTTGGCATATCGTTGTCGGCTGCCCTCATCGTGCTTGACCGGTGGGAGGACTTCGAATAGGGACGGGACATCCGACACGCCTTGCTCTGTGGAGTCGAAGGCTGTTGAGAGAGATCGACGGTCCTTTTTGTTTGAGCTTAGGCTTCAAAGGATTTCGACGACCAAGGCTTGGTTGTCGCCGCACACGCCTCCCTTCGGCGCGCTCAGGTTCGGGGGACGGACGGAGGCGCCCACCCCTACACGGACTTCAATCGATTCTTGTGCCTTGATGCGCGGCGAGTTGCCAGCGGCCATTCTGCTTGGCCCACAAGTGCAAGAAGCGGGCATGGACGCTGACGTCGCGACCATCCACCGTCAGATTGACGCGCACCTCGTTGTTGGTGACTGCCGTGTTTCCGTAGATCCGAACGCTGGACTGTTGGAAGTCGATGGAACGGTAACGAGTCTTGCCTTCGCGTACAGTCGCGATGAACTCCGCCTTGTTTTGCGTTTGGCCACTCGAATGAGTGTAGGTGAGATCGTCGGATAGCAATTGGTCCAGCTTTCCGATGTCGGCCTGCACACAGGCCTGCGCCCATTCGCGATCGAGAGCCTGGATCTGTCCGGGGGTTTCCGCATTGGCGGCGGCGAGCGAGAATGCCAGCCCGAAAACGAGGGTGATCAGACGATGTGCTTTGATTCCCGCCACATTACCTCCCTGAACGAAGTGCGGAGCATCGTACTGCACGTGACGCTTTCAAAAAACCCGGTGACCCGGCGCACTGACACAATTATTGCCACGATTATTCTTTCCATGTTTTGACAACTGCGATCCCCCCTTTCAGCTGTGACGTTCTGAAAAGCGCGTTCCCTGGAGGATTTTGCCATGCGCAGAATGAGTCTAGCGCCAGCTTTCATGTTCCTGATTCTCACGGTTCCCACTTTTGGCAAGACTTACAAGACAACCTATCCGGTTTCCTGCAGCGAATTATGGCCAGCGGTGCAGGATACGCTCAGCAATCCGGACAACAACTACGATGTTAAAGTGAACGACGATGCCCAGATGCATGCAGAATATGATGTGAAGCATGCCGCACATGTGACGGTTACGGGTGTGTTTACGCAGCGGACGAACAAGGTCACACTCGTGCCAAAAGGCAACGCATGCGAGATGCAGGTGGTGTCGAACTTCAGCGGATGGGAGCACAGCGACCGCGGGGATTTCAAACAGCGCGTCGATGAGTCGCTGGTGAAACTGAAAAATTCTCCACCAGCGAAGCTCACAGAGCCTGCTCCTGCGGTAAAATAAATGCAGCAGGGTTCCAGAAAACTCTGTCGAAATACCGCGCGTCCTCCATGGGACGCGCGGAATTTTTTTGCGCCAAAATATATGGCGCGGAGAAAGGGAGAAAGATATGAACTCATTCCAATCCGTTCGTGTCGTTCATGAATACACGCAGACCAACAGCGCTTCTCCGGAGCGGGTGTTTCCGCTGCTCTGCCCGGTGCGGGAGGCCGACTGGATTCCCGGTTGGAAACACAAGCTGATCTACTCTGACTCGGGAGTGGCCGAACTTGGGTGCATCTTCACGACTCAGGATTTGCCGCTCGAGTCGGAGAAATATACGTCCCGTTCGAACGGACGCGAGACGAACTCGACTGAAACCACGACCTGGATCTGCACCGAGTACGAGCCTTCGGCTTTTCGAATCGCCTACGTCTGGATCAGGCCTGGATACGTGGCGACGGAGTTGTGGATCCGGCTCACGGCAGGGGATGACGGCAAGACGCATTCCCACATCCGGTTCCGTTATACGGGGCTGTCGCCGGAGGGCAATCGGCTAGTGGAGAGCTACGATCGGAAGTGGTTCGAGAGCAAGATGCGCGGATGGGAGACTGCCATCAACCACTACCTGACTACCGGGCGGATGATTCCGGTGGGAGCGTGAAGCGGCTGCCCAATTAAGGAGTACCCCGCGCTGTCTCTGCGGTAAGACGACGGAGTCGAGGGCGGGGCGTCCTTAATTAAGCTCAATACCGCTGTAAACACGGGGCGGAGATAATCTGCGTCGAAGTTTTGCCGCCCCACGAACACCCGCCATCAACAGGCTTTATCGAAAATCCCTACTTCTCCCAAAATCAGGGGAGAAGTGGGGCAGCGGATCTTTTTTGCCCGTTACGGTTCCTTCTAGGGAGTCGGAGGCGGAGGCAGCAGGTCGCAGTGGTCGACGCACTTCACGGTTCTGACTTCGACACTGGCTTTCTTGTTGCCCGGAACGTCAATGTCGGGAAGGATGAGAAGCGTCTGTGTGCCGTTGGCAACGTTGAAGGTGCAGTGGAAGCTCATTGACTGGACGCCTCGTTCCTTGCAGCCGGTCTGGCCGAGGGCGTCCGTGAGCGATACGGTTTTGTCATAGACCTGGTCCGCCAGGTGCGATGGAAGCAGAGCGACCGTCAGTGGAACGGGCGACTTGATCTTTACATTGAGTTCCTGGCCGTCGTGGTCGGGAGTCATCAGGCTGTAGACCTTGGGAACCGATGTGATCTGGTATTTTTCGTCGAGGATGCGGCGCCATTCGAAATAGGGCAGAACGCAGTTGTTCACACAAGACCAGCTGTAGTACTGGATGTGGAGATCGTTGGGGGACATGAAGGGCCGTGCGCTGGGTCCGAGAACGGCACCAATAGTGGCGACGACGGGCTTCTGGGGCTTGCGCTCGTCGTGGAAGGTGATGACCATGGGCCGCTCGGAAGGAAGATGACACTCAAAAATCGAGCTGGTGACATGCTCCTTCCTGCAGAGAAAGCTGAAATTCCCGGGAGCTTCAGGGTCTCGCATCGCGGCGTCCCATTCATCGGCCCAGGCCATGGCCACGGTGACCGGATATCTGGAGTCGATTTGCACGTGCATGTTGCCGCCTCCGGCAGCCGGATGGTAGACGCGGCCGGCGTGCAGGCTGGCGGGCTCCAGGGGGATGGTCTCGCTGTTGGCGGGAGTCCAGTCGAAGACACGGTTATCTTGCGCCGTCGAAACGGTGGCGAAGGCGCAGACCAGCAGCGCGAAAAAGGTGGAGAGATTCCTCATGGTACAAGTATTCGCCGGGCCCAAGCGGGTCCCTAGCTAATTCAGGCGGAAGGGATTACGGAAGTACCGAGGCGGCGAAGCGGGGCGGAGGTTCAGACGTGCCTCCGGGACGATTCGGCATCAAAGTACCCGATCCTGATCGCTAACCAACGGTCACCAATCACTCCATACTTATTTACTCTTCACGACAAAGATGTCCCGTTCCGTGAGTCCGCATTTCTGGGCCATCTGGTAGCAGTAATAGAAGTGGGCGGCGTGTTGGTTGCGGCTGTCTGTGCCGAAGGTGAACTTCAGGCCGGCTCGCTTTGCTTCGCGGATGAATGTCTCGTCGGGGACATGGGCTACCTCGTTGATTTCGATGGCCAGCTTTCGGTGCTTCGCCAGTTCGATGATTCGGGTGATGCGATTCGACGTCCACAGCTCTTTGTATTGGCGCGCGATCGGGACCGGGAGGAATGTGGGCCATCCGAAGATGTCGATGGGCTCTGTCGTCAGGATCTGCTCGATGAATTGCATGTAACGCTGCATGAAGGCTTCGGCGTCGTCAACCATGGTGTCAATTTGCCAGATGGCGAGCCAGGTGCCGTCGGGGTTGGGAAGCGTCAGGGCGTCCATGAGGACGTAGTCGAGTTGGTCCAGCACGGGCTTGGAGAAAGCTTTTGACCAACCGGGATAGACCGGTTGCAGACCGACTCGGACCGGGTATTTTCGAAGATTGTCGATGTAGTGCTGGAGGTCGGCGTCGGTGTTTAGGGGGAATCCTTGGCCGGGGTGCTCGAGGATGCCGATCTGGACTCCGCGGTCTTTGGCGAGTTGGAGGGCCTGCTCGATTGAGAGCGTGTTGCTCAGGTGGACATGATAGTCGGCGACGGGGAAGTTCGGTTTGGGTGGGGAGGGCTCGGTCATACTCGCCCCTCGTGCATGTGAGAGCTGAGGCTGGGTGGCGAGGGCGGCTCCGGCGATGAATGTGGTTTCGAGAAAGATTCTGCGGGAATAGGGACGTGGCACGGTGTTCTCCGTTAAACCGAGAACGATAAACATTAAAGGGTTGCGTATCAGTGATGAGCATCACTGGTCGTGAGAACGTCAAAATCCCCACCCTAAAATCGCAAAAGCGCGATTTTAAGATGGGCCACCCTCAAGTTTTCTACAGTCCTGAATGCCGTGTCATTTCAGCAGGCTTGCTAGCGTTTTCTCAGCCTGGGCGTGGAGGTCTGGGGGAGCGCCGTAGAGGATCTTTGCGGTTTTCCCGGTTTTGTCGAAGAAGAACATCGTTGGGACTGAGGTGATGTCGCCAAAAGCGGCGGCGGTGGGGGCGTCGGCGATGGCCCAGCGCAGGTCGGGGCTCAGGGAATTGACCGTCGAGCGGATTTGATCTTCCGGGGATTCTACGGCCAGAGCTACGACGGCTAGTTTGTCTCCGTATTGATGCTGCAAATCGCCCAGCCACTGCAACGTAGAGCGGCAAGGTGGACACCATGTCGCCCAGAATTCTACTAAGACGACGCGACCGTTGAGCTGGTTTCCGGTGAGTGGGTGTCCTCTGAGGTCGGTGAGTTTGAGATTCGGAAGGGTCGTTACCTCGGAGGTAGAGGCAGCGGTGGCCGCGTGTTCCAGGCTGACAACGTCCTTCTTGCCAACGAGGATCAGGTCGATCATGCGGATGAGATCGGCTTTGAATTTGGCCTGGTTTTCAGCGTTGCGCCACGGGGCGTAGCGGCCGGTGCCTTCGACTTCGCCGAAGTATCCGAAATCGCGGGGGACGGCGACCAGGACGTCGTCGACAAAGACGGCGGGATATCCTTTGACGCCGTAGCGGTCGGCAAGTCTTGACGCGCCGAAATTCTCACTGACGAAGGTGACGCGGCCGGGATATTTGGCCGCGATCTCCTGGACCAGCAAACTTGCCGGATCGGAGATGTTTCAAGTGTAGGGCCAGCGGACTAGCGTAATGTCTATGGTTTTGCCGGAAGGCATAGCGCTTGGCGTAGCCGGCTTTTGCGCAGCATAGTAGGAGGGAAGAACCTGATCGAGGATGACACGAGCGCCTCTCCATTCGTCGGCAGAGGGAGGGGAGCCATCGGGATGCGTAGTGTAGGAGGCGGCCCGCTCGAGGAAGAGCTGGGCGATGGAGTCATCACTCGATGAAGCGCCGATTCTTATTGTTGCGGCGGCGAGATCATTCTTCACCTTTGCTTGTGCGGCTGCATCGAGCGCGGGAGCGTCAAGCATTCCGTAGTGGCGCGCGGCCTCGAGATAGGCGTAGAGAGCGCCGGCATAGAATCGCGAAGCGTCTAACTCTTCAGCGAGCTTGATCTGGGAATTTAGGGCGATGAATCGCGAGTGAAGGTCGATGGACTTGGGCGGCTGGAAGGCGGCGTTGGTCTTCTGTTGCAGAGTGCGCAGCTCGGGAAGGAGAGAACGGAGCTGGAACGCTACGGGTTTCCGCTCCAATTTCAACGAGGCGCAGAAGATTGAAAAGTCAGCCTCCCCTTCGGCTTGTCCGACATAGAAGAGGCCATCTTTTGGGCCCGTTGCGGTGGCGAATCCTCGGCCGCCTTCGAGCAAGGGGATGGCGCGGCCTTGCGCGGCTTCCGCCAGCGCGCGGATGGTCAGGGGTGAATCTTTCCACTCGCGGGCGTGGGCATCTTTGTCGAGCGCGGCGAGACGCAGGCTGGCTTTTCCCCAGCGCTCCTCGAAAGCGGCAAGGCCGGTCTTGTCGACCTCGGCCTTGTCGGCGGCGGAGCGTGCGCCCTGCAGCAGGTCTTCCGCTTGGCCCAGTCTTTCCAGGCTGAGGTAGAGCTGGCCGCCATTAGCCGCATCCTCCGCGGCTTTTAGCGCGTCGGTGATCATTGACGCCAGGCTCTTCAGGTCTGGATCGGAGATGGGGTTTTCTTTCAGGGACTTCTGCAGCCGGGTGATTTCGGCCTTGACCTGAGAATTCTGCGCAACGGTCGGGGAAGACAGCGTGGCTAGTAAGCCCAAAATCGCCAGGATCAACGATGTCTTGCGGATTTGCCTCATCTACGCCCTTCGGATGGACGATGCAAGACTCGGATCGTTAGCGAGCAGGCATAGAACGGAATCCACCGTCGGAGAGACCCACTGGCAAAATCGGCCAGAAGTGCACCCCGTGGGCCCGTGCAAGGTCTTCTATCCTCGATGTGCCGACAGTTCCTGATGTGCGATGTGATCGAGGAACTTGGCAAGTGCTGCCTTGTCTTCGGGCAGCATCCTAAGAAATTCAATGCCGTTGCCGAATTGGGGGTCGCAGGTGACTACCTTCGCCGGGATGACGAGTGTGCCTCCAGCTTCGAGTTTGAGATCGAGGCAGGCGCCGGCTGGAAATGGATACATGCTTTCGATATAGCATCCGCCGAGGCTCAGGTCGGAAGTGGAGCAATGCAAGGGAGCGGAGCTGGTGTCAGAGTGAATCTCGACGGGGACGTTGACTTTGAATCGTGGATTCTTACGTCGTTCGTTCATGGGCCGACCTCTCAGTCGAACCCCACCACATTTAAGGAAAGTCTAGCCTTCATACCACTTGAAACAAGGTGCCGGGCGGGCCATTACATTCGTACCGTGTGTGAGGTTACCTGATGGGAGAGTTTTAAGTCTCAACGTGCAAAGCATGGGAGCCCCACTTCTTGCTATGCGTTTCCGCGAGAAGTGGGGCTCTCCCCGTTGCGAATTACTCATCCAGTGGTCTGGGGCGCTGCGGAACGTACGCAGACCCTGCCAAGTCGGCGTCCGTGAAACCTACGACAAAGAACTGGTTCGGATTGTCGATCGGGTTTCCGCTCGGATCGCTGACGGTCTGAAGGAAGTCGTTATCATTGGCGATCCAGAGCGTGTGGTAAGTGGTCTTGCCCTGTTTCACGTCGGTGCCGAAGCTTATTCCCTCGATCTTGGCTGGGACGTTGCTGGCCGCGATGCCATTGCTGGTGAGCAGGGGAACGAGATCGAGGAAGAGCGTCTTGTTTACCGCGTTCGACGAAGCAGTGAGTCCGTCCATGTCACTGATGTCGACCGCATTGGAAAGATCAATCTTGAAGAGCTGCTTGATCTTGGCGTTGGAGCCGTCGCCGCGGCCTTTGCCGTCGCGTTCATCGACCAGGAGCTCGTGGTTGTTGAGCGCGAGGATCTCGCTGACACCGGAACCGGTGGTGAGCAGATAGCCATACTGGTGAGTCACGGCGCCAGAAGCGAGGTCGATGGTGACGATGCGCAGCAGGTTCTTGGCGCTGCCGCCTGCCGCCGCATCCTGAATCAGAGCGTTCTGCATGATGCCAACAAGTGTTTTGCCATCGGGGGTGATGGCGAGGCCTTCCATGCCTTTGTTCGCTACGCGTCCCGAGGTATTACCGGAGATCTCAACCGCGCCTTGCGATGACAACGTGGTCACGTAGAAAGAATGGGGCAGCTGGAACGAGCGCAGACGCACGCCGGTGAGGCGATCGAACTGATAAACGTATGGTCCGTACTCATCGGAGATGAAGACGCTCCGGCCGTCGTTCGAGACGCGAATGCCCTCGGTATCGAAGCGGGCGTCGTTGGGGTCGCCGGAATTCTGGAAGGGATCGAAATTGTCGGAACGGCCAGTGAAGAAATGAAAGAAGAAGTGATTCAGGGGAGGGACACCGGATCCGACAAGCGCATCGCCCGAGCCGTAAGTGAGAGGAGCAAGACTCCATAGAAGGTTCGTCGCCCGCAGGGTCGGCGTGAGGGTGTAGGGAAGGCCGGCTGCCTTGTTGGGACGGAGGTCCATGGTGATGGTGTGGAAGCGGTTGATATAGCTGACGGTGTCGTCGATGTTCGAATCGAAGGGAACGGCGTTGGGGCCGCGGTCGGGCAGAGCAAGAAAAGTCTTACCACCGGCATAGGTGATGGCCGAGCCAAGTCCGCCGAGATAGTTAGCAGCGACTCCGTTCTCAAGGGTGTAGTTGAGATGAGAGAGATCGGTATATGAGCCGGCGCGGGAGCCGGTCAGATCGCCGACTGCCAAGAGCGTGATTTGTGCGTGGGCACTTGAAGCAGGGAATAGTGACAGGACAAAGACAAAGCACAACAAACGGACAACAGAATGTTTCATGAGATCCCCTTTTAGAAGTTGTTGGTTTTGCCATGATTCAAGCGCGAGAAGAGAGGGTCAAGTTAACAGATCGTGAAAATGCAGAAGGGTATGCGACGACGTGAATTACAAATCTTCACAAACGGTGAGCGCAGAAGGCGAGTGCATTCGAGATTGCGCGTAGTCAAAATCCCCACTTCTGGCAACATCGGCCAGAAGTGGGGCGCCCGGAATGGCTCACTGAGCGGGCGTTTGCGGAGCAGACGGTGAAGGAGCTTCGGCAGTCACCTCGGGGGTGATCGGGTTGATCTTTACCGTAGCGAGGATCTGTTCCAGACGGTTGAAGACTCTGTCGCGATCGACGTGCTTCACAAGACCTTCCGCTGAGGCATCCGTCGTCACGTTGAGTGTGAACTCGTAGCAGGCTCCATTCTGATAAACATGGAAGTACTTGGAGTCACTCTGACGCGTGCCTTCGCCGGTGACGGCTTCGGTGGCGCGGAGTTCCATGTCTCCGAGGATCAGCCTGGAGTTCGCGGTCTCGGATGAAGTCTTCGTCTCGGTGCTCGACGCGGACTGCGCATCTGGCTTCGAGGCGGAGTCCTGCTTCGCCATGTCGGTCGAGGGAACTGTAGTTTCGGACTTGGTTACTTCCTTGGGTTGTGGAACTGCGAATTCGTTGCATTGATCGGCGGTGAGGTTCTTGTGGACGCTCACGTTGAAGAACGCAGACGAGAAGTCGGTGTTGAGGAAGCCGGTTTCGGGGAGTTCCACCGCGGCGAGTGCGACTCCACCGGGGGCGACAAAGTTCATCGGGACGGGATTGGTCTGGATCAGCTCAGACGCGGCGTCTCCGGTCTCGATGGCGTAGCGGCGCGGATATTCAAAGGTCACGCCGTAAGTCTTGTCGGTATAGTTCACGGTCGCGGGTTTCTTGTGTAGCACAGGCTTCCTGGGAGCCGGCTTGCTTTCGGCCTGCGCGACTGGCGCGGGCATTGGCTGCATTTGTGATTGCGGCTGCGCGGCCGGGATCTGGTTGTTGGAGCTTATGGGTTTCGGTTTCTCGCTGGAACATCCGACCGTAACTGAGACGATGATCAGTACGGCAGCGAAGATCAGGGCGCTGGCTTTCTTGTCCCAGGCTAGGGAACGATTCTCAGCTTTGCGAGCGATGTTGATGCGGGTCATGGTGGTTGCCTCCTGCCGACGAGCGGCACACAATGGAAATGCACGGTGTGGACCGTCGCCGCCAATGTTGATTTGGCGGGAGTTAGGCTAAGCAGAAAGCCCTTGGGACGTGGAATGCAGAACACGTTGTGGGCACGGCGACACGCGTACGGCTGAAGTCAAAATCCCCACCCAGAAATCGCAAACTGCGCGATTTCAGAGTGGGCCGGCCGGGTTTCTTTCTCTGATCGTTCATTTCAGATATCGTTATCGGCTCGGGAGAGGATTGGGCTTATGAACCGCGTTTGGTTCGTGGCGGGTTTGATTTTGTGTCTGGCGTCGGCTGCGGGATGGGGGCAGGCAGCGCGGGAAAAAATCATCATCGATACCGATATTGGTGACGATGTGGATGATGCATTTGCGCTGGCTCTGGCGGTGAAGAGTCCGGAGTTTGACATTCTGGGGGTGAGCACAACGTTTCGTGATACGGACTTGCGGGCGAGGCTGGTAGATCGGTTCCTGGGAGAGGTAGGGAGGCCGGATGTTCCTGTCGTGGCAGGAAAGGCGACTCCTGCAACTGCGATGTCCCAGGGCCGGTATGCCGAGGTCGGGCACTTTGCAAAGTCCTCACATGGAGACGCGGCGGGGTTTTTGCTTGATCAGGTGAGCAAGCATCCGGGGGAGATTACGCTGATTGCGATTGGGCCGCTGATGAATGTTGGTGCGGCTATCGATCGTGATGCAGAGACATTTCGCAAGCTGAAGCGCGTGGTGATCATGGGCGGATCGGTTCGAAAGGGATATGGCGACTACGGGTATAACGAGCATGTAGCTCCTATGCCGGAGTGGAACATTCTGAATGATGTAGCGTCGGCGCAGAAGCTGTTTACGTCGGGCGTGCCGTTGTTTGTGATGCCCCTGGATTCGACCCAATTGAAGCTGGATGAGGTGAAGCGGGCTTTCTTGTTTACACGCGGGACGGCGGTGACGGATCAGCTGACGATTTTGTATCACCTCTGGGGGCTGGAGACGCCTACATTGTTTGATCCTATGGCGGTCGCATTTGTGCTGAAGCCGGAATTGTGTCCGGTGACTCCGCTGCATATTCGGGTAGATGAAAAAGGGTTCACGCGCGAGGAACCGGGGGCGCCGAACGCGCAGGTTTGCTTGCAGTCGAATCAGGAGGATTTTTTTCAGTTTTACTTGAGGAGAGTGGGTGAGAGTCAGAAATAAGAGTGCAGAGACTTAGGGCGGATTCGGCTTCGACTGACCAGGAAGAAAAATCTTGAACCGCAGAGATCGCTGAGGGGAACGTCGAGAGCGCGGAGAAAGGCTTTGTCCGCGCTGCGGTACCAGGAGAACAAGTTATGCGATCAGAATCGACCGGGCGAAGAGGATTTCTTAAGGCCGCAGGGGTGGCTGGAGTTAGTGGATTCGCCATTAGGGCCCGTGTTCCCACTTCTCGTGCCCAGGACACCCGACAAGTGCACACAGGCTCTTACGACGCTCGCGCGTTCGGGGCCTTGGGCGACGGAAAAACGCTGGATACGCCCGCGATCAATCGCGCGATCGAAGCGGCGGCTGTTGCCGGAGGGAGTGTGCACTTTCCTGCTGGGAATTATCTCTGCTACTCGATTCATTTGAAGAGCAAGGTTGCGCTTTATCTGGAGCAGGGTGCGACGATAGTGGCGGCGGATCCGGCTTCGGATCCGGCGCAGAGTTACGATGCGGCGGAATCGAACAAGCCTTGGGAGGATTACCAGGACTACGGACACAATCATTGGCACAACAGTCTGATCTGGGGAGAGGGGATCAGCGATGTCGCGATTCTGGGGCCGGGATTGATCTGGGGCAAGGGGCTTAGCCGTGCGTGGGGATCGGGACCAGTGGCGGAGCATCCGGGAGTCGCGAATAAGGCCATCGCGCTGAAGAATTGCCGGAATGTCCTGCTGCGGGATTTTTCTATTCTGCATGGCGGACACTTCGGGATTCTGGCGACCGGTGTTGATAACCTCACCGTCGACAACTTGAAGATTGATACGAATCGCGACGGGATCGACATCGATTGCTGCCGCAATGTGCGGGTCTCGAACTGCTCGGTGAATTCGCCCTGGGACGACGGTATTTGCCTGAAGAGTTCGTTTGCGCTTGGGTATGCGCGTGCGACCGAGTTGGTGACCATCAGCAATTGTCTTTTGTCAGGGAGTTATCAGGAGGGGACGCTGCTCGATGGAAGCTGGAAGAAATTTCCTGCTGATGAGAAAGTGCCGCGCACGGGACGGATCAAGTTTGGGACGGAGTCGAATGGGGGATTCAAGAACATCACAGTAGCGAATTGCGTGTTCGATGGTTGCCGTGGCCTAACGATCGAGAGTGTAGATGGGGCGGTGATCGAAGATGTGGCGTGCACGAATATCACGATGCGGGACGTGTACGAGGCGCCAATCTTTGTGCGGCTGGGAGCGCGCATGCGGGGGCCGGAGGGCGTGCCGGTGGGGACGATCCGGCGGCTGATCTTGAGTGGGATTAGCTGCCTGCAGGCAGAGGGGTCGCCGAAGATTGCATGCATATTGGCGGGAATTCCCGGGCATTCCATTGACGATGTGAAGGTCAGCGAAATAACTATGGTGAGCCGCGGAGGCGGGACCAAGAGAGATGGAGAGCTGCAAATCCCGGAGAAGGAGAAGCAGTATCCGGAGCCGAATATGTTTGGGACGACTCCAGCTTACGGGTTCTTCATCCGGCATGCGCAAGGTCTCGAGATGCAGAGCGTGAAGATTGAAAACCCGAATGCGGATGAGCGGCCTGTGTTCGTGCTGGAGGACGTGCAGGGAGCGGAGTTTGGAAGGATCAAGGTGCCCGTGAGGGAAGGCATTCCGACGTTTCGTCTGTCGAATGTTCGCGACTTTGCGGTGTACCGGAGCCGGCCGGTGCGGGATGCGGACGTGCCGGTCGCGGAGAAGAAGGATATTTAACTTCAGCGGGCAGTGGCTAGTGTGGTGTCCCATAAGTTATTGGGACAACCCGAGGAGTATGGTCGATTGCAGGTTTCGCTCACCTCAGGGGCTAGAGCCGACAGGTTTGAGGGCCATGATCGGCACGGCGGAAGCCGTGCCCTTCCCAAACCTCGAAGAACTTATTTCGACGAATTTCCGGGACACAACACTGGTGGCCAGCGCAAAGATGCGGTTTCCTTGTGGGTTCGGCTCGCGTCGAAGTAAGCAGTGTGGTGGATGTAGGGATTCTTCACTTCGCTCAGAATGACAACTCGTGGGGGTTCATGAAAACGACAGGACACTTGAAGATTTGCGCCGTTTTGGCCTTGCTGTGTGCGGCGGGGTCGGCACAGTCGAAGCAGCCGGTCGATCTGATTATTAGTGGCGGGATTATGGTGACGATGGATTCCGCGCGAGCCATCTATCAGGATGGCAGCGTGGCGGTGCGTGGGGATTCCATTGTAGCTGTGGGTCCACGGTCTGATATTGAGGGGCGCTATCAGAGCGTGCATGTGATCGATGCGCGTGGCGATCTGGTTCTGCCGGGATTTATCAACGGACATACGCATGTGCCGATGACCTTGTTTCGCGGGCTGCATGATGACGTCACATTGAATGACTGGCTCTATAAGTACATATTTCCGGCGGAAGCGAAGAACGTAAACGAGGAGTTCGTGCGCTGGGGGACGCGACTGGCCGCGGCGGAACAGATTCGCGCGGGAGTGACAACCTTTGCCGACATGTACTACTTCGAAGATGCAATTGCGGAGGAGACGAAGGCGGCGGGAATGCGCGGTGTGTTGGGGGAGACGTTCATCGATTTTCCAGCGCCGGACAACAAGTCCGAAGCCGCGATGCTCACTTACACGGAAAAGTTCCTGAAGCGGTGGCAGGGGGATCCGCTGATCCATGCGGCGGCAGCGCCTCACTCCATCTATACGTGCTCGAAAAAGACTCTGCAGGACGCGGCGGCATTGGCGCGAAAATATCATGCGCCGATTTTGATTCATGTGGCTGAGATGAAGAAGGAATGGGAAGATTCGGAGAAAGCGAACGGCATGTCTCCTGTGGCGTACTTGGACAAGATTGAGGTACTCGGGCCGGATATCATCGCAGCGCACTGCATCTTTGTGGACGAGGCGGACCGTAAGTTGCTGGCACAGCACGGTGTGGGGTGCGTGCACAATCCGTCTAGCAACATGATGATTGCGAGCGGAGTTGCTCCGGTGCCGGAGATGCGAAGTGCGGGCGTAGCAGTGGGCTTGGGGACGGATGGGCCCGCGGGAAGCAACAACGATCTCGACCTGATGGAGGAGATCGACCTGGCGGCCAAATTAGCGAAGATTTCGAAGATGGATCCGCTGGCGCTCAATGCGAAAGCGGTCGTCGAGATGGCGACGATTGACGGTGCTCGGGCGATTCATATGGAGAAGGAGGTTGGGTCGCTCGAGGCGGAGAAGAAAGCAGACATCATCTTGGTCGGTTTGAATATGCCGCACGCGGTGCCGATGTATGACGTCTACGCGCAGATTGCGTATTCGCTCAAAGGGAGGGATGTACAGACGGTGATCATCGGCGGGAAAGTGGTAATGCAGAATCATCTTTTGTTGACGGTGGATGAGCAAAAGGTCTTGGCGAAGGCGCGAGAGTATGCGAGGAGTGTGAAGGTGTCGTTGGGAATGGAGTAGGGGAGCCGGCGTTGGGCGTCAGGAAGACGAAATCAAAACCGGCATCTTCTTTCGAGTTTTAATCGTATGAAATTGTTTGTGGTTCTCACGTTGAGTTTGACTGCAAGTGTCTGCGTGGCCCAGAAGGTGGCGATTACGTTTGACGATCTGCCGCTGAACGGTGACTTGCCGTCCGGAGTGACGCGGGTGCAGATCGCACGAGACGCTGTCGCGCTGCTGAACGCACGCCATCTGCTTTCTGCGTATGGTTTCATCAATGCAAAGAAACTCGAAGGGAATCCCGACGCGGCGGAGGCTTTGAAAATCTGGGCTGCGGCCGCCGGTTGGAAATCATACGTATGGACAC
>Ga0335082_10003233_pt1 | contig 17721 bp, 18 predicted proteins | sample Lox_Sample_41_FD_206718 | JGI IMG/M metagenome (GOLD analysis project Ga0335082, IMG submission 206718) | Soil microbial communities from Loxahatchee National Wildlife Refuge, Florida, United States - Lox_Sample_4.1 | ecosystem: Environmental > Terrestrial > Soil > Wetlands | place: USA... | reverse complement strand
TGATCATCGCCATCGGCACCGACGCCATCGAGGTCGACCGGGTGCGCCGCGCCGTCGACCATCCGCAGTGGGGTGAGCGCTTCCGCCAGCGCGTGTTCACGGCCGGCGAGATCGCGTACTGCCTCAAGCGGGCACGCTACGCCGAGAGCTTCGCGGCGCGATTCGCCGCCAAGGAAGCGGTGATGAAGGCGCTCGGCACCGGGTATGCGCGCGGGGTGTGGTGGCGCGACATCGAGGTGGTGCGCACCTCGGGACGGCCCGCCGTCGTCCTCCACGGCGGCGCGCGCCAGCGCGCCGCGGCGATCGGCGCCACGCGCTGGCACCTGTCGCTCACCCACACCGCCGGCCAGGCGATCGCGCACGTGATCGCGGAGTCGGGCGACGCATCCGCCTCGTAGGCTCGCTTCCGATCCGATCCCTCAGTGCGGCGCGGGCGAGCGCTTCGGCAGCACGAGCACGACGGCGACGGCCCACAAGCCGAAGACGAAGCCGAGGCCGGTCCACAGGTTTTTCGAGTGCCCGTTGTTGTGCGCCACGAGCCGGCAGAGGACGGCGTCGCAGGTGTGGACTACCAGCACGGTGCGCACCAGCGTCACCGGGTCGAGCTCCGGAGCGAGCCACCGAAACCCCGTCAGATACCCGAGCACCGCGTGCCACGACATGGTTGCGCCCTACCCGGCGCGTACTATAGGAATCGACCATGTCCTCCAAGCCCTCGGCGCGCAACGACGTGCAGTCCATGCTCTCTGGACTGTTCGAGCGCGGGGAGGAGGTGGTCGGCGTCTTCCTCGAGGAGCTGGGCAGGAACCCGCGCGTGCGCGAACAGCTCGGCAAGACGGTCGAACGCGCGGTGGACGCGAAGCGGCGGGTCGACCGCACGGCGCAGACGGTGCTCTCGGCGTTGAACCTGCCATCGCGCGCCGACTACAACCGCCTGCTCGCCAAGCTCGAGGCCCTGCAGGGCAGTGTGGTCAACCTCAGTATGAAGATGGATCGCGTCCTCGCCGAGCAGCGCGATGCCGCGCACCGCGCGCCGCCGGCGGCCGCGGCGCCGAAGGCGCGCCGCCGCAAAGCTTAAGGCGGCGCGCGCCGCTCCCGCCGGCTCGACGCGGCGTGCGCGGCGGCCAGCTGTTCCGCGACCCGGCGCAGGCCGGCGAGTGAGCTCGGCGCGTCCTCGAACACCGGCAGCTCGGCGAGCAGGGACGCGCCGGTGGCGGCGTGCAGGACGCTGAGCGCCGCGCGGTCGCGCTCGGTGAGCGCGGCGAAGTCGGCATAGTTGCTCGCCAGCTTCGCGCGCAGGGCCGCCGGCGCCCGGAGACCGGTATCAGACGGCCGCGGCGGAAACCCGTAGACGCGGTTGGCGATGATCCCGGCCACCGGAAAGCCGCCGTCGCGCAGCTCGCGGTCGAAGGCGAGGGTCGCGGCGATGGTGTGGGGCTCGGGCGTGGTGACGATGACGAAGCTGGTGTCCGGCGCACGCAGGGCTTGATGGATGGCGCGCGCGCGAGCGCGGAAGCCGTCGACCAATTGCTCGAAGCCGCCGACGAAGTCGGACAGCTCGCTGAGCAGGGTCATGCCGGTCCAGCGCTCCAACGCTTTCAGCACCGCCGCCAGCGTGAGCCGCATCACGCTCGACTCGCTGCCGGTGATGATCGACGACGGCGCCTTGAGGAAGTCGATGGCTTGCGATGCCAGCAACTCGGTCATGCGGAGCGGGGCCGTGAGCAGCGCGCGGAGATCGGCGCTCGGCGGGGTATCGACGACGATCAGCTCGTAGCGCTCCTGGTGCACGAGCTCGTACAGCTTTTCCATCGCCATGTACTCGGTCGAGCCGCCGAGCTCGCTGGAGAGCTCTTGGTACAGGCGGTTGGCCAGGATGCGTTGGGCCAGCTCGGGGCTCGGCGCCACCCGCGCGATCAGGCGATCGAAGGTGCGCTTGGTGTCGAGCGCCAGCGCCTCGAGCGAGCCCGCACCGGATCCGACCGCGACCGGTCGCGGTTCGCTCGACAGCTCGCCCAGGCCGAGCGCGTCCTTGAGGCGGCGCGACGGGTCGACCGTGATGACCGCCGTCGCGCGCCCGCGCATCGCCGCGGCCATGGCGAGCGCCGCCGCCGTGGTGGTCTTGCCGACCCCGCCCGCCCCGACGCAGACGACCAGCCGCTGGCGCAGGAGGGCGGCGCGCGCGGACGCGTCAGGCGGCATACTCGGGGAGGCCGCGCAGCAGGGTGCGCCCGAGGTCGGTCAGTGCGCTCGTGTCGATCCCAGCGTGGCAGATCTCGCGCAGCGGCACGGGCGTGCTGCCGAAGGCGCGGCGCAGGCGGCCGAGGTGACGTTCGGCCTCGCGGCGGAAGCCGATCTCCAGGCCGGCGGCGGCGAGCATTGGGTGGTCGGCGCGCGCCCGCAGCGTGCCGATCGCCTGCGCGTCGGCGGCGTCGAACCGGCGCGGCCAGACGCGGTTCAGCACCGGGCGCGTCAGCCGGAGGTTGAGGGCGTCGAGCGCGGCCCGCGTCTCCAGCGTCTCGCTCACCGCCATCTCGTCCGGAATCGCGACCAGCATCACGGCGGTGTGGTCCCGATCGCCGAGCAGGGCCGCGAGTCGGCCGACCGCCGACGAGAGCGGGCCTCGCGGCACCAGCGCGGCGAGCTGGCGCGGCGTGCGCAGCAGTTGCAGCGCGTGGCCGCTGGACGGGCCGTCGACGATGACGCAGTCGTACAGCGCCCGCCGGCCGAACCACCCCGGCGCGGTCCACTGGGCCAGATGCTCGAGCACGACGAATTCGGTCACGCCGGGCGCGGCGGCCGTGACGGCGTGGAACGTCCCACTGGCGAACAAGCGTCGGGACAGGAACGGGACGCGCAGCAGACGCCGAAAGTAGCTCTCCACCAGGGAGCGGGTCTCGACCCGCACTCCGTCGAGCCCGCTGCTGAGCGACGCCGGTGCGGTCGGCAACGCGGCCCGGCCGAACAGCCCCGCCAAGCTCGCATCGGCGGCCATCTCGACCACCAGCACCCGCCGCCCGCGCTGTGCCAGCCGCAGCGCCAGCGCCGCCGCAACCGTGGTCTTGCCGACGCCGCCTTTGCCGGTGACGAAGAGCAGCCGCTGCACCGGCGCACCATAGGGCCGCTCCCGGCGCCCGTTCAAGAGAGGGCGCCTGCGGCGCTCCGTTCGGCGTTCAGCGTTCGGTCGGCATTCCAGCAAGGGGCGCACCGGCTGCGCAGGCTGCCGCGACCAGCACGTCGACGGAACGCTGAACGCCGAACGCCGCGGCGCAGCCGCGGTCGCCAAACGACCGCCGCAGGCGGCCTCTCTTGAACCCGCTCTCCCTCCCCCCATATGGTGCGCCGGCGTTGAAAGGGATCGGCCAGATGGCGCAGCGCTACGTGTTGGCAATCGATCAGGGCACGACGGGCAGCACCGCAATCGTGTTCGACGGCGGCGGCACGGTGCGTAGCCGCGGCTACTCGGAGTTCACGCAGCACTATCCGCGCCCCGGCTGGGTGGAGCATGACGCCGAGGAGATCTGGTCGGTCAGCCTGAAAGTCATCAAGTCGGCGCTGCGGGCGGCCAAGATCGCCGCGCGCGACCTCACGGCGATCGGCATCACCAACCAGCGCGAGACGGTCGTGGTGTGGGATCGGCGCAGCGGACGGCCCGTGCATCGCGCCATCGTCTGGCAGGATCGCCGCACCGCCGAGCAGTGCGAGCACCTGAAGGCCGACGGACTCGAAGAGACGGTGCGCGCCAAGACCGGCCTGGTGATCGATCCGTATTTCTCCGGCACCAAGCTGGCGTGGCTCTTGGACCACGGGCGCGGGCTCCGGGCTCGTGTCGCCGAGCTCGCCTTCGGCACCATCGACAGCTGGCTGATCTGGAAGCTCACCGGCGGGCGCGCGCATCTCACCGACTTCACCAACGCCTCGCGCACGTTGCTGTTCGACATCCACGCGCGCCGCTGGGACGACGAGCTGCTGCGGGTGCTCCGGGTGCCGCACGAGATCCTGCCCCGGGTGGTGCCGTCGAGCGGCGTCGCGGCGCTCACCGACCCGAAGGTCATCGGGGCGGAGGTCCCGATCGCCGGCATCGCGGGCGACCAGCAGGCCGCGCTGTTCGGTCAGGTGTGCTTTGCGCCCGGCATGGTGAAGAACACGTACGGCACCGGCTGCTTTCTCCTGATGTTCACCGGCGACACGCCGGTGGCGTCGAAGAAGGGTCTGCTCACCACGCTGGCGTGCGCCGGCGACGGCCAGCCGGCGTACGCCTTGGAGGGCTCCGTGTTCGTCGCCGGGGCGGCGGTGCAGTGGCTGCGCGACGGCCTGGGCGTGCTCAAGTCGGCGGCCGAGAGCGAGCGGCTGGCCCGCTCGGTCGACTCCTCGCTCGGCGTCTACGTCGTCCCCGCCTTCGTCGGCCTCGGCACCCCGTATTGGGACCCGAACGCGCGCGGCGCCATCCTCGGCTTGACGCGCGGGGTGCGGCGCGCCCACCTCGTGCGGGCGACGCTCGAGTCGCTCGCCTACCAGACGCGGGACGTGGTCGACACCATGGCGGCCGAATCGGGGCGCTCGCTCGCCGGCCTGCGGGTCGACGGTGGTGCCAGCGCCAATGACTTCCTTATGCAGTTCCAGTCGGACATGGTGGGGACGAGCGTGGACCGTCCGGTGATCATCGAAACCACCGCCCTGGGCGCGGCACTCCTCGCCGGCCGCGCGGTCGGGCTGTGGAGCAGCCCGGCCCAGCTCGAACGCGCCCGGCGGCGCGACCGCGTGTTCAAGCCGAAATTGAAGCCCGAGCGCCGCGAGGAGCTCTACCGCGGGTGGATCCGCGCCGTCGCGGCGGTGCGCTCGCTCGGCGAGCCGGTGTAGTCGAGCGACGCGATGCGGATGCGCCTGCTGTCGGTGCTCGGAGGGGGATTGGTGCTGCTGGCTGCGGCACCGGCGCCTCGCGCCGCGGCCGTCCAGCCGTGCCCCGGCGATCAGAATTGCGCCGCGGTGTCGATCGAAGCGCCCTCGGTGCCCGCCGCGGTCGGCGACACCGTGCTCATCCGCTTCGTGCTCGTCCAGGGCAGCGATGACCAGCAACCGGGCGGGGTCGACGACATCGCGGCCGTGACCGCGACCGTGGGTATCCCGGGCCTCCAGCTGGCGGATTGCTCAGCTCGCGGCGCGGACGGCCTCAACCCGTCGTTCGTCCTCCTGCCCGGCGATGCGAACCGCTATCGCGTCGTCGTGCAGAACCTGATCTGTGCCGGCCGTGCCAGTTGTCTCTGCCCCACCAACGGCGAGGCGCGCGATGAGTACATCAACCTGCTGCTGGTCGGGACGCCGGTCGCCGGCCAGGTGCCAGCGTTGCCGAGCGGCGAGCTGATCGGCGTCGCGCTGCTGGTGGGTGCCGACGACGGCGCGAGCGTGCCATTGCACATCTACAGCGTGCTCGACGACCAGGGCGCGCCGCCGCGTCCCCTGGCGGGTGCGTGGTTGAGCGTCGCCGACAGCAACGCCGTCGACCGCACCGTCGACCCGGCCAGCGCGACCATGAACGTCCGCATCACCGACGGCACGCTGATGGTCGCCGCGTCGACCCCGAGCCCGGGCGGAAGCCCGACCGTCGACCCGATCCCGAGCGCGACCGCCACCCTGCTGGCGACGGCCACGACCAGTGCCAGCGCGACCGTCGCCACGTTCACGCCGACGGTTCCGCCGCCCGCCTGCGTCGGCGACTGCAACGACAATCGCGACATCTCTGTCAACGAGCTCGTCACCGGGGTGGGAATCGCGCTCGGATCGCTGCCGCTGTCTGCCTGCCCGGCGTTCGAGTGCGCCGCCGGGCAGGTCAACATCTCGTGTCTCGTCGCCGGCGTCGACGCGGCGCTCAACGGGTGTCCCGCGACGCGCTGAGCGACGGACGAGGCGGAGAACGAGGCGATGGACGCTCCGCTGGTCTGCGCCACCGGTCTCTCGGTGCGGTACGGGGCCACCCGGGCGCTCGACGGTGTCGATTTTGACGTGCGCCGCGGCGAGGTCCACGCGGTCGTCGGGGAGAACGGGGCCGGGAAATCGACCCTGCTGCGCGCCCTCGCCGGCGCCGAGGCGCACCACACCGGCGGCGTCGGGCGGGCCCCCGGGGCGTCGGTGGCCTGGGTCCCGCAGGCCGCCGAGCTGCCCGCCGACCTCGACGCGGCGGCCTGGATCTTCCTCGGCGCCGAGCTGCGCGGTCCGCTCGGGTGGCTGCGCGCCGGCGCCATGTCGGCCGCCGCCGAGGAAGCCCTGCGCGCCGTCGGATGCCACGCCGCGCCGAGCGCCCGTCTCTGCGACCTCACCGCCAGCCAGCGCCATCAGGTTCAGCTCGCCCGGGCGATGCGCGGGGGGCCCGACGCGCTGTTGCTCGACGAGCCCACGGCGGTCCTCGGTGCGGCGGAGAGCGAGCGACTGTTCGCCGCCGTACGCGCGCTGGCGCGGCGCGGCGCCGGCGTCGTGTACGTCAGCCACCGGCTCGATGAAGTGGTCGGGCTCGCCGATCGGATCACCGTCCTGCGCGACGGCCGCCGCGTCGCGACCCACGCGGCCGCCGGCATCGACGTCCTCGACCTGGTGCGCGCCATGGTCGGACGCGACATCGATCGCACCGGGCGGCGCGGCGGCGATCGCGCCGGCGAGGTGCGGCTCGATCTGCGCGATGTCGCCGTCGGCCACGTGCGCGGTGTGTCGCTCGCCGTGCGCGCGGGGGAGATTGTCGGCCTGGCCGGGCTGGTCGGCTCGGGTCGCAGCAGCCTGCTCGAGGGCGTCGCCGGGCTGCGCCGGCTGCGCGCGGGTACGGTGTCCGCCGCCGCCCCGCCCGTGCTCGTCCCCGAGGACCGCCAGCGCAAGGGGCTGGTGCCGACCCTCTGTCTGCGCGAAAACCTGTTCCTGCCGCCCGAGGGTTGGCGGCTCCGCGTCGGCGCGGAGCGCCTGCGCACGGTGGAGTGGATCGAGCGCCTCGCCATTCGCACCGGCGGCAGCGAGGCCGCAATCGACTCGCTCTCCGGCGGCAACCAGCAGAAGCTCGTCCTTGCCCGCGCCCTGCGTCATGCGCCGCGGGTCCTGTTGCTCGATGAGCCCACCGCCGGGGTCGATGTCGGCGCCAAGGCCCAGATCCACGCAGCCATCGTCCGCCTCGCCGCGGCGGGCACCGCCGTCGTGCTCGCGTCGAGCGAGCTTGCAGAGCTGCTGGTGCTGTCCGACCGCATCGCCGTCCTGTGCCGCGGCACGTGTGCGGGCGTCGTCGACGCCCGCGACGCGAGCGAGGAGCGTCTAGCCGCGTTGATGACCGGTGCGGCGGAGCCGCCCGCGCCGCAGGAGGCCGCGGCGTCCGCGGCTCCGAGCCAGGCGCCCTGAGCGCTGTCCGTCCAGGCCGTCATGCGCCTTCGCCTCGTCCCCGGCTGGAGTGCCGCCGCGATCCTGCTGCTCGAGTTCGCCCTGTTCACGGCGCTCCTGGCCCGGCCCGGGCAGCCGCAGACGTTTGCCAACCTCGACAACGTCGCCCTCATCCTGAAGTACTCCGGGATCTATGGGATCGCGGCGATCGGCGCGGCGATGATCATCGGTGCGGGCGGAATCGATCTGGCGCCGGGGGCGGTGATCGCGCTGGCATCGGTGATCACCGGGCACCTGTTCACGGTGGAAGGCTGGCCGCTCGCGGCGGCGATCCCGGCCGGCCTCGCCACCGGCTTCCTCAGCGGCGCCTGCGCGGCGGCGCTCGTCGTCTTGGCGCGGCTGCCGCCGTTCATCGCCACGCTCGGGGTCATGGGCATCGCGCGCGGCGCCGCGTTCCTCATCACCGAGGGCCGTTTCTACGATCTCTCTCGCTGGGTGGCGGCCGGGAGCGCGCCGCTCGGGGTGCCCCTCTCCGCCTGGCCCGGACTCCTGATGATCGTGTTGGCCGCGGTGTTCCAGGCGGTGATGACGGCGACCGCGCTCGGCCGGCACGTGCTGGCCGTCGGCGGCAACGAGACCGCGGCGCGCTTTGCCGGCGTGCGCGTCGGCCGGGTGAAGACGTTCGTCTACGTCGCCGGCGGCGCCCTGGCGGCGCTCGCGGGCGTCGTGCTCGCGGTGGTGCAGGGACAGGGAAAGGCCGACCTGGCCAGCGGGTACGAGCTCGACATCATCGCCGCGGCGGTCGTCGGCGGCGCCTCGCTCTCCGGCGGCCGCACCTCGGTGGTCGGCGCCGTCATCGGCGCGCTCATCTTCGGCGTGCTGCGCAATGCGTTGACGCAGATCCCAGGCGGGACGTTCGCCGACCGGTTGATTCTCGGCGTGGCGGTGCTGCTGGTCGTCGTGATGGATCGCTTGGCGACCCGGGAGGCGAGATGAGCGTAGGGCAGGGCGGCGCTGGCGTGCCGCTCGGCGTTCGGCGTGCGGCGTTCGGGAGACGGGCGGCAGCAGTGTGTCGCGCGCTGTTGGTGGGGGGTGCGTTGCTCACCGCGAGTTGCTCACGCCAGCCGGACACGGGGGCGCGGACGCTGCGGTTCGCCTTCATCCCGAAGGCCCTGCACATCCCCGTGTTCGAGTACGCGCGCATCGGCGCCGAGCGCGCGGCCAAGCAGCTCGGCGGGATCGAGATCATCTGGCGCGGACCGGAGAGCACCGATGAGGTCCGTCAGAAGGAGATCCTGGAGTCGTTCATCACCCAGCGGGTCGATGGCATCGCCATCTCCTGCCTCAACGGCGACCTGCTCACCGACGCGATCGACCGCGCCGTGGCCGCCGGCATCCCCGTCGTTACCTGGGACTCCGACGCGCCGAAGAGTCGGCGCCAGGCGTTCTACGGCGTCAACGACGTGGAGGGCGGCCGCGCGCTGGGCGATGGCCTGGCGACCCTGCTCGGCGGACACGGCAAGGTGGCCATCATCACCTCGCTCGGCGCCGACAACCTGCAGAAGCGCCTCGACGGCGCGCGCGCGGCGCTGCGGGCGCACCCCGATATCACCATCGTCGAAGAGTTCGACGTCAAGGACGACGCCGTGCGGGTGGCCGAGGTCATCGCGTCCGCCACCCAGCGCTATCCCGATCTCGATGGCTGGCTGTCGGTCGGCGGCTGGCCGGTGTTCGTCCGCAACGCCCTCGACCCGGTCGACCCGGCCCGCACCAAGGTCGTCGCGTTCGACACCATCCCACCCGCGCCCGACCTGCTGCGCGCCGGGAAGGTCCAGCTCCTGGTCGGCCAGAAATACTTCGGCTGGGGGGAGGAGTCGGTCCGGCTCCTCAAGCAGATCGTCGACGGCCACCCGCCGGCTGACGTCTTTCACTACTCGGGCATCGACGTGGTGACCGCCGACAACCTCGACGCGTACCTGGCCCAGTGGAAGCGATGGGAAGCGGGAAAAGAAGAACCCACCACAGATGAACACGGATGACCAGGAAGCCGCTGTGGTTCCTGTAGGGCCGGCGCGCGATCGTGGTTGGTTAATCCTTCCCCCACGTCGTTGCGGTGCGATCGACGAGTGGTTGCAGGGTCTGTAGGGCGGCGGGCTCGTTGGGCGGGACGGCCACATCGCCGAACACCCACCACTCCTCGGGGAAGACGATCTCCTCGCCGGGCGCGATGGTGGTCAGCGGGCTCAGCTGCTCGACTTCGAGGAACTCCGCGCTGGAGTAGATCTCGACCGTGGCGCCGCCGTCGGGGTAGCGGCCGGTCGGATCGTGGGGAAAGCGCTTGAGGTAGAGCGTGCCGTCGACGAGGTACGCGGCCCAGCCCTGGCTCGAGTCGACGCCGATCTTGCTCTCATCGTCGCGGCGGCCCGACTGGCCGGCTGGAGCGGGGCGCACGGCGGACTGGTCGATCTGCACGAGGCGATCGCCGAAGCGATAGCGCGGATCACTCATCTCGGCGTAGCTCCACAAGAGCAGCTTGCGGGTCGCATCGAAGGCGTCGAGCGGGCCGACGTCGAGCGGCGCGAAGGCGCGGCCGCCCGGACGCATCACCGCCAGGCTCCACGCCGCGTAGGTGAGTGGACCGTCGCTGACGTTGCGGATGTGTGAGACGACGCGCACGCGCGGGTCGCGCTCGGCGAGCGAGACGTCGACGACCTTCTGGATGCCCGCCGCGGGCTGCGGCGGACCGGTGATCCGCAGCGTCGTGCCGCCGAGCACCTCCGCGGCGCAGCGCGTGTTGTCCGGCACGTAGGTCGTCGCGCGCCGTTCGGGCGCGATCCACAGCCGCCAGCCGCCGCGAAAGACCCAGTCCGGTTCTCCATGTCCGCCGGCTTCGGCGGCGCGGACGTGGAACAGATTCGGTCCGCCCGTCCGCTTGAGCTCGATGATGCGCGGCCCAACGGCGGTCACCACGGCGACCTCGATCTGGCCGTTGGCGAGCCGGTACGTGTCGGGCCAGCCTCGATAGTCCTCCCGTGTGATCGAAAGCGCCGACTTCGTTTCCTGCTGCATCGCTTGCCCGTGCGCCGATTGGACGAGGAGCAACGCGGCCAGTGCGAGCACGCCTCGACCCGCGCTGGACTGCCACACCGCCATATCGAATCCCCCGTGCCGGCCCCGTCGATACATCAGTTCTAATGTGTCGGTCCAAGGGATGACTGGGTCGGCGCATGCGATGCAGCAAATCACATGACTTCTCCTGGGCTGCTGCCAGTGCTATACGGCCGTCACGTCGCCAGCTGGGAGTGGGGTGGTGAGGAGGAGAACGCCGCAGCGCCGGGATGCCGGTGGGGCAACGCTGGTTCGACCGACTGTCTTTGTCGTCGATGACGATCCGGCGATGCGCGCAATCGTCCGGAACGCGGCGGCGTCGGTACGCCTCGCGGTCGAGTGCTACGGGAAGGGTGCGGACTTCCTCGCGGCCTACGACCCCGACCGGCCCGGCTGTCTGGTGCTCGACGTGCGCATGCCGGGTTTGAGCGGTCTCGAGCTGCAAACCAGGCTTGCCGCACGGCACGCGCAGATCCCGATCATCATCGTGACCGGCTACGCCGACGTCTCCATGGCGGTACAGGCGTTGCGTGCCGGAGCCATGGACTTCATCGAGAAGCCGTTCAGCAGCCAGGCGCTAGTGGAGCGGATCCAGGAAGCGGTCGAACGCGATCGCCGCCTGCGGCGGGCGACGGTGCGGTTCGCCGACTTCACCATCCGCGTCCATCGACTCACGCAGCGGGAGCGTCAGGTGCTGGCGCTGATCGTCGAGGGTCGAGCGAACAAGCAGATCGCCGACCGCTTGGCGCTCAGCCGCAAGACGGTGGAGACGCATCGAGCCAATCTCATCTCCAAGACCGGGGTCGAATCGTTGGCGGAGTTGATCCGTTTCGGCCTGCAGCTGGGCAGTGCGGCGCCGACCGGCGAACCGCGACGCGGCTGACCCCGACAGCGGGCACCATTGCGCGCCCGCGTCGGCGTAGGCGCGGTCCTCCCGTCCGCACCTGACGCAGCACTTGCCGTGCGCGAGCGGCGCGCGTATTGCTCGGCGGTCGCAGACGGGGGATCCTGAAGTGAAGAAGCTCGCGCTGGTGGTCGGCGTCGCGCTGCTTGCGCTCGCCGCTGTGGTGGTCGGCCGCGCCGTGCGCGCGGCGTCGCGGCAAGTGCAGGTCGAGCCCGCGCCGCCGGTGGTGATCGACGCCGAGCGCGCCGCCGCCGGGCTGTCCGAGGCCATCCGCTTCAAGACGGTCTCGAATCAGGATCCGGCCCAATTCGACGCGGCGCAATTCGCCGGTCTCCTGGCGTTTCTGATCCAGCGCTTCCCGCGCGTGCACCAGACGCTGCGGCGCGAGGTCTTCAACGACTACAGCCTGCTCTACACGTGGGAAGGTCGCGGGACCGACAAACCGATCCTCCTGCTCGCGCATCTCGACGTCGTCCCGGTCGAGGCCGGCACCGAGAGCAGCTGGACCCAGCCGCCGTTCTCCGGCGCCATCGTCGACGGCTACATCTGGGGCCGCGGTGCGCTCGACGACAAGAGCAGCGCCATGGGCATCCTGGAGGCGGTCGAGTTCCTGCTCGCCAGCGGCTTTCAGCCGGAGCGGACGGTGTACATCGCCCTCGGGTTCGACGAGGAGGTCAGCGGCCGCCGCGGCGCGGGAGCCATCTCGGCGGCGCTGCGCGAACGCGGGCTCCAGGCGGACTTCGTGCTCGACGAAGGGGGCTCCATCCTCGAGGGCATGATCCCGGGGATCGGCACGCCGGTGGCGTCCGTGTGCACGGGCGAGAAGGGATACGTCACCGTCGAGCTCACCACCACGGGCAAGGGCGGCCACTCGTCGATGCCGCCGGCGCATACACCGATCGGCGTGTTGAGCGCCGCGATCGAGAAGCTCGAGCGCGAGCAGATGCCGGCGAGCATCAGCGCGGCCACCGCCAACAGCTTTGCGTATCTCGGGCCGGAGATGCCGTTCGCGCAGCGCGTCGTGTTCGCCAACCTGTGGCTGTTCGCCCCGCTGGTCGAGCGCGAGATGGCCAAGAGCCCGCAGAGCAATGCGGCGATCCGAACCACGACGGCCCCAACCATCTTCGACGGCGGGGTGAAGGAGAACATCTTGCCGACGACGGCGCGGGCGGTGGTGAACTTCCGCATCCTGCCGGGCGATACGGTCGACAGCGTCGTCGCGCACGTTCTCCACGCGGTCGACGACCCCGCCGTCGACATCCGCGTTCTCGGCGAGGGCAACAACCCCTCGCCGGTCTCCGATCCGAGCGCACCCGCCTTCACCCGCGTGGCGCGGGCGATCCGCTCGACGTTCCCGGGAACGGTGGTGACCCCGTTTCTCACCCTGGGCGCTACCGATGCCCGCTACTACGTCGGGATCAGCCCGAACGTGTACCGCTTCGCCCCGACGCGGATGCGACCGGACGACCTCGCTCGCGTGCACGGCATCAACGAGCGCATCGCGATCACCGACTACGTCGGGATGATCCGCTTCTACATCGACCTGCTGAGGGGTGGTCAGGCCGGGTGAGCGGCCGCCGGTCCCCCGTGACCCTCTGTGTCCTCTGTCGTGGAAACGCCGTTCCCATGGAGGCTTCGGGGGGCAACCGGCCCACCAGCGGCTCGCCGGCCGCCTTGCGAGCGATGGTCACCGTTGTTATAGAAGGCCATTCAGGAGCGAGACCATGCAAGAAGGCATTCATCCGACGTACAACAAGGCCATGGCGATCTGCGCCTGTGGCAACACCTTCGAGACCCGGTCGACCCGCAAGGAGCTGCACGTCGACATCTGCTCGGCCTGCCATCCGTTCTTCACCGGCAAGCAGAAGCTCCTCGACACCGCCGGCCGGGTGGAGCGCTTCCGGCGCAAGTACGGGATGCAGCAGCAGAAGTAGCATAGCGCAGCCGGCCCCGGGGCCGCTGTGCACTCTGGACGAAGGGCGGCGGGAATTTCCCGGCGCCCTTTTTTTTCCCGCGCCCGGGCGGGAGACGCGCAGTCGCTGAAACGATGCTGGACAAGCTCGCAGACGTCGAGCGCCGCTACGTCGACCTGGAGGAGCGGCTCATCGATCCGTCGGTGATGGGCAGCCGCAAGGACTTTGCCCGGTTGGCCAAGGAGCGCGCCGACCTCGAGCCGATCGTCGTCGCCTTTCGCGAGTGGAAGCGGCTGACGCAGGAGGTGGAGGGGCACCGCTCGCTGCTCGAGTCGTCCGACCCCGAGATCCGCGAGCTCGCCAAGGAGGAGCTCCCGACCCTCCGGCAGCAGGTCGAAGCGATCGAGCAACGGCTGCGGCTGTTGCTGCTCCCCAAGGACCCGAACGACGACCGCAACGTGGTGCTCGAAATCCGCGCCGGCACCGGGGGCGACGAAGCGAGTCTGTTCGCCGCCCAGCTCTTCCGCATGTACAGCCGCTACGCCGAGCGCCAGAGCTGGCGCGTCGACGTGCTGAGCGCCAGCGCCACCGGGTTGGGCGGATTCAAGGAGATCATCGCGCTCATCGAGGGGCAGGGCGCCTTCAGCAAGCTGAAGTTCGAGGGTGGAGTGCATCGCGTCCAGCGGGTGCCGGTGACCGAGTCGTCGGGCCGCATCCACACCTCGGCGGTCACCGTGGCGATCCTGCCCGAGGCCGAGGACGTCGAGGTCGCGATCGACGAGGCGAAAGAGCTGCGCATCGACGTCTACCGTTCCTCGGGGCCCGGCGGGCAGAGCGTCAACACCACCGATTCGGCGGTGCGCGTCACCCACCTGCCGACCGGTCTGGTGGTGAGCTGCCAGGACGAGAAGTCGCAGCACAAGAACAAGGCCAAGGCGCTGAAGATCTTGCGGGCCCGCCTGCTCGAGCGCGCGCAGGCCGAGCAACAGGCCGCGGAGGCGCAGAGCCGGCGCAGCATGGTCGGCAGCGGCGACCGCTCGGAGCGCGTGCGGACCTACAATTTTCCGCAGGGCCGCGTCACCGACCACCGTATCAACCTCACCCTCTACAGCCTCGACCGCGTGCTCGACGGCGATCTCGCCCCCCTGATCGACGGCTTGATCACGCACTACCAGGCCGAGCAGCTGCAGGCGGCGAGCTGACATGCGTCCGGCGCTCGCCATGCCGACCCATGCCGAGCTGCTCGCCGCGGGGGCCGCGCAGCTGCATGCCGCCGGCGTCGACACGCCGCGGCTCGATGCCGAGGTGCTGTTGGCGCGGGCGTCGGGGGTGGACCGCAGCGGCTTGTACGCACGCCTCCACACGGCGGCGGCGGATGAGACCGGCAGCCGCTTCGCCAGCCTGCTCGACCGCCGTGCCCGGCGCGAGCCGATCGCCTACATCACCGGCGTGCAGGAGTTCTGGTCGCTGCCGTTTGCCGTCACCCCCGCGGTGCTCATCCCACGCCCCGAAACCGAGCTGGTGATAGAGGCCGCCGTACGGCTCACGCGGGAGCCGCGCCCGCCGGAGGGGCCGGGCGGGCGGGCGGACGCGCCCCCGCGGCTGTGCGACGTGGGCACCGGATCGGGGTGCATCGCCGTGGCGCTCGCGCGCGAGCTGCGCGACGCGCGCGTCGTGGCCGTGGACGTCTCCGGCGCGGCGCTCGAGCTGGCGGCGCGCAATGCGGCGATGCATCGGGTGGCGGACCGCATCGCGTTCATCGTCAGCGATCTGTTCGACGGGCTCGCACCCGACCTGCGGTTCGACGTCATCGCGAGCAATCCCCCGTACGTGGGGTGCGGCGAGCCGACCTCGCCCGAGATCGCCTTCGAGCCGGCCGCGGCGGTTGCGGCGGGCGGCGACGGGCTCGCGGTGATTCGCCGGCTGATTGTGGAGGCGCCGCGGCGTTTGCGCGCCGGCGGATGGTTGGTCATGGAGTTCGGCTGCGAGCAGGAGACGGCGGTGCGCCGGTTGGCCGAGGCGGCGGGGCTCGCGGACATCGGGGTCATCGCCGACCTGGCGGGCCTCCCGCGCGTCCTGGTCGCGAGGCAGATGAAACGGAAGGCGAGGGGATGAACGGCGGGATGCCGCTCTTGCGGACGACCGATCGCGGCTTCGCGCGCGCGTTCGCGCGCCTGCGTGAGCACCGCGCGGCCGATGCCGAGCGCGCCGACGCCGTGGCGCGGTCGATCGTCGACGCCGTGCGCCGGCGCGGCGATCGGGCCCTGCTCGAGTACACGCGGCGCTTCGACGGCGTCGCGCTGACGCCGGCCTCTTTGCAGGTGCCGGCGGACGCGCTCCGCGCCGCCGAGCGAGCGCTGTCGCCGTCCGTGCGCGCCGCCCTGCGGCTCGCGGCGCGGCGCATCCGCGCCTTCCACGCCCGTCAACGCCAGACGTCGTGGCGGTACCGCGATGCGAGCGGACTGCTCCTCGGCCAGCAGGTCATCCCGCTGCAGCGGGTCGGCGTGTACGTGCCGGGCGGACACGCCGCCTATCCGTCGTCGGTGCTGATGAACGTCATCCCGGCGCGCGTCGCCGGCGTCGACGAGGTCGTCATGGTCTCGCCGGCCGGACGCGATGGCCATGCGCCGGCGGTGCTGGCGGCCGCCCGCATCGCCGGCGTCAGCGCCGTCTACCGCGTCGGCGGCGCGCAGGCCGTCGCCGCGCTGGCCTATGGGACCCGCACGATCCCGCGCGTCGACAAGATCGTCGGGCCGGGCAACGCGTTCGTGCAGGCGGCGAAGCGGCAGGTGTACGGACAGGTCGACATCGACTCGACCGCGGGTCCGAGCGAGGTGCTGGTCATCGCCGATGCGACCGCCAAGGCGGCGTGGGTGGCGGCCGACCTGCTGGCGCAGGCCGAGCACGGCAGCGGCGACGAGTGTGCCCTGCTGCTCACGCCGTCGCGCCGTCTGGCCGTCGCGGTGCAAGCCGAGATCGCACGCCAGCTGCCGGCGCTGCCGCGCCGCGCCGACATCGCCCGCGTGTTGCGCCGGCGCAGCGCGGTGGTCGTCGTGCGCCACCTGGACGAGGCCGTCGAGCTCGCCGAGCAGGTGGCGCCCGAGCACCTCGAGCTGCTGGTGCGCGATCCCGCCCGCCTCACGGCTAGGTTCCGCAATGCCGGGGCGATCTTCCAGGGGCCGTACGCGCCGGCGCCGCTGGGTGACTACGTCGCCGGCCCCAACCACGTCCTCCCGACCGGCGGCAGCGCGCGCTTCTTCTCGCCGCTGGGCACGTACGACTTCGTCAAACGCACCAGTGTCGTCGGCGGTAGCGCCGCCGCGCTGCGCCGGCTCGGCCCCACCGTGGAGACGCTGGCCGCGCTGGAGGGCTACCAGGCGCACGCGGCGGCGATCCGGGTGCGCTTCGAGCGCTGATGCCGACGCGCCGGGGCGATGTCGACGCACGGCGAAACGGCCCCGCCGATCGATCTTGACTTCGATCCGCCTTCTAGAGAGTGTCGCCACGCGAGAGGAGCTGCCCAACATGCCTGCCGCCAAGACCCGCGCGGCGCTCGCACGCAAGGGGCGTAGCGCCCGCGTCACGCGCGCGACGAAGGAGACGGATATCACCGTCACCATCGCCGTCGACGGCACCGGCAAGGCGTCGATCGACACCGGCGTGTCCTTCCTCGACCACATGCTGGACAGCTTCGCCCGCCACGGCTTCTTCGACCTCACGGTGCAGGCGCGCGGCGATCTCGAGGTCGACCAGCACCACACCGTCGAGGACGTTGGTCTCGCCCTCGGCCAGGCGCTGCGCGACGCGCTCGGCGACAAGGCCGGGATCCGCCGTTTCGGCGAGGCAGCCTGCCCGCTCGACGAGGCGCTGGTGCGGGTCACGGTCGACCTGAGCGGGCGGCCGTTCTTCGTCTACGATGTGGTCATCAAGCGCGCCCGCGTCGGCACCTTCGACACGGAGCTCATCCACGACTTCTTGCTCGCCCTCAGCAACCAGCTCGGCATGAACCTGCACGTCGACATGGTGCGCGGCCGCAACGCCCACCACATCATCGAGGCCACGTTCAAGGCCCTGGCGCGCGCGCTCGACGGCGCGACCCAGGTCGACCCGCGGGTCGAGGGCGTCCTGTCGACGAAGGGAACGCTGTGAAGCCGCATTTGGCTTATGGCGTATGGCATATGGGCTCTAAGCCATGGCGTTTCGCCTTGAGGGAGCTGGACGCGGCACGAAACGAGATTTCGCGCACTTCATCGACGTCGCTGTCGGCTCGCTCTTTGAAGTGGTAGCGGGATTCCGACTGGCGGAGCAATTGAGGTTCACAGACGCGCATCAGCTCAGCACGGCGCGCGCAGAGGCGGAGACCCTCGCGCGCAAGCTGAGCAGCTTCAAGCGCTCCCTCGCCATAAGCCATAAGCCATAAGCCATAAGCCATAAGCCATAAGCCAAATG
>Ga0335082_10003232_pt1 | contig 17722 bp, 22 predicted proteins | sample Lox_Sample_41_FD_206718 | JGI IMG/M metagenome (GOLD analysis project Ga0335082, IMG submission 206718) | Soil microbial communities from Loxahatchee National Wildlife Refuge, Florida, United States - Lox_Sample_4.1 | ecosystem: Environmental > Terrestrial > Soil > Wetlands | place: USA... | reverse complement strand
GTGATCCGCCACGTGCCAGATGCACACGACGCCGAGGCCCAAGCGGGTATTGGGTCCTGCACGTTCAAGCGGGTCATACATGTTTTTATCGGTAATTGCCCCTAGGGACTTGTTCAGCGCTGTGAAGGAGTCGCGCAAGTAGTTGAGTAATTCGACGCGCGTTTTTGCGGGATTGGGTCCGCCCTTGTCACAGTTCTCAGGTGGATTTGTGCCGTCCAATAAGGCCGCAAACGAAAAGTTAGAACAAGCCACATGTTTCACCTGTTCTGCAAAAGTACGCTCCTCAGCGGGTCCGAATTGGGGTTTCTCGTTCTTGAACAATCCCGGCGCGGGGCGGTAGTTCCATTTCTCTTCGGGCATCGCTTCCGCCGCCGAACGAAATTGATATTCCTCATAGCCGAAGAAGCGCGTGAACGCTCTGCCTGGAGTTTCGTTCTTGCTCAATTCTGCAGCCGTGGGCTGTTTCTGTTCCTGGGCGGCCAGAGGGCCGGCAGCGAGCAACCAAACCCCAAGTAGACTCGCCGTGCACATAGTACGCATGATAGATACCTCCGATTCATCATCGATATCGAACGCTGACGTGGTGCGTTGTCATTCCATAATTCTGTGAGGTGCATCGCGGCGCGACGGGCGCCGACCTAGCGCACGGGGAACGCCTGCAGCGCCCCTCGTGTCCTATCGACTGCCGGGAGGTGGAAAACCGGTGGCATCCCATTTGGGGATATCGTCATTTTCCGCTTTAGGGTCGATCACCGTGTTTTGGAAGTGCGCAATCTTCCAGATGCCATCGCGCTTGACCATCGTAAAGGTAGCCCGTGTCTTCGCCGCAGCCAACCACGGATAGCGAGGGTCGGGGGCTGGTACGAAATGCAAGGTCGCAACGGCCACCGCTACGGTGGGCGCGATCGATCGGATTGTTGCGGATTCGACGCTCAAGTTGGTCGTCGCAGACATGCCCTTGTGAATCGCAACGTGGCCCTTGTATACGGTAGCCTTTCCGCACCAATAATGGCCCACCACGTTTATCCACTCCACGTCCTCGGTGTCCAGTTCGTGCATCGCTTTCATGTCATGCCGATTCCAGGTGTTCGCGAACTCGCTCACGAGTGCCCGCACTGCGGATTCATCATCGGCACTGAATGTGGGCTGCGTGTTCGTCATTGCAGAATCCCGGGCGGTACATCCTGACAGGGCAATCAGAACAAGCATCGCCAAAACAGTTCGATTCATGATCAATTCTCCTTAGGTCGCAGATGTGAGACCTGCGCGGCCGCTGGACCGAATGCACTCGGACACGCCCGCACCGCTCCCTCGTGGAGAAGTGTGGTGACGGCCAGGATGGTAGTGAATGGCAGAATGGAAAGATAGTAAGAATGCGACGCTTGGCAGACTGTCAATTGTGTCGCGGATGGTTTTCAGTCGCGAAGAACGTATGGAACTCAGGCACGCCCTCGAGGTACGCCAGGAACCGTGAAGGGGACTCTCCCGTGAAGGCACGACAGTCGTGCACTAAATGCATCTGATCGTAGAAGTCGTGATCGTTGGCGATGCGGCTCCACGCACGTCTGGGCCAACGGAGTTTGTGATCCAAGGCAGCGTTGAATCTGATGATTCGAGCGTAGAGTTTCGGAGGCACGCCGACCTGCGCGAGGAAACGCCGCTCGAACTGCCGTGTTGACAGCCCGGAATCGGCGGCCATTGCCGAGACGCGATGAACGCCGTTGCTCGCAAAGAGCCTGTTCGCCGCGACGGCAACCGGGTCCAGTGTACCGTGACAACCGAGCAGACAAATGAGGCGCTCTTCGATGAGCTGGATTCGCTCGGCAAAGCCTGGAGTGTCGCCAAGCTCATGTTCCAGCCTCGGAATGCCAGGTCCGATGACGGCGTACGCGTCATACGCGGAATCCGTCAGTTCCGTCATGGGGATGCCAAACAGCCGGTTGAAGCCCGAAGGTTGGAAATGAATGGTGAAGTTGTCGACGTGGCCACAGACCGACAAGCCAGCCCGAGCGTGCGTCTGAGGACCCACCACTGTGACACGCGGCGAGTCGTCACTGTGACCGGACCCAGGGCGATCAGTGCAATAAGGGTCTGCGAAGAAGAATGTCAGGAGTTGCTTCGGCCGAGCTGTCCGCGGGATAGCGAGCGGGATGGAGCCGACCAGCCCCGTAGTCATGCCGTACGCCCAGACATACGGCCGCAAGACCGCACTCGATGGAGCCATTTTCGTCTGAAGCATATGTGCCACCCTCCACGGCAGTCTATCGAGTTTCGAGATCCCATGCCGAAAGAATTGTGCGCCGCGGGAAAAGGGTATACGCCACTTCCACCTATGATCGGCTGACCTTACGTACCCACTTCTATCCCAAACACAACCTAAAATCAAAGCGTCAAGTAAGGCTGAATGCAGTTGCGAAGAGTAGAAGTTCTCCCGTGGGGCGGTGTGTGTTCAGGTGGGCACATTTCAAATGTTGGACCTGGCTGGCTGCCAATTCGAATTCTCCGTGCGCAAGTCAATCGGTCGCATTTGGACGGCCAGTACTCTCAGGCTCGGGGGTAGGATAATCAACTGCGAGACAGCGGATCGAAATTGTAGATGATCGACCACTCTTTCAGCGCTTCGATCAACGACGCCGATTGGCCGGACGCAAGGCGAAGCTGGTCAGTTGCCTGAAATGCCCCCCTCAGGGATTGATAGGGGTTTACGGCCGAGTGCTTGGGGGGATTAGGCCTCGGAGTTCGCCCTGGGCAATGCGCTCTCTGCGCTTTCTAAGTGGCCCCTTTCACGGGTTAAGGCGTCCACCGCGGGAACTCGAATGTGCGCTTGAGGGACGCGCGGCGCGGAAGCGGGTCCTTGCTTTTGGTTCTCAAGAAACGTCGCTGCAGAGCGCATGTCGGTAATTGCATTGACGAGAGCCTTTCCGCATGCCGCAGAAATTCTATATGCGGGTCCGAGTGCTACGTTCAGTTCCGGCGGAATCATCGTGCTGGGATCAGGAATTTTCTCCGGGTGCAGAACCCCTGCCATAGCCTGACCAGTCCAAATGACGATAGCACCCTCAGCTAGCGCAATTGCTGCTCTAACTATTTGCGGTCCTTCTCCCAGACGAGCTTCGTACTGCTCTTTCAAGAGACTCAGGTTTTCGCGGGATATGGCAGCTTGCGCTTCGGCTGTTGCTGTTTGTCTCTCCGAAAGGAGCCGCATCCTGCGAGACTCCCCAAGATATCCAACTGTGGCGTAGACGAGTGCTCCGCTAAGAATCAAATTGGCGATAGCTGTCAAAGCTTGAATCAATGGCGCATGATCTTGAAGCCATGTCAGTACGTATTGCATCCGCTGGCCCACCTTGTGCTTTTCCAATTTCGCTGGATACTATCACTTTCCCCGTTACTCCTAGTATCCGGTTGTTCTGGCAAGGGCGGAAACCAGTGAAAAGATTTAATGGCGTCGTCAGCAATAAAACCTACGGATATGCGTCCGGCAACCTTAGGGAAGTGATGCATTTAATTGAGCAGCGGATGGGGATTCCCAAGTTGGTCGAAGGGACTCTGAACGTCGCAATTTCGGAAGATTATATCGTCGCCCCGAGGGCTATTATTTCCGTTGAAGAAAACACGCCTAACCGGCACAAGCGGGATGAACGAGACGATCAAGCTTGCGCGGTGCGTCATTGCTGGGCGGAAAGCCGTGATAATGCGCCCCGACACTCATGAGAACATCCCCGGCTTTGGACACGGGTCGCGCCGCTCAACTCATCTGGATCGGAGGACATAAACCGGCCCATGCTTGATGAATTGTACCTAGCGCCAAAGTTGTCTAGGCCTGATTCTGAATCGCGTTCTTTGCCGGTACAACGTGGTCGGACGCTTTCCCGTCGCAAGAGTGGCTCTATCTCCAACGCAGTTCCCGAGTTAGTCCACGCACTGCCCTGATGCAGTGCAAGATTTTCTCTCGTGAACCCCTGACGCGAGTTTTCGACTAGGTTGTCGGACGCAGCTAAAGGAAAAAGCACGCACGGATCGCTCGATGGAGAGAGATCTCTTCTTTAGCGGCGAGCGGCATTGACGGAGATTGTAGCTTTACCGATGAGCACCAGCTACTCTTTTTGTGGGGAGAGCAACGCGATGGGTTTGGGTTTGAGTGTGCACAAGAACGGCGGCTGGCAAGGCCAGTACGACCGCGCGAAGCGCTGGCACTTGCTCGTCCAGCACATCGGCAGACAGCGGAAGGAAGGCGACACCGAACAGGAACACGATTTTGTTTATGCCTTTTTTCAGAACTGCTATCACCTGCGGGACTGGCTGCAGAACTCGGGGGCGGTGGCTCAGAGCAAGCTAGAAGATTTCTTCCGGCAGCATGAGCCGATGCGAGTGTGCCAGGATGTGTGCAACGGCACGAAGCACTGGCGGCTCGACCGCGCGAAGGTTGATGCTCAGTTCTCCATCGGTCGCGAGTACGTTCCTGCGAACTGGCCCAGCGACAGGCCACAGTTGAACGCCTCCTGGTTCCTCATTTGCGGTTCGACGAAGTATGACATCTTCCAGCTTGCCGACACCTGCATGAGTCTCTGGGATTCGTTTCTGCGCTCTGAGGGGCTGCTGAAGTAACTCACTCTTTCTCGTCGTCTTCTGCGGCCTCGGTCATGTCAATTTGTCCGTCTTTTGTCCGTGAGAGGGGTGCAAACCAAGCCAAAACAAACCGAAAGGGAATTGCGAATTGGCTTTGTTTTGTTGGGCTTCGTTGTGTGGCGTCGTACCGCGTATTGGCCGGATTTGGGCTCATAACCCGAAGGTCGTCAGTTCAAATCTGACCCCCGCAACCAAATTGATTGAAACTAAAGGGCTTGCGAAACTCCAATAGCAGGCCCTTCTTCTTTTTGGGAAAGAGTTGGGAAAGAAATCACTTTTCCCTTATCAATTTCCGGCCATCCGGTTCCGAAAAATTCACCAAGTTTTTCTGCTGCGTCTCGCTCATCATGCGTGAACGTGTGCGTGTAACCATCTGTCACACTGTTCCCGCTGTGGCCGAGTCGCTGCTTGCGAATCTGCTGTTGGATACCCAGAGAATCCATCGCCGTGGCGTTCGTGTGACGAAAGGAATGCAAGCCAACAGAGGCTGCACGCTTCTCGCTTCGCGTCGCTTGGTCAATGGTTCTGTCTTTCCCAACGATTCTCGCAAGGAGCTTCGCGTCAGTTTTCGGAATTTCCAGCCGGTCAAGCAGCGTGTTCAACTTTCGTTCAAGTACGTTGCTTGCGTCCCACGGATTGCCGGTAGAAGTCTGGAAGAGAAAGCCTTCCGTTCTTCCATCCAAGTAATCCCTCAATTGGGTGCCAAGCCTAGCCGAGATGCAGATTGTTCTGAACCCAGCTTCGGTCTTGGGATTGTCTTCTGACCCATTCCAGATTGCTTTGCTCACTTCAACGGACAGGTTTTCAACGTCAACGTCACTCACGCGAAGAGCAATGAGTTCACCGGCACGCAGACCCGTTTCGGCTGCGAGCCAGAAAAACGCAAGGTCTTCTCCCTTGGTGTTGGCAAGAATGCGCTTCACTTCATCGGGCTTGTAGCAACGCTGCTTATGCTTGCGGCCTTTGGGAAGTTTAACGCGCAACTCACCAGTGACGTATTTCCATGCAACGGCTGAGTTCCGCATGATGCGCAGCGTTGATAAGACGTTCTTGACTTAATATAGCCTATGAGCTATATTCCTTTCATGGAATGGGAGGTCGAGTTCACCGGCGAGTTCGAAGATTGGTGGAACGGCCTCTCCGAAGCTGAACAAGTCGATGTGAACGCGAAAGTGATCCTGCTACAAAAGCTCGGACCTAGCCTTCCACGACCGCACGCCGATCTGATTCACTCTTCGCGGCACGCGAACATGAAGGAACTTCGGATTCAGCATTCCGGCAGGCCCTATCGCGTGCTTTTCGCGTTCGACCCGCGCCGCTGCGCCATCCTACTGATTGGTGGCGACAAGGCGGGAAATGATCGCTGGTATGAAGAATTCGTTCCGGTCGCGGACGGACTCTACGACCGGCATCTTGAGGCACTGAAGAAGGAACAGGAGAAAAAGTGACCATGGCCAAAAACTTCAAAGAACTTCAAGAGAAGATGCCGCGCGAAGCGCGGCTGCGCAGCGAAGCATCTGCCGAAAAGCTGATTTCGGAAATGGGCCTGGCGGAACTTCGCACCGCCATGGACATGACGCAAGAATCGCTCGCGAATGCGCTCCATGTCAAACAGGCGTCGATCTCCAAGATGGAACGGCGTTCGGATATGTATATCAGCACGCTCAGCAAGATAATTGAAGCCATGGGCGGCGAGCTGCAAATCGTTGCCAAGATGCCGAATGGAAACGTGAAAATCCGTCAGTTCACCCAGATTCGAGAAGACGAATCTGAGACTGCCACTCTCCGGTAAGAGTCGGAACGGATAGGTGGCTACCTCGGAATAGGTTGCCGTAAACCTCTGTACCCGCACTCCCCGCTGCTTACTGCGTGTTCCCATTTATCGGCGTTCTCTCGGGATCATCTTGTGCCATAGGTTTTCCAGCGTTACTTCCGATGATGCTTTCTGGGAAGAAGTATCAAGTTCAAACATTCGGTCAGAACCCGATACTTTAATCCAGGGTGAAGTTGACGGTTCGCCAAGACGTAATCTTACCTGCCGAGTCGCTTGCCTGTACTTCGAGACGATAGTCGCCTTTCTTAAGCTGATTCACGATAAGTTCGTTGCCAATGGGAATTACTATGTCACCTGGCTGCTCGTAAGGTGCGGCATCCAACGGAGGGAAATCCACTTTCTTCTCTCCTGTCTTGGCGTCCACAATCCTCATATGGACTTGAACGGCGGTTGCCGGTTGCGCTTTGAGCAGAGGTTCGTACACCTCAAAGTAGGCGATCAGCTTTTCGCCGCGCTTGAAACGTGTATCTGGTGCAGGCGAGACCTGCATGCCTTTGCTGACTAACCGCACGTAGCGAGGCGCTAGATTTACAGCAGCGTCCTCTTGCGCAGCTGCTCTTGCGTCACGGAATCGCTTGGAAAGAATAACTGAGCTGAGAGCGAGCTGAGTTCCGTCATAATTGTCAACTACTAATGGCACAACCACGCGTCCGAATTTTTTTCCATCGCTCAAGACAACTCGAAGCGAATACTCCCCAGCAGGTAATTCAACTTGTGTTTCGTAGCGAGTTGGAAGGACGTGCGGATCGTAATCGCGAAGCAATTCAGCCGTGTAAACGGCCATATCCGGATCATAAAGAAAACCGGAACGGATGAATTCAGGACTGCCAGCGACGCAGCACGCAATATCACTAAAGCGCGCGGCCAGAGTTTCGTCCCTTTTCTCAATGCTACCCAGCACACCCTCGGTTCCGCGTAATTCTCCTTCTGTCCATTCATGGTCCAGGTGGTTCCACGGAAACCCCAGAGCGATGACAATACGAGCTTTTTGTGAAGCCGTATAGAAGAATCCGGCTTGAAGAGATACAGGAATCTTCCCGCGCTTGTCCGAAATCAGGTCGGTCTTCAGGCGGTTGCCGAATTCGGTGCCCTCCACGGGATCGGTATCAGGATGGGTGGTGTAGCAGTATTGGTCGCTAGCGTAAACGACGGTATGAGGCCGATTCACAGTCACTCGAATTTTATAGCACTTACCCTTCTCCGGTTTAAGTGGGATATAAGCGACACGGTAGGAGTAATGGGTAGGGCCAGGCCCCCACACGTCTTTGGTGTCAACCGAACTCCATTTTCCGGACGGGGCGTAAGACCACTCAGAGTGCGCACCGAAATTATCGCGAGCTGTGGTGTGTGCTTGCCACTCAACCTTTACGCTCTCGATCCGCTGCTCAATTTCGTCCTCGAAAACGTGGAAATCGTTAATAGTCAAACCATGGATGACAACGTCGGAAAAGCAGTCTTTAGGCAGAAACGGTTCGGATGGAAGGAGTTTATAAAACATGTTGGCGTTGGCAGAGGAGCATTCTCGGTAGTAGGTGGAGGCACCGCGGTCGAGTTGCTCGTCAAAAACCTCGGCGTGAATCAAAATCAAATTTGACTCAACATGGATAGAGAACTCGTCACGAATTTGAGCGAGAATTGATGGAGCACACATCCCGAAAATGGTGCTAGCGATTAACAGCATGCGGACCATAGGTTTTTAGGCGAACCCGTCTTTTGAACTAATTCCCAATTGACAGCCACTTGAGAAAGCTTAGGAGAATCAATTTACCTTCTTAAACGGAATCGGATCGCCCGGGCAGGTGATGGCGAAATTGTTCCAACAGATATCTGCATAGCCACCTCCGCCGGATCCGTCAGGAGCTCCCCATCCAGTACCAGGAACACCAAGCAATGTGCCTTTACGCGGCCTGAAAGGGATGGAAGTGGCACATTGCTTGGCCAAAGCAGGGTTCGCTTCAGTAAGTGCAAGGCCGGCACAGTATGCTGCCTCGTTTTGGAGTTCTGCTGTCGAAGTTTGGGATGGGTATAGAAAAAAGCCTGCAGCAAGATCTTGCGGAGTTTTCGCCGGCGGAGTCGCGCTTTGAAAGCTTACGCCGAGTAGGTCAATGTCTCGGAGCAACTCCCCGAGTGGCGAAGGAGGCGGCGGCATTTGAATCGTTGTCTGGCAATAGTTCAAATGGGTCAGCAAGCTTAGCCGTGTGCAGAGTTTTTGTGGCGGCGTGAATTTGTGTGCAGGCGGCGGTGGAGTAAGCGCTGGATTCAACACTGCGGCAGTACCAGCAAATGTGGGAATCGCGAGCGACGGATCATAAATATTGTCCGTCATTTGGGTCGCAGTGGGCTCGATCAGATTCAGAGGGTTGTTGGTGATGTAGGCGTAGCCGTTGTGGGACTGAATGTCGCCGATGGAACCTCCGAAAGCTTCCGACGAGGAGAAACGACTCAGGCGATTTACATAGTTGCGGGAGATTGCGTAGTCGTTACCGGACTCGGCGTCGCGTTCGTAGGTGGTGAATTGTAGTTTGTCATTGGTGGCGTTGTACCAAGATTCACCGAAGGGAAAATGCCCAAGCTGAGCAGCCACGGTGCCACTAGAATTAGTGACCAAGCGATTCGAGAGATGATCTTGATGGTAATAGTTGGTGGCGCTCGATTCGATTTTCGCGATGAGCGTGCTTCCTGAGTAGAGGTATTCCCGCGTCGGCGAAGTGGGGGCAGCGCCGTTGACGTATTCGGCGACGACTTTGGAGCCGGAGAAGATGTAAACGGTGGTCGTCGTCGGGCTGGTGCAATTCGGCACGCACTTCTTGATTCGAATTCCGTTTCCATCGTAAGCATAGGCGCCTGAGCTCGAACCATTTGTTGCGCTGGTGGCACGGTTTTCGCCATCGTAAACGAGCGTATTGTAGCCGTCGTTGGTCATGTTGCCACTCGCATCATAAATCTTGTAAAGCCTTGGACTCGACCCAAGACAAGAGCTCGCAATTTGGTACCATGGGGTAAGAAAAAATGAAACCCAATATCCAATGAGCTCTCCAGCTAAAGTGCCAATTGCTAAACGGATGACGGACGAACTATCGGCGGACCGAGGAAAGCTTTGGGAGTTCATACCACCCGAGTTCTTGCCCATAAAAGACATTCAAAAATACATCCCACGTTTAGCTAAAGAACCAGCATCTGTGGAACGTATTGAAAGAGCCATTCAGTCAATACCCACTATCCACCGGATCTCTTTGGGCGACGCAAGAGACATGACGTGTCTCGATTCAGAAAGCGTCCATTTGGTAGTAACGTCACCGCCATACTGGACCTTAAAGGAATATCGCCCATCGAGTGGTCAATTGGGGCATGTAGAAGACTATGATGAATTTCTGGATCAACTCGACAAGGTATGGAAGCATTGCCTCCGCGTTTTAGTTCCGGGAGGAAGGCTGATTTGCGTTGTCGGTGATGTGTGCCTCTCTCGAAGGGAAAACTTTGGACGACATACTGTCGTTCCCTTGCATGCCTCAATTCAAGAGCGGTGTAGAAAACTCGGATACGACAATCTTGCACCGATAATCTGGCATAAGATATCGAACGCCGTATATGAAGTTGAAAATGGTTCTGGTTTTCTGGGGAAGCCCTACGAACCAAACGCGGTAATAAAAAATGATCTCGAATTTATTTTAATGGAGCGAAAGCCCGGAGGCTATCGGGCTCCGGACGTTGCGAAGAAAATCCTCAGTCTCATTTCTGCAGAAAATCACAAGAAGTGGTTTCAGCAGATTTGGTCGGGCGTCACTGGCGCTTCTACCAAGAATCATCCGGCTCCGTATCCTCTTGAATTAGCAGAACGGCTAGTCAGGATGTTCAGTTTTGTAGGCGACACTATCCTCGACCCGTTCCTTGGCACTGGGACAACTACAGTAGCATCGGCGAAATGGGGTCGAAACAGTATCGGGTTCGAGGTCGATGAGCACTATCTCGAATTAGCCGCGAATCGTATTAGACAAGAAACCGCTTCACTCTTCTCGACCGCAGCCATTCACACCGAACGTTTATAGGGGAAGATAAGCGTGGCACCTAATTCATCGATCGATAGCCGCCTTCGGAAAGCGGTCTCTCACTTTTGGAACACTCGGGACACGCAAGCCCAGAAGCAGGGCGCAGAATCCGGCGCTCGCGATGCTGGGCAAAGAACAGCTGTAACCGGCGGCCGGCAGATGGATGGATTTGTCTCCCTTGTGCGTGAGTGCCTTTGCGAGAACGGCCTTCCAACCGCCCATGTCTACTGCGAAAAAAGAATAAAGATACCAGGTTGGTATAGACCTGAGAAAAAGTGGGATCTGCTGATTGTTGCCGACGGGCGTTTACTTGCAGGCATCGAATTCAAATCCCAAGTCGGTTCATTCGGAAATAACTATAACAATCGAACAGAAGAAGCCATTGGAAGTGCTGCGGATGTTTGGGCGGCATACCGAGAAGGGGCTTTCAAGCCATCTACTAAGCCTTGGCTTGGCTACATGATGTTGCTGGAAGAAGCTTCTGGCTCCACCCGTCCTGTCAAAGCGCAAGAGCCACATTTCAAGGTTTTTCCAGAATTCAAATCTGCGTCGTACGCGAAGCGCTATGAGATCCTGCTTACTAAACTCGTGCGTGAACGGCTCTATGATTCTGCCTGCCTATTGCTTTCTAACATTAAGACAGGCAAGGACGGTGGATTCAAACAACCAGCGGCGGAGCTTACTTTTGAAAGTTTCATTGAATCTCTATTGGGCCGGACTATTTCCGTATCGAGGATGAAGAAGTAGCTGGAGGTGACACCAAGCGTGCTTGCAAAGAGCTTGAAAGAGTCAAGGCCGGCCAAGTCGTTGGCCTACAGATTCTAAATGACAAATCTGGGCGCGTAACACTCTGTTTTGAAAATCGTAAGCTTCTTGAAATTCGGGTTGACCCTTCCATTAGTGCTAGTTTTGCAGAGCAGGTCAGCCTTCTATCTCAGAAATACGGTAAGCCAACTGCGCTTGAAACCCACACGGAGGCCAATGCAATGGGTGGACGTTGGGAATGCGGCGATGCTGTATGGCAGATGCCAGATGGTGCGGTCATCTCCGCGCACGAGTTCATTGAAATGCTTCCGTACTCTGGTCCAACACGCGTTGTTATGGTGAACTTCAAAAACGCCGAAAGGCTTCAGAAAGAACGGGCTGCACAACAGGCAGAGACTATGAAGTACTAGTCGGGCTCTACCCAGGCTTCACGAAATAACACCTCAATGCAAATGCAGATGGCCCTTGAGTCCCTCCGGCCTTGACAGATATACAGTTATACTTATAATAGTATAATGGACAGTGAGCAGTTGAAACCTGTCAGGTGGGTCGGTTCGTCGTTGAAAGATCTCAAATCCTTCCCACCTGAGGTCAAAGCCGAGGTCGGACACGCGCTCTATGCGGCGCAACAAGGCGCCACAGACCCCGCGGCCAAGCCACTGAAGGGTTTCGGCGGCGTCAGCGTAATGGAGATCGTCGCGCCATTCGATGGCAATACATGGCGTGCGGTGTATACCGCCCGATTTAGAGGGTTTGTTTACGTACTACACGCTTTCCAGAAAAAATCCAAGTCGGGCATCGCCACCCCGAAGAAGGACATCGACCTGATTCAACAACGGCTGGCAGCCGCAGAACGTGACTACAGAGAAAGGCAGAACGAACATGAAGACCAAAAGAAAATCCGCTAGAAGCGCGCACGTGACCGAAGGCAGCGGCAACGTCTTTGCGGACCTCGGCCTGCCCAACGCTGACCAGGAACTTTTGAAGGCGCGCTTGACGCTACAAATCTACTGCATCATCAAGGACCGCGGCATCACCCAGGCCGAAGCTGGGAAAATCCTCGGCATTTCGCAGCCCCATGTCTCGGCGTTGGTGCGCAATCGCTCGGGCAACTTCTCGCTAGGTCGCCTCATTGACTTTCTCACTGCCCTCGGCCAGGACGTTGAAATAACCGTGCGGCCGACGCGCAAAGACCACGGTCAAATGTCCGTGGTGTTGGCGTAACCCAGACAAAACAATCATTCCCGCCTCACACATTGGGAATGCGCATTTTTTTTGGGCGCAACTTGGGCGCAAAACCCCTGTTTGGCAAACTTAAACTCAAATGAAAAGTCTTCTGACTCTGCCCGTGCTGCCAGACATGCGTGGCAAGGTGGTCACAAAGGCTTCCCGCGCCTCGGAAACAGTCCAGCCGACAAATACCCCTCTCCAAAAGGTTGCAGCCATCTCGGCACCAGCCTGTAGCACCCAAACTATGCCGGGGGATTGCGCCCTCTGTAGTCACCTCTGGGCACAGGGGCGAATTTGCCGTTTATTGCCTGTCGATTCCTAGAATCTCGGCTTCAGCTTGAAGCCAATCGTCGAGAGCAAACCCTTCTCTCCTGCCCTGCTGTACGTAAAGCCAGTAGGCACGCAGACGGATTTCGTCCTCCACAGGAACGGTCTTGGATGCGGTGAGCCGGAGCCATTTTTCGGGCGGCGGATAGGCATCGCTCGGGATTCCTTCGATGTTCTCCCTGTTTGTGAACAATACGACATTGCAGCCCTCTTGCCGTCTCGAACTCGGATAGAGAACGCCGTCCACGCGGTTTCCATCCTGATCCGTGAAACGCAATTTTATGAACTCTGACACAACCTGAGTTGGCGCATACTCGACATGGACGCGCTCGTCCGGTACAACAGCTTCCGAAATGTCGCTTCGAAAAGAATGCAGGAAGCGAAGTGGCAAACGCAGGTCGATCTTGCTCTCATCGAAAATGCTTGGAACAGATGGCAGATTCCTCAAATCCAGCACTCGCGCTGGGCAGGTTAACACGAAGGTTCCGATTGAGGCGCATGGCGCTCTGTGAGCAGTCTCAGCCAAGGCGGTGATCTCGTCCAAGGCAGCATAGAAGACGACAATCCCGGCTGCATTCATTCTTCCTGCCTTGGCACGATCCTCCGAAGGAGGGCCAAGGTCAGCAGGGGTGCTGTAACGTACTCCGCGACCATGGGGTCTGGCTCGGAAAATGGCCGTCTCAGCCGGGATTTCCCGAATCAAGCCTGCGCTCTTGACGGCTGCTCCGATTTCCTCCAATAGTTTTGCGGGATGAACATAGTGGGGTTCTTCGCCCGGCTCCGGAAGTTCACCCGGTGCCTGCTGAGGTGGGGTCTCGAAAAACAAATATCGAGTTTTGTGTTTGACTGCGTCACAGAAGTCTTTCCATCCTACGACCCATCCCTCCTCCGGCGAGAGGATCAAAGGATTTCGGTCGCACCATTGGCGACCATCGTTGAAAGAGTCCACGATCCAATCCAGAACACGCTCACTTGAAGAAATGTCGGTGAATTGGTCGTGCACCAACTCCCAGATTCCGTAAACCGGAACAATGTGCCTGCCCTCCTCTTGGTCAAAAGGAAGCGAGTGTTTGCCCACGTCATCAAATTCGGAATTTATGCCCCGTAAGAAGAATTCCAGCACGTCTTCGCCGGGAGCCGCGATGGCCTTGCGCAGATTTCTCCGGCCACAGAAGGAGCATTGTTTTCTCACTGCGTTCGCCTTGATGAATTCCTTGATTGCATAGTCATCAAAGCATCGAGCGCACACGAATGATTCAAGAGGCGAGGCACTGGGCACGTCACGTTCTTCTTCCCCCATGTTTACCTCCGATAGAGATTCACCTTGCCATTCACAACGTTCGCCACGTAACTGCCCTCGCTGAGGAACTGCATCACTTTCTTGCCAGACCGTGCCAACTGCGCCCACCGGGATTTGGTCTGGGGGTTCTGCTCCAGACCGCGAATCTCGTTTCCCTCGAACTCGAAATCCACCTGCCGCAGTCCGCGCTTGGGAGTGCTACGAACAGGGTAATGCTCAGACCCTAGCTCGATGGTCTTGGCGTTCTCCACGAGGGCCTGCCGCCAGCCCTCAAGGAGTGCCTGCTCGAAGGAGAGGTTCATCATGTACTGTCGCAATGGGCGGAACTAGATGTCACGATAACTAAGCGACCCAAGATCAACCGGACTGCCGTTCGCCTGAACGATGCCTACTCTTGGGGAAAGCTCTCTAACAACTGACGGGAAGAAAAGCGGAGCTTCATCTGACCCGTTGTGCATCGACCAGTCCAATACTCGCCTTCCAGCATGCGAGATGGAAGCGTGACAACCTTCAAATGCGCTGCCCCGTCATGGATAGGACTCCTGCTCCGGATGGTGGCCTTGGAGCGATTCGTGTAGTTGTAGCTCAAGCTGATCGCACCCGTCTCCCTCCTCCACCGCTATTTGTGCTGCTCTGCTGTAACTCTCGGACTCTTTCGTGAACATCGTGCAACTTACCGATGAGAAGGATTGCCTGATGACCAAGACCATTTTCAAAGGCGGAATGCCTTGTTTTGTTTCTGGATTTATCCATGTGCTCTGTAGCTCACCCTCCCACGTCCCCTGTAGGTCGGGAACTCGCACAAGCCAACCCCTGAAAAAGCGCAATCGCCAGAGCCATTTTCGTAAATGCGAACGAAATAATCACGAAGATCGTTACAACATCTGGCAGTTTCTTCACCGCTTCCCAGTTGATAGCAAGTGGCGTGCTGGTGAGTTGCAAGACCCCAACCCAGATCAAAAGCATCACTATGATGCAAACCCACAAAACAACTTCCTTCTTTACGCTTTCCATTATTCGAGACCTAAATAATCCCAAGCGGCTGAGAGAAAAGCGTGCGCTTGGTTGAAATTCCAAGGTTGCCCGTTCCAGAAAAAGTATTTTAGCTCGTTTATTTCGCCCCACCCCTTGCAGTCGTCGAACTTGATTGTATTGTTGAACAGATGAGCTAGGGTGTGGTGCTCCATACTTTTTTCCGCAAGCCTCGACACTGCAGATATGAGCTTTACGGCAACGGGGAAGGCGAGTACTGCAACAAACGTTCTCTTCTTGGTGTTTCAGGCCTCCAACCGCGCGGGCGGGTCGTGGAGCGGCGATGGAGAAATGACACTCTCGTCAGATGGACGTCAACTCGTTGGGCGAATACGTAGCAAGCGCGGCGATGATCTCCCACTCACTCTCCACAAGATTAAATGAAAAATGCAAAATATTCGTTTTACATTTTCTTGCGGCATGTGCCCCGAGATTCATTCAACCCGGCAAAGGCAATATAAGAACTGTTGGATATTCCCGAAAGGTGTTTCGTGCATTTCTTTGCGGCTTTCCAGCAAGTGAAATCGCACTCCGAATTCATCATGGAGAGAGTTTGCATCGTAACGCACTACGTCGAGGCCGCCACTTTGTCGGTCCCTTAGGCCCGAAGGTGCTGACAAGTACATGCCCGCCTGCCCGCACTGAACGGGCTACTTGACGAACATACGCGAGTCGCTGGCGTGACGAAGTCAGAAAATGAAACACTGCGCGATCATGCCAGACGTCGAACGAATCAGCTTCCAATTCGATGGTGGTAATATCGCCAGCGATCCAGCAGACGTTCTCTGCGAGTCCGCGCAACCGGCGCTTGGTGACTTCGAGCGCAGTCCCGGAAACATCGAGTACGCTCACATTCCGATATCCACGCGCTAGAAGATCGTCCACAAGCGTCGATTCACCGCCGCCCACATCGATGATTGCCGGGGAGCGCGCACTCGCCGTCTTCGTGATTAGCTCAAGTGATGTCTCAAGGTGCGCGCGATACCAACTCACCGACTCAGGCGCTTTTTTCTGATAAATCTTCTCCCAGTGTGTTTTTAGTGCAAAGCCTTGGGAATTTCCAATCCGAGCCCTAACAAGTATGTCAAAGATTGACATCGCCACAGTTTGCCGGTAGTTTAGCTAGAGAATGCATAAACCTAAGAGGCTAAACATGGATCAAATGAACGTCTCGATTACCGATCAGCTCGCGGGCTACGTTCGCAAGAAGGTAAAAAGCGGTCGTTACAACAATGCCAGTGAAGTTGTCCGCGAAGCTTTGCGGCGCATGGAAGACGAAGACGAGCGCGCATTGCGGTTAGCCAAGCCCACTGCCGAAGACATCCTCACCGATCTTACTGACGAGCAGCTTGACGGCATTCGGCGGCGCGTTCGTGCCAGGATCGAAGGTATCGAGGCAGGTAATTTCGTCGAGTACGAGGGTCGCGAAGGCCTGAAAAAGCTCGCAGAGGGTGTGAAGGCGAGAGGACGTAAACTTCTTGTACAAGAAGCCTCGAACAAGTAATGCGTTATCGCGTCTCAGCGGATGCCGAGCGAGATTTGGAGGAGATCTTCCTCTATTGGGCCAGTCGTGCAAGTCTGGTGACCGCAGACCGAGTTGTGGACAGGATTACGGATCGATTCTGGCTGCTTGGCGAACATCCGGACGCGGGCAAGCCTGCTGGTGACATTGCTGTTGGTGTGAAGTGCTTCCCTGCAGGAAAGTATCTCATCTACTATCGAAAAACTCGTCGAGGTACAGACATCCTTCACATTTTTCACGGCGCCCGGGATCAGCGGACGGCCTTCAATCGCTGAGAAGACGCAGAGATGTAATGGTTTGAGTGATGATCCATGAAGGACCCCGCCATGCGGCAAGATCCCACCTCATGCAGCGAATGGACGGTTGATTCCGATAGTGAAGGGAATTACAGGAATTTTGAGTACGTTGTGGTCCGGAAAAATAGAAATGGCCAAGAATTTCAAAGAGCTTCAAACGAAAATGTCTCCTGAAGCACGCGTTCGTGGCGAAGAGGCGGCTAAGAAAATGATCGAGGAAATGGGACTTGCCGAACTCCGCGAGGCCATGGACCTAACCCAGGAATCCCTGGCAGACACGCTTCATCTCAAGCAAGCTTCGATCTCCAAAATGGAACGACGCTCGGACATGTACATCAGCACCTTAAGCAAAATCATCGAAGCGATGGGTGGAGACCTCTACAAGGCTCGGACTACCGTGACCATCCACGAATCGTGATCGTTGATACCATTGCACCGCACACGAAACCGATATTCTGCTGAAAACGTGGGCGCAACTTGGGCGCAAAGCGTGTGTTTTGGGAAGGGAATTGGATGGCAGCGGGGACAGAGGACAACTGATTCGGCGAGACTTATGTGGTTTCATTGGTTTGCTGACTTGAACTCATAACCCGAAGGTCGTCAGTTCAAATCTGACCCCCGCAACCAATTTTTGAATCATAAGCCCTAGGCATTTACTTCGTTCGAATCAGTTAGCGCGATTGCTCACACCCTCTGCTAACCTACGTTACCCGGACATACTGTGCGCCATGTTCCAACGTG
>Ga0335082_10003231_pt1 | contig 17726 bp, 18 predicted proteins | sample Lox_Sample_41_FD_206718 | JGI IMG/M metagenome (GOLD analysis project Ga0335082, IMG submission 206718) | Soil microbial communities from Loxahatchee National Wildlife Refuge, Florida, United States - Lox_Sample_4.1 | ecosystem: Environmental > Terrestrial > Soil > Wetlands | place: USA... | reverse complement strand
ACATCCTAAGGTTCGCAATTGGCTGGCCCAGCGGCCTCGCTACCAGATGCACTACACGCCCACCTATTCCTCTTGGCTTAATCAGGTGGAACGTTGGTTTGGCATCATCACCCAGCGCGCCATTCGCCGGGGTTCGTTCACCAGCGTCCACGATCTGATGGAGAAAATCGACGCCTTCGTGCAGCGCTACAATCATTCCAGTCGTCCCTTTATGTGGACGGCAACGGCGGATTCGATCCTGCAGAAAATCGCCCGACTTTGTTCACGAATTTCCGGGACACGACACTAGTCTAGTACCGCGACCGCGTGATTGTGTAGTCAAAGGTGGTCCGAGCCTTCTTGCGAGTATCGGGACACGATGACGATTCATACGACGGCTCCAGGCCTGCGTTTCTTTCCCTAGAGAGGCCTGGTCTCCGATCCGGCGCTGGCTCAGGCATTGCCGCGAAAACAGACTGATCGCGATCTCGGCCTGATTCAGCCAACTGCCGTGCTGGGGGGTGTAGTGCACCTTAAGCCGATCCCACAGCCAGCCTCCGGCCTCCTCCCCAAAGCGTTCCACCACCGCCTTGCGCGTATGCGAACTCAGATTGTCCAGCACCAAATGGATGGTGTCCGCCTCGGGGCAATGGATCGCGACCTCCAGCAGGTAGTCGGCAAACTCCGGCGAAGAGCGGTGGGCCGTCACCTTGGGGAAGTACCGTCCTGCTTTTGGCTGCACCCCGCAAAATACGTGGGCGGTGCCGCCACGCTGGTATTCGCCGTCGCGCCGCGCGATTGGTCCCGGACGCAGGGCCAAGGGAGGACGAATCTCTTGGTGGAGCACCACCGGTTTCTCGTCCACACAAACCACCGGTTCCCGCTCGCTCAGCGGCTTTTCGTACACGGCCAAGATGTCCTCCATGCGCCGGATATATGTTCCTCATCCAGTTCCGCCACGCACCACATTTTTTTCCCGCCACGGCTTCAGGTCGTGGCTTTCCAGCAAGACCCGGATGGTTTCCCGTCCCACTCGCGGAACCAGTTTGCGTTTCACCACTTCTTCGGTCAGCAGGCGTACCGTCCAGCGCGAGCGGCCTTCCGGCGGTGGGCCACAGGCGAGCGCCACGATGCGCTGCCGATGCTGGGCATCCAGCAAGACCGCTTTTCCCGGCCGTGGCCGCTCGTAGAGAGCCCGCTTCAATCCGCCTTGCCGATAGCGCTGGCTGGTCAGCCACACCGTCTTCGGGGTTAAGACCACATTCTTCGCTACTCGGCGGATGGGTTGACCCTCGGCCAGCTGCCGCAGGGCCAAAGCTCGCAGCACCGTCCGCACGGGCTGCAAACCGCTCTGCAGCAAGCGTCCTAACTCCTGCCGTTCCTGCTTGGACAACCGAACCCCAGATCGTTCCCTCATGCCCCAGCTATAAGCCCGGGCACCTGTTCCAACAAGTATCAACCTGTATTACTATCTATGCGGTCTCAGTACTAGTGAGTAAGCCGCACATGCAGCGAAATCAAAACTTGTTAACCACGTCCACGGTCCATGCGGGATGTGAAGGAGGCCAGCGCTCCAAAATGACGCAAGAAAACTGTAACTTTTGCTAGATGGCCGACACGTTTCATCAACCGTAGTCTGAAGTCGGCAGATTTGCTTTGGCGTCGGACCAACAATGGTTGACGCCACCTGAATCCTAGGGTTGGCGCATATCTTTAGAAAAGGAAGCAATCATGAAAGTAAGGTGTGCAATCCTATCTGCGATTGTTCTGTTCTTTGGTACCGCTGCGTTTCCTCAAGTGTTTGAAGTCTATGGTGAGTATTCCTACCTGCGGTTCAATCCAACCTTATCGGGTCTTAATAACCGGAGCTTTAACGGTGCAGGTGGCGGAGCGACGTTCTACTTCGCCAAGTATTTGGGTATAAAGGGCGAAGTGATGGGCTACGGGAGCACCACGTGGACCGCGACATTTGCCTCGCCCGTGACTCTGCCGAATGGTTCGACGATACCGACAGGCAGCTACTCGTCCCAGGGCGACATGTTCACCTACCTGTTCGGGCCCGTGGTCAAGATCCCCATCCCGAAGGTAACCCCCTTTGGAGAATTGCTGTTCGGCGGATCGAACACGAACGGGTACACCAACCTGGTCAAGTCGATCAATGCTGGCGGAGGGACTATTTCCGCAACTGGAACACAGCACCCATTCACCATGGCGCTGGGGGGCGGGATTGATATTTCACTGTCCAAAAGGGTTGCAATCCGGCCTATCGAGATTGATTACATGCTGTCTCGTTATAGCAACCCTCTGACCAGCACTGGCAACCAGAACAACTTCCGCTACATTGGGGGAATTGTGTTCAAGTTTTAGTCAAGGGCACCGCGTGGGTGGTTGAATCGTGGCCCCAGGGCCCGAACCAACGGACAATCGTGACACGTGATAAAGGCCCTGTGACCTCCTCAACTTAGCAGGCAAACAGGCGCAAGCAGACATGATATCGGCTTGGGAAACGAACAACGAATTTGTTACTTGGTTTGAGCGCTGGCGCGCAGAACTCAGGCATCGCATCCTGGACGAACACTCACCACGAGAGGAGGGCCAACAGCCAGCGTCTCCCGGGCGAAAGACTGATTGTCAAGACTTAGCGCCGGCACTCCCTCCACAGAGAAATGACGGTAAGTGAGAGCGAATTTCCCTTTCGAACGGAGTCTGGCTGCCTTTGATTCGTTTGATTCGAGCGAAGACATTGCACAATATCGGGAGGTTGACCGGGGCAAGAGTGCGCTTAGAATTGCATCGAACCCGTCGAGATCTAGTCGAATAAGGAAAGAAAGCAGTCATGGAAATCGATGAGACGAATCAGGATGCGTGCCGCTCAGTCCTGACGCGCGCCTCGATGGGAAGGCTGGCTGCTCGGTGGAGATCCAGCCCTACGTGATCCCGACCTGTTTTGCATATGAGCCTGATTGCATCTAGGTATTTTCGACCCTCGGCCAGAAAATAGAATGGATGCGCGTGAATCCGATGGTCTGCACACAAATTGGCGAACTCACAAACCAGTCTCAGTGGGTCAGCGTGATTGCCAACGGCGGTTACCAGGAATTGCCTGAACCCCAATTTGAGGAGGAGCGTGCTCATGCCCGCAAGCAACTAGAGAAACGAAGCCGGTGGTGGCTCAATGCGCTGCCGGCGCCCCGGACTACATGGCGCGACGACTTTATCGAGCCACTCTCCTTCCGTGTTCACATTGATTCGGTGACCGGTCTTTGCGGTCGGTCCGAGAGCGAACAAGCTGGTGTTGGGTCGCGACACGAATACACACCTCTACCCGACTTCGAACAATGGGAGACGTACGATGTGCTGGACACGCCGTCTCGAACTACTTCAATCCCCGCGACGTATAGCCGTATGAGGCTCGCCGAATTTCGGCAATCTCTGTAAATCATTGGGGCGTTGTGGTGCATCATCGACGGGAGGCTTCGATTTGTAGTGTGTTGTGTCCCGCGATGACAGAACGTGACCAAGATACATATGGCACGCCCGAAAACACTACACAGTCAGCCGGAGATTGTTACTTGTTTCGAAAAATCTTCTTCTCCAGATCCGGGCCGAACTCGTTGACGAGTTCGTCAATCATGCTGAACGGAATGGACATCGCGACCCGGGAGAATGTGGCACCCACTCCGCGATCTCCTTCAGGATAATAGGCATTCGAAAGACCACTGGCGGCGATACTGCCCAGGACCCCAGACCAATTGAGGGCGCGCCCTCCGGAATCTTTGTGGGTCAATACGGGTCGGATAAGTGCATGTCCGAGGCGTTTTTGGAAAGACCCGGCGCCCAGGCGATAGTAGCGTGGATCTTGGTGCAAGACGGAAGGAAACAGAAAAGTTCCAAAGAACCCAGCTGACGTTTCATCAGCCAATCCGGCGCCGAATCGCTTGCTGTACCCGGCAGCGCCCTGGCCATATTCGGAAGGATTATTGTTTGCCTGCGCGATACCCGCCTCGAAAGCTACCCAGCCAATGGTGAAAGGATCGGTTTCATTCTTTACGAACAGCCGCAATTTTCCGTGCGCAGTGAGCGGACGAGCTGACTTGCTGTCAGCGACAGTGTAGGTCGGAAGAACCCAGAACAGTCGGGGATGTTTCTCTTCAAGCTGCGGACTCTTTGCAGGAGCGGCCTGCTGTGCCGCCGGGGCGTATTGCTCACGCGAGACCGCTGACGTGCCTTCCGCTTGGGTTCCCGCAGACTCCTGCGCCCGAGAAAAGCCAGGCGGGAACATGGTGAGAAGCAGTATTATGAGGAAGAGGCTCTCTAGCATAGGTTGTTCCAAGTCTCCACGCACAGACTTACACCCCGATGGTAGGGAGAGAAAACTGCTAGATTTGACAGTTCAATAAGTGCCGGTGAGGCTCTAACGTGACCGTGTGTGGGACGGACCGCAGCCGCCCGACTGAATGAAAACCAGGACCAACAACTTCGTCAGTGTTGTCGGTCGTCACGTCGCCTGCATTGGCAACCCGGAGGGCCTCAGGCGAAGTACCTAGCTGATTGTATTGGGCACAGACTACCGCGGTCAGGGTCGAAATGGCAGGCGATGAACAACAGCGCTGGGTGGCCGCGATGCTCCCGATTCTAGTAGCTCTCGGGCTGGCAGTGGGCTGCGAGGGTTTCTTTGTGGATCCGGTTCTAACCGGCGTTACGGTAGGGCCGGCAGTGACAATCCAAACTGGCAGTACCGTCCAGATGAGCGCGGTCGGAACCTATGACGACGGGTCACACAAGACGCTTTCGTCTGATGTCTTCTGGAGCACTGGAGCAGAAAACGTCGCTACCATCAGCAAATCTGGATTGGTAACCGGAGTCGGGCCCGGGCAAGCCACGATTACCGGCGCGTCAGGCACAGTAGTCGGAAGCGCTACGATCACTGTGACCATCGGAGGCCTGACGTCAATCCAAGTGACTTCTCAGGACGGCCTCAGCAACATTACTTACGGCAGCAGCGAACAGTTTGTGGCCACCGGCACCGCCAACGGGCAGCAGATCGATATCACGGATTCAGTGACCTGGAGCACGAACCCCAGCCCTCCGAGCGTTAGTATTGACTCGAGAAGCGGCCTTTTGACGACGACTTCGGGGCCAGCAACAGCTGTCCAGTTGCAGGTGATCGCAACCGACCCGACGACCAAGATCTCAGATAGCATCAACTTCACAGTGAGTCCGTAAAGTTCCATGGAAGCATCCTGCTGTGGTCGAGCAGTCGGTTTTCCTGATCTGATACGCGTTCTATTCGTACCGTAAGCTGTCAACCGGGTCGAGGTGGGCTGCTCGGGTTGCTGGCAGCATGCCGAACAAGACGCCCACCAGACAGCATGCTCCAATCGCAATAATTGCGGATAGCCCGGAGATCGGGATTGTGTAGTCGGTGAAGAGTCGGAGCGACAACGGAAGGCCCAAGCCTATGATCACGCCAATGACCCCGCCGACAAGGGAAATTAACATGGCCTCGGTCAGAAACTGCAGACGTATGGTTCGGCTGGTGGCGCCCACTGCCTTGCGAATACCAATCTCCTGAGTGCGAGCGCTCACGGTTGCAAGCATGATGTTCATGATGCCGGTACCGCTGACCAGCAGAGTGACGGTTGCAATGAATAGGAGCACGAGGGTCAGGGCGTTGGCCGTCTTGCCGGCTACCGTCAACAATTGTGTCAGATTGTCGACCAGGTAGACCGATTCCGGACGATGTCGTGCCTGGATCACGCGTCTGATTTGTCTAGTCGCCGGAATAACCATGGTTGAATCTACGACAGAAAAATAAAGCTGCTTTACACTGTCGGTCTCGAGAAAAAAACGGCTCACAGTGTACGGGATTACCACAGTGTCGGCCGTTAGTTCAGATCGTCCAAAAGTGTTCACCCGTTCCCTGAACGTGCCAATTATCGTGAAGGGTAGACCGTTCAATTTAATCACTTGTCCTATTGGCGACGAATCTGAGCCGTAGAGCTGATCTGCCAGCTTGTCTGTGATCACCCCCACCTTATTGCGGGCTGCCAAGTCCTGTTGATCAAAGAAACGCCCCGAAAGAATAACCAGGTTCCGGACTCGTCTGTAGTCAGGATAGACTCCCAGCACCTGAACGTCGCGCTCTTGGCCCCCACCTATGGGAAGGCGGTCTTGGAGGGGCACAACTGGAGAGGCAGCAACAATTCCCGGTACCTCCTGCAAGACAGCGTTCATGTCGCCGATCGTGAGCAGGTCGGGGGAAGCATTGCTAATGCGCTGGGCTCCTGTCGCGTACTCCGCGAAGATCCAGTTCACACCGATCCCATCGATCTGCCTCATGACGTACTGTCTGCCCGCCAAGGTGATGGTTACGACCAGAATCAGGGCTGCCGTACCGATTGTCATGCTGAGCGCGGTGAGCACAAACCGCGCTTCATTGGTGCGGAAGATATCGTAGGCAAACCAGAGGTATTCGCCAACTGCCATCTCGGATCGGAGCCTGGAAGACATGGCCGACTCGTTTGTTCGAAGAAAGATTGCTAGCAAACTGCACAGCCCGGCGGCCGATGCTCCGGAACCAGGCTACTCGCGGTACAAAACCAGCAAGACTCCCAAAAGGGTGACAAAGCCCGGCCACAGGCGCAGCACGAAAGACCGACGCTTCAGCGCGTCGGACAAGAATTTGAAAAGGGCCACAGCCAAGCCGACAACTGTAAACCAGAAGTGCTCACGTTCAACCCTAATCATTCCTCCGGACATCACGTGCGAACTTGCGCTTGGATTGTTCGCATCGTGCCCGAGCATAGTATTTCCCTGGTCCATGGAGGGTGATGTACCGGACTGATCAGCAAGCCGTGAGGAATCTGCCTTTGACTCGTGGTGGTGCATGCCGGGCATCGAGTCTCGGGATTCCTCGGGCCGTGTGGTAACTTCCGCTGAAACCAGGTACTGACGTGCCTCAGGGGAAGAAGCACCTGATGTCGCCCCGTGATCGTGGAAAAGCAAGAGAACAGCACCGACCAGCGCAAGCAGGGGAAACGCCGAGATTCGCCAGAATCGGCCGAGCTTACCGCGGGCTCGGAGATACTCAATGATTCCAATCAGTATCAGCAAGATGGCATAGATTTTATGCTGGCGTGCCTCCAGGTCGTGATGGATCAGGAATCTCCAGCTCAGGTTACCGCGAGGCCAGATCTCAGCGTCACTCCAGGCAGCCAGAAACAAACCGGCCGCCACAAATAGAAATGGCCAGACGAGTTGCAGCGGCCGAAGCTTCTCTGATGAATACCCAGCGATCACCAATGCCCCGATGGCAACTAAAGCATAGCCAGCCAGATGGTGGTTGAGTTCTGAAGCAGGTTTGTTAGGATCCTGTTCGGTCGCAGACACCGTGGAGGTCAACCAGATGCCGGTGGTCCGCTGGGGGTAAAGTTGGGCGGGTGACCCAGCAATCCCGCAGACCAGCAGCAATATCGCTAGCCGAGAAAGCGCTCGTGTTGAGAAGGAATTCTTCATGACGTCGGTCTTTCCCCAAAACTTATTTGCCAGCCCTTAAGGCCATCTAGTACGGCCACTTCCATGCCTCAACGTCAGGGCTGTCGATGCCGTGTTGGTAGGCGTAATTCCGGCATTCAATCTGTAGATTGCGGAATTCCTCTTTTGCGTGGGCCCCGATTCTCTGCAGTTTCGGAACGCGGTCAATCGCATCAATTGCCAGGCTGAAGCGATCGATCTGGTTCTGGATGGCCAAATCGAGTGGCGTGTTGATGTTTCCTTTTTCCTTGTAGCCGCGAACGTGCATATTGTCATGGTTCGTACGCCGATAAGCTAGGCGATGGATTAGCCACGGGTAGCCGTGGAAGGCGAAGATGACGGGTTTGTCTTGAGTGAACAGGCTGTCGAAGTCCCTGTCCGAAAGGCCATGGGGATGCTCGGTGGAGGGCACGAGCCTGTAAAGGTCCACTACATTCACGAAGCGGATCTTAAGATCGGGGAAGCACTCGCGTAGCAGCACTACTGCCGCCAGCGCCTCTTTGGTAGGGATATCGCCGGCACAGGCCATCACCAAGTCCGGCTCCAAGCCTTCGTCGTTGCTCGCTTTCCGCCAGATCCCAATGCCCTTGGTGCAGTGCGCAATAGCCTCGTCCATGGTCATGTACTGCAAGTGCTTCTGCTTGTCCGACACGATGACGTTGATGTAGCCCGTGCTCTTAAGGCAGTGATTGGCGACACTCAGCAGGGTATTTACGTCTGGCGGCAGGTAGATCCGACAAACATCCGGGCTCTTGTTGACCACCAGGTCGAGGAAACCGGGATCCTGGTGGGTGAAGCCGTTGTGATCCTGTCGCCAGACGGTGGAAGTAATCAGCAAGTTGAGCGACGACACCGGCGCACGCCAAGATAGCTCCTCAGACATCGCGAGCCACTTGGCATGCATATTGAACATGGAATCGATGACGTGGACGAAAGCTTCGTAGGTGGAGAAGAATCCATGTCTTCCCGTGAGAAGGTAGCCTTCGTGCCATCCCTCCAGGGTGTGCTCGGAGAGCATTTCGAGGACTCGGCCTTCGGCGGACAACTCACCGCCGTCGGCGTCTTCCGGCAGATAGTCAGCCAGCCACAGTTTCTTGCTCACCTCGTAGATTGCATCGAGCCTATTCGACGAGTTCTCGTCTGGCCCAAAGACGCGAAAGGTCTTCGGGTTCAGGCGCATCACATCGCGCAGGAATCGGCCGAGGGGCCGGGTGTTCTCAGCGGCAGTCTGCCCGGGCTTATCCACTTGGATGGCATAATCGCGAAAGTCTGGCAGGCGCAAGGCCTTTCGCAACAAGCCACCGTTGGCGTGAGGATTGGCGCTCATCCGCCGTGCACCTGATGGGGAGAGCGTCCGCAACTCCGGAATCAGCCGCCCGCTTTCATCGAACAACTCTTCCGGCCGGTAGCCGCGCATCCAGTCTTCCAGCAGCTTCAAGTGGGCTGGGTTCTCGCGTACGCCCGCAAGCGGCACCTGGTGTGCACGCCAGAAGCCCTCCACTTTGTGACCGTCAACCTCTTTCGGGCCGGTCCACCCTTTCGGTGTGCGCAGCACGATCATGGGCCAACGCGCCCGGCTGGGTTTGCCAGTCGCACGGGCCTCTTCCTGGATGCGGCGAATCTCCAGCACGCAGTCCTCCAGGGTTCCGGCCATCTCCCGGTGCATCAAATCGACATCCTCGCCTTCCACAAAATGCGGCGTCCATCCGTAACCCTTGAATAGGTTCTCCAATTCCTCGTGGGACACGCGCGCCAGGAGCGTAGGGTTATTGATCTTGTAGCCGTTCAGATTGAGGATCGGCAGCACGGCGCCGTCACGGATGGGATTCAGAAACTTGTTAGAGTGCCAGGAGGTGGCTAGAGGACCGGTCTCTGCTTCGCCATCACCCACAACGACCGCTACGAGCAGGTCGGGATTGTCAAAGGCAGCTCCGAAGGCGTGGGAGACGCTGTAACCCAACTCGCCTCCTTCATGGATGGAGCCCGGAGTTTCTGGAGTGCAGTGGCTGCCGATCCCGCCAGGGAAGGAAAAATCCTTAAAGAACGCACGCATTCCTTCTTCGTCTTCGCTCTTGACTGGGTAAATTTCGGAATAGGTGCCTTCCAAATAGACCGGACCAAGCACGCCGGGCGCGCCGTGACCAGGTCCGGCCATGAAAATGGCGTTGAGGTCGTATTTCTTGATAAGCCGATTGAGGTGGATATAGGTAAAACTCAGACCCGGACTGGAGCCCCAGTGGCCCAGCAATCGATTCTTGATATGCTCCGGCTTTAGCGGTTCGCGAAGCAGGGGGTTGTCACGCAGGTAGATCATGCCCGCAGCCAGGTAATTGCAGGCGCGCCAATATGCATCGATCTTGTGAAGCTCGTCGGTAGATAGGCGGTGCGTGGTACTTGAGAGAACGCCACCCGTCGGTCGCGCATTCACATCAGCGAGCGTTGCTTCCATAACTCCTCCAACGGTTGCGATCTATGGCATCGCCCATCCTGCTTTTAGCGATGCCGTCGCTTGACGTGCAACTGTGCGAGCGAACGAGCTAAAGACGCGTTCACGGACGCAACTTCTTCCGAAGAAAGTTTTTCGCGGAGGCGGGCGGCTGCGCGCTGCCGAGCTTCTTCAGCCGCTGCTTCATCGATTTTGTCCATGGCAATCGCCATGTTCGTCACGATGGACACGCGTTCGTTGGTTATCTCAACAAGCCCCTCGCCCACGGCCATGAATTCATCGTGTCCGCCCTTGTGCACAATCAGCTCGCCCGGAACCAATTGCGTCATCAGCCGGACGTGCTGAGGCTGAACCCCCATTTGGCCTTCCACGCCCGGCAGAGTAACCATATCTACGTCTTCGGAGTACACGGTCGCGTCCGGAGTCACAACTTCCAATCTTATGGTGTCGCTCATCTTTGAATACCCGTTGCGCGAGGCCCATCGGCTCTCTACACTCCACCTTCAGCTCTGTCTGATCTCCTCGATCGGGCCCTTCATGTAAAAGTTGCCTTCCGCCACGTCATCGTGTTTGCCTTCCAGGATTTCCTTAAATCCACGTACCGTCTCCGCCACCGGAACCTGCTTACCCTCTCGACCGGTAAACACTTGCGCCACACTGAAGGGCTGGCTGAGAAAGCGCTGAATCTTGCGTGCACGAAACACAGTCAGCTTGTCTTCGGGTGAAAGTTCATCCATCCCGAGAATCGCGATGATGTCCTGAAGGTCTTTGTAACGCTGAAGTACTTTCTGTACTCCACGCGCTGTGTCGTAGTGCTCCTCGCCTACGATGTCGGGCGCCAGAGCGCGGGAGGTCGAGGCCAGGGGATCCACCGCGGGGTAGATACCCAATTCGGCAATCGCCCGCTCCAGTACGATCGTCGCGTCCAAGTGCGCGAAGGTGGTGGCTGGCGCCGGGTCGGTCAGGTCGTCAGCCGGAACGTAAACGGCCTGGAAGGAAGTGATGGAGCCTTTCTTGGTGGAAGTAATCCGTTCCTGAAGGGCCCCCATCTCGGCCGCGAGGGTCGGCTGGTACCCTACGGCGCTGGCGGTGCGACCGAGCAAGGCCGAAACCTCGGAACCGGCCTGGGAAAAGCGGAAAATGTTATCAATGAAAAGCAGCACGTCCTGGTTCTTTTCGTCACGGAAGTATTCGGTGATGGCGAGGCCGGACAAAGCCACGCGCAAGCGGGCGCCCGGCGGTTCGTTCATTTGGCCATATACGAGGGCGATTTTGGACTCGCGCAGATTGTCCTGCTTGATCACCCCGGCTTCGGACATCTCATGGTAGAGATCGTTGCCTTCCCGGGTGCGCTCGCCGACACCCGCGAACACAGATACGCCGCCATGAAGCTTGGCGATATTGTTGATCAGCTCCATGATGACGACAGTCTTGCCCACTCCGGCGCCACCGAAGGCGCCAACCTTCCCACCCTTCAAAAAGGGGCAGATCAGATCGATGACCTTGATGCCGGTTTGCAGCACCTGCGGAGAAGTGGATTGATCCACGAGCGGTGGCGGCGGGCGATGGATCGGATAGTACTTTTCCGCTTCAACCGGTCCGCGTTCATCCACCGGATTTCCGGTCACATCGAACACCCGCCCCATGACGCCTTCGCCGACGGGCATAGATATGGGACCGCCGCTATCCGTAACCTCGAAGCCACGTTTGAGGCCCTCGGTGCCAGACATGGAGATTGCCCGGACCCACCTGTCGCCAAGGTGCTGTTGCACTTCGAGCGTGATTTTAGCGGGCTGGTTTTGAACTTTGTACTCGACGGTCAGGGCGTTATAGATCCCCGGCAGCGCGTCCGGAAATTCGACATCAACCACCGGACCGAGAACCTTAACAATTTTGCCTTTGTTACCAACGTGCAAAGGTATGGTTGTCATAGATCTGCCTCATTCGGACTGGCCGCCGGCAATCTCCAGCAATTCCTTGGTGATATTGCCCTGCCGCAGCTTGTTGTATTCGAGAGTCAAGTCCTTGATCAGGCCTTCTGCGTTCTCCGTAGCGTTCTTCATTGAAACCATGCGGGCGCTCTGCTCACTGGCCTTGGCATTCAATAAGACCTGATACATGCCGATGTCGAGATAGTGTGAAAGGAGGTAGCTCAGAACAAACTCCGGGTTGGGCTCAAACAAAGACTCGGTAGAATCAGTAGCAAGTTCCTCTTCGGACCTGGCGCCCGGCATCTTCAGCGCCTTAAGTTCTCCCACCGGAAGAAATTCGAGGCAGAGTGCACTCTGGGTCAGGGTGTTGACGAAACGCGTCGCGATGATCCGCACCTCGTCCACCTCTCGTTTCAAGAAAAGGTTGCGGGCAAAGGCAGCAATCGCCCTGGCTTCGGCGAACTGCGGCGTATCGGTGTAGGTGAACTCGGCAATCAGTTGCCGGCGAGCACGGGCGATAAACTGCGCGGCTCTCCGTCCGGCCGTGATGAAGACCGTGGACTGGGGGTCAAACTCGGCTGCCAGCCGGAACAGATTGCTGTTGAGCGCCCCACACAAGCCTTTATCCGCGGCGATCAGAATGACGGCGCGCTTTTGGACTTCGCGCACCTGGAGCAAAGGATGGCTGAATTCGCCCATTCGTGTCACGGCCTCACGCTGGATACGGTACAGCGCCTGGACGAATGGGCGTCCAGCAAGGGCGGCTTGTTGCGCCTTGCGCATCTTCGATGCCGCTACCATCTGCATCGCTTTGGTGATCTGAGCGGTGCTGCTGATGGAGCGGATCCGGCGGCGCAAATCGCGTGGACTATGCATAAACTAGTCGTCCCAGGGCCCGAGATTCGTGGGACCCAAATCAGAAATACCGAAAGACATCATCCAACACGTCGGTGGCGAATGAGATATGTCATTCATCATCTCCAGGTCTCCTTGAACTGGTCAGCCGCAGCCTTTAGCTCGGCGGTCAACGGGGCGCTCATCGCCTTTTCCAGTGCAATCTTCCCCAGCAGTTCGGCCTTGCGTGCGGTCAGGAACTCGGTCAACTTGGCCTGAAACTCCTTGACCCGATTCACTGGCACGTCATCCACATATCCGTTTTGCACCGCCCAGATCACAGCCACCTGCACCTCGACAGGAATGGGGCTGTACTGAGGCTGCTTGAAGACCTCGATAATGCGCTTGCCGCGATCGATCTGGGCCTGCGTCTTGGCGTCCAGTTCCGAGCCGAATTGCGCGAAAGCTGCCAGTTCTCGAAACTGCGCGAGATCTCCCTTGAGCTGCCCGGCGACCTGTTTCATGGCCTTGAGTTGCGCCGCTGAACCAACCCGGGAGACCGAGAGGCCCACGGAAATCGCAGGGCGTACCCCCTGGTAAAATAAATCCGTTTCCAGGTAAATCTGTCCGTCGGTGATCGAGATGACGTTGGTGGGGATGTAAGCCGAGACGTCGCCAGCCTGCGTTTCAATAATCGGCAGCGCGGTCAGCGAACCATCACCATATTTTTTCCCGACGCGCGCGGCCCTTTCGAGCAGTCGGCTATGGAGGTAAAACACATCGCCGGGATAAGCTTCCCGGCCCGATGGACGTTTCAGCACCAGAGAGACCTGCCGGTAGGCCACGGCGTGCTTCGACAGATCGTCGAAAATGATCAACGCATCCATACCGTTGTCCATGAACCACTCGCCCATCGCCGCTCCCGCGAACGGAGCCAGATATTGATTCGTGGCGGAGTCGGAAGCCGGGGAAGCAACGATGATGGTGTAGGGCATTGCTCCGGCTTGTTCGAGAGCGGTGATGATCCGGGCGATGTTCGACTGCTTTTGACCGATCGCAACATAGATGCAATAAAGCGCGCGATAGTCTTTATCGCCCGCATCTGCCGCGGCCCGGTTGAGACGAGCTTGGCTGATGATCGTGTCGATGCAAATCGTCGTCTTGCCCGTGGACCGGTCGCCGATGATCAATTCGCGCTGGCCACGCCCGATCGGAATCATCGCGTCAATAGCCATAATGCCGGTTTGCACTGGCTGCCTGACTGGACTGCGCCGGATAATACCGGGAGCGAGTTTTTCAACCGGGTAGAAGACGTCACTTTCAATCGGCCCTTTTCCATCCAAGGGTTCTCCCAGAGTGTTCACAACCCGCCCCAGGAGACCCTTGCCCACCGGTACCTGCAGGAGTTTGCCCGTAGTGCGGACCTCGTCGCCCTCCTCAAGCTGGGTGTAGTCGCCTAGAATGATTACTCCAACTTCTGTCTCTTCCAGGTTCAAGGCCAGCCCGGTGATGCCGTGGCCCAGATCGAGCATCTCGTTGACCATCGCATCGGCCAGCCCCTCGACTTTCGCTACTCCGTCTCCGACTTCGCGGATGACACCGACATTCTGTCGGGCCGTCGCTGCCTTGGCGCCTGCGATTTGAGCTTCAATTTCCTTTAATAGGTCTGGCATATGAGCTTCACCTTAGTTCGCTTGCGAGGTTCCCGATTGGCAGTCAGGTCAGTGCGTTCCTACCGTTCGTGCCCGTAATTCCAAAGCTCTTCTCCAATGCAGCCAACCCAGACCGCACACTGCCGTCATAGACATCGCTGCCAACGCGGATACGCATCCCCCCGATCAACGCCGGGTTGTGAACGAACAATGCGCTTATCCCCGGACCGTACACGCCCTCTAGTCCAGCCTGGACTTGGGCTCGCAAACCAGGCGGCAACGGAACGGCGCTCTGTATTTCGGCCGTATGTTGGGCATGGTCGAGCCTTAACAGGCGCTGAAAATAACCCAGTAGGGCCAGGCACCCACGGCGCTGGGATTGAAGGACGCTCTGCACGACCTGGCGGACGCGGTCTTCATCCACCCTTCCGTTGACGAGACACAAGCGGAACAGCTGCTTGGCCTCACGCCTGCTTTGTTTGGTCGTTGTCATCTTGACGTCAATGTCCCGTCGTTCACTAGGCCGCCAACTGCTTGCTGGTTTCCTCGGCCAGGCGCCGCTGATCATCTGCAGTCAGAACTTTGCCGGTGATCTTGGCGGTGGCTTGCACCACCAATCGGCCCACCTCGCGTTTTAGTTCGGCGAGCATGCGGGCGTGTTCCTGCGCCGCAGCCTCACGCGACTTGGCGATGATCTGTTCGGCGGCGGCGATTGCCTTCTGGGTCTCCTGCTCATTCACCCGGGCAGCCGCCGTGTGGGCTTCCTCGATCACTTTGTTCGCCCGGGCGTCGGCCTTCACCATGACTTCCTGACGCTGGATTTCGGTCTGGGCTAGTTCGGCCTTTATCTTTTCGGAATCTGCAATTCCCTGTGCGATCTGCTGACGCCGATTTTCCAGCATTTTGAGAATTGGCTTATAGGCAAACCGGTGAAGAAGAAAACAGACAATGGAGAAGCTGATGATCTGGGCAATCAGATGAGACCAGTCCACGCCGAACGTCCTGGCAATCTGTTCGACTTGCCCTCGACTGTCCGCTTCTGCCAGCAAAACCAAAGCATTCATAGTCGTTTCTCACACTGTGCGGGCGCTGGCCACCTTCAGGCATTGCGCTCAGCAGTTTTCTCCTACTTGACCAGAAACAGGGCGTAGAACACGATCGCTTCAGCGAATGCAATCGACAGGATCGATTGGACGAGAACCTTAGTGGCGGCTACTGGATTGCGCCCCACCGCCTCCGAAGCCTTCATGCCAATCAGGCCCACGCCAATGGCCGCCCCTAATGCCGCCAGACCTACATGTATGCTGCCGTTCATTTTCCCCTCTTCTTTCCCGCCGGCTCCCGCGATTGAACACGGTCGAGCCGCCGCTATGAGTCCATCAAGCACTTGCTGCCACGGGTCCCTCTGTCTCATGCTGGCAAATCAGCATGGTGAAAACAGCGGTCAACAACATAAAAACCATTGCCTGAACCAGGCCCATCAGTAATTCCAGAAAGTAAAATGGAATCGGCACCAGCCAGCCAAAGCCGGGAACCAGCTTGGCCATGGCCTCCAACAGGTTCTCCCCGGCGAAGATGTTGCCGTACAGACGAAAGCTCAGGGAGATCGGCCGGAATAAGATAGAGACGACCTCCAGACAGCCAGCTGCGAAAAACACAACCACCATCAGCAACCTCATCACGCCCTGGCTCTCGCCCTTGGGCGCAAACAATTCTTTGAAAAATCCGACCGGGCCAACTTCCTGAAAGGCCCAGAAAATCCAGCAGGCGAAAAACACCAGGGCCATGGCCAAGGTCATGTTGACGTCTGCGTTGGCGCCACGAAACAACGGTTGGTCAATCTTGAAACCATGAGAGGTCTGCTGTCCCCAGCCCATCGAACCAACTCCCGGAATCAGACCTACCCAATTGGCGGACAGAATGAAAATGAAAATGGTCGCAAAAAACCAGAATGTTCGCTCGGCCAAATGGGGGCCGATAATATCGGCCAAAAATTTATAGAGGCTGCCAACCAGCCACTCCAGAAAATTTTGTGCGCCCGAGGGAACTTGCTTCATATTCCGCGTAGCGACCTGGGCAAATATGATCAGGCCCAAGGCGACGATCCAGCTGACCACCATGGAATTCGTGATCGGGAAGTTGAAAGGACGGGCGAGTTCCACAGCTTTGGCCGAAAGACCGTGTTCCGCAGGTTCGGCCGCGGCTGGTGCTGCCGGTGGCGTCGAGGTCGCTGGGGCGAACTGCACATGCGTGTCCACCGCCAAGCTGACGCTAGCGCTCAGGCAGATGACCGCGGCGATCAGGAGGCCTACTACCGCGCCGCGTCGTTGGTGAACCACCATTCTCATGACCTGTGCCTAGGCGACTGATGCAAAGTCGCCTTTACCAGCTTTCTGATAGCCAACCAGGGTGAAGTACAAAGCGCGGTCAAAAAACTGGTTGAGCGAGCGCAGTAAGATCACCCCGCCCCAAAACTCAACTGGCTCTTCCAGTAAGCACTCCTGCTGCATGTAATCCCAGAGATAGTCGCGGGCTGTACACACCGCCCAAAACACCTGGCTGAACGAAACCTCCTGACGCGCACGTTGAATTCCCAAGTTGACGTAGCGGTATTCAACGAGTGAGTCGATCTCTATTGCCAGCCAATCCGTTAGGTCTCTGTAGATTTCCAATGCGTATTGCTTCTGTTCCTCGGCTGGTACCTTGCGTAACAGTTCGCTGCATCGGTCGCTGCTCCTGATCTTCTGGATCAATTCCTCGGACATGCGATCCGCATTGGCTTTCATGTGTTGAACTAACTTGAGGGCACGCATTCGCTATCCTCATCTGTATGATTGCGATCAAGGTGGACGTTCGGCCTGTTTCAACAAGGGCGCCACAACAACCGAGGCCGCGATCTCGAAAAGAGCCCCGTGTCCTCGCATCAACGAGCAAAGGCTAGCGGCGGTGCCGCGTCCTGCCTACTGGCAAAATCAACAGTGTTTGGGAGTGACAGACGGTTCTTGTCAGTGGATGGGGGGCGAGTTCCGCAAGCCAGGCGTCTAACTCTGCTTGGTGCGAGTGTCTGATCCGGTTTGACCGATTCGACTGCAGATGGTTTTTCGTGACAGATGGGCGAGGGAAGGTTCTTCCGTGTTGTCAATGCTGGTGCGGTACTCTGTCGCAGAAGACTGGACAGCGGAGTGTAGGCTTCCAGTCTTCTTCGGTTTAACAGCCCGTGGCGTCAACCAAAACTTCTGAGGTATCCACAGACTTTGTTCGTAGAATCGGCGCATGGCGATGGGGAGGCGCAAGCAGGGGGAGAAACAAGATGAGATTTGGATCGTGCACAGCGAGTTGGCGTCGGCT
>Ga0335082_10003230_pt1 | contig 17726 bp, 18 predicted proteins | sample Lox_Sample_41_FD_206718 | JGI IMG/M metagenome (GOLD analysis project Ga0335082, IMG submission 206718) | Soil microbial communities from Loxahatchee National Wildlife Refuge, Florida, United States - Lox_Sample_4.1 | ecosystem: Environmental > Terrestrial > Soil > Wetlands | place: USA... | reverse complement strand
AGGTTGGCCAGGTTATTGGCAATGGTGGAAAGCGCGGTCGAACTCGCGTCCAATCCCGAAAGCGGCACAGAAAAAGAAGGCATACGGGCTCCTTAGTGGCTGAGGAAGTTGAAAGTTGGGTTGGAATGGGAAATTGCGGGGGCGGAAGTTCTCGCGTTCGCGGCGGGCGCGACATCGGAGACCAGCGTCTGAATCCCCTGATCGATCTGCGTCAGTTCACTGAGCGACTGAAACTGCGCCAGCTGCGCGACGAACTGGTTGGGATCGAGCGGATCGAGTGGACTCTGCGCCTTGAGCTGCGCGCTCAGTAATTGCAGAAACATCGTATCGAGACCACCTGTCGGATTCGACGACAAGGACGAACTGGACGTCGCCGAGCTGTTCTTCGCAGCCGACGCCGTTGCCGCCGATTGCCCGGGATGGAGCGTTCGAAGCAGTGGAATGTACACGAAAAACCTCCTAAGCGAGAAAACTCACATGACTCTCTGGCCCTTTGGCCGGGAGAGCCGCGATCAAGTCCGGTCCCTGGATCGAAGCAGGCTCGATCTCGGTCATCTCCGGAATTGTGTTTTGCGAAGCAGAACTTTGAAAGAAGCTCTGCCGCGGCTGTCCCTGTTGAAACCCGGTAGACGTTTGTACGCCGGATCGATCGCTGGAGAAGTCGACCCCGGCGAGATCTAGGTGGTGACTCTTGAGTCCGGTCTCAAGGCCGCTGACCTCCGCATTGAACCATCGAGCAAGGTCGCGGTCGCTGTGGATCGCGACCCCTACCTGAGCCTGTTCGATGATGGTGTGAATCTCGACATTGCCGAAAGCGTTGGTGTGGACTCCCAGATGCATCCGCAGCGAGTCGGGATCGACCGAAGGATGGGGAACGGATGACGCAAAAGTAAGATCGCTAGACGCCGCTACCGGAGCGGAATCAAGCGCCTGGTGCGGCGATGGAAGCGAGACGTTCTTGGTCGCGATTGAGAGGCTAACCTCGTTGGACGCCGGCGACAGAAACGTCGACGTGGCAACGCTTGTTGAATCATGCGTGGTAGGCGCAGCGAGAGTACTGAAGAGCGACTGGACAGGCCCCATACTTTGCGAAAACTTCGGTCGGTCGGCAGTGAACTGCGGCAGGGAATTCGAGTCGTCATCCTTGGGCGCGAGAGTTGCAGGTACTTTCGGATCGGTGGCGGCAGGGGAGGGAGAGTTCGCGGTAGTGACTCCCGCTTGCACTTCCCCGCTAGCGGTACCAACCGCGAAGGTAGGTGAAGGAGCAACCAGCGGTGCAACGGAGGGAGAGCTTGCCACATCTTGCATGATGGACAGCGCAGATGTAACCAAGTGCGGCGCAGACCCAATGTCATTCGCCAGAATCGCGGGGCCGGCCGTTGCCGCACCATGGGGCGGCTTGTCCACCTGCATTCCATCACTGGAAACTGGAAAAACAATTCGGCTTTCAGCTGGCGAGAGTGTGTTAACTGACATTTTTTTCGCTTCTAAATCTGGGATCAAGGATGTGTCGTCTAGCGGAGCCGATCGACGAGAGCCATCCCGTACCGTCGATCCGCTCGTCCCCGAGGTCTTCACACTGACATCTGGAATTGCACCCGGACCAATCGGGCCGATTCCTCGGGCCGTCATGTCCTGGGACGAGGCTTCGTCGCGCCGGACAGTCGAGACCAGCCCTGGAGAAGAGATTCCAGTGAGCCCAGCCGCGCTTGCGACAACCGGAAGTAACCCGGTTTCGCTCACGGGCAGAGCCTCTGCCGACGTCGGATCGTTGGAAGACACTTGCGGAGAAGCCGACGAGGAATCCGCAGCCGTCAAAGGGTTCTCGACAAGACGTTGGCTGATGACAGCGCCCTCGTCTTGCATCGCGCTTGCTTTATAGTGAGGGACTGGCTCTTCGCTGATTTCAGCGAGACTTGCGAACTCACTCGTGCGGGCGGATTCGCCGTCAGCGTCCTTCGCCAACATGAATGACGTGAGGATTTGATCGGCATCGCCAGACTGTTGCGGCGACTTCAACTCTTCTGAGGGTGTCGTCAAGGCCTTGCTCGATGAGCCTACCTGGAGCGGCGGCGCAATTTGTTGTGCGGGAGCCGGCTGGTCCGGAGAGGAAGCCTGTACCGCCGAGCACGACCGAATGCCCGCCGGGGGAGTTGCAGCAAGGTCGTCGGCTGGGCTAACACCAACTTCGGGTGCCGGACCCAATGGTTCCGGTAGACTGCGCCATGAGACTGCGGGCGGAAAAACATCTGCCACCACAGTGGAATCGAGAATGCCTCCAGGAATGGCAGGACTCGCGATAGGCTGCCCCACGGGCACAGTATTGGACTTCGCAAAGGTAGGAGCAGTATCTTTCTGAGCGGAAGGATTGGTTGGTGTCGAGCCATCAGGACTTGCCGCGGCGAGGCGATCCTTCAATTTCGTCCTCGCGGTTGCCTTGACGTCTGCGGCGACAGTAGCGACAGCGGACTTCGCCGCAAATTCCGATTTAGGCCGGTCATCGGCGGCTGCGTTGACGGTACCGCGCGTGTCAGGTGGTCGATTGGATCCTGAAGGCGTTTGGGGAGCATCTTGCGCGGGCGAGTTGCCGGACGCGGACGACGCTTCAAGCATTCTTGGCGCCGCGTTGCCCGTCGATGCCGCAAGCGTTTCCGCAAAACTTGTGTCCGTCCGCGAATTATCCGCCCGGGACGGAGGCCCGACTTGCGCCGCTTTCGAAATCCAAACTACGTCGATCAGCATGTGGATACCACCAATCGCGATGCAGGCGGCGTGCCAATATCAAGTCACTCAACCGAGTGCGCGATAAGTCCTCGTTCGTTTCTGTTTCAGCAAGATACAAGGACATGGCCAGTCCCTCTCGCCGCGCGGCGTTCCAGATTGAACGATGAGAGGCAAGCGCTGCCGGGTTGAAGCAGGCAAATTTAGCCGTTTCGATGAGGCCAGCTTTGCAGAAGATAGGCGATGTCGAGGCGCCGTTGTTCACGCCGAATCTCTTCGACCTGATAGGCCCTGTGCTGCCGGTTTCGCAAATTATCCAACACTTCCCGTTGGCGGAAAGCCTGCTCGTAAGCCGCCGCTGCTTGCTGGCGCGCCAGTTCAAGACGGACGACTTCTTCTCCCAAGCGGCATCGCAGCTGACGGAGTTGCTCACGTAGTAACAGCGCAAATTGGAGCTCAGAACCTCTTCGGCCTGAAGTCAGCGAAATTGCATCGGCCCTCGTAGATTCTTCGAGAAACCTGTCCAGCCGGGCCACGGCGTCCTTCGCGGCAGAAAGCTGCATTGCAGAATTCTGCAGTGCAAGCATGCATTGACGTTCGATACTTTGTCGGAGCCGGAGCAGGGGCGCGAGCGCGAAGCGGAATGGCATGAGTTCACACTGGCAAAGCCATCAGACGATCGATCGAGTCCTTCATGGCGTTCACTTCACCTGTCGACTGCGTCAGAAACTCGCGCAGCGGCGGCATGAGAGCGATGGCGCGATCCAGTTCCGCATCACTGTTCTTCTGGTAAGCACCGATGCGAATCAGCTCTTCCGAGGCCTTGAAGGTCGCGAGCAACTGGCGGATTGCGACCGCCTTCGCGAGATGTTCCGTAGAAACAACCGCTGGCATGATGCGGCTGATACTGTCGAGAATCGAGATGGGCGGATAGTGATTCTGCGCAGCCAGCCTCCGGTCAAGCATCATATGGCCGTCGAGAAGGGCGCGCGCGGCGTCAACCAGAGGATCGTTCTCGTCGTCTCCTTCCATGAGCACGGTATAAAAACCTGTCACTGTCCCCGAGTCAAACGACCCGGCGCGCTCGATCAGCCGTGCCAGCAGAGTGAACACTGAGGGCGTATAGCCCTTGGCAGTCGGCGGTTCGCCAGCCGCCAGACCGATTTCGCGTTGCGCCATGGCGAGACGTGTGAGCGAATCGACGACCAGCAGCACATGTTTGCCACGCTTGCAAAAATATTCGGCGACGGTTGTCGCCGCCAGAGCCGCGCGAATACGAAGCAGAGGATCTTGATCGGATGTCGAGACAATCACCACCGAGCGTTGCCGCCCTTCGGGGCCGAGCGTGTCAAGAAGCTCTCCCACCTCCCGTCCGCGCTCGCCGATCAGCCCAAGCACCGTCAGGTCTGCGTTCGTATTGCGGGCCATCATGCCGATCAGCGTGCTCTTGCCAACGCCGCTGCCGCCAAAGATCCCCACGCGCTGCCCGCGCCCGCAAGTGAGGAACGCGTCAATGGCGCGAATACCGCAGCCAAGCGCCTCGCGAATAGGGGTGCGCGAAAGCGCCAGTGGCGCCTCGCGGTCGAGAATTGCCTGTTCGCGACAGGCGGGAGCAGGAGCTCCATCGATGGGCTGGCCTGCGCCGTCAATCACGCGTCCCAGCAGTTGCTCGTTCAGGCGCAGCGAAGGCCGGCGTCCGACAACAACCACCTGATCGCCGTAGCGGACACCTGTCGGCCGCCGCAGCGCCATCGATAGCACCGTGTGTCCGCGAAAGCCGACAATCTCTCCTGGCCAGTGGCGTCCGCGTGAATCGATGATCTCGCACGCTTCGCCGACCGTCGAAAATGGCCCCTCTGACTCGATCAGCTGTCCGGCAACTTGCGTGACCCGCCCGCGCCAGCGCAAAGGCGAACAGCTTTCGAGCTGAGAGAAATAGGCGGAGAGGAGAGGAGCGGTCATCAGCGTTTTGATGAAGCATCCGCCGGCGCGGACCCTGATGCCGGAGGAGCTGCGTCAGCCGAAGGCCGTTCCGCAAGCAAATCAAGCAGGCCGGTCTCGATCTCCTTGAGCTGCGATTCAAGGCCAATGTCGGTCGTGCCCAGAGAGGTCTCGATGCGGCACTCTCCGGAGGCAAGTGCCGCGTCGTCGAGAACCTGGGGAATAATCGACCCCTCTGCCTGGCAGGCGAAAAAGTGGCGCCACTCAGTGGTTTCCTGCGGAGAAACGTGCAGGTCCACTTTGGTCGCGGCGTCGAGTTTTTCCAGCGTTACCCGCACTATCCCCGCCAGCAAGCGAGCGTCGATCTGCGCCTCGCGATGCAGAATCTTGCGGGCAATAGCCAGCGCGAGCTGCACCACCTCGCCTTCCACACGGCGGTAATAAGCGGCTCGCTCCTTCGCAAACGCTTCGAGTGAATCAAGAATCTGTTCGCGGTTGCGTTGCTGAGCGGCATCCGCCGCCGCCCGCAGCTGTTGCTGGCCCGCCTCCCGGCCCCGCTCGAAGGCCTCTGCCTGTGCATGCCGGCTGCGCTCTTCGGCAGCCTGTTCGGGAGTCAACCCCGCAGCTGCTCCAGGCTGCGCTTCGACATAACAAAAGGGCGCGGGTTGCTTCGCTTCGGCCTGCGGATCGAGTTGCAGCCTCGGCGCGCTAGACGACATATTCCTCCTGCGCCTCGGCGCTCAGCGCCAGCTTGCCTTCCGCTTCGAGCTTGCGCGCCGACTCGACGATCTCGCGCTGGGCCTGCGTCACGTCTTTCGAGCGCACTGGCCCCAGCACTTCCATGTCCTCCTTCAACATCTCGACTGCGCGCGACGACATCGACTTGAAAACCAGGTTCTTCAAATCTTCGGAAGCCCCGCGCAAGGCCAGCGCCAGTGTCTTTTTGTCGAGTTGCCCGAGCAGTTCGCGAATACCGGCTTCGGGCACCCCCAGCAGATCTTCGAAGGTGAACATCAGGTTGCGAATCGCCAGCGCCATCTTCGGATCGTCCTTCTCGATGCTTTCGAGAATGCCTTTCCCGGTATTCGGTTCAAGCTGGTTAAGCATGTCGGCCGCACCCTTGAATCCTGCATACGCGCGCCGGCTCTGTTCGCCCAGGGATTCAAGCCGCTTATGGAGCGCAACCGAAACCTTCTTCGCGACGTCCGGAGAAAACTGCCGCAGCTGCGCCAGCCGCTTGACCGCCGCCGGACGAACCTCCTCCGGCAGCTTCATCAGCAGCGCGGAAGCCTGACGGGCATGGAGGTGTGCCATGATCAGCGCGATCGTCTGCGGGTGCTCGCCTTCCAGGAACTTGGCGAGTTGTTGCGGATCGGCCTTCTGCAAACTCTCGAGCTGCACCGCGCTCATCTCGGCGGCCTTGGTCACCTGATCAAGCAGTTGTTGGGCGCCGGAATCTCCGAAGGCCTTGACCAGCAGCTTCCGCGCATACTCGGGGCCGCCCTCCGTGAGATAACCCTGCGTGAGCGTCAGCTTGTAGTATTCCTCGAGCACCGAGATCGCCGCTTCCGGCTTGATGTGTTCGAGTTCCGCAATGCGCTCGGTCAGGCGCTGCACATCGGTCTCGGAGAGATGCCGGAAGATGCTGCTCGCGACTTCCTCGCCAAGGAGCACCATTAAAATCGCGGCCTTTTGCAATCCCTGACCCTGACCCGTGGCTTGCGACATGAAAACGTTCCTTTACCCGGGTTCCAATGCCCGCGCGGCAAAGACTCTCTCTCTCGAACTTTTCCTCGGCCTTTTGCTCGAATCGATTAAGGCTCACTCAGTCGGCTACTTTGTTCTCGGCTGCTCATGAATCCAGCTCTGCACCAAACGGCTGGCAGCAGCCGGTTCGGCTTTGATTTTTTCTCCCAGCTCTTTCTTCAGGGCGCCGGCCCGCTTGGCTTCGTCGCTGCCGGCAGGCAGCTCGATACTCGCCAGCACTCCCGGTGCACCGGCGGGAGCCACCGCCAGCGTTTGCGCGATCTGCTGCGGAATCTGCCGGAATGCCGCGAGAGCCTGTTTCTTCACTGGCCGCAGAACCATGCCATACACCGCGACAAAGAGCAGCGTGATAAGGATGTAGCGCAGCGCCCCATACCAGGGCTGGATCAATGTCCGGACTCTATCCAGCTTTCCGGGTGCGGCAATTGCCTCAACGGGCGCTGTCTGGAAAGATAGATTTTCGATCGCCAGCAAGTCGCCGCGCTGCTCATCGACTCCGATCGCGGCGCGCGCCAGCTTTTCGATCGCGGTCATCTCTTCCGGAGTACGCTTGCGGCGTGTTGTTTTACCATCCTTTCCCTGGCTCGTTTCGGTGGCGTCGTCGATGAGCACCGACGCCGTAATCCGGCGCACTCGCCCTGCTGGCTGTGAGACTCGCCGCACGCTGCGGCTGACGGCGAACGTGGCACTCTCCGATTTCGACGACTGGTTATCAAGCGCCGCCACTACATTCCGCGCCGCTGCGGTGGCTCCGGGAACATTTGACGCCGTTCCAGGAACGCCTGCAGGATTCGCGCCACCTGCCAATTCTTCGGCGCGTTGCTGCGAGAGAGGCGTTGTCGATTTCGGATCGAATGTCTCGGAGGTATCCTCGCTCGTGCTCAGGTCGTAGTCGACGTGCACGCTGGCGCGCACGTGCTCCGCGCCTACTACGGGCTCGATGGCGTGTACGGCGGCGGCAGCCAGTTCCTCATCGGCTTCAAACGAAGCGCGCCCTCCCGGCCCGCGTCGCGCGAGAAATGGCGTTGCTGTTTCCGCATCGACGACCGTAACGTTCTCTGGCCGCAACCCTTCGACGGCGCTCGCGACCAGCGCGGGAATCGCCTGCTGCGCGTCTTTCGACAGCGTGCCACCGCGCGTCCTAACGATGACCGCCGCCTTCGACTCGCGCTCCTGCTCGGTGAACAACGACTCGCGCGGCATGACGAGATGCACGCGCACCGCTTCGACCTCGTTCAAGGTCTGCAACGTGCGCTCGAGTTCCCCTTCCAGCGCGCGCTGGTAGTTCACCTTTTCGCTGAAATCGGAGCCCGCCCAGTTGGGGCTGTCGAACAATTCAAAACCGAGGCGTGCGTTGCGGGGCAGGCCCTGCGAGGCGGTTTCAAGCCGCGCCGCATCGAGTTTCTCCGAGGGCACGAGGACGCTTCCGCCATCCGGAGAAATTTCATATGGAATGTTCTTGGTGGCCAGGCGGCTGCCGAGCGATTGTGCATCGGCCGAGCGCAGACCCGAGTAGAGGACGACATTCTTGCTCTGGCCAAAGAGGAAAACAAATCCCCAGAGCGTAAGGCCCACGATCGCCGCTCCGCCCACAAGCATTGCCTTCTGCTGCAGGCTGAGCCCGCGCAGAAAATCCTGAACCTGTTTCAGCCACGCTTCCAAATATCTTCGCTCCTAAGCCCTCGGCTCCTTCGCCTTTACTTGCAAAGCCCTCAGAACTGCATGTTCGAAATCTGCTGGTAGGCCTGCACGATTTTGTTGCGCACCTGCATCATCAGTTGAAAAGAGAGGTCGGCCTTCTCCACTGCGATCATCGCGCTGTGCAGGTCCGCGCCTTTGCCGCTGAGCAGCTGCGCGACTTGTGTCTGCGCATCGCCCTGTGCGCCTTCGATCGCATCCATCGATTGCTGGAGTGTACTGAGAAAACTATCGCCGCCGCCGGCGCGCGCCGTGCTCGGAGCGGCCGGAGGCGCGATCTCCGCGGGCACAATGCGTATCGGCGAAATCGGACTGCTCATAAGACACCTCCGCTGCCCTACTTCAGCAGGTCGAGCGACTGTTGAATCATGTTTTTGGTGGCCTGCACCGCTGACGCATTCATTTCGTAAGCGCGTACCGCGCTCAGCAGGTCGGTCATCTCTTCGATCGGGTCAACCTGCGGGTAGGCAACATAGCCCTGCGCGTCCGCGTCCGGATGGCCCGGCTCAAAACGCATTACGGGAGGGCGCGCGTCGTTGACTACAGCAGCGACGCGGACGGCTGCCGAGTTGTCATGCGTAAAGCCCGCCAGCGCTAGCGAGAATCGCGGACGCGACTGCGCCTGGAAAACCACCATCTGCCGCCGGTAAGGGCCGCCGCCGGGCGTGCGCGTCGTCTGGGCGTTCGCCATGTTCGCGGCGACAACCTCGGCTCGCAGGCGCTCGGCGCCCAGCGCTGACCCGCTCAGTTCGAGCATCGACAACAGGTTCATGACGTGGCGCCTCCGTTGATGGCCGCTGACAATCGATGAAACTCGGCTTTGAGGAAGGCAACCGCCACCTCGAAGCGCAACTGGTTCTGCGCGAGCAGCATCGATTCGCGCTCGACGCTGACGTTGTTGCCATCCGGGCGCTCGACCAGCCCGTGCACCTCACGGGCAACAGGAGTCATCAGGGGCAGCGCCGGAAACTCAGGGCCACTCGACGCCATCACCTTTTCGATCTCGCCCGCAAAGCTCGGCATATCACGCGTGCGGTAGCGCGGCGTATCGACGTTCGCGATGTTCGTAGAAAGCACTTGATGTCGGAAGGCCGCCTGATCGAGGGCGCGCTCGAGCCCTCGCATCAACGGAGTTTCGATCATGCTGTCACTCATGGGCGTAGCCCCTCCCGCATTCATCTTTCCTATACTCATCGCGCGCGGGCAGCCCGAACTCGCGCACCTTGTTTCGTACCGTGCGCAGGCTCACCCCGAGCAGTTCCGCGGCGCGGGCCCGGTTTCCGCCCGTCGCATCGAGGGTCATGGAGAAAAGTTGCCGCTCCATCTCCTCGAGCGAGAGCCCAGGCTTCCACTCGGCTGTGTGCGGAACTGGCGAAGGGACGGGCGCGGGCAGCTTCTGCCCGTGCTCAAGCGCTTCCAGCCCGGCCTTTCCCCGCGGAGATAAAGCGACGGCGCGGCGAACAAAATTCGCGAGTTCGCGCACGTTGCCCGGCCAGGGCTGAGTCTCAAGCTGAGCAAGCAGCGCTTCAGAAAGTTCGACCTCTCGCTTGCCTTCGCTATAGATCCGCGCGAAATGGCAGGCCAGTTCCCGCACATCTCCGGCTCGCTCACGCAACGGCGGCAAACTGAGCGGAATGACATTAAGGCGGTAAAAAAGATCGGCGCGAAACCGGCCATCCGCAAGCGCGGATTGCAGCGGGCGGTTGGTGGTGGAAATAATCCGGATGTCTACGCGCACTGTCTGGTTCGAGCCGAGCCGGTCAAATTCGCGCTCCTGCAAAGCGCGCAAGAGTTTTGGCTGTAACGCCAACGGCATTTCGCCGACTTCATCGAGCAGCAGCGTGCCGCCACTGGCAAGTTCAAATTTCCCCGGCCGCGCCTCCACCGCCCCGGTAAAAGCGCCGCGGGCATGGCCAAAGAGCTCGCTCTCCAAGAGTGTCTCGGGAAATGCGGCACAATTGACAGCCACAAACGGCCCATCACCGCGCGAACTCAGCCGATGAATCAGCCGCGCAACCAGCTCCTTCCCGGTTCCGCTCTCCGCTTCGATCAGCACGTCTGCATCAATCGACGCGGCCTGCCGTGCACGCGCGAGAGCCTGCTGCCATGGAGGCGAATGCCCAACGAGCGACTCGCTCGCTCGCTCAAACTCTGCGGCTTTCGCTTCCGCGCGACGCAGAAGTTGCTCTACAGTGGCCTCTAATTTTTCAAAAGAGACTGGTTTGACCAGATAGTCACACGCGCCATCGCGCATAGCTTTGACCGCATCGGGCACGCATGCATAGGCGGTCAGAAGAATGACGGCCGCAGATGACGAAGACTGCACCTCGCGCAGCAGCTCAAAGCCGTCGCAACCGGGCATGCGAACATCGGTGATTACCAGCGTGTGCCATCCCGCCCGAAACTTGGCGAGTGCTTCACTTCCATTGACGGCCACATCCACCTGCCAGCCGCGCTTCAGGAAACGCGCTTCAAGCGCCGCCCGCATTCCCGCATCATCGTCGGCAATCAAGAGGCGGTTCATGCGCTCACTCCCAGAGAGAGTCCGCCCGCATCCTCACGCGACGGTGATTGCGCCTCCGCCGCGGGCAGCGTCAAACGGAAAGTAGCGCCGTGGCCGTGCCGGCTCTCCACGGCGATCTGGCCGCCATGTTGCGCCAGAATGCGCCGGCAAACCGCGAGTCCCAGCCCTGAACTGCCGGCGCGAGTAGTAAAACCGACGTCGAAAATTCGCGACAAGTCCTGCTCCGCGATTCCCGGCCCGGTGTCGTGAACCTCTATCTCCACACCTTTTGCGGCGCGGTTGATGCCACGAATAGAAAACCATCCGCCGCCAGGCATAAAGCGGAAGGCGTTGAGCGCCAGATTCAGAAGCACCTGTTCGAGCAGATGGCGGTCCGCCTCAATGGACACTCCACCGAGGCCGTTGATGACCTGGATTTCGACTCCGGCTTGACGAGCCAGAGGCATCAGAAACTCATATGCCCAATCGAGGAGACAACCCGCGTCGATGTGTGCGCGCTGCGCCGGAGGCTCATTGTGCAGGTCGAGCACGTTGTTGACGGTCGACGAAAGTGCGCGCAGCCCCGCCTGTATATGTTCGATCCAGCGGCGGCTCTCGCCTTCCAGGCCAGACTCGGCGAGTAGTCCGGCAAAAAGTTCAAGGCTACCCAGCGGGTTCCGTATCTCGTGCGCCAGCAGCGCCGACATTTCAACCAGCGCGCGCTTGCGGCGCAAACTCTCCGATTCTTTCTCGAGATTCTTGGCGGCGCTGATGTCGCGCAGGATGAATACCGAAGTCGCACTTTCGCCGTGGCGCTCAAGCCACGCATGGCGCACCGCAACCCAGACAGGGATGAATTCATGCGCACCCGCGCGAGGCGGTAACAGATGCAGTTCCGCTTCGCGTTCTTCCCCAGAAGTGCGAGCAGTTTCGAGCGCAGACAAAAGTGCCGGCGGCAAAGCGTCCACGGTCGCGACGTTGCCTCCAGCCAAACGCACCGCTTCCGGATTCAGCGCTGAGATTGCTCCTTCCTTCTCAACGACGAGCACCCCGCACGGCAGGCCTTCGAGGATGTTGCGCAAGCGTTCGCGCATGCGGCGGTTTTCTTCCACGCTCGCGTTCAGATTGCGGTTCGTAACCTCAAGTTCTCGCCGCAGATGAGCTACCTGCCCCTGGAGTTGGCCGTAGGTTCGTTCAAGCGAACCCGCGGCCTCCGTGAACGAGCGAAAAGCACGCGCCAAGGGGTGATCGGGATCGAGCACCGGATCGTGCGGTGAAGGAAATGAGGTCGACATGCACTGCTCAATTGCAAAGCCTCTGCCAGCCCGGCACAAATTGCCTTAGAACGCTCTTATAGCGCGCACGTAAGGATGCGTCTCAACGCTGGAGTCCAAGTCGTTCGCCGGGAATGTTCGAGGCCCCGCCAAACATCAGATGTTCCGGGTGAATGATTGCTTTCCCGGAAGCGAGAATCACGGAGCGTTCGATGACATTCTGCAATTCGCGAACGTTACCCGGCCATCTCGCGGATCGCAGCAGGCCGAGCGCTTCCGCCGAAAACGAAGCTTCTGGCGAGTCCTGAGAAAATCTCGCGAGGAAGTGCTGCGCTAGATCGGAGATGTCTCCCGGCCGCTCGCGTAAAGCCGGAATTACGAGTGGAAACACAGAGAGCCGGTAATAGAGATCCTCGCGGAACTTCCCTTCCTGCACCAGCGTCAACAGATCGACGTTCGTCGCCGAGATCACACGCACGTCGACGCGCACGGTTTGCAAACTACCCAGTCGCTGCATTTCTCTCTGCTCAAGGAAGCGCAGCAGTTTTGGTTGCAGGCCGAGGGGCAGGTCGCCGATTTCATCGAGAAATAGCGTGCCCTGATGGGCGGCGTGGATCCTGCCCGAATAGGATTGGAACGCGCCCGTGAACGCACCGCGGGTATATCCAAAAAGTTCGGCTTCGAGCAGAGTTTCGGGAATCGCCGCACAGTTCACCACCGCAAAGGCCCGCGCCGCGCGCGGACTAAGGTCATGCAAAGCCCGCGCCACCAACTCTTTGCCGCAACCCGTCGGCCCCGAAATCAATACCGTAGTATCCCGCGGCGCCACCAAGCGCGCTTTGCGATAGACGGCCTGCATCTTGGCCGAACGGCCAATCATTCCCGGCAACGCTTCTTCTGCTGCACCGCCGTTCGCTGCGAATTGTTCAACTTGCCCCTCCGGCAAGTGCGAGTTGCATGGGTCCTTACTTGGCGTCCTATCCGGAGCTCTGCCATTAGCAGCCGCGTCGAGTTCAACGTGGCTCTCCTCGCCCAACGTCGCGCCCGAAACAGGATCAGCCGAAGCCTCTTTTTCGTTCCCGACCAGCACGACTTCGACTGCCGGATAGCGCTCCCGCACAGTCCGGCTTAGTTCTTCTGCATCCAAGTCAGGAAGCCGCCGATCCAGAACCAAGGTCTGCCAGAAACCTTTTTCCAATTGCAGCAGAGCCTCGGCGCCGCCCCTGGCTTCCTCCACGCGGCGTGCGCGTGAGGCGAGGCTATCGAGTACTCGCTGCCGAACTACGCTGCTCGGACTCGCCACCAGAACATGGTCTGCATGATTGTGCGAGGGAAAACCCGTCATGCGCTCCATTCAAGACGAGAAGACTTAGAAAGCGATTAGAAGAACATTAGAAGAATCTCAAGACGGCAAACTATGGTGTGTACCGAGAGGCAGGTTTTGCTTGATGTAGAGAATGAGCGGGTGTGTACGGCAGATTTTCCCCGTAGCGATTTCCGGCAAGCTTTCAAGCTTCAGCGATTCTATTTTTCCTCGAAAACCAGCTCGCCGTTCTCCACTCGGATGTCTTTTACATTCGAGGGCAATTTGATCTGATCACGCTGCTCGTTCAATTTCTTTTGCAGGACTTGATTCACCAGCGAAGCCGGAATGGATAGATCCCCGATTTTCACTTCCGTGGCGTCGAACGTCGCATATCCATCCTTTGACCCTAGATGCCCGGCAAGCGTCAAGTACACATCCTTGCCCGCGATCTGCGTCAGAAATTGTCCGCGTACCAGGTCGCCGTCCATCGACACTTGATAGTCCTTAACATCCGGTACCGGTCCCGGAAACTCCATGGAGCCTCCGCTCCCGTTTGCGGGTCCGCCTGAGGCAGGCGCGTTCGCTGTAGCCGCCATTGTTCCGGCCGCTTGCGCGAGCGCCGCATTGATCTCTCCGGCATTCAACCGCACTTCCGTTGGCGCCTCATCCGGCGTTCGTGGCCGTTCAAGTTTTTCGAGTTTCTCCTGAAACGACTGCGCATTGGCAGCCGCTGCGGCAGGCGCCACGGGCGCGGCCACCGGGGCCGGACGCCGCAGCACGAGAACCAGCGTCACGATCGAAATGACCAGGGTCGCGTAGCTGATGATCTTCTGCAGTTTCAAGTGGCACCCCCGAGCGTAATCCATCGTACTGCCGGTAGGAGCCGGTTTTCAGATCACGGAGGTGAATTACTTTGGTGTGGGGTAGGCGGCCTATTCCACAATCGCTAGCACATCGCCTGCGTTGACCGCCGTTCCGGCCGCAACGACGATCTTCTTGACGACGCCCTTCTTCGGCGACTTGATCTCGTTCTGCATTTTCATCGCTTCCACGACAACAATTCCCTGCCCAGCTTCGACTTCAGCCTGCTCGGCAACCAGAATGCGCACCACACGGCCGGGCATCGGAGCGACGATTTTCCGCGGGCCCTTTTCATCGAGCGCTCCACCGCGCCGGGAACGAAGAGAGCGTGGATCGCGCAGCTCAACGGCGAAGCGCGTGCTGCCCACCCACAAATGCAGGTCCGCAGCCGTCTGCTCACGCTTGATTTCATAGGCGTGGCCATCGACCAGCAGCGAAAGCACATCGCGCCGCGGAACAACCGCGTCGACATGTACTTCCTTGCCGTCCAGGCTGCATTCCCAGCCGGCGCCCACTTTCTCCAGTTTCAGCCGATGCGGCTTGCCGCTCACGATAACGTCGTAAACCATGACTCTTAGCGCAGCGCTTCCGCGCGTCCTTTCTCTTTCCAATTCGATGGACGAGGAGCCCGTTCCGCAGCGGTGCCATTCTTATTGCTCGACGGATCGAGCACCGCAAACATCCCCGCGGCTATGGCGGCTATGCGCGGCTCGGGAGCACGAGCAGACGCATCGCCCTCGCTCTTCGCCAGCAGACGATCGAGATATCCAGTGTCGAGCTTCGCCGCGCGGAAATCGGCGTCCCGCAAGATCCGCCGGAAAAGCGAAATGTTCGTTTTGATTCCGGCGACGAAATACTCGTACAGCGCCCGCTCCAAGCGCATGATGGCTTGTCCGCGATCGGTCCCGAAGCCAATCAGCTTGGCCAGCAGCGGATCGTAATCCATGGGCACCGTCCAGCCCTCGTACATTCCGCTGTCACGTCGGATGCCCGGCCCGGAAGGCTGCAGAAGCACCTCGATCTTTCCCGGGCTGGGGAAATAGTTGTTGTCGGGGTCCTCCGCGTAAATGCGGCACTCGATTGCATGCCCACGGATGCCAAGATCCGCTTGGGCAAAGGGCAACTTCTCGCCGCTTGCAATCCGGATTTGCAAATGAACCAGGTCGAGCCCGGTCGTCAACTCCGTCACCGGATGTTCAACCTGCAGCCGCGTATTCATTTCCAGGAAGTAGAAGTTCTTGTTCTGATCGACCAGAAATTCGATTGTCCCCGCGTTCGTGTAGTTTGCCGCCTGCGCCACGCGCACCGCAACTTCGCCCATTCGCTGCCGCATCTCAGGATCGACAATCGGCGATGGCGCCTCTTCCAGAACCTTCTGGTGCCGCCGCTGAATCGAACATTCACGCTCGCCCAGCCATACAGTGTTGCCGTGCTCATCGGCCAGAATCTGCATCTCGATGTGCCGAGGATTGATGATGGCCTTTTCGATGTAGACTTCGCTGTCGCCGAACGAGCGTTGCGCCTCGCTCTGCGCCGACTCCAATGCAGAGCGCAAATCCTGCGGCGTGTGCACCAATCGCATGCCTTTTCCGCCCCCGCCCGCCGCCGCTTTCAACATCACCGGGTAACCGACCCGCTCAGCGACCTGCTCCGCTTCTTCAGGCGAAGTCAGTCCTCTCGCCGTCCCCGGCACGAAGGGAATGTTCGCCTTTTCCATGTGCTGACGCGCCCGCGTCTTCGAGCCCATCATCTCCATCGATTGCGCAGTCGGCCCGATGAACTTGATGCCGGCGTCGACGCATGCGCGGGCAAACGTCGCATTTTCGGACAAGAATCCGTAGCCGGGATGAATGGCTTCCGCGCCCGACCGCCGCGCCACATCCAGTATCTTGTCGATGCGCAGATACGATTCCGAGGCGGGAGCAGGACCGATGGGATAAGCTTCATCCGCCTTGCGCACGTGCAGCGAAGCGCGGTCAACCTCCGAGTAGACGGCCACGGTGGAGATCCCCATCTCGCGGCAGGCGCGGATTACACGAACTGCTATCTCTCCGCGATTCGCAATCAGGATTTTCTTAAACATTCGTTCGCCGCCACATCCAAATCGCCCCTGATTTTACCCGCGCTGCCGCCCCGAATGCATGCACCAAATCACATCCAGTTGTGATGCCATCACAGAACGCTGTTCCGAAAGAGGCAATCAGCAGAATGCCCGAAAACAAAATAGCCAGTACGCAGCAAAACGCGCACTGGCTACTGATAGCTGAGAGCTGACAGCTATTTATTCTGATCCATCACAATGCCGCCCGCGCCAGGCTGCTTCTCGGCCTTGGCCTTCTTGGTCGCCATGGTCTTGTCGACCCAATCGTCGGCTGTCTTCAGGTCTGCCTTGCGAGCCTCGGGATCGTCGCATTGAATGTCGGCGCGCTCGCGATACATAAGGTTCATGTATGCCATCGCGTCGTCATAATCGGGACGCAGTTGCAGCGCCTTGTTTAGATTGTCGATGCCTTCCTGCACATCGGGCGTGTTCTTTTCTTTCACGCTGGCGCAGATCTTCTTGTCCTTCGCGGGCAATGAATCATCTGGCTTCATGCCGAGTTTTGCGCGCTCTTCCTGCCGCGGAATATAAGTCTGCGTCCAGTCAATCACCGCGACCGAGTAATACGGCTCGGGATCGTTCGGATCGGCATCGGACGCCTTCTTGTAATACTCCTTCGCCATGTCGAACTTCTTCATCTGCAGGTAAAGATAGGCGATGCCCTTGATGCTGTTGATGTTCTTCGGATCCGTCTGCAGCACGATCTTGTATTGATCGATCGCCTGCTCGGCGTTCTTGTTGTTGTCCGGAGTGTCAGCGCCGGGAATGTACTGTTGCGCGAACGCCGTGGCCAGATACAGGCGCGCGTTGATCAGCGTCGGATCGTAGGCAACCGCCTGCTGGAAGTGGTCGATGGCCTGCTCATACTTCGCGTTCTTGTAGGCCTGTACGCCCTTATTGAGCTGGTCGCGCGCTTTCAGCTTTGAGCAACCGGTCGCGCTCAATACAAGAGCCAGGCAGCCTAGAAGAACCATAATTCTGTGGGATGTTTTCATTGCGTTATAGATCTCCTTAGATCGGAGTAAGAGAGCATATTAACGGAAGGGACGAAGGCGCGCGGGCGCGCCTTCGGAGCCGTGCCAAAAAAACGGGATTCTAGCTGCCCGCCTCAATCTTGGCGGTGATCAAGCCGACCTTATCCACGCCGGCCGAGTGCGCGATGTCAATCACATTGGCGACATCGGCGAAGGGCACGTTATCGTCGCCCTTCACGAACATCACCTTTTCCGCGCGCGTCTTGAAAATATCTTCCAGCCGTCCCTGCAAGGTCTCCCAGGTCGCATCGTCCTGATTGATCTTGACCCCTGGCGTCTGCCCAGGGCCGCGGTCGATCAACTGGACAACAATCGTGCGGCTGGTGTCAGGCGGCTGTTTCTGGTTGGGTGGAGGCGGCTGTGGCACCAGCGCGTCGAGACCCTTCGGTGTAAGTGGTGTGATCACCATGAAGATGATCAGCAATACCAGCAGAACGTCGATGAGCGGTGTTACGTTAATGTTCGCGTTTTGGCCCCCGCTCGGGCCAACTGCCATTCCCATATCGATCTCCTTACGTCT
>Ga0335082_10003229_pt1 | contig 17728 bp, 13 predicted proteins | sample Lox_Sample_41_FD_206718 | JGI IMG/M metagenome (GOLD analysis project Ga0335082, IMG submission 206718) | Soil microbial communities from Loxahatchee National Wildlife Refuge, Florida, United States - Lox_Sample_4.1 | ecosystem: Environmental > Terrestrial > Soil > Wetlands | place: USA... | reverse complement strand
ACACAATACGCTAACTTATGCAACTAGATACTAGCCGGTACGATTTTCGCTATTTGTTCGTCTGCCATGCGGATCAGCAGCGAACTATATTTATATATTAGTAAATAGCTATATGCCTTCGCACAGAAAGCGGAATGGTCCAAAACGCACCATCACCAAAACCGCCGCGGGTTGTCAAAGAGCGCGCCGACTGGCGGCTTGGGCCGCACGTGGGCAGCGGGACACCAATCCCTTGGCCCACAGGATAATGAATAGCTGGCGCTGAGAAGATTCGCCAAGGAAATCGTCAAAGCGGGAAAACTAAAGTAACCTTGCCCGGTCGCTTCGGGCCGCGCGCTGCCGGAATGAATGGCGGAGAGGGAGGGATTTGAACCCCCGATACCCTTTCAGGTATGTCCGCTTTCGAGGCGGATCGTTTCAACCACTCACGCACCTCTCCGGATCAACAGCCACGAACCGCAGGTCCTTCGACTCGCCCTAACGGGCTCGCTCAGGATTTCGGCCGCAGGCTCCCGTCGCTTCGCTCCTCACGCCTGCAAAGCGCCTCAACTTTCGAGACGGATCGTTTCAGCCACTCACGCACCTCTCCGCGTGGGCGCACCTGGCCGAGGTTCTCGGCCCTTCCAGTTTAACAAATGTGGGGGATGTCGCGTCCTCCCCGATACCTGCTGCGGGCTGGTCAGCGGTTCCGTTTGCTGGTCACCTTCGATTGCGAAAGAAAGCCTGAAGCAGATCCATGCACCGGGCTGCCAGAATGCCACCGGTTACCTCGATCTGATGGTTGAGCTTGGGATGGTTGAGCACCTGAAGCATGGAGTGGACGGCTCCCGCCTTGGGGTCTTCGGCGCCGTAGATCAGGCGCCGGATGCGTGCATGGGTGATGGCGCCGGCGCACATGGCGCAGGGCTCGACCGTGACATAGAGCTCGCAATCGGGCAGACGATAATTGCCGACGACCAATCCAGCTTCGCGCAGCGCCTGCATTTCGGCATGGGCGGTGGGATCATGGTTGGTGATGGGCCGGTTGCACCCGCGTCCTACGATGTGGCCATTCTGGACGATGACCGCGCCGACGGGTACCTCCCCTAGCATCTGGGCGCGTTGCGCTTCCCGCAACGCCTCTTCCATAAAAAGCTCGTCGGAGTGGGACATGAATGGTGTGACTGGTAACTGGTAATTAGCGACTAGCAATTAGCAATTGGCAATTGGCAATTGGCTCTTAACAATTACTATTAGGTATCAGCTCTTTGCCATTGGCTGGCAACCGTCGGCTCTAGGCTAGATCACTAAGCTAACAGCCAACAGCTAAAAGCTAAGAGCTATTGGCCAAGACGCTCACTCCTGCCGCAACATGATCCGCTCGATTCTGCTGGCGCGGCCGGTTGCCGGATCGCATTCCACCAGTGCAGCGCACAAGCGCACGTCTTCCGATGCCGGTTCAAAACGCGACGGCATGTTCGTCAAGAATTTCTGTACGATCTGCTCTTTGTGCACACCGATGACTCCGGCGTACGGTCCGGTCATACCCACGTCGGTCTGGACGGCGGTGCCATTCGGGAGCACCTGCTCATCGGCCGTAGGAACATGCGTATGGGTCCCTAGAACCGCGGTCACGCGGCCATCGAGATACCAGCCGAACGCCACTTTCTCGGAAGTCGCCTCCGCATGCAAATCGACAACGATGACCTTGGCGGTAATCTTTTTCAGCAACTCGTCGGCGGCACGGAAAGGATCGTCATTGTTGACCATGAACACACGGCCCTGCAGGTTGATGACGGCGTATTCGACGCCGCTTCGCGTTCGGCCCTGATACCAGCCGAATCCCGGGGTGTCCGCGGGATAGTTCGCAGGACGCAGCAATCGACGCGCCAGGGATGTTTCGTTGCCATTGGCGGAGTTCAGGTAGTCGATGATCTCGCGCTTGTCCCACACATGGTTGCCGGTGGTGATGACGTCGATGCCCAACTCGAACAGCTCTTCGGCAATTTGCGGGGTAATGCCGAAGCCGCCGGCGGCGTTTTCACCATTGGCAATGGTCAACTCGACCCCGTATTGGCTCTGGAGCTCTGGTAGGCGCTCGTGCACGATGGTCCGTCCCGGCCGGGCAAAAATGTCACCGACAAAAAGTATGCGCAAGGGAAAGACGGCTCCTGGGATCTGAAATTCGATGGTAACACGCGGGTACGCGCAAATTTGGCGGCAATGGCAGGACTTCAGGGTCGAAGTTCCGCGGTCTTGAGAAAGTCGTAGTTGCCCGCGGGACTCACCGTGATTCCTTTGACGCGGGTGGAGTGTACCAGCACATTGTCGAGGTACCAGAGATTGATATAGGGCAAATCTTCGGCGACGATCTGCTGAATCTCGGCATAGATGACCTTGCGCTTCTCCTGATCCAGCGTGGTGCGGCCCTCGCGGATCAGCTCATCCACACGCGGGTTGGAGTAGAACGTCCGATTGGCGCGCCTGGGCGGAAAGCTGTTGGAGTCGAAAACATACTCGAAGATGTCGGGGTCCTGATTGCCGCCGATCCAGCGCATAGAGTATACCTGATACGCGCCCTTGGTGATGTCGCTGAAAAACGTAGCGAACTCATAAGTGCGGATATCGAGCGCGATTCCGACGTCGCGGAGCTGCTGCTGGAAGACCGCTGCCATGAGCCGGGTTGACTCATCGGACGAGGACTTCATCGTGATGTGGAAGCGGACACCGTTGTTGGCGTGATATCCCGCCTCGTCGAGTAACTGGCGAGCGCGCGCAGGATTGTGCGGGTAGCGCTCGACATCGCCGTCGTAGGCCCAGTGCTCAGGCGGAAGAATGCTGTATGCCGGCTGCGCCTGATCGCGCAGCAGATAACGAATGATGGGCTGCACATCGATGGCGTAGGCCATGGCGCGGCGTACCAGCACGTCCTTCAGGATCGGATCGCGCAGGTTTAGAGCGAAGTATGCGTAGATGGTCCCAGACGCCTGAATCACCTGGAGGCCGGGATCGTTGCGCAGGACCGTGACCGTGTCGGCGGTGAGCGCGTTGATCGCGACATCGGCGCTGTGCTTGCGCAGCTCAAGTGCCCGCGTGGTGGCATCCGGAATCACCTTGAAGAGCACGCGGGGAATGTGCGGCAGCTCAGCCCAGTAGCCGGGATTGCGCTCGATAACGACTTCCTTGTCCTGTTGCGCGCTGACAAAACGGAACGGACCTGAACCGATAGGGTGCTGGTTGAAGTTCTCGCCGCTGCCATACGGCACAATGCCAATCGCTCCGTCCGATAGGTTCCATAGCAGCGACGCCATGGGCTCCTTCAGGTGAAACACGACAGTAGTGTCATCCGGCGCATGGATGCGGTCGATTTTGTTATAGGTCGCGGTCTTCGAGCTACGAATCTTTCCCGTCAGCAGGGAATCGAACGTCCACTTCACATCGCGCGACGTCAGCAACTGGCCGTTGTGGAAACGTACTCCTTTGTGGAGGTGGAAAACGTAGGTCTGCGGATCGGGTATCTCCCATGATTCTGCGAGAAAGGGCTGCAACTTGAAATGCTCGTCGCGGCGCACCAGCGAATCGAACAGCAATTCTCCGATTCGCTCCGACTGGGCATCGATTCCGACGCGCGGATCGAGGTTGGTCGGGCTGCTTTCGATGATGACGACGACCGTGTTGGGGTCGGGTTTATGGGCGCAGGCGACGCAGAGCACGAGCGCGGACAATGCGGCGAGAAGGAGCACAGTGCGGGAGCCGTGGCGACGATGATGATGAAGACCGGCAGTGGACATGGCGGCGAGCCTAAGCGTAGCTCACCTTGCCGAGAATAACAGGCCGCCTTGCACCCGTGGCGGCGGGAACATTGGACGGCAGGCGGCGCCAGGTCTGATACGCCAGCAGCGCGAACGCCACGGCTTCTTTGGCCTCCGACGGCAGGCCGTACTCGTCGGAGGTGCGGACGCGCATCTTCATGGGCGCTAGTTCTTCGCGGATCATGCGCATGATGGTACCGTTGCGAGTACCGCCTCCGGAAACAATGAAATCACGATAGCGCGAGGGCCAGCGCGAGCCGGGCGGCACATTTCCGGCGTCGCCCGGCAATACCAGCGTGCGCACCGCCAGGCCAATCGACCGCGCGGTGAGGGCTGTCGCGGTGGCCATGATGTCGTGCTTGTCGGCGCGCCCGCACAATCGCAGCAAGCCGGCGACGTACTCGCGTCCGAATTGCTCGCGTCCCGCGGCTTTGGGCGGCGCCTGACGGAAGAACGGCTTGCGTAAGAGCTGCCGCAGAACTGCCTCGATAGGCTGGCCCTTGGCCGCCAGCCTGCCGTTACGGTCGAAACGAACGCGAAACAAACGTTCGGCTACGGCGTCGATGACCATGTTCCCAGGGCCGGAATCGAACGCCATGACATCTTCTGGAGTTGCGCGCGGTGGAATTGCCGTCAGGTTGCCGATTCCGCCAAGGTTCTGCACGATCCGCCCAAAACGCCGGTGGCGAAACAGAATATAGTCGAGGAAAGGAACCAAAGGAGCTCCCGTGCCGCCAACTGCGAAATCAGCGGGGCGGAAGTCCGACACGACGGGCACGCCCAGTCGCTGCGCAATGATCGCTCCCTCGCCCGTCTGCCACGTGCAAGTCACTGGGCGACCGAGGTAGTTACTGGGTGAGCCCTGGTGGTAGAGGGTCTGGCCGTGGCATCCCACCAGTTCGCAATCCAGCTTGGCCCGCCGCTGCGCCGCCAGCACAGACTTGGCGTAGAGTTCGCCCAGCGTGAAGTTGAGACGCGCAAGATCGGCCACCGCGATCGACTTGGCATCCATCGCGCGCAAGACTGCTCGTCGAACCTCGGCAGGGTAAGGAAACTGGTAGTGAGCCAGCAACTCGAGGCGCGAGCGATAGCCGCGGCCTTGGATGCGTACCAGGGCGACGTCGATGCCGTCCGCCGAAGTGCCGCTCATCATGCCCGCGACGATCATGGGACGCACTCCTCGGGCCTTGTGACTGCATGCAGGCGCAGCTCTTCGGCAAACTCCCATACGCGGCGCCGCAGCGTATCGACCGTCTTAGCCGAGGGCGGGGGAGCCATGCGCGCCTGCAACTCGGGCGAGTTGGACTTGAACGCACGCACCCGCTTTGCTTTCGCCGCAGTGAGCCGGGCAAAATTGCTGTCATTCTCCGCGCGCTTGAACACGGCTTCAAAGGCCCGCCAGACATTTTCTTCCTTCTGGCAGACGAGAAATATGTCCGCGCCAGCCTCTAGAGTTCCGACCGCAGCGTCCTCAATCGATGCGCCGTTCAGCACACCGCCCATGTCGAGATCGTCCGACACCACCAGGCCGCGATATCCGATTTCGTCGCGCAGCACACCCTCGACCCACCGCTTCGACCGAGACGCCGGACCGTCGCCGCGCACGATCTTCGGATACGAGACATGCGCCACCATCACGGACGAGAGCTTGCTCTTCATTTCGCGGTAGGGAAGCAAGTCCTCGTTCCACACCTGCTTCCACTTCCGCTCGACCGATGGCAGCGCGTGATGAGAGTCGAGCGTTGCCCCGCCGAGTCCCGGAAAATGCTTCCCGCATCCCAGCACGTTCGCCGCACGCAGGCCGCCCAGAAACTCCCGCGCATACCGCACTACCTCACGCGGGTCGGCCGACACCGTCCGCGAGCCCAGCGCCCTGCGCGACGCCTCCAGCGCCAAGTCCAGACACGGAGCGAAGTCGGTGTTGAAGCCCAGCGCACGAAGCTGTCTGCCAATCAACAGGCCATGCTTGCGAGACAGCTTCGCCGAACGTGCTCGTGCAACCTCGGCAGCCGAGGGAACTGGCGCAACGACGTCTCGAAAGCGATCGACGGTGCCGCCCTCCATGTCCACGCAGCGAAACAGGGGAATCGCGCTTGCTTTCTGGGCTTCGCGCAGCAGTGCGTGGGTTTGCGCTGCCTCTTGTATGTTTCGCTTGAACAGAATCACCCCGCCGGGTTGGAATGTCGCCAGCATGGTGCGCAGGTGCGCCGACATCGCGTCGCCGTCGAAGCCCATGATCATGAGCTGGCCGACTTGTTCACGAAGGTTGCGGCTGGTTTCGGCAGGCATGGAATACAGCAGTGTAGCGCGTTGGCGGGCTGTGTCTCAGTGCCCGCCGAGGTTCGCGCTACTCCATCTGTCGCTTCAGCTCATGTAACAGATTCAAGGCGTCCAGCGGGCTGATCGCATTCAAATCTGTTTCTTTGATCCGATCCACGATCTTCTGCGACAGCGGCGTAAAGATGGTCAACTGCATTGGGCCGCCCGGCTTCGTCTCGTCTTTGGCCAGATGGGTCACCGCATTCTGTTCCGCTGTCTCGTGCTCTGCCAGCACTTCGCGCGCGCGGTGGATGACGTCTGGCGGCAGTCCCGCCAACTTGGCGACTTCTATGCCGTAGCTTCGGTCGGCGGCTCCCTCCGCGACCTTGCGCAGGAACACGATTCCACCGCCGCTCTCTTTCACCGTGACGTGGAAGTTCTTCACACCGCTGAGCCGGTCAGCCAGCTCGGTCAGCTCGTGATAGTGCGTGGCAAACAATGTCTTGGCGCGCGTGTTGGCGTGGATATACTCAACCGCGGCCCACGCGATGGCGAGCCCGTCATAGGTCGAAGTGCCGCGTCCCACCTCGTCGAGCAGGATGAGCGACCGCGGCGTCGCGGTGTTCAGGATGGCGGCAGTTTCCGTCATCTCGACCATGAACGTGGAGCGCCCGCGCGCCAGGTTGTCCGAGGCTCCGATGCGGGTGAAGATGCGATCCACCAGACCCATACGCGCCGAGCGCGCCGGAACATACGACCCCATCTGTGCCATGAGCACAATCAGCGCTGCCTGGCGCAGATACGTGGACTTGCCGCCCATGTTGGGCCCGGTGATGACCAGAACGGAATGCGTGGTTGCGTTGAGGAAAAGATCGTTGGGAACAAAGCGGTCCGCAACGCCTGACAGGTCTTGCTGCTCGATGACCGGATGCCTCCCGTCGACGATCTCGATGTCGCTGGAGTCGTCAAGCCGCGGGCGACAGTAATTTCGATTCGCCGCCTGCGTGGCGAAACTGGCCAGGACGTCGATCTCTGCCAGCGCCAGCGCTGTCTGCCGGATGCGCTTTGCCTCCGCCGCAATTGCCGCGCGCAGCTCGGCAAAGAGCCGCCGCTCGATCTCGACAATCTTTTCCTGCGCGTCCAACACTTTGGCTTCGTAGTCCTTCAGCTCGGGTGTGCCGAAGCGCTCGGCATTGACCAGCGTCTGCTTACGCTCGTAATCGGCCGGAGCGAGATGCAGGTTGGCCTTGGAAATTTCCAGGTAGTAGCCGAACACAGAGTTGAACTTCACCTTGAGCGACGCGATGCCGGTGCGCTGCCGCTCGCGCTGCTCGATCTGGGCGATATGCTGCTTGCTGTTGTGGCTGAGGTCGCGCAGCTCGTCCAGCGCCGGATCGACGCCCGCGCGAATTACGCCGCCATCGCTCAAAGTCAGCGGAGGCTCATCTTCCAGCGTGGCGAGGATGTGCTCGCGCAGGTCGGTCAGTTCGTCGCACCGGACGTGCAATTGGTGCAATCGCTCAGCCGCGAACTGGGCGAGCGCCGCACGGACAGCGGGAAGCTTGCCGAACGACGCCGCCAGCGCCAGCAGGTCACGGGGATTGGCTGCCTCCAGGGTCACCCGGCTCAGCAACCGCTCGAGGTCAAGGATGCCCTCCATCGCACGCCGCAATTCTTCCCGCGCCACCAGGTCTTTCACCATGGCCTCGACCGCATCCAGGCGCGACTCGATCTGCATACGGTCGATAGATGGACGCAGCATCCAGGCGCGCAGCAACCGCTTGCCCATCGGCGTCACGGTAGAGTCGAGAGAGCGGAACAACGTCACGGCATCGGCGCTGCCGGAAAATAGCGGCTCGATGAGTTCGAGGTTTCGCACCGTGACCGCGTCGAGGACCAGGCAGTCCTGCCGCTCGTAATAGCCGATGTGGTCCACGTGGTCGAGCGAGCCGCGTTGCGTGGAGCGAAGATAGTGCAAGATAGCGCCCGCGGCGGAGGCAGCCGCCGTCCGGTTGGCCAGCCCGAAGCCCTCCAGCGAAAGCACGCCAAAGTGATTTTCGACCAGCGGAATCGCGTAGTCGGCAGCGAAGACCCAGTCGTCGAGCGGAGTCTCCGCCCATGTCGCATTCTCCACGCTCGCCAGCCGCGGGACGGCCCCCGTTACCGGTTGCAGTCGCGCCTGCTCGAACAGCGGCATCGACGACGCAAATAGAAGCTCGCGCGGCCGAAGCACCAGCAACTCTTCGCGCACCCGCCGATCAGCGTCGTGGCCGCTGAATTCCGTGGCGCGAAACTCGCCCGTCGAAAGGTCGAGCGCGGCGAATCCCAAGACGTCCTTGTTGCGCGCCACGCACCCTAGGAAATTATTCTCCTCAGCCCCTAGCTGGCCGTCCGCCGCGGTGCCGGGTGTGACCACACGCGTCACCTCGCGCTTGACCAGCTTCTTGGCGAGGCGCGGGTCTTCCATTTGCTCGCAGATGGCGACCTTGAACCCTTTGCGGATGAGCTTGCTGATATACCCTTCCGCAGAATGGTACGGGACTCCGCACATCGGGATGGAGATGCCCTTTTCCTTGTTTCGCGAGGTCAAGGTGATTTGTAGTTCGCGGGCCGCCACCACCGCGTCCTCGAAAAACAGCTCGTAAAAGTCCCCCAGACGAAAGAAGAGCAGGGCATTGGGATGCTCTTTCTTGATGGCGGCGTACTGCCGCATCAGCGGCGTGGACATCTCACTCATGGAAGCAAAAGTCTATCTCACTTGGGACCGGCGCCGCAGAACGTCGGCGTGCTCCGGTGTTACACTGCGAGGTTTCCGGAAGCGACCCGTATGGCCAAAATCCTTCACTTCGAATGCAGCAAATGCGGAGCACATCTCTCCGCCGACACCGCCAGCAACGTTTGCCCCAGCGACGGAGGCCCGCTCTACGTCCGCTACGAGCTTGCGGCCATCCGCCAGACCACTTCGCGCGACGCCGTGAGCCACGGTCCCAAGTCCATGTGGCGCTACGCCGCCGTCCTCCCCGATGCCCCGCCCGTCAACCTCGGTGAAGGCCTGACGCCGATGCTGCCCAGCCGCAACTACCCGAAGCTGCTGATTAAGGATGAGGGCCTGAATCCCACCGGCTCATTCAAGGCGCGGGGCATGAGCGCGGCCGTCACCATGGCGCGCCATTACGGACTTAGGAAATTGGCCGCGCCTTCGGCAGGCAACGCCGGAGGCGCGCTGGCCTGCTACGCCGCAGCTGCAGGCCTCGAGGCCTACGTCTTCATGCCGAAAGACGTCCCGCTCGCCAACCGCCTCGAAGTCGAAGCCTCTGGCGCGCACTTGACGCTGGTGGATGGGCTGATCAGCGACTGCGGCCGCATGGTCGCCGAGCGCAAGGATGCCGAAGGCTGGTTTGACGTTTCCACCCTTAAAGAACCCTTCCGCGTGGAAGGCAAGAAGACCATGGGCTACGAAGTCGCTGAGCAACTGGGCTGGCGCCTGCCCGACGCGATCCTCTATCCCACCGGAGGCGGGGTCGGCCTCATCGGCATGTGGAAGGCGTTTGCCGAGATGGAAGAATTAGGTTGGATCGCGCAGGGCAAGCGCCCCAAGATGATCTGTATTCAAGCCAGTGGCTGCGCGCCAATTATTAAAGCATTACATGAGGAAAAAAAGTCGTCCGAAATGTGGCCAAATGCCCACACCCTGGCGGCTGGCTTGCGCGTGCCAAAGGCCTACGGCGATTTCCTCATCCTCGACATCATTCGCGCCAGTGGAGGCACCGCGGTGGCCCTTAATGACGACGCCATCATGGCCGGGGTCAAAGAGCTCGCAGAAAACGAGGGTATCTTTGCCGCCCCCGAAGGCGGCGCTGCGATGGCCGCATACCACGAGCTGATGGCGAGCGGCTTCCTGAAGGACTCCGATGAGGTCGTGTTGTTCAACACCGGCTCGGGCTACAAGTATCTCGATACGTTTGCCAACTACTGGGGTGTGACTCCCGCAGCCACGCTGCTCCAGCTTCCCAAGTCCCGCAACATCGGCGGCATCATCGGACCGTACTGACGCCCCTGCTCCGCTGTTCTGCGCACCGCGGACGTGCGATATTCGGATCATGCGGGCTTTCCTCTTTCGCCGAGTGTCGGTGGCGGTGCTTGCGGTATTTGCGCTGCTCTCGCAGTTGGCAATGGCGCAGCGACGGCCTGCCTACCTCGGCCTTGACCGCAACGACTACCCCGGCGACGCCGCCATGCAATCGCTGCGCCAGACCTTCGCCTTCACCGGTTACTGGCTCAACAATCCTCCCGGCGCCGACCACAATTCGTGGAAAGGGAAGCGGCTTGCGGTGCAGAAGATGGGCTACGGCTTTCTGATCCTTTTCAACGGACGCGAATATGCGGAGCTAAAGGCCTCTGGCAATGCCGCCGCGGTGGGTTCGCGAGACGCCGCAGTGGCGGCGCAAACCGCGAACCGCGAAGGGTTTCCCCGCAATGCGATCCTCTTCCTCGATCAGGAGCAGGGAGGCCGAATGCTTCCTGAGCAACAGGCCTACCTCCATGCCTGGATCGACGGCGTAATAAAGGCCGGCTTCCGCGCGGGAATCTATTGCTCGGGAATACCGTTTCGCGAGTCCAGCAAAGTTTCGGTGGTGACGGCCACAGACATTCGTGACCATGCGGGGACACGCGAGATACATTTTTTCATCAGCAACGATGAATGCGGTCCGTCGCCCGGCTGTGTCCTTCCCTCCGTTCCGCCGAGCCCCACCGAGAGCGGAATCGATTTCGCCGAAGTCTGGCAGTACGCGCAGTCGCCCCGCCGTCCCGAACAGACCGCTGCGTGTCGCGAGACGTACGCGCTGGACGGAAAATGCTATCCGCCGGGAGTTCCACACGCCTCGGGCCTGCACATCGATATCGACACCGCGGACTCGGCCGACCCTTCCAACGGACGAACGAGTGAGTAGCCGAATGGGTGCGAAGCTGCCAGCCGACGAAATCAACTACGCGGCTGCGCTGCTGCGGAATGGCAAGCTCGTGGCTTTTCCCACGGAAACGGTGTACGGCCTGGGCGCCAATGCGCTCGACGCCGCGGCAGTGGCGCGCATCTTTGAAGCCAAGGGCCGGCCGAACACCAGCCCGGTAATCGTTCACGTCTGCGACTACGACATGGTGAAACAGGTCGCAACCGCATGGCCCGACGCGGCGCAGAAACTCACTGACAAGTTCTGGCCCGGACCGCTCACGCTGGTGCTGCCCAAGGCTCCCGCCGTACCCGACATTGTTACCGCAGGCCTGCCCACGGTGGGGGTGCGCATGCCCGCGCATCCCGTGGCGTTGGCGCTGATCCGGACAGCGCAGGTGCCCGTGGCCGCGCCTAGCGCCAACCGCTTCACGCAACTTTCGCCGACCACCGCCGAGCACGTGCGGCAGGGCCTCGGCGATCGCGTGGACTACATCCTCGACGCTGGCCCGTGTGAGGTGGGCATCGAGTCCACGGTGCTATCTCTAGCAGGCGAGAATCCGGTGTTGTTGCGGCCGGGCGGCATTTCTCGGCAGCAGATCGAAGAGGTGCTCGGCACTGTCGGCTGGTCTGGTGTCACGCTGGGGGGAGCGCATCCCTCGCCGGGCATGCATCCCCGGCACTATAGTCCGCGCACGCCCGTGGTCCTGGTCGAGCGTGGACAGGTTCCGGATTCGGGCGCTGGAGCCTATCTTCAGATCAGCCATCCTCCGATGAGCGCGGTGACTCAAGTGGTCACAATGCCCAAAACAGCCGCCGGCTATGCCGCTAGTCTCTACCGCGTGCTGCACGAGCTGGACGAGCATGGCTACGATTGGATCGCCGCGGAGACTCCCACGGATGTCGTCGAGTGGGAAGCTGTACTCGATCGGTTGCGCCGCGCGGCATCTTTCCCGACATGAGAGCGCGCAACAAGAGTTTCACCAATCCCCGTGTTACAGTCACACCTGCGACTCACGCGATGACCCCCGATCCCACCACAATCGCAGCGCCGCCGAACGCGACGGGGTCGCAGCTCCTGCGGCGGATTGGCCTCTTCGATGCCACCATGATCGTGATGGGCGGCATAGTCGGCGCAGGCATCTTCATCAATCCCTACGTAGTCGCGCGCCAGGTACACACGCCGCTGCTGATTCTGGCAGCGTGGGTGGCAGGCGGAGTGGTGGCCATGCTCGGCGCCTTTGTTTATGCGGAACTGGCCGCCCGCATGCCCGATGTCGGAGGCCAGTACGCGTATCTTCGTGAGGCCTTCCATCCCCTCGCCGGATTTCTGTACGGATGGGTGCTGCTGCTGGTCATCCAGACCGGAGGTATGGCCGCGGTTACCGTCACGTTCGCTCGCTACTTTCTCGAACTGACGAATTGGCCGGTTTCCGAGCGCGCTGTTGCGGTTGCGACGATCGTCGTGCTCACCGTGGTCAACTGCCTTGGCGTTCGCGCCGGTAGTCGCGTGCAAAGCATCTTGATGTTGCTGAAGATCGGCGCCATTGGCACCCTGATTCTCGCGGGATTGTTTCTGGTACGTTCACGGTATCCGTTGCTGCATCCTGTGCTCGACCGCCCACCGTCGCTGGATCTGGTGACGGCGATTGGGGCAGCCATGGTTCCGGTACTGTTTGCCTTCGGCGGCTGGCAGACGGCGAACTTCATCGCCACGGAAATCAAGGACCCGCGCCGCAATCTGTCGCAGGCATTGTTGGTCGGCGTGGCCGGCGTGGTCGTGCTGTATCTGGGCGTGAACTTCGTGTGCGTGCGGGCGCTTGGGCCGGAGGGCCTGGCCGCCAGCACCGTTCCTGCGTCGTCTGTGATGCGGATGGCCATGGGCGGCACCGGCGCACGGCTGATTGCGTTGGGAATCGCGGTCTCGACGCTGGGCTTCCTCAGCCAGTCGGTACTTACCGCGCCGCGCGTCTATTTCGCCATGGCTCGCGACGGTCTGTTTTTCCGCGCGGTCGCCCAAGTCAACGCCAGGACGCACGTCCCGGTGCTGGCGATCGTGCTGCAAAGCGTATTGACGCTGGTCATCGCGCTGTCAGGGAGCTACGAGAAAATCCTGAACTATGTGGTATCGATGGACTTCATCTTTTTTGGACTCGCCGGGGCGAGTGTCTTCGTCTTTCGTCGGCGCGAGGCGCACGCTGGGTATCGCGTTCCCGGTCATCCGTTCACGACAGCGTTATTCGTCGCGGCCTGCTGGCTGGTCGTACTCAACACTATCTACAAGTATCCGGCGAACACGGCGCTAGGACTTGGCATACTCGTTCTTGGCGTTCCGGTGTACGCCTTCTGGGCGCGCCGCCGGATATCATCAGAGTAGGGAACTCGCATGACGCTTCGCTCGCAAATGTCGTCGCCGTACATGGAGTGGGCCAAGCTCAACTCCTCCGCGAAATACAACTTGGCCACCAGCGGCATCATGAGCTACCCGCTTGCCGAGCTTCCCGTTCTCGTCGAGGACCTCGAGATCAACGGCCCTGACTCCTATGGCTACAAGCCGTTGCTGGAGCGCATCGCCCGCTACAACAACGTCTCGCCCGATTGTGTCGTTACCGCCGCCGGAACTTCGCTCGCCAACCATCTCGCGATGGCTGGCACCTTCGATCCGGGTGACGAAGTTCTCGTGGAGCATCCAACCTACGAGTTGCTGGAAACGACGGCACTTTACCTGGGTGCAAAACTTCGACGCTTCGAGCGCCGATTCGCTGACGGTTTCCGCATTGATCTGGCCGAGGTGGAGCGCAACATCACGCCGACGATGAAGCTCATTGCTCTCACCAACCTACACAACCCTAGTGGAGCTTATGCCGACGAAGCCACCCTGCGTGCCGTCGGAGAGTTAGCCAAGGCGCACGGCGCGCTCGTGTTAGTCGACGAGGTGTATCTCGAAACCTTCTACGAAGACCGCCCGCCGACGGCGCTACAACTCGGCGACCAATTCCTTGTCACCAGCAGCCTTACCAAGGCCTTCGGCCTGAGTGGCGTCCGCTGCGGATGGGTCCTCGCCAATCCTGACCTATGCCATCGCATGCGACGCATCCACGATCTCTACGGCGTCAACCCGGCGCATCCTGCCGACCTCATCAGCGTCATCGCCTTCGACAATTTGGACAAAGTCGCCGCACGTGCGCAAGAAATCCTCCAAACTAATCGTCCAGAGCTTGACACGTTCCTCGACGCCCGCCGCGATCTCGATTTCGTTCGGCCTGACCATGGCACGGTCGTCTTTCCGCGTCTGCGCCATGGCAACTTAGAAGACTTCGCCGAACTCTTGCGCGAAAAGTATGAAACTAGCATCGTTCCGGGACGCTTCTTCGATATGCCACAACACTTCCGCATTGGAATCGGCGGCGACCCGGAGATGACGCGCGAAGGGCTGCACCGCCTCGCCCTGGCACTTGATGAGTATGCTGCGCGCGCGTGAGGCGGGCATTCTCACTACAGCAATGTTGCTTGTATAATGAGTGAAGCGGCGTTGAAGAAACGCGCAGCTTTCTTCGTGGGCCTGTAGCTCAGCTGGGAGAGCGCCTCGTTCGCAACGAGGAGGCCAGCGGTTCGATTCCGCTCAGGTCCACCAATCCTTCCATTCACCGCCGTATTCCCGGCTTCGAAAAACGACCGCCTTCTGCGAGTAAACGGAGTCAAGCAGGCGCCCTCGCAAATCCTGCAGAGGGCCCCAATGTCTGCAATTACTGCTACGGCTGCGCCGCTGGCGACTTTGTCTTCGGATGCGCTGGCGGCTTTCGCGATTGTCCTTTCACTTTGGTTGGGTCGACGGGCGTTCCCAAATCAACCTGCCCTTCGCAGAGTTTGCCCTCGGGCACAAAGTAGAAGTGGGCGCTCTTGCCCAGTGACCCGCCCTGATGCGCCTCGAGGCGGGCGGTATCGATTGTGCTGGAGCTCTCGTGCGTCACGTAGTACTCGACGTTGGCCGCCCGTTGCGCCGCCAGATTCGGAGACTTGGCGGCTTCTGTGGCGTTGGTGTAGCCGAGGATGATGAGCTTTCCAGTCGGCGCGCCTTGCACTTGCAGAACTAGCTTGTCCAGAATGTCCTTGCAAGCGTTGTCCACTCGCGCCGGACGCCGGGGATCCTTCTCGAAAGTGCACTCGCCCCAGTCGAGAATCTTCACGCAGGGTTCCGGCGCCTTCGGAACACTGACCTGCACCGTGCAGTTGGCGCTGAGGGTGCGGTCGTCGGTCGCCGTCCCTGTCACTGTGATAGTGCTGCCCGCGTCGCTCCTGGTCGCCGTCAGGGTGGCCATAGTTCCAGTACCGCTTACCTGCCCACCCGTCGAGGTCCAGCTAAACGCGAGCGGCCGGCGGTCGGGGCTGGTAGCCGTCATAGTCACAGTCGCGCTTTGTCCGGGATCGATCATAGTTGGCGCGACGGTGCAACTTACCACTGGTGGCAGCTTCGGCGGCAGTGTCTTGACGACAAATGTCGCCGGACACGACGCCGAACTCATCTTCTTCAGCCTGGGATCGGTAATCGTGGCGCTTACGGTGTAGGTGCCCGGAGCCAGACCGGTCGTATCGACCTCTGCCGCTTGAGTCGTGGTGCTCGACAGCTTGCCGCCACTGCTCGACCAGCCATAGGTCAGACTGTGTTTCGGATTGAAATTGCTGCCCATCACGCTCATTCGGACGGGCTCCCCGGCGTTCACCTCGGTGGGCGACGCTGAGGCAGTGCAGGAAACCGGTTGCTGTGCACAGTAGTTCCCAAAGCTGAACACTACCCCTGCAGCAAGGCGCACGCTGTTCCATTCCGTCGGATGGGTACTGGGGAATGTGTGACTGTAGCTCGAGTAAATGTAGTCGGCCTGGATCAACCGAAGCGAGAATCGAGGCGTGACGCTGAGGTCGAGCCCGCCGCCACCGCCGGCAGCGAAGTTCCATTCTGTGCCGTGGCAGCAATCTGGAGAAATGCTGGCCGCGCCCAAAAATCCGCGAAAGAAAGGCGACAAAGACTGACCGTGGAACTTGTACTGCAGTCCCGCCAGCGCGTAGCCGACGCCTGTACTGTTGTCTGAGCCGTTATCCAGGTTCGGCGGGGTCGTGCCACCCTTAAAATGCCCGCTGCCGTCAAGCAGTAAGCCGAGATTGTGCACATTGGGCAGATAGTAGGTATTGGAGGCGTCGAAGGCGTTGGGGATATTATTGACCTTGTAGTTCAGTTCGGCCCAGCCGTTTGGGATCAGCGCCGAATATCCGCCAAAAATCTCGTCCTTGGGGCAGGAGTTCTGGGCCGAAGCAATTACCGTAAAGCAAATCAGTGCCCAGCCCAACCCAATGACCAGGCGCACGCACCCCGCTCCAAGTTCCTTATAAGGCATGTGCATCCAACCCTCCGACGTAGCTGTACAAACTCATCGCACGGACCGCTTGACGAGCATAGCAGAGCGTGACCGCTCGGCCACCTGGTACCCGCGGATCCAAGCGTGATCGCTTCCGTACTGCAATATGTACAGACTAACTGATGAAGTGGTTTAGAAGCACGCCAATTTGATCAGCGTTATAGTTTCAATTTGGCAATCCGGCGCTGCGCGATGGCCAATGCGCCTACCAATCCCGAACACAGCAGCGTCAGCGTGTCCGGTTCAGGAACGATGCGCAGAAATTCCTGAGCGTCTGCCATATTCGGGTCGTACTGATTGACCGGGGTGTAGATCCCCACGCGATCGAAATCGACGCCGGGGAAGCCGTTCTGGGCTTCCTGCTGTGCCAAGTTCAACCAATACTGGGCATTCGGAGAGAGCGAGACGCTGGAGTCGAAGATATACCACACCGCAAAGTTAATGTCGGTCCATTGGCTCGTCGGCGTCACTGTAGTCTGAAGCAGCAGCCAGCCCGCTTCGTCGTAAAGAGTCGGCGCTCCGGGCAACTGATTAAAGCGCAGCAAGCTCAGGTTGCCGCTTCCCAGATTGGTAAGGTTGGCCAGCCACGCGTCGCCAGGAGCACCCCCGTGTTCGTAGTCATCACACATCACGTCGATAGGCCCCGAGCCATTAGCGCTCACCGTGTACGGGTAGCCGACTTGCCAGCCTCCCGATTGAAATGCCAGAAATTGCATGGAAAGTGGGCTGGCGCAGACCCATGTCGCCGTCATCAGCACCACTGTGGTAACGATTAGCTTTCTCATGGCGCACTCCTTCTGGGCCATCTGCAAGTTACGCTAGGCCCCACCCCCGAAGCCTTGGATGTAGTCTGTGACCAACCCAAGTTCGGAGTGACTCACGATACCCCGCAATCAACCCGAAGTATGGCAGGCGGCGATCCGGTCGTTCCAGCGGTAGAGGGTCAGCTTATCTCTGTTCCGGTTGCTGCGGCACGATGGCCTCTCCGGTGCGCCACACCTCGCTGGCCATTGCAAACAAACTTCACCACCCTGTATTATGTGCGCCCTGTTCTCCAGGTGCAAGTTAACAATTTTTTATTGCATGTTTTGTTTAGACACCACATTGGCGAGCGGTGGATTGTGTGCCACCTCTGTGCGGTGGGCGAGTACTAAAGTGCCACGGAAAGCTGGCGCCGCCGCAGTTCCTGATAGCCTTCTCTGCCGTGCTACACCGAATAACATTCGCCTTAGCTCGGGGTGCCGAATCGGCTTGCCACACGGCGGTGCCGGGATGTTGCAGGTAGCGCCGCGCATGTATGCGTCCTGACACCACAGCTG
>Ga0335082_10003228_pt1 | contig 17730 bp, 13 predicted proteins | sample Lox_Sample_41_FD_206718 | JGI IMG/M metagenome (GOLD analysis project Ga0335082, IMG submission 206718) | Soil microbial communities from Loxahatchee National Wildlife Refuge, Florida, United States - Lox_Sample_4.1 | ecosystem: Environmental > Terrestrial > Soil > Wetlands | place: USA... | reverse complement strand
GGTTGGACTTGAGCTTCTCCAGCAAGGCGTCGTTCGGCGCGATCGCAACCACCGGCATGTCGCTGTCGACCAGCGCCAGGGGACCATGCTTGAGCTCGCCCGCCGGATAGGCCTCCGCATGGATGTAGGAGATTTCCTTGAGCTTGAGCGCGCCCTCCAGCGCGATCGGATAGTGCATGCCACGGCCGAGGAACAGCGTATGGTGCTTCTTGGCGAAACGTTGCGCCCACGCCGCGATCTGCGGCTCCAGCTCCAGCACGTTCAACAACGCAGAGGGGAGATGACGCAGCGATTTCAAACAGGCCTGCTCCGTGTCGGCGTCGAGACGGCCGCGCAACTTCCCCAGCACCAGCGTGAGCAGATATAGAGCAGCCAGCTGTGTGGTAAACGCCTTGGTGGATGCGACGCCGATCTCGGGACCGGCGCGCGTGAGAAAACGCATCCGCGCCTGCCGCACCAGCGTGCTCTCCGGCACATTGCAGATCGCGAGCGTGTTTTCCTGCTTGAGCGCGCGCGCGTGCTGAAGTGCCGCGATCGTGTCCGCAGTTTCGCCGGATTGGGATATGGTGATCACCAGCGTATCCGAGTGCGGCACACTGTCTCGATAGCGGTACTCGCTCGCGATCTCGACGCTGCAGGGCAGGGCGGCCAAGGCCTCCATCCAGTATCGCGCGACTAGTCCGGCGTGATAGCTGGTGCCGCAGGCGAGAATGAGCACCCGGTCGATCTTGCGCAGTAACTGATCGGCGTCGACCCCGAAGAGTTGCGGCACGATCGACTGCGCGCCGGTCACCATTTCCAGCGTCGCGGCCACGGCACCTGGCTGCTCGAAGATCTCCTTCTGCATGTAGTGGCGGTACGGGCCGAGCTCCACTGCGTCCGCGGCGAGCTGGCTCTCGTGCACCGGGCGCTCGGCGCGTGCGCCGGACGCGTCCAGGATGCGAACACCCTGCGCGGTAATTTCCGCCACATCGCCTTCTTCCAAGTACACCATGTTGCGGGTGGCTTGCAGCAGAGCCGAGGCGTCGGAGGCAGCAAAGTTTTCGCCTTCGCCAAGACCCAGCAGAAGCGGTGCGCCCACGCGGGCAACGATCAGGCGATCGGGCTTGGCTGCACTCACGACGGCGATCGCATACGCGCCAGTAAGTTGTGCCACAGTGTGGTACGTAGCCTGCAGCAGATCGTCGGTGTGCTTGAGATGATGATGGATCAGATGCGCCACCACCTCGGTGTCGGTATCCGACTCGAAGCGGTAACCCTGGATTACGAGTTGCGCGCGAATGGCTTCGTGGTTCTCGATGATGCCGTTGTGGACGATCGCCAGACCATCGAGGCTCACATGCGGATGTGCGTTGCGCTCGGTGGGTGCTCCGTGTGTGGCCCAGCGCGTGTGCGCGATTCCGAGTTCGCCGCTCAGCTTGGCTTGTTGAGCTAGCTCGGTGAGGGAGGACACGCGGCCGACGCTGCGCAGGCGATGCATGCCGCCGTTGATAACGGCCAGACCGGCTGAATCGTAGCCGCGGTATTCGAGTTTGCGCAGCCCTTCCAGCAGCAGCGGGACGACGTTACGATGCGAGATTGCGCCTACGATTCCACACATCAGAGGTCAGTTGTCAGAGGTCAGTTGTCAGAACAATGCGCAAGCAAAAGCCAGAGCAGCACGGCCCCCTGGCAAACTGCGCGCGAGTTACTCTAGATGAGAGAGCTGTCACGTTGCAAGTGGCCAGTAGCAACTGTTAACTGTCATCTGACCTCTGTCGCTTCACCGGCCGTTGCCAGTCTTTCACGGTCACCTGCCTAGCGCGCGACAGAGTCAACTCTCCTGGTGGCGCATCGCTCGTCACGGTACTGCCAGCGCCGATGGTAGCGCCTTCGCCCACCGTCACCGGGGCTACCAGCTGGCTGTCGGAACCGATGAACGCGCCATCGCCGATGACCGTCTGGTATTTGTTGGCGCCGTCGTAATTGCACGTGATCGTGCCCGCGCCGATGTTGACGTGGCGACCGATCGTGGCATCGCCGAGATAGCTCAGATGGTTGGCCTTCGAGCCTTCCGCCAGCGTGGCGTTCTTGGTTTCGACGAAATTGCCCACGTGCGTATGCTGAGCGAGCACGGTGCCCGGGCGCAGCCGAGCATACGGCCCGACACGCGCTTGGGCACCGACGCGTGCGCCTTCGATGTGACAGAACGGTAGAATCTGAGCGTTCGCCTCGATGTGTGCATCCTTGATCACACAATGTGCACCGACGCTTGCTCCTTCCTCCAGCCTGACCGAGCCTTCGAACACACAGCCCACATCGATAGTGACGTCCTGTTCGCAAGTGAGCTCACCTCGTATGTCGATGCGCGCGGGATCCGCCAAGGTCACGCCACGTGCGAGCAGACGCTCGGCTTGTTGTAGCTGATAGATGCGTTCCAGCTGCGCGAGCTGCTGCTTGCTGTTGACGCCCAGAGTCTCGAAGAGAGCGGCCGGTTGCGCGGTATGAATCGATGTTCCGTCGGCGACTGCCAGTGACACCACGTCGGTCAGATAGAATTCCCGCTGCACATTATCGTTCGCGATACGTGACAGCCAGCTCGCAAGCTTAGACGTGGGTGCAGCCAGTATCCCGGTATTGATCTCGGAGATCGCCTTTTGCTCAGGGCTGGCGTCGCCCTGCTCGACGATGCGTACCACTGCGCCCGTGCTATCTCGAACGATGCGTCCATATCCCGTGGGATCCTCGGGCGACGCGGTGATCAGGATGAGTCCATCCTCGAAACTCAACGCACGCTGCAAGGTTGCCGCCGCGATCAGCGGCACATCCCCATAGAGCACCAGCGTGCGCTGCGCGGTGAGCTTGGGCAGAGCCTGTTGAACAGCGTGTCCGGTACCGAGCTGCGGCTCTTGCTCCACGAACATCAAGTCGTCGCCGCGCAACGTCTGCAGAACCTGATCACCGCCATGCCCATAGACGATGACGATGCGCTGCGGTGTCAAGCTGCGCGCAGTGTGCACGACGTGACTGAGCAAAGGTCTGCCAGCCAGGCGATGCAAGACCTTCGGCAGCGCCGAGTACATGCGTGTCCCCTTACCAGCGGCGAGGATGACGATGTCGAGGCTCATAGAGCGAATGTGAAACAAAGGTGGTGAGCGGCTGGAACAGTGAGGAATTATCGCACATCGACTGCGCGCGCAGTCGATACGGCGCTGTTATTCTCTACAGCAGCGGCCCGCCTGGGCGTAGACCCATTCGATAACCGCGTCTTGAAAGCTCTGCGCATTGATCGCGTGCGGATCGTTGATCAGGCTGACGACGACGAAGGTTCGTCCATGATCATCCGCAACATAGCCGGCGATGGCGCGCACCCCGTCGAGGTAACCGGTCTTGATATGAGCGTGACCGGCTGCGGACGACTCGCCCATGCGTCGGCGCAATGTGCCGTCAACACCGGGAATTGGAAGCGATGACACGTACTCAGGCATCAGGGGACTGCGCCATGCGTAAGCGAGCAGATCCGCGAGGTGACGCGCGCTGATGCGGCCCGAACGCGACAGGCCCGAGCCGTTGTCCATGCTGAGCTCTGGAAAATCGAGGTGATCGCGCAGCAGCCAGGCGCGCACGGCGCGCGCGGCATTCTCCGTGGTGGCGGGCGGGTTGGCTATGGTGAGCGAGAGCGTCAGAAACAGATGCCGCGCCATGACGTTGTTGCTGAACTTGTTGATGTCGCGAACCACTTCGGCCAGCGGCGGAGATTCCCAGGTGGTGAGCCAGCGCGCTCGCTCCGGCACCAGGCCGTCATGCACTCCGCCCTGAAAAGTGCCACCGACCTCACGCCACAACTGACTGAACAACGTAAGGAGATACTGGTTGCGGGAAAGCAGACTGAAACTGCGCTGCTTCTCGCCGCAACCGTAGGGAAACACGCCGCTGAAAGTGAGCCGCGACTGCAGCGGATCGGCGGCTGGTCTTTCCGGCCACACGTCGCAGGGCGCGGGTCCCAGGGTGAGCTGGTTGACGATGCTGATCGGCGGCAGGTCGGGTGTTGCAATGATCCGCACGTCGCCCGTTTGCTCCATCGGGATGAATTGCAGGCGAACCGCCTTGTAGTTCACCAGCAATGCATCGGGTCCGACGTTATAGGGACGTGTGGGGTCGTTGTCGAAACGCCCGGGATCGATCTCTTCGACTGCAAACAGACTGCGATCGAGGACCAGATCCCCGCGGATGTCGCGGACTCCGCGCGCACGCAGATCGCGCAGGAACAACCAAAACTCCTCCAGTGTCAATCTCGGATCACCATAGCCCTTCAGCACCAGGTTGCCCTCGAGCACATCGCCGTTGAGCGTGCCGTCGAGCCAGGCTTCGGTGCGCCACACGAAGCTCGGCCCGAGCAACTCGAGGCCGGCGAGCGTGGTGACGAGCTTCATCGTCGAGGCCGGGTTCATGGCCCGATCGACGTTGTGCTCCAAAATCGGGCGGGCCGCACCGATCTCTTTCACGTAGAGAGCCACCCCTTCGGGCGGCACTCCGGTCTGCATGAGAGCTTCGCGCAGAGGCCCGGTCAAGCCGGCGGCATGCGCGGCGCAACTCAGATATATATAAAGGCCGATGGACGATGCCAGGCGTTTGACTAGAATCCTAATCACTGCGCAGGAATCCCCGGTAGGTGCGTTGTGTCTATAAGATGCAAAAGATGCGGCCTGCACGCGATTGTAACTGCTACATGGCGGCATTGAGATGTGTTGGCAATGCGACGTGATGAGTGCTAATGCCGGTGTTCCGATTCAAGGTGATTGGCACTGAAAATGCTAACGTCTTTGTTTGCAGGGATGGGTATCGGTAACCTCTCGTCTACCGCGCCAGGAGGTGCTCGGATGGAATTGCTGGAACGCATCGAGGAGCAGATCGCAGCCACGCAGCTGCCGCTGTTTGCGATCACCGTGGCGGCGGTACCCTGTCCCGATACACCGCTGATACTCACGTTGCATTGGCACGCATTCATACGCGAGCGCCTGGCGGAGGTCGAGAGCGCGCAAGCCGTCGGCTACAAGCCGGTCCCGAGCTCAGCGCTGCAGCTCAACGAACGCTGGGAAGATGTGCTGACCGTCGATCGTGCGGCTATGGAAGCGGGGTGGGAGCTTGGCGCCTGGGATGTGGCGCGCGCAGAGCGGCCTTCCTGCGCACGCCCCGGAGCGCAGTCGCGTGAAGCACTGGAGTGTCTGCAGGCCTTCGGCGCCTTTCCCTTCGGCGTGGACGGCAATCAAGTCGTCGTGTCGGACGCACCGGATACCGACGAGCTCATCAATGTGGCCTCGCGCCGTGGCTATTTGATGTGGATGTTCCGGCCGGTGCGCGGCGGTATCTGGATAGACTACGCCGATGATGCGACCTTGAAGGCGGATGGGAGGCGGGAGCCGCCCTGCCCGCTCGAACCAGTCCCCGCGGGTGGCGGACGCATGCGCAAGACCGTCTATCGGTTCGGAGTGCCCGCCTCCGGAGCTATCTCGACGCACTAAGACGCCTCTCTCCGCTGGGCGTCGGCGCACAAGCACACCGCGCGTCAGCCTCCAAACCGCGCTGGTACACCAGCGCGGTTACTGTCGCTTTACACAGACATGCATTAAGGCCTTGAATATGCCGTGCTCTTTGCTTATTATTAGCACTCGTTAGCGACGAGTGCTAACTCCCATTACCGTTTGTTCTCAACGATTTAAGGAGATCTAGGCATATGAAAATCCGGCCCTTGCATGATCGAGTCATCGTGAAGCGCCTGGAAGAAGAGCGGAAGACCGCCTCCGGCATCGTAATTCCCGACACCGCTGCCGAGAAGCCCGATACGGGTGAGGTTGTGGCCGTGGGCACGGGCAAGCTGCTCGAGGACGGCAAAGTCCGTCCACTGGATTTGAAGAAAGGCGACAAGATTCTCTTCGGCAAGTACTCCGGCCAGACCGTGAAGGTGGAGGGAGTCGAATATCTGGTGATGCGCGAAGAAGACATCATGGGCGTGATCGAGTGATCCGCGTCAGTCCTCGTACCGAAATCGTTTAGGAGTGCATATCAATGGCAGCTAAAGACGTAAAGTTTCATGATTCCGCGCGCAATCGCATTGTTGCGGGCGTGAACATCCTCGCCGACGCGGTTAAAGTCACCCTCGGGCCCAAGGGCCGCAATGTGGTTTTAGAGCGTTCGTTCGGCGCACCCACCATCACCAAGGACGGTGTGTCGGTCGCCAAGGAGATCGAGCTCAAGGACAAGTTCGAAAATATGGGCGCGCAGATGGTGAAGGAAGTCGCGTCGAAGACTTCTGATGTTGCGGGCGACGGCACCACCACCGCGACGGTCCTGGCGCAAGCCATCGTCCAGGAGGGGATGAAGTTCGTCGCCGCCGGAATGAACCCGATGGACCTGAAGCGCGGCATCGACAAGGCTGTGGACGTGGTGGTCGCGGAGCTCAAGAAGATCTCCAAGCCCACCACCACCAGCAAGGAAATCGCACAGGTCGGTGCGATCTCCGCCAACGCCGACGAATCGATCGGCAAGATCATCGCCGATGCAATGGAGAAGGTCGGCAAGGAAGGCGTGATCACGGTGGAAGACGGCTCGGGTCTGTCCAACGAGCTGGAAGTCGTGGAAGGCATGCAGTTCGACCGCGGCTATCTCTCGCCCTACTTCATCAACAATCCTGAGAAGCAGATCGCCGTTCTGGACAATCCATACATCCTGTTGTACGACAAGAAGATCTCCAGCATCCGCGATCTGTTGCCGGTACTCGAGCAAGTCGCTAAGGCCGGCCGGCCGCTCCTCATCATCGCCGAGGATATCGAAGGCGAAGCGCTCGCCACCCTGGTGGTGAACAACATCCGCGGCATACTGAAGACCTGTGGCGTCAAGGCGCCCGGCTTTGGCGACCGCCGCAAGGCCATGTTGGAAGACATCGCGATTCTCACCGGCGGCACGGTGATCTCCGATGAAGTCGGCCTGCAACTGGAGAAGGCGAGCCTGAATGATCTGGGTCAGGCCAAGCGGGTCGAAGTCGGCAAGGAAGAAACCACGATCATCGACGGTGCGGGCGATACCAAGCAGATCGAAGGGCGGGTCAAGAACATCCGCAAGCAGATCGATGAAGCGACCAGCGATTACGACCGTGAGAAGTTGCAGGAGCGCGTCGCCAAACTGGCCGGCGGTGTGGCGCTGGTCAAAGTCGGTGCGGCCACCGAGATGGAAATGAAGGAGAAGAAGGCGCGCGTGGAAGACGCACTGCATGCAACCCGTGCTGCCGTCGAAGAAGGCATCGTGGCCGGCGGCGGTGTCGCATTCCTCCGCGCACGTCAGTCGATCCAGAATCTGAAGGGAGCGAACCACGATCAGGACGCTGGCATCAAGATCGTGATGCGGGCGTTGGAAGAGCCAATGCGTCAGATCGTCGCTAACGCCGGTGCTGAGCCCTCTGTGGTGTTGAACAAGGTGCTGGAGGGAAAGGGCAACTTCGGTTACAACGCGGCCACCGATCAGTACGGCGACCTGGTGGAAATGGGTGTGCTGGATCCCACCAAGGTCACGCGCTACGCGCTGCAGAACGCGGCGTCGGTTGCCGGTCTTATCCTCACGACCGATGCCATGGTTGCCGAGCTGCCGAAGGACGAAAGCCACAGTCATGGTGGCGGCGGCGGCGGTGGCATGGGTGGTATGGGCGGCATGGACATGTAGGGTTATAGCGTCACAAAAGACGTGGCGCTAAACTCAAGCGAATTCGAGCGTCGGAAAAAACCCGACGCTCAATTCGCGAGGGAGATTGTGGTGACGTAAGGGCTCCGGGAAAACGGGGCCCTTTGTTTTGCGCAGCGCGTGTCCGGGAGCACAGTAGCTATTGACGTGTTATCGCATCAGTCGTCAAGCTAGCGGACCCCACCACCCACTTCAAACGTGCAACCCTCCCGAGCGATCGCCCCTTCGCTTCTGACAGCTACGATCGAGGAGCTGCGGCGGCACGCGCCGTTCGACCGTATGGACCGCGCCTGTCTGGAATGGCTGGTCCCAAAGCTCACCGTGGTCTACTTCGCGCCCGACGCTGAGGTGCTTGCTCCGGAGGCGGGTGTACCCGAATTCCTCTACATCATCAAACAAGGCGGCGTGCTGGGCTTCGATCGCGAACACGCGGCCGCGGTGCCTAACTGGCGTCTCAGTGCTGGTGAATGTTTTCCGCTTGGCGCACTGATGGGGGAGCGGCCGGTCACCAGCGTTTATCGAGCTGCGGGTGATACCTTCTGCTATCGGCTCCAGGCCCTGCATCTTCGCGACTTGTTGGCGAGGTCTCGCGAATTCGCGGACTTTGCGACGCACAGGCTGAGCAGCCTGCTGGCGCAGTCGCGCCGAGCCGTGCTCGTGGATCGCGTAGCGGGGGAGCACGTCCCGCCGCTCGCCCGTGCCATCGCGGACATCGTGCTGCAGCGTGCGCCGGTCACGTGTGAGCCGAGAACGATTCTGCGCGATGCATTGGACCAAATGCGGCGCGAGCGTGCGGACTATGTGCTGGTGACTCACGCTGATGGCAACCCGGCAGGGATCTTCACGCTGCGTGATCTGCGCGATCGCGTGGCGCTTGCCCTTGGCGACGTCGACGGTCCAATCGAAGAGGTGATGACCCCTACGCCGCTTACGCTGCCTTTGCATACGCTCGCCTTCGAGGCTGCAGTTACGATGGCACGCCACGGCTTCCACCACATCGTCATCACCGATCGCGGCCGCGCGGTCGGCATTCTGTCCGAGAGCGACTTGTTCGCAATGCAACGCATCGGGCTCACCGCCGTGAGCGCTGGTCTGCGCGCCGCCAGAAGCCTGCAGGAACTGGTGACACTGGGCAAAGACGTACACCTGCTCGCGCACGACCTGCTTCGACAAGGTGTCCCCACCGATCAGCTCACTCACATTCTCTCTGCACTCAACGATTGCACCGCGACGCGGCTGATCGAGCTGGAAGCGAACGACCTTGGCATCGCCCCTCATGAATTCTGCTGGCTCGCACTCGGCTCAGAAGGGCGCCAGGAGCAGACGCTGGCGACCGACCAGGACAACGGGATCATTTTCCCCGATCCTGCCGATGGCGACGTAGACCGCGCACGTGAGCGTCTGTTGCCGTTCGCGAGCCGTGTGAACGAGGGCCTCGCTGCGTGCGGGTTTCCGCTCTGCAGAGGCGACATCATGGCGCGCAACCCGCGCTGGTGCCAGAGCCTTTCCGAATGGAAGAACACGTTCGCCGCCTGGATGCAGACACCGGACGGCGAGGCGTTGCTGGGAGCCACTATTTTCTTCGACTTCCGCCCGCTGTCCGGGGCGCTGGGCCTCGCGGTCGAATTGCGAAGCTGGCTCGCCGCGAATGCAGTGGGCCGAGACGTCTTTCTGCGCTTCATGGCGGAGAACGCGCTGCGCAACGAACCCCCTCTCGGTCTGCTGCGGGATTTCACGGTGTCCGATCACAAGGGCAACCCTGACACGCTCGACCTCAAAGTAAACGGGGCAGCTCTGTTCATCGATGCTATCCGCATCCTTGCTCTCGCGTGCGGCTCTGAAGAAACCAACACCGAGCGGCGCCTGCGCGGTGCGGCTGCAGCGCGTCGCTTCCCGGAGAGCGACGTCGCTGCCTGGGTCGATGCATTCGAATTCATCCAGGGGATTCGCCTCACCCACCAGCAGGAGCAGCTGGACCGAGGCGCTCCCGGCGACAACTACGTTTCGCCGGAGCAGCTCAACGCGCTCGACCGGCGCATCCTCAAAGAATCATTCAGGCAGGCGCGCAAGCTGCAACAGCGGTTGCGTTTGGATTACCGACTGGGAGCCTGATGCACTGGCTTTTTCCGGCCCGTCGTTCGCTAAGCGCACGCGCGCGGGAGGCGATCCGTGAGTGGCGCACGGAGCCGCGCGCGGATCTGCGCAGCACGCTACCCGAAGCGCGCTTTGTCGTCATTGATACGGAGACCAGCGGGATCGACCCCGACAGGGCGCGGGTTCTGTCGATCGGCGCTTGCCTGGTCGAGCACGAGGGCCTGGCGCTCGACGCAGCTCTCGAGTTGTTCATTCATCAAGACAGCCCCAGCGATGACCACAACATTCTCATCCACGGCATTGGCCAGGTGCAACAGCGTGAAGGCATCGCGCCCGAGGATGCGTGGTTGCGGTTTGTGGCGTTTGCGGGCCGCACGGTGCCGGTGGGATACCACGCGCTATTCGACGCCACCGTCGTACGCCGGCACCTGCGCAGCCTTTTCGGCATCAAGCACAGGGCAGACTGGCTGGACGTCGGCGTGATACTGTCCGGCTTGTTTCCCGATTTGGAAGCGGGCAACTGGGAGCTCGACCACTGGCTCGGCCACGCCGGGATCGACAACTTTGCCCGCCACAGCGCGCTCGGAGATGCCTTTGCGACGGCCGAGCTGTTGCTCTTTGCCCTGGCCGGTGCGAGGCGACGCGGTATAGCGGACGTGCGTGGCCTCTTCGCTTTGCAACAGCGTGAGCTCCTGCGCCTCACGCAGGGGATGCCAGTCGCGTGAGGCGCAGCCGTCGCGGGGCACTTTGACTTTTGGATATGGGGATAATATTCTGCGGTGGCGTCCCCTTGAGGGCAGCAAAGCCCTGCACTCGGTGTAGGGTTTAGACAAAGAATCAGCCATCCGCTCGCAGCGCGACCGGGCGATGAGCTACAAGGAGGAGACCGCATGGCAAATGCTTCTATGAACTGGACGGCGATCGATGCCGACCCGAATTTCCAGCAGCTGCACCGCAAAAAAACCCGATTCCTCTGGACCTTGATGATCATCTCGGTCATTTATTACTTTCTTCTCCCCGTTGGCGCGGCGTACTTCACCGATCTGTACAAGATCAAAGTCTGGGGTCCGGTCAACGTCGGTCTTCTGTTCGCACTCTCCGAATTCATCGTGGCCTGGCTGATTGCGTACATCTATGCGCGCGTCGCGAGTCAGAGGTTCGATCCCATGGCCGATGCGATTCTCAAGAAAGCCGGTACGATTGGAGGATCCAAGTGAGAGCTCGAACCATCAACCTCGCCACCGCGTTCTTCCTCTCCAGTGTGGCCGGCAATGCATTCGCCCAGGGCGCCGTACACGAGCAGTACAGGTGGCTCACCTTCCTGGTGTTCGGCGTCATCATCGCCATCACCATGTACGTCACGTACCTGGCCGCCAAGCGGGTCAAGACCACGCAGCAGTTCTACGCCGCCGGCCGCTCGGTGAGCGGATTGCAGAACGGCTGGGCGATCGCGGGCGACTACCTTTCCGCCGCCTCCTTCCTCGGCATCGCCGGCCTGATCTCACTGTACGGCTATGACGGTTTCATGTACTCGGTAGGCTGGCTGGTGGCCTACATCACCGTGCTGCTGGTGATTGCCGAGCCATGCCGCAACATCGGCAAATACACGCTGGGCGATGTCCTCGCCTTCCGCAACGACCATAAGACCGCGAAGCTGATGGCGGCCATCTCCACCATAACGGTCTCCACGTTCTACCTGACGGCGCAGATGGTCGGCGGCGGCGTTCTGGTGAAGACCCTGGTTGGCATCGACTACGAGGTCTCGGTGATCGTCGTCGGCGTTTTGATGCTCGCTTATGTGGTGTTCGGCGGCATGGTTGCCACCACCTGGGTCCAGATCATCAAAGCGATCTTGCTGGTCTGTGCTTCCATCGTCCTCGTGTTCTTCACTTGGATGCCTTACGGCTTCAGCCTGCCGGGGTTTCTGCAGGCCGTGGTCGGCGACCCGAAGGTGCAGGCGCAGGTGGCCAAGCTCGTGGGTGATGCCGCTGCCACTATGACGCCCGAGCAGCTCGGACAGCGCTTCCTCGAGCCGGGGCTCTACCTCAAGAATCCGGTCGATCAGATCTCGCTCGGCATGGCGCTGGTGCTCGGCACGGCGGGCATGCCCCACATTCTGATGCGCTTCTTCACCGTCCCGAGTGCGCAGCAGGCGCGGATCTCGGTGATCTGGGCGATGGCCATTATCGGCGGCTTTTATGTGCTGACACTGTTCATCGGCAATGGCGCCGCCCTGAATGTGGGTCCTGCAGCGATCTCTGGGGTCGACCGCGGTGGCAATATGGCCGGCCCGCTGCTGGCACAGTACATCGGCGGTGGCGCCGACTCGATGCTGGGAAATCTGTTCCTCGCATTCGTGGCCGCGGTGGCCTTTGCCACCATTGTCGCGGTGGTCGCCGGTTTGGTGCTCGCCTCGGCTTCGGCCATGTCCCATGACATCTGGGTAGGAGTGGTCAAGGGTGAGCATGCGACGCAGGAAGAAGAAGTGCGCGCTGCACGTGTTTCTTCGGTGATCGTCGGCGCCGCTGCCATCATCATCGGCATCCTGGCCAAAGGGCAGAACGTGGCTCACCTGGTTGCGCTCGCTTTCGCCGTGGCAGCATCGAGTAACCTGCCATGCGTGCTGCTCACGCTCTACTGGAAGAAGTGCAACACCGGTGGCATCGTGCTGGGCATGCTCGTCGGTGCGTTCTCTGCGATCGCGCTGGTACTGGTCTCGCCCAACATGACCTATCCCAAGCTGGAAAAGGCCAAGGCGCAGAAGGTGATTGAAGCGGATGGGGTGAAGATCGCCAAGCTCGAGACCGAGCTCACCACGGCTGCTGATGATGCGGCCAAGAAGAAGGTCGAAGCAGATCTCGCCAAGACGCACAAGGATCTGGACGCTGCACAGGCGACGCTGAAGAAGTTCGAAGGCCAGGAGACCAGCCTGGTCGGATTGGAGAAGCCGCTGATCGATCTGCGCAACCCCGGGCTATACTCGATCCCGCTCGGATTCCTGTGTGTACTTTTGGGTTCGCTATTCTGGCGTGACAGGAAGTCGCAGGAGATGTGGGAGGAGCTCTACGTCCGCCAGAACACGGGCATACATGCTGAGCAGGCTGTTGCGCATTAGCTCCCGATTCGGACGTCAGCTGTTCTTTGCAAAGCCCGCGTTATCGCGGGCTTTGTTTTACCCCCGTCCTGGCGAGGCTACCAACTATCAGCCGGTGAAGTTGCCCGCCAATAACCGTGCAACGAGATCGGTCCTCAAACGACGAGGCTTCAACCCGGAAGAAAGAGGGATGGTGGCCAAGGACGGAATTGAACCGCCGACACAAGGATTTTCAGTCCTCTGCTCTACCAACTGAGCTACTTGGCCACGTGATGCAACAGTGTGAGCGGTTGGGCCGCCCCCGAAGAACGCGCAATTATACGGGAAAAGTTCGGCAAGTCGGCCCGCCTGTGCGTCAGTTTGCATAGGCTGCTTCCGCGCCAAAGGAGTTGGTGCGCGCGAGTCCCCCTGTAGGTTTCAACGCGATACCATCGCCGGCGTAGCGCTTAAGCTAGACAGCTCGCGTGGCGCGAGCGTCGGACGTTTGATCTTCTCGTGCACCACCTCTCCGCTCACGGTTTCGTATTCCAGCAACGCCGCTGCGAGCCCTTCGACCGCATAGCGATGGTCTCGCAGTCGACTTGCGCAACGCTCGGCCGCGTCGGCCACGATCTGTCGGGCTTCGCTTACCACCGTGGCTTCGAGCGGCTTGTTCGGTCCCTCCGGCAGCAATGCGAGATAGTTGAATGCGCCCAGCTCTGCGCTGAAGCCGAACTCGCCGGCCATGCGATACGCCAGTCGCGAAGCGTGCTTGAGATCGTCTGCCGCGCCGGTAGAGGTGTCGCCCAGCATCAGCTCTTCGGCTGCGCGACCGGCGAGCAGCATCTCCAACTGGTTCTGGAGCTCCGGCTCGGTCTTCAGATGCTGATCGAGCTCTTGTGTAAGCAGTGTCGTGCCGAGCGCTCGCCCGCGTGGCGTGATGCTTACTTTCTCCACCACGCCAATCCTGAGCACCGCGGCGACGATGGCGTGTCCCGCTTCGTGGACGGCGATACGATGACGCTCGGCTTCTGACAGTGCGGCATCCAGCGCCGCAAGCGGCATGCCCATGCGATGCTGCTCGATGCTGCGCAGCAGGTGGGCTTGCTCGACGCGGGCCGCCCCTTCCTTCGCTGCGAGCAATGCCCCGGCGTTCACCACAGTCGCGATCGCCGCAGGTGAAAGTCCGACCGCGATACGCGCCAGCTTGCGCAGATCTGAATCCGCGATATGCACATCCGGTGGGGCATACATCTGGAACAACCGCGCGCGCTCATCGAGGCTGGGCAGGCTCAACTGACAAGTACGATCGAAGCGACCTTCGCGACGCAGTGCCGGATCCAGATTGTCGGGATGATTGGTCGCACCCACGATGATGATGCCCTCGCGCCCATCGAAGCCGTCGAGCTCCTTCAGCAGCGCATTGATGATGCGATTGTTCTCCGACTCCGCGAACCCGCCGTGCGCGGTGGAAGAGCGACGGCCGATGCCATCCATCTCGTCGATGAAGATCACGCACGGGGCATGCTGGTGCGCGAGCTTGAACAACCGCTTCACGCGGCCGACGCCAACACCCACGAATTTGTCGGTGAAATCGCTGCCGGTCACGGAGATGAAGCTCGCGCCACTCTCGCCGGCGAGCGCACGCGCCAGCATCGTTTTGCCGGTACCTGGATCGCCTTCCAGGATCACACCGCGCGGCGCGCGCGCCCCTAGACGGGTGAAGCGCGCAGGCTGCTTCAGGTAAGCCACGATATCCTGAAGCGCCTCTTTGGCTTCCTCCACGCCGATCACGTCGTCGAAACGCGTGTCCGGCTTGGCGTCGATGCCAAGCTTCTTGGGACGGCGCAGTACGTCGCCCATCATGAAGAGCAGGATGATGAGGATCGGCAACTGAAGCAGCAGTGGCAGAGCAGCCGCGCGCAACTGTTTCCATAAGCTCGTCTCGGGCCGTACCGGCGGCTCGAGATCGTCGCTCACGTTCACCAGGTGATAGGGTGCGGCTAGCAGTGCATCGGTGAGCAGTCTGGAGGCGAACTGCTGCTGTGAGCGGACGTTGACGTAATAGCGCTCCCCGGAGGCGAGCGTAATGAGCGCGTATGCAGAAGAGGCGCCTGCATCCTTGACCTTGCCGGCCTTCAGATCCGCTGCCAGCACAGCGAGCGTCTTCTCTACCTTGAACCATTCCTGCGCATGCTCTTCCATGCTGCGTGCGACCGCATCGCGCTCGGTATCGGGTCGCTTGGCGAAGAACGCGGCCAGCGCGGCGCTCAACGCAAGCGCCAGCAATACCCACGAATACTTCTTGACGCGAGGCATCAGGTTGCGGAGGTGGAATCGTTGCGGACGTTGCGGTGCAGTCACGGAGGCCAACCTTTGCCTAAGGCGCAATATGGGTGAGTAGATAACGGCACACGATGGCTAATCTTTGAGGGTCGAATGCGGTGCCCGGCGAGCGCCTGACACTCGAATGAGACAATTGCCGATAGAGGGAGTATCGTTGCTTTCGACGGTAAGCGAATGGCCTATGAGCGCTCCAGCCACGACCGATATTTACAACTTCCGAATGGTCGATGCGTTGCTGTCCACCTCCGGGCAGCCGACCGAAGCTCAGTTACGCGCGGTGGCCGCTGACGGCTTCGAGGTTGTGATCAACCTCGCTCTTCATAACGATCCGCGCTATTCGCTCCCGGATGAGGCCGGTCTCGCTCGCGGGCTGGGCTTGACCTATGTTCACATCCCAGTCCAGTTCGACCATCCCACAGAAGCCGACCTCCTGGCATTCTTCGATGCCATGGAGACACATCGAGAGCGAAAGCGACTGGTTCATTGTGCTGCCAACAAACGCGTGACGGCGTTCCTGGGGCTGTATCGCGTGATCCAGCAGAGCTGGAAGCCGGAGGCGGCATTCGTCCTCATGAACGATGTGTGGGAACCAGATGCTGTCTGGTCATCCTTTATCGACCGTGTGCTGGGCAAGCATCGCGGTTGACATTTGGTACGCCGATGGCCCCAACTTTCATTCTCTTTATTTTGTGATTGGAGCTTCGTACTGAGTGACGTTTATCTCCTTTCCGCCCCACGAGACATGGCAGCCCTTTAACGCGGGCCGAAGCTTGCCAAGATGCAGCCCGTTCTGATAGTTCGCTCGGCAAACGTACAGCACCTCTGCCCCAGGTGGCGCTTCCTGACCTCCGCTGATCGCCCCAGTCGGAATGATTCCGTCGGATGCTGACGCCCACGTAACCTGGCCAGTCAACAGCTCATAATTCGGTACCGTATGCTCAACGCCGCCCCATCCGATATTGCATCCTTTGAACCCGGCTCTGTACTTGCCGGGATGAACTCCGTTGTTGAAGGACGCACGGCACACATATAAGTCCTCCGATCCTGGCGGGTGTTCGTGTCCGCCTATCACCGCTCCACTTGGAACGGGAGCATCATTCGATGCAGCGACCCAGGCTGGGGCTGCGGTTGCGGCTGGAGCTGGGGCCGCAGGCTCCGTCTTGGGAGCCGGGGGCGGTTCTGTCGAATCGGCTTTACCGGCCGACGGTTGCTGTTGTCCGTCCGTCTTGCCGGGAGCGGGCGCCTCTTGCTTGCCGCAACTCACAATGAGCATGACCAGCAGTGTTCCCAGCGCCGCGCTGAGATATGTGGGTTTCATTTCGCTTCCTCCTTGATCGACGATGTCCTCCATTCAGTTGCACGAACTACCCATGATCATTTTCCTGGTTTTGTCGTGAGCACAGCGTAGGTCAAAAGATTGATCTCTTTCCCGCCCCAGGAGATATGGCAGCCCCCGAACGCAGCTCGAATCTTTCCAGGGTGCACGCCATTGGAATAGTCGCCACGACACACGTACAGGACTTCTGAGCCGGGTGGTGCTTCCTGCCCTCCCTGTATCGCATCGGGCGGTATGGTTCCGCCCGAAGCCGGTGTCCAGTTGAACTCGCCGGTGAGGAGTTGATAGGTCGGCACGGTGACTTCGTTACCGCCCCACCCGATGTTGCATCCTCCAAAGGCTGCTCTGAACTTGCCTGGATGCACGCCATTGTTGAACGTGGCGTGACACACATATAGGTCTTCCGATCCTGGAGGATGCTCGCGCCCCCCTAAGACGGCACCCATTGGCAGCTCGCCGGGCTTCGATGGGGTAACCCACACGGCCGCTTTGGATTCTTTGGCCGGTGGTGATGGGGGCGGTTTGGTTTCTTTGGCAGGTCCGGATCGCATCAGCCACCACACCACTGCGCCGATGACGAGTAAGATCGCTACAGCAGCGACAGGGATCCACCAGGGAAACGGCTTCTTCGGGAGAGGCTCGGCAGCAGGGACTTCCACTACTACGAGCGGCCCCTCCGTAAGATCATCGTCCGGGTTGGATGCCGATATGGCATCCAACCTGAATCCATGCTTTCCTGCGGGCACATTGGCGGGCACGGTAAACTTGGCAGTGACCTGCGTGGTGGCCTGCGGCGGAAACTTCGCATCTCCCAACGGCGCAAACCACGAGGACTGAGCCGCACTGACAGACGGTGCTTCCATTGGGCGCAGCTTCAACTGACCAGTAGCTTGCTTGTCCGAAGTATTGGTAACGGTGAACGACGCTTCGCCCGTGCGCTTTGCATCAAGCTTGACGGCCGACTTGGCGGCGGTAATCGAAAAGGTCTTCTTATCCATCATCCTCTCCGGCAGTTTGGACACGTCAGCTCATAGTTATCTGCAGCTGCGTCTAACGCAATAAGGATAGCTCGCCATGAACGTCCCTATATGTGCGAGGATCTTTCGTGACTGCGGATCGTCGACTCCCTATTGAGCGAGCATCTTTATGACGGCGGGGTTGGTCAGGCGGC
>Ga0335082_10003226_pt1 | contig 17733 bp, 17 predicted proteins | sample Lox_Sample_41_FD_206718 | JGI IMG/M metagenome (GOLD analysis project Ga0335082, IMG submission 206718) | Soil microbial communities from Loxahatchee National Wildlife Refuge, Florida, United States - Lox_Sample_4.1 | ecosystem: Environmental > Terrestrial > Soil > Wetlands | place: USA... | reverse complement strand
TGGCACGTTCCACTTGCATTCCGGAACTGTGTGCTTCGTGGCCCCCGTCAACGGCAAAGTCACGGGAGCCGTTTTTTCCGGCGACGGGAATTTTGTCCTCGACCCGCCAACCGCCAGCGAGAAGGCTTCTTTGAAACTGCTGACCAAGAGCGATGAATTCAGCGAGAGCTTTTCGCAGATGGTGCTGCGGTTCACGGATTCTACCTACGACGAAGTCAAGAAGTCCGGCACTGCCGGCAGCTCGGGATGCGACGCCGGGCACCTGAAAGAGACGCAGCACACAACTCGGCACAAATTCAAGACCAACTTTGAGGCGCGCATTCTTGAGGACGTCCTGAGTCCGGAGCCGGGCGGCTTCTTTGTCGCCTTCATTCATGGCAAGCGCTATAACGGGCAGGAGTTGTTCACAATCGATCCGCACGAAGGCCGCGATCAGGTCGACTTCATGACCTACGACGAAAACAAGTCGGGGGACTGGGCTTCCTTCCCGTTGTCGGGAGAACACAAGCAAGGCTCGATCGGTGTGCCGATCCGCATTGATCATGAACAGTTGGATACAACCCTGGAGAAGAACGCTAACCTTATCGGCAAGGCAAAGACAGACTTCATCGCGGAACTCAACGGCGTGCGGGTCGTGCCCTTCAACCTGTTTCACACTCTTCGCGTGAGAAGTGTGACCTCTGCAGAGGGGCAGGCGTTGCCTTTTATCCAGGAAGACAAAAATGATGATGCCGATTTCTCGGTCATTCTTCCGAAAGCGCTATCAGCGGGTGAGCATTTTAGTGTCATCACTGAATACGAGGGAAAAGAAGCGGTTACGAACGAAGGCGGCGGCAACTATTACCCCGTTGCCCGCATGAACTGGTACCCGAACGGACCAAACGCGAGTTTGGGTGAATTCGCCACGTATGACATGACGTTCCGCATTCCGAAGGGAATGCAGCTTGCGGCGACGGGAGTGCGGGTCAGCGAGAGCAACGAGGGCGGCCACAATATCACCGTGTGGAAGAGCGAGTCTCCTCAGACTGTGGCGGGATTCAGTCTGGGAAAATTCAAAATGGAAGAAATGAAACTCGAAAAGCCCGAATACGATGTTCAGTCCTTCGCCAATCAGGAGTCTCCCGACTGGGTGAATTCGCTGCAGCATGCGGCGCAGGGCGATGCTGATTTGCCGACGATGGGCTCGCATTCGTCGGATGTTGCGCTCGGCACCATGAGTACGGTGGGCTTGAATAAGAAAGCTCTCGCCGAGGGCCAGCTTGCGGTGCAAGTCTACACAGAGTACTTCGGGCCGTCCCGCTTCAAGCATATGGCCCTGACGCAGCAGACTGCGTGCAATTACGGCCAATCCTGGCCGGAACTGGTGTGGATTCCGATCTGCTATTACTTCGACACAACCGTCCGCCACCAGTTGGGAATGGACTTTGGGGACCGCGGTTATTGGAAAGTGGTCACTCCGCACGAAGTGGCGCATCAGTGGTGGGGACACACGGTCGGGTTCAGTTCGGAGCGCGATCAGTGGATGAGCGAGGGCTTTTCCGATATGTCGGCATCGCTCTACCTCACGGTCATCGAGAAAAATCCGAAGAAGTTCATCACCTTCTGGAACGATGAGCGCGAGCTACTGCTGGAGCGCAATGCGCAAGGCTTCCGGGCCATTGATGCAGGACCGCTGACGATGGGGTATCGCGCCGGCAACTCGCGGACGGGATTTGATATCACGCGGCGGCTCATCTATCCCAAGGGCGCGTACATCCTCCACATGCTTCGCATGATGATGCGCGACCGGCAGAAGGGCGACCAGTTCTTCAAAGAAACCATGCACGATTTTGTGCAGACGTACTCCGGAAAGGCGGCAACCACCGAAGACTTCAAGGCCATCATCGAAAAGCACATGACTCCAGAAATGGACCTGGACGGAAATCACAAGATAGACTGGTTCTTCAACGAGTACGTCTACGGAACGCAGTTGCCGACGTATGGGATCGATTCTGCCTTCGATATCGGGCCTGACGGAGACGTCGTCATGAGTTTAAAAGTGACTCAATCCGGCGTGGACGAACACTTCCGCATGTTAGTGCCTGTTTATCTCGAGATGGCGGACGGCAACATAGTATTCTTGGGCCGAGCTCGCATGGCCGGGAACAGCACCACCGACCAGAAGATTCCTTTGAAGGGGCTGAAGACGAAACCGAAGCGGGCAGTTCTGAATTACTACGACGATGTGCTGGCGTCGGTCAACTGAGGCTGCGTGTCTGACAACACTGGGGAGCGCTTGGTGCGCTCCCCCTTTTCTTTCACGCCGACAGTCTTACTTGCTGGATCCGGCCTGCATGCCGTCGCCGGAGTCGCCGAGTTCCAGAGCGAACTTTTTGCCCTGGAAGCGCGCGCCCGCCAGCGAGGTGCTTCCGTCGTTGTTCTGACGCAGTACTGCGGCGTTGATCCCAGACGCATTGTCCAGGTCGACGACCTTTCCCGGGACCTTGGCGACCACGTTCTTGCCTTGCACAATGCTGACTTCCACATTGGGCCCGCTGCCATCCCATTCCAGCTTGTAATCGCCTGCCTTGAGCTTCGTGCCGTTAATGGACGTCGGATTGTTCAGAGTCAGACTGGCCTTCGTGGCTGCGAAGGCGCCGGTGGCAAGCAAGAGAGCCAAACCCATTACTACGCTTTTCGAGACTGTCGCGAACTTCATAGCTGCTCCTTTTTTCTTTCCCGAGTAACGTCGGAAAACGGTTGGGGCGGCCCGGTTCACGACCCTCGCGAGAAAACACTTGTGTTTCGCCGCGAATCGCCTACAATGCTGCCGCCGGGGTTGAGTGCACGGCGCCACGCCTGCACTTCCGCTTTGGGGGTTTTCTCACCTGGGCCGCCAAACCGAGTGTGAGAAGATCCCCAGACCCCGCAGATAATTTCTGTTTGCTTCTTGCCAGTGTCACCTCGCACTGGCCTCGACTTACTCCACGGAGTTACGTTCTCACCGCCCCGATAGTTCCGTGTTCTGTCGTCATCGTCATGCATTTCATTGGACGACCTGTAAATCCTTCCGGTAGCAAAAGTTTTGATCGCCGCATGAAGAGCATAGCGAACACACATGGAATGTTTTGTGTGGGAAACAAAACGGGCCGCAGGTGCGGCCCGCAGAAACGACGTGAATCGATGACTATCGATATCAGTCGGCATTGCCATGCTGGCGTTCAACCGACCAGATCTTTGCCATGTCTTTCTCGAAGGGATACACATGCACCATCCAGTTGAAGATCACTGGGCGAAACGTTCCACCGGCTGCGGTACAAGCTTCTTCTGTGGTGATGGATCCCCGCAATCCAAACTGCGGATTCGGCTTGAGCATCTCGCTTCTCCGGTCGGGCGGCGGCGCGCAGAAATTTACGTGCTCGTGCCACTGCGCGATGCTCAGTGGAATCCGCTCGTCCAGTTGATCTTCAGTAAGCCGCTTGGGCGCGGTGTACATAACACCAATCAGCTTGTAGTCGTCCCCATGCTTCTCGTACAGAAGCGAGGTCGGATGCTCCGGATCGAAATGAAACGCCGCCTGCACTCCGTTGCCGTAGTTTGTGAAGTGATACATCTTCTGCGGAATTTCCGGATGAAAAATGCGGAAACCGTCGGTTAATGCGACGTGATAATCCTTGTACTTCTCCGCCGCCTTCCGTGCGGCGTCGACCACCTGCTGAGCGCGTTCCGCATCGCCCGCTTTGGACTGACGCAGCGCGGTCATTTTCATGTGAGGCCCCATGTCCATGTGGCCTTCCATCGAACTCATGACATGCGCGCTGGCATCCGGATCTTCCTTTTCGCCCGCTGGAGTGTCTCTTGTATTCGACATGTCGTGATGAGACATGTCCATGCCCTGCATTGAGCCTGAGTTGGTTGACGGGTTACTCGAGGAAGACGGTGTCTGTCCCCACGCCACGCTGCCAAACAGAACGGCGGCCCATAGAAGAGTGAAATGTCGCATAGGTCCCCCCCCAACACGATCTCAGTTGATATTAACCCTGTGGGGTTGTGGCTGTTTCGACCAAGGAGCGAAGATCACAATTCGTTACTGCGGCAATACGTCACCGAGGAGGAAATCAATCAGTTCTTTCTTTTGTAGTGGATCGGCCAGTTGACTTGCCACGTCTTGCCGCCGTCGTGCGACGCTTCCCAACTCCAATCGAATTCGTTGGGAGTAATGTTCTTCCACACCATCCGCTGAAGAATCTTCGTCCCATTGTGCTTGGCCTCGCGCTGCAAGATCATCTGGCCGTCTCCAAAGTCGCCGATGAAATCGAGGTAGCCGCCCTCGTTGTCGACCCAGGTCTGCTTCCAGTGTGTGGAATTCGTGTCGAATGTCGAGACGCTGGTGCCGCGGAGATGCATGGAGTCGCCACCGGAAAAGCTTTCTTGCACCACGCAACCATCCATGATGCGCTTGATGCTGTTGGTGCCATGACCGGTCTCGCCCGGGTTGTTCCCGGGCCAAGTCAGATCCCACTCGCCGACCCAGAAATCAAATTGTCTTTGTTGTGATACCGCACATGCATTGCTTGGAGCTGTTGTTGGTTGTAGACCGAACCCAGTTCCGGCCGCCAGAAGTGCATAGCAAAGAAAAGCGACGGTTCTTGTCATGAGGACCCCCGGCATCAGACGTACGAGTGAAAGGAATGTGAGTGCATTGGCCGCTCTCCGAGCTTTCTGTTACACATAACTACTTGACACCGCAAACCATCTTGTTCCTATTCTTCGCAGGCGCTCTGGGTGGAGCGCTCAATTCCGTTGCTGGAGGCGGAAGCTTTATCGCGTTTCCCGCGCTGCTGTTTACCGGCGTGCCGCCGATTCCTGCCAACGCGACAAACACCATCGCGCTGTGGACTGGAGCTGCAGCCAGCGGGGGCGCGTACCGCAATCGGCTCGATGTTCCGCGCCGCGTGATGATTCCGCTGCTCGCAGCCAGCCTGATCGGCGGTCTTACAGGAGCTTTCCTGCTGCTGAAAACGCCTGCCCACACCTTCATGCGCGTCCTGCCCTGGCTGACGCTGGGTGCGACGCTACTTTTTGCCTTCGGAAAGAAACTGGCAGGCGACCGGCGCTCGGTCATCGAGCACGAGGCGTCAACCGCTGCTCTAGCGGCGACCACCCTGTTTCAGTTCTGTGTCGCGATCTACGGAGGTTATTTCGGGGGCGGGATGGGCATCGTAATGCTCGCCATGCTGGCAGTTCTCGGAATGACCGACATTCATGCGATGAATGCACTGAAAAGCCTGATGGGATTTGTGATCAACGGAGTCGCCGTCATCACCTTCATTGTGGCGGGTGCGGTCTACTGGTGGCACGGCATCATCATGATCGCGGGCGGAATTGCCGGAGGATATCTGGGAGCGCACTACGCTATGAAAATGCCGCAAGCGTCGATCCGCTGGTTCGTGGTGCTGGTCGGTGCGGGCATGACAGTCTATTTTTTCTGGAAGTCGTACTGAAAGGCAGTAGTCAGGGGCCAGGGGACTGGGCTAGAAACCAGCTGCCTCCAGTCAGGACGAATGCAGATTCCTGACCCCTGACGCCTGTTTCACTGCAGCGGTGCCGATACGTGCTCGTGCACGATCAGCCACTTGCCGTCTTCGTTCTCGAAGATTACCGTCCAGCGGAAGTTTCCCATCTCGACCTTGCCGGCCTTCGTGGTCATCTGATCCGCCACAGTTGCCGTCGCCCAGACGAGGTCTCCACTTGCGTGAATTGAAGCGTCGTCGTTCACGGTGAACTTGGCACTCTTGTATCCGGCGAGCACGCCCTTGACGCCCTTCTGATATTCGTCGAGGCTGCCATACTTCAGCGGCGCGATGTCAAAGAAGGTGTTCGGGCCGTTGGCGTAGAACTTGGCGGTGTTGGCAGGATCGAGCGTCGACCAGCCGTCCCAGATCTTCTGCAAGTAAGCCCTGTCAGGCGCAGGGCCCGCGGACGGCTTCTTCATGGCCGATTTCTTCTGCGCGAGACCGGACATCGTCAGAGCGAGCAGGCACAGCGAAACGGTAAGAAAGCGCTTCAACATTGTGACCTCCAGGGTCGGCGGAATTCTCGCATATTGACGCGCAGAAGTACAAAGCTAGAACGCGCCTTTGATTAGCGCATAGGCGTCAATGCAGAAATGAGCCACCACAATCGGCAGGATTCGCCGCGTCCGCACAAAATAGATCGAGAACACCGTAAATGTCGCAGCTACCGCGATCGTCCGCGCAATCCCCTGGTACAAGTGGTAACTCACCTGCAGTGCGACGCTGACCAAGATAGCCAGTGCCGGGCTCCCTCCGAGATCCATCACCTCTGACATCGTATAGGCGCGGACAATGAGCTCCTCAAAGAAGGGGTTGATCACGACGAATGCAATCGAAAAAAACGAAATACCGAACCCCAACAGCGGCCGGAGATCCCTGGCAGCCAGATAGTGCCCCGAGAATGCTCGATAGGCAGACTGGAAAACAATGACAGGTGGCACAGTCGCCATCAAGCTGACGATCATCAGGGCAATTCCACGGAGCGGATCTCTCCAGTTGGAGTTCCATCCGATCGATTGCCATCCATCTTGCCGCTCCGAGATGACGTACCAGAGCAGCAGCAATGATGTGGACTCGGCAACCAACGCTCCCACCAATCGATAGGGAATTGTTCCCTGAGTCAGCGGCTGCGCGGCGCCACCGACCAGGTAGTACGACGACGAGATGATGAAGTGCAACAGGCTGACACTCAAAACAACCGCCAGGGCAAAAAGACGGCGATTTCTCGCCGGTCCGACGGCCTCGGATCGAATCGTCTCTGCAACGGGAACTGTGGCTTCAGCCATAGATTGCGAAGAATCCTATAGCAAACGCAGCGCTTTGCAAGGTCACCTTCGTCAAAGCGTTTGACCGAGTTCCACAGCGCGCGATAAAATAATCAAGTTTGACTGTACTCGCCGACCCGTTCTGGGGACGCCTGCCTTGGCTGCTGAAGCGCCGTGGCGGAAAACACAGCAAGCACAGGAAATCAGATGGCCCCTTGCAGCGCCCGTGTGCGCTCCATGGATGTGTAGTGAACGTGGGCCTTTAGCCGTCAACGGCTGATTTCAAACGACATTTAACGGAGGGCGTATGTACGCGGTTATCCGCGCCGGTGGGAAGCAGTACCGGGTGGCGCCGGGCGATGTGATTCGAGTGGAGAAGGTTGGGACCGGTACCGACGGACAGGTCGAGTTCCCGGTGCTGGCGGTCTCCGGAGAAGAAGGACAAGTCGGACATCAGGCCGATGCGCGTGTCGTCGGCCAGGTTCTCGGCGAGGGCCGTGGCGCGAAGGTTCTGGTCTTCCACTACAAGCGCAAGAAGCAATACAAGAAACTGCGCGGACACCGCCAGGCGTTCAGCGCCGTGCGCATCGCCGAGATCGCATTCGGCGGACAGAGTTTCAAGGCCCCTGACCTGCCGAAGAAGGAAGCGAAGCCGAAGAAGGTGAAGGCAACGGCGTCCCATGAGCACGAGGCCGAGCCAAAGGCGAAGAAAAAGTCCGCACCCAAGAAGGCAGCGAAGAAAGCGGCGAAGAAGAAGTAGGTTTTGAGATTTAGCAGACAACTGGCAACTGGCCACTGAGAACTGTTTTCATATGGCGCACAAAAAAGGACAAGGCACTTCACGAAACGGCCGCGACTCAAATTCGCAGCGGCTTGGATTCAAGGCATTCGGCGGACAGCTCGTCCCGGGCGGAACCATCATCGTGCGGCAGCGCGGCACACGGGTGAAGCCGGGCCTCAACGTGGGCCGAGGCAAAGACGACACCCTCTTCGCCAAGATCACCGGCCGAATCAAGTTCTTGGACAAAGGCTCCATGGGCAAGTTCGTGATGGTGGAGCCTGTAGGAGCGAAGTAAACGGGTTGCCCCATATCTTTCGCTTCGGCGAGAGTGGATGTTAACCACGAAGGACACGAAGTCACACGAAGGAAACCCTGGGCGGCTCTTCCTTCGTGCACCTTCGTGACCTTCGTGGTTTTCGCTTTTGGCCGGAATTTGGGACTGGCAACTGAAAACTGGTTTTTCTATGTTTATCGACGAAGCCAAAATCAAAGTCAAAGCCGGCGACGGCGGCAACGGCTGCATGGCCTTCCGCCGGGAGAAATTCGTCCCACGTGGCGGGCCCTCTGGGGGCGATGGCGGCAAGGGTGGCGACGTCGTCATGGAATCCAGCGAGCGCCACAACACGCTCGTTCACTTCCGGTTCAATCCAGAGCATAGTGCCGAGCGCGGACGCCACGGTGAAGGCTCGAATAAGACTGGACGAGAGGGCGTTGACATTCTGCTGAAAGTCCCGGTCGGGACGATTGTCTATGACGACGAGACCGGCGAGAAGGCGTTCGAGTTCACGCAATCTGATCAGCGATTCATCATCGCCCGCGGTGGACGCGGCGGTCGCGGCAATGCGCGCTTCGCGACATCCGTCCACCAGGCGCCGCGCGAGCACGAAGCGGGCCGTCCCGGCGAAGAGCACACCTACCGTCTCGAACTGAAACTTCTCGCCGATGTCGGGCTGGTGGGTTATCCGAACGTCGGCAAGTCCACACTGATCTCGCGCATATCGTCCGCGCGCCCGAAGATTGCGGACTATCCGTTCACCACGCTCGAACCGAATCTTGGTGTGGTAGTTGTCGGTGACGCGAGAGACGAAATCAGCTTCGTTGTGGCCGATATCCCGGGGCTCATCGAAGGAGCACACACAGGCGCGGGATTGGGCACGCAGTTTCTAAGGCATATTGAGCGCACTCGGTTGCTCGTACACCTGGTCGATGTCTCTGATGCCAGCGGACGCGACGACGTGACCAAAGACGTGGTTGTCATTCTCGGCGAATTGGCCAGCTTCGGCGCCCATCTGGAAAACAAACCCATGATCATGGTCGCGTCGAAGATCGATGTGGCGAACCAAGACAAACTGGCCGCGCTCAAGAAATACTGCAAGCGGCGCAAGCTGAAGCTCTACGAGATTTCAGCGGTCACTGGCAAAGGGATCGAAGAATTGAAGTACGCGGTAGCCGAAGAAATCGAGCAACTGCGCGACCACGAAGCGGATGAGCCGGTCGAAAAGCAGAATCAGCTGTAAGATGAATGACCACAGCGGCAGGGTCAACGAGTGAACTCTCTCAATCCCCAACGGCGCGCCAGGATGGTTCCATGAGCTTTCGCACCGTGAACGTTGGAGATCAGACATCTTCCCCCTCCAGTGACCTTCACGACCGCCGAAAGCGCGGCAAGTACGATTCGGAAGAATTCAGGCGCGCCCAGGAAGTGGCTCACGCCCGGCTGTATCCCTCCATCTTCGCCTCCAACTTCCTTGTGCTGAGGAACAGAAGAGTTCACATGCAGCAGTTTTTCGCTGGCATGAAGAGCGCGGGAAAGATCCTGGACGTGGGCGCGCAATATTGTCCGTACTACCCGCTGTTCAAGGACAAATGCGAGTCCTACACCTCTCTTGATCTGGTTGATACGCCGATCGTAGACGTTGTGTGCGATGCCGAGCAGATGAATTTGGCAGACAATTCCTTCGACCTTGTCCTTTGCACACAGGTCCTCGAGCATGTGCAGAACCCGGGTCGCGTGGTGGACGAGTGTCATCGCGTGCTGAAGCCGGGAGGAATGCTGATTGCGACTGCGCCCTCGATGTATCCGCAACACGGATATCCAGCCGATAACTGGCGCTTTATGCCCGATGGATTCCGATACCTGCTGCGCGCATTCTCGGAGGTCGAAGTGCTGGGCGAACTGGATTTTGCAGAATCGCTGGCCAGCGCCAACTGCTTTTTTGGCCAGGTTCTGACTGGCCGCATGGGTAAGCTGGGGAGGGCGATGAACCCGCTCTGGCATTTGGCGACGAACGTTTGTGGAATGGCGCTAAGCCTCGCCCTGCGTCCGCTCAGCCGCAGCAATTTCTCGTCTTACACCATGAATCTCTGGGCGCAGGCCCGAAAGTAAAAGGCGGCCTTTCGGCCGCCTTCCCCATAACGAAACATCCCACAAAACCCGGTCGATATCTTACGCCCTCGGCAGAGGGCCGTGCTGGAAGTGGTATTGCAGAATCCGTGCGGCCAGGGCCGGAGTCATGGTTTCGCCCCGGCGCTCGATGGTGCGGACGACCTCTCCGCGGCAGACGACTTCCGTCTCCGAGAGGCCCGCAATTTCGGCGGGGAGCACGAGATTGATTTCCAGTTGCGAGGCAGGCTGCAGCAATTCGTCGGCCTGAAACAGCAGGCCGGAACGGCTGATGTTTTCGGTTGTGCCCTCGTGCCATTGCTTTTCGCCGAGGCGGCGATAACGCAGAGGCAAGTGGAGTTGGAAGCGCTGTGCGCGTGCAGGTGGAGCTTGCCGTGCACGCATCGTGGGCAGTGGTTCAGCAGACGGTACTGACATAACAACCTCCGGGGGAGTTGGAGTTGCATCGAGTACTTCGCGCACCATGCTCTTCAGGTCGCGAAGGTTAAAGGGCTTCTGGAGCAAGCGGATGCCGGCGTCCAGCGTGCCGTTGTGTCCAATCACATTTTCCGTGTATCCGGACATGTAGAGGACTTTTACGTTGGGGCGAATTTCGGAAATGCGCTGCGCGAGTTCCCGGCCGTTCATGCCGGGCATGATGACATCGGTCAGGAGCAGGTGGATGACGGCCTCGTGCGCAACGGCGATCTGCATGGCGACCGCGCCGTCGGCGGCTTCAATGACTTTGTATCCCTGCTTTTCAAGATATTGCCGCGCAAGATAACGCAGGTTGGCTTCGTCCTCCACGAGCAGAATGGTTTCAGTGCCAGGCTCCACTCTCTGGAAATGCACCGGCGTGGCCGCCGGATGAAGTGGCTCTCCGGTTCCCGTCACACGCGGCAGGTAGATCTTGAACGTCGTGCCCTTGCCGACTTCGCTGTAGACCCAGATGTAGCCGCCGCTTTGCTTGACGATGCCGTAAACCGTGGAGAGGCCAAGTCCGGTGCCTTTCGGACCTTTCGTAGTGAAGAAAGGTTCGAAGATGTGAGATTGCGTTTCGGAATCCATGCCCACGCCTGTATCGGAGATGGATACCTGGACGTAGTCGCCCGGCCGGAGCGGTGCGTGGAAGCGCGCGTATTCTTCGTCGAGAGTGGTGTTTGCAGTTTCGATGGTGAGCTTGCCGCCGGAAGGCATGGCGTCGCGCGCGTTCACGGCGAGGTTCATGATGACCTGCTCGATCTGTCCGGCATCCGCACGGACCGACCAGAGGCTGTGAGCCGGAATCATGACGAGATCGATATCTTCGCCGATCATGCGGGTCAGCATCTTCAGATTTTCGGTCGCGATATCGTTGAGGTTCACGATGCGCGGAGCAAGCATCTGCTTGCGGCTGAAGGCGAGCAACTGGCGGGTCAAGGAAGACGCGCGGTCGGCGGCGCTGGCGATCTCCTGCGCCGGACCGCGCAGATGCGGCTCGGCTCCGAGACGCTCAAGCAGGAATTCCGTGTAGCCCGAGATCACCATCAGCAGGTTGTTGAAGTCGTGCGCGATGCCACCGGCCAGGCGCCCGACGGCTTCCATCTTCTGCGACTGCCGCAGTTGCTGCTCCAGAGCGCGCCGTTCTGTAACGTCCTCCGCGAAGATCTCAAAGACGATGCCTTCGGCACGGCCATTCAGGACCGAGCGGCCCGATACGCGGACAACCGTGGTGCCTGTCTTACGCTTCCACTCCGCGGTGAGCCCTTTGAAGGGTTCCGAGGAGCGGAGGTAGTCCGCAAGGTGAAACCACTGCTCGGCATCAGCGTAGAGATCGAACAGATGCTGGCCGATAAGCTCGTCCTTGGCGGTAAGGCCGAGCAGTTCCAGGAACGCGGGGTTGGCGTCGAGAATCTTGCCGGTCGAGTCGCAACTGCAGACGCCATAAGGGGCGTTGGTCACGAGCGAGCGAAAATTGGCCTCTGAGCGCCGCAGGCTTTCCTGTGCTTGCCGCAGCGCAGCATTGAGCCAGCAGATCAGCATGGCGAGGAAGAAGAACAGGGAGAGGCGGAGGATAGACGTGCGCAGTTGGTCCGGCGTGTGCTGGCCGACGAGCGAGTAGTAAGCGCTGACGGTGAGGGCGAATGCGGTCGCGACGATCCCAGGCTTCCAGCCACCGTACCAAGCGCTGACCATGACCGCCACCGCGAACAGCGCCAGACGGCTTTCAGTCACATCCGCAAGCAGAATGGTGGGAATCAGAGCGAGGGTAGTGCTGAGGACAGCCACCCCATACCGAAGTATCGGGGCACGAGCAGGGGCGATGCGAAGTAGGGGGAGGGTTACTCGCATGTCAACCATCCTAGTTCCAAAGTGGGAAACAGGGTAGTTACAGGAGTTCATCGATGAGAGGAGAGTGGCCGAGGCGGGAGGTCCATTGGCCGGGTGGACATGCACGTTACCGATGGATCCTCCGACTTGCATCCGGAAGGCTGAATCTGGACACTAGTCAGGACGAAACCACATGAACATTGGACTGTTTGGCGGGACGTTTGATCCTATACACAAAGGGCACCTGGCGCTAGCCCGCGCTGCCATGGAGCGATGCAAGCTGCATCGCATTCATTTCGTTCCTGCGAATATTCCTCCCCACAAGCAGAAGCAGCCACTCTCGCCGTTTGTTCACCGGTTCGCCATGCTCGTACTGGCTACGGCCGCCGAGAAGGCGTTTATCCCGTCGTTGTTGGAGGCGCCCGAGGATGTGGTGCCCATTCGCAAAGAACGCCAACCGAGGCCCAACTACACGATCGACACCGTACGCCGTTTGAAGCAGTCGTTCAAAGCGGTGGACCGCTTGTTCCTCCTCATCGGAATGGACGCCTTTGCTGAGATTGCGAAGTGGCATCAAGCCGAGGCGCTGTTTAAGGAGTGCGAGTTTATTCTGGCGGGTCGCCCCGGCTACTCGTTGGCAGACGTGGCGAATGCGCTGCCCGAAAGCCTGCGCCCGCGACCCGAAGTGACCAAGCCCTTTCACAAGCAGGCGGCGACTGGGGACTTGGTGTTGAAGGGAGCAACGATTCATCTGATGGGAGACCTGCACCAACCAGCGTCGGCGACGGCGATTCGCGAAGCCGCCGCGGCGGACAAACCACTGGGCCGGTTCGTGGAGGCTCCGGTAGCGGACTATATCAAGAAGATGGGGCTCTACAGATAGAGGTTGTTCTCATGTCTGGCACAGGCGGCGAGACCCTTCGACAGGCTCAGGGCAGGCATAGGGCATCCCGCGCTTCGTCGGTTACAATTGAGATTCGAACTTAACGAGGGACAAGAGGAGAAAGTTTTTCATGGCCAAGAATCACTACGTCACCAAACCCAAGCGCCGGAATAAGAACAGTAATCGCAAGGACTCTTCTCACGCCACCATGGCCGCATTGCGCAAACGGGCCGAGGCGGAGAAACCCGCCAAGTAGTGATGGCAGCCGCGCGCTCCGAAACGAAGTCCACTTACCATCGAAACACAAGCCAGGAAAACCAAGCCAGCGACTGAATGAAGAAGAGCGAACTGAAGAAGCAGGTGGGCGCCGTCATCCAGGCGTGCCTCGACAAGAAGGCCGAAGAACTCAGCATCCTTGAGATGGAGAAGGGGTCGGGAGCATTTACCGACTACTTCGTGCTTTGCAGCGGTACGAATCCGCGGCAAGTGCAGGCCATTGCCGACGAGGTGGAGTTGCGGCTGAAGGGCGCCGGAATTCGTCCGAATAATATCGAAGGCTACAACCAGGCCGAGTGGATCCTCTTGGACTATGTGGATTTCGTCGTCCACGTGTTCTCGGAGAAGGCGCGCAAGTTCTACGATCTCGAGCGGCTGTGGAAGTCGGCGAAGCGCCTCGAAGCGTCGGACTTGAAGTCGGCGCCGCGGGCAAAAAGAAAAGCTGCCGCGAAGCCTGCGTCTGCAAAAAAGAAGAAGCGGGTCAAGGCGTAGCGGCCGGCGGCTACCGTGCCAGTCCTTCTCAATCCTTCCCATGACATCGAAGCCTGATTCCGAGCCCGCGTGGGGATCGCAGTTCCGGCTTGTCGCTTCTGAAAAGTGGAAGGCGAAGTCAGCGGCCATGGGAACTCCCGTGACCGAGGCGCTGGTGGAGTACGCGCGACCCTCGCAGGGTATGCGGGTACTGGATCTGGCGAGCGGGACCGGCGAACCCGCCGTTAGCTTGGCGGGCCGCGTTGGCCCTTCCGGGCATGTAACCGCGCTGGACCTAAGCGCGGAACTGCTTGAGATCGCACGAAAGCGCGCCGCAGTTCGTAGCCTGACCAACTTCACCACGCAGCAGGCCGATGCTCACTCGCTGCCATTCCCAGACCATAGCTTCGACCTCGCCACGTCACGGTTCGGCGTGATGTTCTTTCGCGATGTCGACCTCGCGATGCGCGAATTGCTCCGAGTGATGCGGCCCCGCGCGCGCGCCTGTCTTCTTGCGTGGGGGAGCTTCGACCAGCCGTACTGGCGGAGCACGATGGGCGTGGTACATCGCCACGTCGGCGGCCCGCTGATCGCGGAAGATGGGCCGAATCCTTTTCGCTTCGGGAGACCGGGGAGTCTCTCGGTGATTCTGCGAAGTGCCGGATTCGACGAGGTGCAAGAGGAAACCAGGACGCTGCCATGGACTTGGCCCGGGACTGCCGAGGAAGTTTGGGAGCAGGCGCAAGCCGTTGCAGTCCCGTTCCGTCCCATGCTGGAGCGCGTTCCCGCTGAACTCTGGCCGCGCATTCATGCCGAGGTGCACGAGGCCATCAGGCAGTACGCGGACGGAGAGAAGATCGCATTTGGCGCGTCCGTGGTTTTTGCATCGGGACTGAACAGCAGATCTTAGCGATCCTCCATACACACGCTGGAATCACCGGCGTCGGTCAGGCTCTCAACTTTCGAATCGCGGGACTTCATTTGGGAGTTAGAGTCTGCCCTCTCCACTCGATTGCGGCCTCTCGCTTTTGCGCGGTAGAGAGCTTGGTCGGCCATCCTGATCAGCGTCGAGTGATTCACAGGGGGGAGGCGATTAGAGGTGGACACCAATCCCACGCTGATGGCAACCGGGATTGATCCTGCGGATGTGGGCACAGGCAGCTCCGATACGGAATAGCGCAGCCTCTCTCCAGCAGAGATCGCACTCGAGCGATCACAGGCGGTAACCACGATCAGAAATTCTTCTCCTCCGTAGCGACCGACCGAATCATAGCCGCGCACCGAGGCAGCGAGCCGGCGTGCCACCTCGATGAGGACCTGATCCCCAACCATGTGGCCGTGGGTATCGTTCACGACCTTGAAATGGTCGATGTCGGCGAGCATGACCGTCAGCGGTTCTCCAGTTCGGCTGTGACGTTCGACTTCCTTTTGCAGACTCTCGAGAATCGAGGCGCGATTCCAAATTCGGGTAAGCGCGTCGTGGGAAGCATCGAATTCCAAAGTTTCCTGTGCGCGCAAGAGACGATGTTGCATGATGAGAACGCGTACGCCGACCCCGGAGAACACGACCATCGCGATGCAGGAGGACAAGGCGGGTGCCCGTCGTGCATCCTGAACCAGCATGAGCAGAGCGAAAAATGGATAGAGGAGAGGAAAGAACTGGTTCACGATGATGCTCTGTGCTCGGGCTGCGGGTTGAGGTCCCAGAGATTCCTTGGGATCGTGAGCGAGCGCAATCGTCAACGGAATGCCAAGGAGGAAGCTCCAGATGAGATCGAACCATTGGCCGGATTGAACGTTATTGCGTGCGTACGAGGCATAGGAGTCGGCCAACCCGGTGCATAGGACAAAGATAGCCATTCCTCCGAAAAACCTGCGAACGGTCTTCGACTGGGTCAGGAGGGCGCGCAGCAGAAACGACAGTGTCAACACACCATTAAAGACGAGGCTTGAGCTCCAGCCAAAGCCCTCCCAACCCGCGGTGACGAGCGCGATGCTGGGAGCACTGGCAAAGTAGAGGTAGACGCTCACCCAGAAGCAGGAGACTTGCACGAAATCCAGGACGTGCAAGCGATCGAAGCGGTTGTGCTCGTGATCCGGGTCAAGGAAGAGCAGCATGGCAGTGTGAATCACGGAGAGAGAAAACAGGATGTCATCGGCCCAATCGCAGGAATGATTGGAGGAGGTGTCGATGTAGGTTCCCAGAGCTTGAGCCGCTACAAAGGTGCCGAAGGAGACGGCAAGCCATCTCCAGTGGTAGCGGGCTGGTTCGCTCGAACGCTGCAATGCGCGCAAGCACGCGAGGAGGCAGAGGGCGCCCAGCGCAAGTTGAATCACGTCAGAGAGGAGCATGGCCGGGCCGGGCATGCGTGCGATCACCAACGCCTGGGCCATGAACAAGGAGCAGGCTGCGACGATGATGGTGCGTGGAGCAGGCATATGCCATGACGCCGAGGCCGGATCATGTGGGGAGGGAGAGGTGCGATCCTCGGCTTATCCTCTCCATCGGCAATTCCCGAGTAGACTTTAATGAAGAAAGCGGAGCTGAAAGGGCTCCGGTTTTCGTCTCCTGTGAAGATCAAGGTTGCATGGGTCGGGAAGATCAAAGAACCAGCGATTGCGGCGCTCACGGAGGAGTATGTGAAACGGATTTCGCGTTACGTTCCGGTCGAGGGAATTACGCTTCGCGATGAGGGGGACCTGCTTGCCAAGTTTGGAGCATCAAAGGGCGCGGCGAAGTGCACGCTGGTGCTGATGGATTCGCGGGGCAAGGAATTCTCGTCGGAGCAGTTTGCGAAATTTCTGGGAGACTATCAGGATCGGAATCCGCTGCCGCTGGTATTCGCTATCGGCGGGCCGGATGGTTTCAGCGCAGAGGCCAAAGCTGCGGCTCAGCACACAATCTCACTCGGCAAGATGACTCTGGCGCACGAACTTGCGCGAGTGGTCTTGCTGGAGCAGGTGTACCGGGCGTTCACGATTTTGAAGGGACATCCTTATCATTCGGGGCATTGAACTCCCCCGCGACAGACGCGAAACTCCGGTTCTACTTTGACTGCAATATTTTGAGAATCTCGGTTGCCAGCGAGTCGGGGCCCGTATCTTCCATGTTGGTGAGGACGACGACTCCAACCTTCTGTTCGGGGGCGATCACGAAATAGGTGCTGGTGCCTTGCTGGCCGCCGCTGTGGCCGACAACGCGAAGCCCATCCTGAGTGGATGAGCCCCAACCCAGGCCATAGTCGTCTTTCGAGCCGTCCGAGGGCTTGAGTGGCGTCCACATCAAGTCGCGCGTCGGGCGCTTGATCAGCTTGTCGTTCAGGATGGCGACTTCGAATCGAGCCATGTCCTCGGCGGACGACACCCATCCGCCGCCCGGAATCTTATAGCTGGAGTCGAGGAAGTCGGCGTTCTCCACTGTGCCCGACTTCGACTTCTGATAGAAGCGGGTGCGATAAGGAATGATGGCAAAGCGGTCGTCGGTCCGAGTGTGCTCCATGCTGGCCGGCTCGAGTACATTCTGCCGCATGTAGTCGGTATATTTTGTGCCCGAGGCTCCCTCCATTACGCAGCCTACGAGTGTGTACCCCTGGGTCGAATAGTGGAAGTGGGATCCAGGATCGGCCACCAATGGATCATTCTTGAAGAAATCGAGCCCGGCTTGGATCGGGTTGTCGAAATGCTTCGTGTTTCCGATTTCGAGGTCGCCCGGTCCTTCCTTGTAGTGGCGGATGCCGCCCAAGTGTCCCATGACTTCGCGGGTCGTGATCGGCTTCTGTTTCTGAGGGAACGACGGGCAGTATTTCTGG
>Ga0335082_10003225_pt1 | contig 17734 bp, 16 predicted proteins | sample Lox_Sample_41_FD_206718 | JGI IMG/M metagenome (GOLD analysis project Ga0335082, IMG submission 206718) | Soil microbial communities from Loxahatchee National Wildlife Refuge, Florida, United States - Lox_Sample_4.1 | ecosystem: Environmental > Terrestrial > Soil > Wetlands | place: USA... | reverse complement strand
GAGTCGTGCCGGAGAAAACGGTCGTAAAGATAGTCGTTATAAGCCCGAGACAGATCGACGGCAAACTGGCTCATGCCGACATGCGATATATGCATAAAACGGGTCGGGTAAATGACGGCGGCTTCCAAGTTTCCTTTGTCGAGCGCGTCCTGCCAGTCTTTCAGCGTCGGGATTAAAAAACCCGACCCCGAACTTCCCAGCGCTTGACGATGCCAACCGTGATGGGGTAGCAGCGGAGAATAAAGCACGGCTTCGCGCCGCTGTTTGTAGCTCTCCGGTAAGTACTCGAAGACCTCCTCTTCGAGTTCACGGATATGTCCGTCGGCATCAAACATTCTCCACTCGTCCATGGTTCACCTCCAACAATTCGGATTTTTCTCTTTCTAGGTTCTTCACCGTGGGATGTCAATGAGAGAACGGCTCCGGAAATTGACAATACAACTTCCACTGGGTTACGTATTCTCAGTTGGACTATTGCCTCATAGGTGCTTAATGAGAACGTTACGGTTTCTTTTGACCTTGTGCATGTGCCACTGTTTTGTCGCGCCGGCCGTCACAGCCGCCGAGTGGAAGGATAAGGCGGAGGCCGAGGGCAAGGTGGTTCTTTACACCACCATGACCAGCGAACACGCCAAGTTGTTCATGGAATCTTTTAGACAGCTTTACCCCAGGATCGATGCTCAGTCATTTACTGCAGGATCCTCCCCGCTGGCCGAGCGCATCTTGACGGAGGCGCGCACCGGAAACTTTCTCTGGGATGTTTTGGTGACCACTCCGTTTTACACCCGGCTGTTCATAAAAAGGAACCTCATCACGCCTTACGACTCGCCGGAGAGAAAATATTACCGCGAGGGATACAAAGATCCGAAAAGCATGTGGACCTCCATCTACACTAACTATACGGCGTTGGGTTACAACACGAAGCTATTGCCCGGCAGCAGGATTCCCAAGTCTCACTTCGATCTCCTCAAACCTGAATGGCGGCAGCAGATCGGCATGGACAACAGGCCCTACGAATGGTTCGTTACTTTTGTGCACTCAATGGGAGAGGAAAAAGGATTGAGCTTTATGCGAGCGCTGGCGCAGCAGGAACCTCAACTGAGAACCGGGCGGACTCTCATCGCTCAGCTCGTAGCGGCAGGAGAAGTTCTGGGCGGTCTAACGGCGTTTTCGCAGAATTTCGAGAATCTCAAACGCAATGGCGCACCGGTCGAATGGATTGCGCTCGACCCGGTCGTTGTTTCTCTTCACCCCATCACGCTTGCGGCAAAGGCACCGCATCCAAACGCCGGCAGGTTACTCATCGATTTTTTCCTTTCGAAAAAAGGGCAGGAAATCATGCGCTCTTTGCAGCGCATCCCGGACCGCATCGACACGCCGCCCTATCCCCCACGCTTGGTTGAGGGAATAAAACCGGTTTTCCCTCCCTTCGAGCTGTTTGACAACCTGGACCGTTATATCAAGCTCTTCGATGAGATCTTCTTGAGAAAGCAGGGATAGCTTGTGGCAGATCGCTGAGGGCTTATGGCATAGGCCTGATATGCTCTTAGTCCGGCGTGGCGCTATCTGCTATTTGCTATAGGCTATCAGCCATCCTGCGGAGGCAAGTTCAAGAGCGCTTCAAGATTCTTCCACAGAATTTTCTCTTTCTCCTCCGTGGTCAGAGTCTGAAGTCCCTGTATCCAGGCGACCGGCGAGGGATTCCATTTGACAAGCGGCCAATCGCTGCCGAGCACGATACGATCCGGGCCCACCTGATCGATCAAGAAACGCAAAGCGGCCTCGCTGTTGGTTAGACAATCATAGTAAAGGCGCTGCTGGTAGGTACTGGGCGGTTTTTGAATGTGGGTTCGCGTTCCGGGGTGAACCTGCCAAGCGCGATCGAGCCGGCCCATGCCGAAACACGACGGCCCGCCGCCGTGCGCGATGCACACTTTGAGATCGGGGCAACGATCGAGAATCCCTCCATATATGAGCGTTCCCACGAGCAGAGCATCTTCCACCGGCACGCCGATACTGTTTGACAAGAATGCACGGTCTTTCACTCGGGGCGATACCAGATTGTCATTGGGCTGGGGATGAAAAAACAGTACCGCGCCCATCGCTTCGGCAGCCTTAAACAGCGGCAAAAACTGCGGCTCGTCCCAGCTCTGATCGTTCACGACTGTGTCTAACGCCGCGCCTTTAATACCTGGCAATTTCATCGCCCGCTCCAATTCCACGACGGCGGCCTTGGCGTTCTGAGCCGGTAAAGTCGCAAGTCCGGCAAAGCGATTCGAAAATTGTTTCGTCATCGTCGCAATCTCGTCGTTGACCTCCTCAGCTAAGCGCCGCCCTGCGTCAACGTCCAAATGATAATTGAACAACGGCACGTGAATAGAGATAACTTGCACGTCCACCCCCTGCGCGTCCATGTCCTTGAGACGCTGCTCGGGTGTCCAACGCAGCTTAGGCGTGGAGACGCGGTCGCGTTTACCCTCCTGCACGGTATATCCAATCGGATCACCGGCTTCGAAACGTGCGCCGTACCACGCTTCTCCCGCGTCTACGGTTTTCCAAAAGCACTGCGGCATCAGATGCGCATGGATGTCGATGGTTCGCATAACGGGATTTCCCCGGGTACCACCCAAAATTGGAGTGTTGGGCTGGAACCCAGTACTCCATCACTCCACTATTCCATTACTCCAATGACTCCTGTTCACACTCCCAGCAACCGTTCCAGGTTCTTCCACAGGATCGCTTCTTTTTCGGATTGCGTGAGGCTTTCGAGACTTAATATCCAAGACACTGGCCAATCGTGTCCCATATCGTAGGGCCAGTCGGTTCCGAAAACGACGCGGTCCACGCCCACCGTGTCGATAAGATAACGCAATGCAGGTTCGGTCAAGACAATGCAGTCATAATAGAAGCGGCGCAAATAGGAACTGGGCGGATGTGGGAGTTGTTGATGTGCCTCGGGTCGAGTCTGCCATCCGTAATCCATCCGCCCGATGCCAAAGCAGGTGTAGCCGCCGCCATGGGCGAGGCAAATTTTAAGATCCGGGCAGGCGTCCATCACTCTGCCGAAAACAAGCGATGCAAACGTCAAAAATCTATCGGCTAAAGTTCCGACCCCATTCGGCAGGTGATAGCGCGTGATCCGCCGTGTGACCACGGTTCCTCCGCCTTGATGAAAAACGATCACTGCTTTCAGTTGTTCCGCAGCCTTCCAGAACGGTAGAAACGCTGGATCGTCCAAGGTTCGCCCGTTTACGTGGTCGTTTATCATCGCCCCTTTGAAGCCGAGGCGAATTATGACGCGCTCCAGTTCGGCGATAGCAGCAGGAACATCCTGCATCGGCAAATTCGCCAATCCCGCGAAGCGTTCAGAGTGGGTCTGGATCATTTCATAAATTTCGTTGTTTGTGTCCTTGGATGTTGCCAACGCAACAGCGGCATCGAGGCCATAGTTGTAAAATCCCGTGTAGGGCGACACGACATGGACATCGACGCCTTGGGTATCCATGTCCGCGAGGCGCTCTTCAGGATTCCAGCGCGCCTTCGGCGGCAGCTCTTGTTTTCTCCCGCCGACAATCGCGTACTGCCGCCCACGCTCGTCTTGCTCGCGCCGGAGGCTGTGCCAATCGCCTCCGCCCTCCGTCGCGCGCCAGAAGCACTGCGGTGTAAGGTGGGCGTGAATATCGATGATGCGCATGAAATTACGCTGGGCGATTACTGTTTCGACTCGACATACGGTGCTGGGGGCGATCCGTTTTGGGCGTCGCTTCAAAATAGGGCGAATGTCGAGCGATCGTCAAGCAAAAAATCTCTAAACCCTCTAGCCACTCATAATGACCATCCACGATTGACAGGTCATCCTGTGTTGCGATAGTTCTCGGGCGATAAATTTTTACGTGATCAGAATTTTGTATATTCATTTCCCAGGCCCTTCTACTTTTTCCGAGAGATAGCTGAGAAAGGATAACCACGATGGCTGATTCAGTTAGCCCCGAACGCAAATATGGATTCGCCAGCCCGCACAATTTCTCTCCCGCGGTGCGCGCACAAATGCATTTGCCGGATCGGGTGATTCTCAATGATTTGACGCTAAGGGAGGGCCGCGGGCTGGACGGCGTCTTTTTGGATTCCAGGGATTTCGAGTTGATTGCCCGAAGCCTGGCGGAGATCGGTGTTCCGATGATGCAACTGCACTATGTTCCGGAGGAGCTAAAACACTTCGCCAAGCTCAAGTTACCTATCAAAGCCGAAGTTCTCATCTCCTCTCCCTACCAGCGGCCGCCCTATACCACCGAAGCCCATCGCGAGAAAATCGACCTCGTCACAGGCCTCGGCATGGCCACCGATCTTTGTTTCGGAACTTCGGATCATCTCCTGTTGGGGAGACAAGATATCCAGGGAGGAAACAGAAGCGCCCAAGAGTTGCGTAAACGCGAGCTTGAAGCGGCGGTGGAAGCCGTGCAATACGGCAAACACAAAGGCGCAACCGTTCACACCAATCTCCAGGATTTTCTCCGGGCCGATTTCGATTTCGTCCTGCAGCTTTGTCGCGAATTAGCCAATGCGGGAATCGATCTCATCACACTGGACGATTTTGCCGGTCCCGCTGTGCCGGCTGCCTACAAATACACTATTGAGCAAATCAAAAAACAAGTTCCCAAGGTGCCGCTCGGGATTCACGTGACCAACGATTTTGGCCTGGGAACCGCCGTTGTCCTCGGCGCCTTCGAAGGTGGAGCCGAAGTGCTCGATGTCGGCATTAACAACTACGGTGAAAGGACCGGTCATGCCGATCTCGCCGAAATCGCCGTCGCGCTGGAAGTTTTCTACGGCAAAACCACCGGAATCAAACTCGATAAACTTTTTTGGTTATCGAAACTTGCTGCCGAGGCATTTCGCATCCCCGTGCCATCCTTCAAACCTCTGGTCGGCGAGAAAGCATTCGCCGATGTGGGCGACGTCCACTATAGCTACAAGAACCACCCGTGGATTTATCGCGTGATTCCTGAGAATCTCGTCGGTAACCGGCGGGTTATCGCTTTTGGCGACAAGAGCGGACCCCATGGAGTCAAAGCAAAAGCCGCTGCGCTCGGCATCAAGATCGAAGAAGGAAACGTCCACAAAGTCGTGGACGGGTTACTCGCAAAGCTGCGCGAAGTGCGCAGGCCGATAACCGACGATGAGTTTCGCGCCCTCGCACATAGCGCTCAGAACCATTAGCGCGGACTATCCATGGATTAGAAGAAGCATTACACAGTGTAGCCCAAGGAGTGAGCGTCAGCGGGAGCGGGCACAGGAGCAGTGAGTCGCACTGACTTCTACCGTGTGACCATAACCCGTTCCGGCCACATCAACCAGCGAGGAGAATTTCATGATGAAGGGCACGAAATTTTTTGCTGAAGCGATAAAATCCTATGGAGTGAGTCACCTTTTTTTCGTTCCGACGATCCTGATTCCCGCCATGGCCGAGATGGAGGATATGCCAATCACGCGTGTCACCTGTCACGATGAAAAGGCTGCCGCTTACATGGCGGACGGATACGCGCGCGCCGGCCACAAACCCGGCATCTGTCTCGCGCAAAATGTCGGCTCGATGAATCTCGCCGCCGGCCTGAGAGATGGATTTATGGCCTGCTCTCCGATCATTGCCATCACCGGGGGCGCTGATGCCGATGCGCGGTATCGCCATGTCTATCAGGAGGTCGAGGACTTTTCGGTTTTCGAACCGGTCACTAAAATGAACGTCGAAGTCGATCGAATTCACCTGCTCCCCAATTTATTGCGCCAGGCGTTCAGGACTGCCACTAGCGGCGCACCGGGACCTGTCCATGTAAGAATGAAGGGACGTCACGGCAACGTACTGGACGAGGAAGCCGAGCTTGAACCTGCATTTGAGGAAAGGTTTTCGCGCTGCCCGCCGTTCAGGCCCGAAGCGGACATGGAGGACATCAAAGCAGCGGCAAGACGCCTCACGCAGGCTGAAAGGCCTGTGATCGTGGCGGGTGGCGGTGTCATTTTTTCTCAGGCAGAAAGCGAGGTGGTGGCGCTGGCGGAAAAACTGTCTATCCCGGTCGCGACGTCGCTGCATGGCAAAGCCACGATTCGGGGGGATCATCCGTTGGCGGTGGGCGTTGCCGGAACCTATTCGCGCTGGTGCGCCAACCGGATCGTAGCGGAAGCTGATCTGGTATTTTTCATCGGCAGTCATACCGGTAGTCAAGTTACTTTTAACTGGAAAATTCCGCGCCTCGACAAACCGGTCCTGCAATTGGACATTGACCCGGCGGAAATAGGAAGAAGCTATCCGCAAGCTATCGGACTCTTGGGTGACGCCAAGGTCACATTGCGAAAAATGACCGGGCTTTTTGAGCGGCCAGTGGTGCGGCCGCAGTGGACTCAACGTGCCCAACAACTGGTCAATGACTGGCGTCAAGAAGTTCAACCTCACCTCAACTCCGATGCCGTCCCGATCAGGCCGGAACGAATTTGCCAAGAGATAACTGATTTCCTGCCGGCTGACGCTGTGTTGGTGGCCGACACCGGACAATCGGCGTTTTGGACCGGAACGATGGTTGAGCTGAAACACGCCGCTCAGAGATACATCCGCTGCGCAGGTTCACTCGGTTGGGCTTTCCCCGCCTCGTTGGGCGTTAAGTGCGCGCTGCCGGATAGACCGGTGCTCTGCTTTACTGGCGACGGCGGCTTTTATTACCACATTTCAGAATTGGAAACTGCCGCGCGCTTCGGCATCAACACGGTCGTCTTGGTAAACAACAATCACTCCCTCGGCCAGGAGCAACGCCTATTCAATGCCGCCTATGGTGGAACACAGCGCGGCAGAGCTCACGACATGTGGATGTTCAAAGAAACCAACTTCGCGAAAATGGCGGAAGGCATGGGCTGCTTAGGCGTCCGCGTTGAAAAACCCGGCGAGTTACGTAGCGCTTTAGAGCAGGCGTTTGCTAGTGGTAAACCCGCGGTTATCGATGTTGTCAGCGACTACAAGGTCCTGCACCCGCGCGCTTGGGCAGAACAAGGAACTGCCGCTAAGGGCTAGGCGCATAGCGCAAAGCATTTTTACTTTGCTCTTTGCTACTAGCCCGGATTATCCACGGTCAGAGGAAAAACTGTGACACTCTGTCGATCGAGGGTCGAGCCCGGAGGAGCGAAGGCACAGAGACGAACAGTCTCAATGTCGTATTGGGTGCTTGGCTTGCCGACCGCAGTTTTACCGGTGTTCGCTCAAACACCTCAGTTTGCAGGCCACTCCAAGGCAGAGGCCCATGGCCTTCGTTCCGGAGGGCTCAGCCCTCGATATCCATGTGAATAATGCGGGCTAACGCACTTCGTCCGGCCAGATATTCTTCATCATCGAGCGGGTGAGTTTCTTCGCTTCTTTTCTCGATTTGATCCCGTGCTGGTATAGAAGATAGGGCCATATCCGGTAGGGATGATCCATCCGAGACCTTATCCTGCCTCTCGCCCCGTCTGGCAGAGGTCGAGGCTCGCTAAACGACGACAGCAGAATCTGATCCCGCGCCGCTCTTTCGAGACGGATCGCAGAAACCGCGTTACCCTCGATGGTCTGCTCTGAAACGACAATGCCGTGGCCTTTGAGAAACACGGCGTAGTGGTCACCCATAGCCTCCACCATCTGTAACGCAAGTTTTTCGGAGTTAATGCCGGCGCTGTTCGGAAAAACCGGAACTCCGTCGGCGAACATCCTTGCGTCACGATTGAATGGGACAAGACCGGATTCCTGCAAGCCTACGAGGATGCTAAATCGAGGATGGCAGTGGAGAATGCTTCCTACGTCCGAACGTCTGCTATAAATGACGCTGTGGATGGGAGTCTCCAAAGGGATCGGCTCCTTCCCCACAATTCTTTTTCCGGAAAAATCCACGACGCAGAGATCCGCCGGATCGGCGAGAACCCCCGCGTATCTCGGATTGATGAGAAAGGTTTCCGTGCCCGGAATCTTCGTGCTCAAGTGTCCGGACCCGTCGAGCACGCCTTCCGCGCTGAGAATTCTAATCGCGTCTAATAGCCGCCGCTTCAGATACGTTATCGTTGTGTCTTTTTTCTTCGCCATGATTTCCTCTCTACGCTTCTAAATGCCACTCGTCAGACCGCTTGAAACGACGCGCATGATTTGAACGAATTGAACAGCTTAAATCGTTCACGTTGAGAAGTCTGGATAGCCATGCGGCGCAATCTTTTTTCTATACTCGGCGCGCAGAGCCGCTTTATCTCCCTTCCACGCTCGCGGTGTAAAACCGTTGAGCAGAAACGGGTGCGCTCCAAGCCGGTAAAGCGTGGCGTAATCGACATTGATCAGCGCGTCTTTTTCTTCTTCCGTCAGACTGCGGCCTTCCAAAAATTTTCTAGCATCCACTTTGAAGGCGGTTAGAGCCTTTTCATCCAGAATAACTTCGCGCATGACTTTATCCACCTGATATTTGCTCATGGCAGCACTCCCGCCTGGCTATCCCAAGCCATGTAGGGCACCGAGCCCTTGGATTTCGGAAAGCGAACTCCCGACACGCTGGGCGCTCTGCCATCCGCCAGTCCCATCAGCAGTACGAAATTCAAAAACCCGGGAGTCACATTGCCAGACGCCATCATCCGTTCCCAGGTCGCTTCCGCGATCACGGTCTCTACGTCACCTCTGCCAACCAGATTCATCATCCTTCGATCGAATTCTGGGTCTGCAGAGGAACGCCCCTCCTTCGGGCCGCCGATCTCGATGGCGAGATGGCCGCTTGACAACACACCCACGCGCTTATTTGAGGGCAGCTCATGGATAATTCGTCGTATCGCCTTGCCGACTTCGTAGAAGCGCTGCGCCGGAGGAACGGGTGGGGCCATCACGTTGGTAAAGATGGGAACGATGGGCAGATCCATTTCCGGGCGGATAAAGTTAAGCGGCACGGTAAAAGCGTGGTCGATGCGAAACTCATCCGAAAACGAAAAGTCGACGCCCATTTTTGGCGCCAACTGAAGCATACTCTTTGCCACGTCGACTTCGACTTCAGCGCGATAGGGCGCGATGCCGAAGGTGCGCATCTCATGAGGAAACGGTCCCTCGGCCCTCGGCGCCTTGCCGACCAGAAACGCCGGCATATTGTCCATGAAAAACTGATTGAGGTGGTCGCTTGCGATCACGACCAAAACATCCGGCCTGAAGCCGGCCATTCGCTGCCTCATCAGCTCATAGTCCCGTGCGGCTTCGACGATCGCAGGCTCGGGGTTAGGCTCCGCTATCTGCCCCGGGAAATTCGGACTGTGGCTTATGCCCATGATCTCTACCAGCTCTGCCATCTCTCCTCCGCTGTCGCGAATATTCGCGTGATCGGCCGCCTCTTATCCATATGACCCCGCGCCTATTGACGTGCGGGAGGAAACAACGCTGCAACCTTATCCGAGTTAAAAATATAAGACTCAGCAAAAAGCTGCAGCGAAGCTTTCCGACCTTCCATGGCCCCCGCGAGACAGATCCAGTTGAGCATCTCGTGTTGCCCCGACGAACGCATCTGGTCCGGGCCGAGGTCTCGCCACTTCCTTAACTCGCCTGACTGCAATTCCGCGAAGCGTTGGCGGTCCACCTCCACATCCGGATACAGATAATGATGCTTGGCGGTCAACGTCCCGTGCGACCAACTGGATGAGCCGATTAGCGCCACGCGCCAGGGGCTTTCTGCGATGATGCGCGCAACTTCTTTACCTAAGTCATAGCAACGCCAGGGCGGTGGTGACGGAGGCGGCCGGCCTTCGATGGACTGCCCTTTTATTCGTAGATCGCTGCCGTAACAGTTCACGTGAAAGAAGATAACGGGATAGGGAAAACCTCTGCGATCATAATCCAGATAAAGAATCGTGCGCGTAAAAGCGTGGCTCAGCACCTCGGCGTGATGCAATCGATAGGACCAGGCCACGTCAAATCCGTTTTCGAGTAGATTCCGAGCAAGCAAATTAGCGGCTTCCCGGTGTCCCTTGATTTTCACGACTGCGTCTGCCGGCTCGTTCCAAATGTTTGCACTCGCTCCCAGGCCGTCACTCGCCTTGAAGAGCGCGCAGTTCACTTCATCGAAAGCGTAAATGCAGAACGGCGGCACCAAGTCCTCGCGAAAGTTTTCGTACTGGTCATCGCCCCAGATCAGGACGAAATCAGGCTTGAACGCGTCCAACGCGGCGCGCGCGGCGCGCACGCCCTCGAGCAGAGCTGCGCGGTGCTTGCGCGCGGCGCTCAGCCCCTCGTCGCTGCCCCATTCCGCGCGCATGCCCGCCGGCCAGTTTTTCGGATCTTTCATCTCCGCGGGTGTGCGCTCGCTTTTAAGCAGGCGCCGCAGCACATTGGCCATGTTCTCGTCGGTAAACTGAAGGTGCGGCGCATGGGTCATGCCGATGCCGAGAATTTCGCCCATAGGTCTAACTCCTTTTTGCTCGACTTACCGTCCGGAGTCCTTCGACATGCTCAGGGCGAACGGAACGGACTTTAAATCCCTGATGATTTTCCGTTCATGCTGAGCCCGTCGAAGCATTCTTTATCATCGCTCCAGACGCGCGAAGAAATTTTCATTCTCGATTTCTCTGATGACACTGGCATCGATGAAATCGGAGGCATGCTTGCCCTTCAGTTCAGGTACCAGGCTTTGACTCAAGTAGTCGATATCGGCCTCCAACGCGTCATCCAGGGGATAAGGCTTTAGCGGAACTGTCGGCCCCAGATAATTCCTATGCATGGACTCGAGTAATCTCGGATCTTCCACTCTGAGATACTTCCGGAAGATGCGAAACGCCAGCTCTTTGTCCTTTCTTCCCATCCAGCTCGCCTCGACAAAAGCGCGGAAGAAGGCCTTCATCGCGGCTCGGCGCCCTTTGACAACTTGGCGCGTAGAGGTGAGATCGCTAACGGAGGTGCGAACCCCGAATTCAGCAGGGTCGGCAAGCACATTGATCTTTTGCCCCATGATTTCCAGTTGGGCAATATTATCCCAGCTTGCCAGTGTTGCATCGAAGTTGCCTTGGAGCATTCCGAGAATTCTCCTGTTGGATTCCGCAATACCTGTAGGAAGGAGAGTCACATCGCGCCCGGGGACCAAGCCGAGCTTAGGAAGGAATCGGTGCAAAAGCGCGTCAGGACCACTGCCCGGACGAACGCTGCCGATGCTTTTTCCCTTTAATTGTTTTGCCGACGCAATGGAAGGATGCGCGACCAGCCGATAGCTTGCCAAGCCGTATGTCCCGATGACAACCACGGGCGCCCCCCGAGCAGCGGCAATGGCCGCAGCCGCAGCCGGATCAGAGCTCACCTGCACGTCACCGGAAACGAGAGCGCTGATCGACGGGCTACCTGCACGGATGTAAATAAGTCTAGCGTCGAGTCCGTATTTTTCAAAAAGAGCTGTCTCCTTTGCGATCCAAAGGGGCGCCCGAGTCGGAGTCGCTGAGGTATAGGCAATATTAAGCGCGTCGAGTTTTTTCTCCTGCGATATTCCTGAATTTGTCGACAACAAAACGCCAAAAACGCCGAGAAGGATAATTCCGACGCTCGGAATTTGTTTCGCGCTCATGTGGGATGCCTACGTCGCAGTATTCTCATGGACAGAGGCAGGGGGCAGGTTTTAAACCTGCCCCTACACTGCCCGTCTATGAACAATCCAACCAGTCACCTTTTCATCTCTCCTATCAAATCATCAATAAAACCTTCATCATCCAACTCTTTCACCCAATGAAGATCCCATAGAGTCAACGGATTGATTTCGGCGGCCCCATATTCCGCCGTCCCGATCTCGAACGTATTGGCGATCGCCTGCGGAGTTGGATAGGGCTTTAGCTGCAGTCCCTTCACAATAGAATCGAATTGTCTCTCCAGCTCACGCCGGTCTGAGATCTTCATCCGTTTCATGGGTTCTTGAGCGACGATTTCCAGAGCCTCGCTCTTTCTCAAAATCATCAAACAGAGAGCATGGATTACCGCTTTGACATAATTTTTCAGGAGATCGGAATTCTCTCTAGCAAACTTCGATAAACAAGCCTGGGCGTAGTGAGCGATCACAGGAAGATCCGGAACCGGAAGGACTTTCAAGCCGGCGGCAAGCGCGTTGGGCAAATAGAGCTCTGACATGAAGGTGGCCCCACATTCGCCGCTCTGGACTTTCTTCCACTGGTTCCATCTGCCGACCTCATCATCGCTGACCATCAAGATCTTAACATCCTTATCCAGTCCCATCATCTTTAGCCACAGCACGAGAGCGTGCGGCCGGCCCGAGGTGCGAACTGCCAGACTTGTGCCCCTCAAGGCTTCCACACTTTTCACGTCACTGGAAACGACCAACTCCAAGCCCCGACCCAGGCTCGGCGCGCAGAACATGGTGACTTTCTTTCCCCGCGCAGCCTCGGGATACAGGTACTCCAGATGCTCGATGATCACGTCACAAGCATCATCGAATAGTGCCGCCTCGTATTCTTTCGTCGGCTGGATGAGAATGACCTCAACGTCCACGTTATAGTGACGCCGCGCCATCTCTTTGATGCAAAAAATGACCGGCGTTCGGTCTTCATCTCTGTAGGCAAGCCTTACGGTTGGCATATGAACTTTCATTCCAAAGATGCCGATTCTTCTTCCGACGGATCATCTCGTCTTCTGCGTCTGGAGCTGGGCAAAGAATCCCTCGCTTTCCAATTCCTGCAAAAGCGACGTATCCATGAAGGCAGAAGCCTTTTTGCCTCTCAGCTCGGTGATGCTCGCGCTCAAATCTTCAATATCCGCCTGAATCGCATCTTCTATGGGATAAGGTTTGAGAGGGATGGACGTCAATAAATAGTTTCGATGCATCGATTCCAACAGCTTGGGCTCTTCGATCCTCATATATTTACGGTAAACCCGGAAGGCCACTTCCTTATTATTTCTTCCCAGCCAAATCGCCTCACAAAAAGCTTTGAGAAAAGCTTTTGCGCGACTCCGGTGGTTAGCGAGAAATTGGCGCGTCGAAGAGATGTCACTGGCGGGAGTGGGGACTTTCAATTCGATCGGATCCGCCACAACGTTCACCTTCAAGCCCTTCAACTCAAACTGAGCCAAGTTGTCCGCAGTCCCGAGTGTCGCCTGGATCTTGCCCTGGAACATCAATAGAAGCCTTTCATCGGACCTGCTCAAGCCCGTCGGCAGGATCGTGACATCCTTTCCAGGCACAAGGCCGACCTTCTGGAGAATCCGCTGGAGAACAAAGTCGGTCGTCGTGCCGGGTCTAAGCGCGCCGATCACTTTGCCTCTAAGTTCTTTAACAGAGGAGATCGAAGGATGAGCCATGAGCTTGTAGGCAATCGATCCCAGAGTCGCCACCATAACCAGGGGCGCTCCCTGGGCGGATGCCGCGGCAACCACCGATCCACCGGTGGCGATAAACTGAACATCGCCGCTGATCAACGCGCTTACCGATGGGTAGCCTGCAGGAACAAAGATGGGTCTTCCGTCCAAACCGTACTTTTCAAAAAGCCCCATCTCTTTTGCGATCCACAGCGGCGCCCGGCTGCCGGAAACCGAGGCATACGATACGACCAGAGGATTAAGTCTTTTCTCCTGAGCAAAGACTGCCGGCGAAAAAATCAAAAGAAGACTAACGAAGAAAAACGCTTTGCCCAACTTCACGTGTCCGCCGATTTGCAAAGAATTAACCCAACGCTTCCTCTCCCGCCAGCTCGGCAGCTTCATTGTACGCGTCGTAGTTAATCCACTGCTTCGCCTGGCCTTTCTTTAGCCGCATCCAAATCTCGGTCTGGGCCTCTTTGGTTGTGGCCCTGCTCAGGACGACCCGCTCGCCAACCTTTCCATGATCTTCATCCACCGCATGAGCGTAATAAAAGTCCAAGGCCTTCTCGGGAACATGATACTTATCGCGCAAAACCTCGGCCCAGATCGGAAAGACCAGGGCGTTAATTCGCTCGCCAAGTCGAAGATTCGACGGCAATCCGCCGATCGTAAGACGCAATCCCCGATAACGTTCTTCGTCGATGATCAACTGCATCAGCGCCGAGGGCTCGGAGTTGATAATCTCCTCACGTTTCAATCCTAGTCCCTCTCCCATTCTCACAAACAGTTCCGGATGAGCCGGGTACTTGCCCCCGCAGATGTCTTCGCCCGCCTCTTCGATCAGGACGCTGAGCTGGTCGCGGATCTCCTCCAGTGTTCCGGCATTAGCGACGATATTCGCATCGTTTCTGAGCGTCTGCATTACCGCATGGTATTCTTGCTTGATCCAGCCATAAAGCTCTTTCACTGTCCACTCGCCGCGAAATAATTTTACGCAAAAGGGATGATTGATCTTGGTGTGGTGCACCAAGACCGCTTCTTTGGCGAGCTCCAGGAACTTTTCCGGCGGCAGAAACTCCGCCGGCGGCTCCGGAAAACGCGGCCGTTTCCAGGGAACCTTGATGGCTTTGTAGAGATTCCTTACTCTCTCTGTGTCTTCGGCTGTCGTCCCCATAAATAATCCCCCAAAGATGGCATTAACTTCCCTCGTCTAACATACGCCAAAATCGCTAGGCAAGAAAAGAGAGGGACTATTTCCTGTCGCCGACTCAAGCCCGAGTTGTTTTGCTGAATACTCAATATGGGATACCAAGGATCTCTTAATTCCTAATGAGACTTCCATCGTCCGTACTGTCAAGCCGAGAAAGTCAGTCACAGTTAAAGAATAGGATCTCACGCCAACGGCTTTTTATCGCAAGGATTCGTTCGCTTTGCGCGCGAAGCTAAAGTCGAAGACACGCTCAGGGCCAACCGGCTGCTGAGGCTTGATGCGTTGCGCGGCAATAGCACGGCAATAGCAATCATCTCGCGCTGAAGCTTTTCATCGATGATGTCGGAGGTGAGATAGACGATCCTCGCCGGGCACCAAACCTTCACCTGACAGGCTATCTCTTAGCAGTTAAGCGCCCGGCGAGAATCGATCGAGTCACACTTTTTAAGAATCGGTCAATGGACTCAAAACTCAGGGCTCGAGTCGGACCCTTAAGGTCTCCCCCGATCCGGTTGCAAAGGTCCATGATCCTTTGTCTTTCTTCACGCAAAAACAATCCGTCTTTCACATTGAAGGATAACCAACGGAGGTAAACCGAAGCCGCATTTGCTTCAGACCGGCCGTCAATCGAGCGGGAGGGATACTCGGCCAAGACCTGTCGATACAGCTCGTAAATTCTTGCTACCGCCGCTTGAAGACTAGCCGTCGAGCGTATCCGGTCGGTGACATTACTGGCATCGGCCGGATCATATCTGTTAATTTCACGAATGAGCGCCCCTGCGGTCAGCGAGGAACGAAACGTTGCAATGCCAAAGTTTCCTCGCCGCAAGGATTCAAAGTCGTCCGACGTCACGAGCGGTCCCAAACCGAATGCATCACAAATTATGACCGCTGTTCCGACTGCGAGGGCTTCGATTGCGGTCCGTCCCTTCGCAAAAACAAGGTCATAATGAATTAGAGCCTGCTCCGGTTTTTCGAGAACTTTTCCGACTCCCGCGCCGTAGACGTCCAATGCTATACCCATTCGCGCACAGGCATCACGCACCGGTTGAATGCGCGATTGGTCGACATAATTGCTAAGGGCTAGAGCGCGTTTTGGCTGTTTTGGGAGAGGTCCTCGACGCTGGAAACGCATCAAATCAACGAAATTATACATCACCTGTATGCTGTCAGGGAATACTCCGTATTGGCTGATCATGTGGTTTCGCGTCAGATCATCGACTGCAACATATTTCATAATGCGCGGATGCTTTGGCGGGATCTCTTGCCACGGGATCCATCCGTGGCAGAAATACACGGCGGGAACACGTGGATATTGGAGAAGGGCGGTCATTGTCTCCAAATGGTGTTGGCCGTGGATAATATCGGGCGTCCACGTCAATTCATCTAGCCGATCGAAAACAGGAACCCCTGCCGCCATGAGGTCCTCCGCCACGACGCCGAGCTGATTACTATAGGCCGCAGGTTCGAGACCCAGATTACGAAGACCTATAGCCAGATCCCGCACATATAACTCACTGCCTGCGCGATGCGCTAAAGTATTGTTCGTGAGCAAAATACGAAGAGGGGACATTAGGCGGACGGGCGAACATATTCCCAAAGCTGGTTCACGAGAGGGAGGACGTGTTCATGGTAACGAAGTACTTTATCATAATAGCCCTTCGCCACCTGTTGTTCACCGTAAATCTCGTAAAACGGCCGGTGAAGCTCCTTGCGTACATAACCTACATCATTGTTCATTGGGAAAAAGTACTCACTTCGAAAACCATCAAGTCCCGCGATTTTGAGAGCGCTTTCGACCTCGACGGCTATTTCCCTATGACGTTCTCCATAGCTTCTCGCCGCTGCCAACTTTCTATCCAAAACTTGTTTGTCCAACTCAAATGCAAGTTTCGCATCGTCATGTCGATCATTTGGGCAATCACACGGAAGACCAACAAGCGGAAACCCATAATTTCGGATTACGTATCCTTGAAGTTGCTTGACACGTTCTAACGCTGCGCCGATCACTAATCGGCAAACGTCATGGGTGGGATTGTATCCTTCCAAAGCGTCTCCGACAACGTACTCGATCTTCGCTGCAATGAGTTGATCCACAAGCTCGTCGATGATTTCGATAAATAATCTGAAATCCTTGTTCATCAAAGCCCGGTAAATGATTTTATCTGAGAACCGACCGAATAGGCCACCAGCCTCAGCGCCCACTTCGTTCAGTAGACTTAGCGTTTGATCGATGCGCCCCCGACCCTCGTGGCCGGAGCCGTCGGTGATTATAAACTCAACAGGCTGGAAGAGTTCGAGCCACCCATACACTCTTAGTTCGTGACCAGGATGAGCGACAACGAGTGCTGAGCGACCCTCAAGCTCTGAAGTCAAGAGTTCTGCCGCACCATCGTGCACAGGCTGATGATTTTCTGTCGTGGTATCCGGCATCTTGATGTCACCCATCATTCTTCCTTGACACAATCTTTATCGGTTCCTTTCTGAGCAAATAGCGTTCCAGATCTCGAAGATTTGACTGGTTACTTGGACTATTTTTCGAGGAACTTGGGCGATATTGAGAGGCAACTGCAATCTTTCCAGGGATTCCTTGAGAATCTGAACAGTAAAGAAACCATTACGTGGCTAAAAGGGATGGCAATTTTGTAAATTAAGTCAACTTACCGACGCGTTCTCGAGATCCTAAAATTGCAGCGTCATCGGCTTAGGCTGTTTGGCATCAGTTGTTAGAAATGTTGCCCTAACTCATGACCACGTTCGGAGAATACGGGCTGTCTCTAGTTGAATCTCATGCTGCATGCAGCAACCCCGCTTCCAGCAATTCCTCCAAACGGTTGCGCGGTACCAACAAGGGTAGAGGTTACAACACAGAGAACGTAAAACGGATTTCAAACCCGGACAGAAAGATCGGGAAATATTGACTCCCCCTCAAGCTCAGGAGTTAAATCAGCGGAAATGCCCGATGGTCTTAATCGAAAGTTGTACCGAGAAAAAGACTATCCGTGGCTTGTTTCATTTCTGTGCCGCAGGCACACTACTGCGGCCAGAAACCTCTAGCTGAACCAGCCGTGAGTTTTTAAAATAAACCCGCAGTGGTATAGAGAAGTCGAAGCGCGTTTTTTGCGAAAGGAATAGCTATGGCGAAAGTTACAATCCCCGATCTTCAAAAAATGAAGCTGGAAAGGAAAAAAATCGTCGTCATGACGGCGTACGAT
>Ga0335082_10003223_pt1 | contig 17741 bp, 11 predicted proteins | sample Lox_Sample_41_FD_206718 | JGI IMG/M metagenome (GOLD analysis project Ga0335082, IMG submission 206718) | Soil microbial communities from Loxahatchee National Wildlife Refuge, Florida, United States - Lox_Sample_4.1 | ecosystem: Environmental > Terrestrial > Soil > Wetlands | place: USA... | reverse complement strand
CGGCGCCGCCTACCTGAACGCGGGCATCAGCAAGCTGGTGTTCGGCGGCACCGATTGGGTTTCGGGCCTTCCGATTCAGGCCATTGTGGTGGCACAGGACGGTCTGGTCGCTGACAGCGTGGTCAGCGTGTACCGCTCCTGGGTGGTGGCGACACCGGCGGTGGCCAGCCTCTTTTCGGTGGCTACCCTGGTGTTCGAGTTGGCTGGACCGCTCATGATCGTCGGGCGCAGAACACGACGCGGTGTTGCTCTGGGTCTGCTGGCCATGCATACGAACATCTACCTTCTGACCCACATCCTGTATTGGCAGTCGATGTTCTACCTCGTGCTCTTCGGACTGTTCGCCGATGGGCCGCGTCCGGACGCGGCGCGCGATTCGACCGCTGTGCCCCGGTTGTCCAGGCGCACGTTTCGCGTTGCTGCAGCGCTGCTGGCACTCTGTGCGGGCGCCGCCGTCGTGCACCAAGGCTGGCGGTATACGCAGGCCGAGGACGCGAGACGCGCCGCCTCGGGTTCGGGGATCCCGTCAACGCCGAGCGCGTCAGGGCCTCGGCGGGTGGGGCCGTTCACGGTCGGCCAGCGGCTTGCCGGCGGATGGTTGGTCGAGGCGCTGACGCTGAGCGACGAGGGGTTCGTTGCCATGCTCTCGGGCGAGGCGGGCCGGGCCGGTTTCGAGGTGAGCTGCGGGGTCTCGGAGCATCACAGTCCGTTCGACGTCGGGCCGGTGCATATCTTCTATTCGGGCGACGTGGCGTTCCCCGAACTGGAGCCTGTGGGCCGGGTGCTTCAGGAACAAGTGCGCCGCGCCGCCGACGGCGAGGACGGCTGCCGGAAGGTGGCGGAGTGGCGTGGCGCCGCGCGAGCGCAGCCGCGCCAATGAGAGCCGGAGTGACGTTTCCGGCGCCCGACTTCGCGACGGGCGAGCGGCGTCAGCACCCATTCAGTGCGACATTGATCGCCTTGAGAATCGTATCCACCGTGACCGCCCCGGCGGCGGGCGTGAGGCCTGGGATGCAAGCGGAAGTGTCTTCATGGCCCAACCCCACGTCGACGAGCACCATCAAGTCGCCGGTGGTCACGCTGTGATCGCCATCACAATCGCCCAGGCAGGGGCCCGGTGTACTGTGGCTGTCCGCCGGGTCGGAGCCCGCGTCGACTTCGTCGCGGTCGTAGTACCCGTCTGCATCGCGGTCAATGCCGATGCGAGTGCCGGAGCCTGGCGGGACGGCGGTATAGGTCAGCTCCTGTCCGGTGGTTTGCGCGAGAGCCCGTAACTGCGGGTCGCTGAGCAGCGGCTCTGCAAGCCGGTCGCTGCGGAACATGCCGGACGGGAGCCGCAGCCACCCACGCGCTTCGCCGTTCACAGTGCCTTTGACGACGAGATCACACTCCGTCGCTCCGGGACTGCCCTTCAATTCAAACGCGGTGGCGGCGCGCTCGATGAGCAGATCGATTCGCGCTCCGACGACGTCTGCATTGGCACTGGTCAGCGTCACTTGCTGGCCGACGATGGGTGCGAGGTCGGAGTCGAACGCGAGCAGGAAGTCTTCCACTTGTCGGCGCTGCGGGTCGTCGCCGTCGAAGCCCACGTCTCCATGATCTTTGAAGTTGGCTTGTCGCAGGAAGCGAAAGACGGTGTCGACGCTGCCGTCGTGCGAGAAACCGAAGCTGCGAATCTGCTCCCCGGTGAAGTCGTTGTCGCCCTCCTGAAAAAAATGGACCGACGCCATGCCGAACATCCCCACCTTTTGGTAGAGGTTGCGCAGGTGGGGGGTCTTGAAGATTTGTTGCTCGTCGTTGAAGGCTGCGGTGCCGTCGGCACCGAAGTGCCCCGCTGCGGGGTCGAGGGAGTGGCAGCCCACGCAGTTGAAGCCGTCGGTCTCCCCGGTGAAATCGGTGGGGAAGCCGTCGACCCGGCGGGTGCCGGTCATGAAGCTCTTTCCGATCTGCTGGTCGGGAGTGAGTGAGTTGTCGAGCGCTCGGTTCGGATTCGGCGGCATCATGACCTGCAAGACGAAATCCGCGAACGTCTGCATGTCGGGCTCGGGAATCGGTGAGTCGCGACCCACCAGAGCGGGGAAGGCGACGCGGAAATTGCGGAAGGCCACGTCCGAATCGAACACGTCACCGTCTTGGTTCACCCGGTCACCGCGCCAATGCATGGTGCCGTGGTTGACGAGCCCACGCAGCGTTTGCGTCACCATCGGACCCTTCATCGGCTGGAAGAACTCGAAGTCCGGATGAGCCCCAATCTCGGAGCCGGGCGACAGCGCCGCGGCCTTGAGCTTGATCGGCAGCGGGTTGGGGATCTTCACGCCGTCAGGGTTGCCGAGGTCCCAGGCCAAGTCATCCATGTCGCCGAACGGATGGCAGCTCGAGCAGGATGCTTCGCCGTTGCTCGACGTGAAGCCGGCGTCGTACAGGAAGGGCCTGCCGTTTACCACGCTCGCGGGCTCCGGATTGTACAAGGATGGATGGTCTACCTCGGTGCCCGTGCGCGTGTCGACGACGGCGATCCCGTTGTCGAATCGGGTGTGCACGTACAGTCGGTGGTGTACCTCGTCGAGCACCAAGCCGCTTGGGCCGCCACCACTCACCAGGAGCTGGTTGCTGGTGTCCGGAACAAACGAGTCGTTCTCGAGCGCCGCGGTATCGTAGACGCCCACTTTGCTTGACCCGAACGCCGCGACGTACAACGTCTGCCCGTCGGCGGTGAGCGCCATGCCCATCGGCGTGGCCAGGCTCTTGTCCTTCACCCCATCCGGCACCGGACGGATGCTGTAATCGATGTGCTTGTTCAGGTGGCGTGGGAGGACCTCCGTGCCGTCGAGCACGGTGATGCGGTACTCCTCCAGGTGTCCTTGCACGGTGCTGCCGCCGAATATGCCAGGTCCCTCGAAGCGCACGTCATTGTGCGCATCGCCGTTCGAGACGTAGACCTTGCCGCTGACCGGGTTGACCGCCATGTTGAACAGGATCGTGCCGACGTGTGCGTAGGAGCGGCTTTCGACCGGCGGGGACGCTTTGGCGTCGAGGGCGAAGACGTCCTTGTCCGGCACGGTGAACTTGATGACGTTGTCCCAAATGCGACCGCAAAAGCTCAATGGGCAGTCGCTGTCCAGCCCGCACGCGTTGCCGCTGTCGGGTCCGCCTTCGCAGCTGCAGGGAGCGTCACCAGGGCAAATCCGGTCCACCCAATGGGAGCCGTTCCATCTCACGAGGAGACCGGTTTCAGGCTGCACGTCGCCGGCACTGTTCGTATGTGGCAGCGGCAGGCCGCCCGGCATGACGCCGGCCACCCGGTCGACGCATGGTCCTTCCACGGCGTTGCTGCTCAGGGTTGCCGCACTGGTGTCGCACACCGCGCCCTCGGGCACTGTGGCGGTTTGGTTTCCTGAATGGAAGACGGCCGCATAGACGGTGCTGCCGTCGGGGCTGGCGGCCAGGGCGCGCGGCGTATCGCCGAAGAGGGTCACGATCGTCAGCGGTGTGCCGCCGAGCGCAGTCCCGAGGTCGTTCGCATCGAAGACCCACACGTCCGTGCGTCCGACTCCCGGTGTGGTCAGCTCCGGATCGCCCCCGCCGAGAGAGATCGGGATGGCGACGCGTTGCTGGCCCCGATGTGCCGTGGTGATGAAGGCGCGCGTCCCCTCCGAGCCTGCAAAGACGATGTCGCGCGGCTCGTCACCGACGAGCAAGGTGCGCACCACATGGGGCGGCGACACGCTCAGATCGACGATGCTCACGCTGTCGGACAGGTGGTTGACCACCCAGACTTCCGTATTGCCGCGCGCCGCCACCGCCACCGGCTCCATGCCGACGGGCACCGACGCGCGATGCGACAGTGACGCCCCGACATCGAAGATCTCGAGACGGTTGTCCGGGGTGTTGACGGCGTACAACCTGGTGCCGTCTGCCGACATTGCCAGCGGACGCACCTCGCCGCTTTCGAAGGCCACGAACGTCCCCCGCGCGGGTGCGTTTGCCACGAGCAGGCTCACCAAGGCCCACGCCGCGCACCACCAGGCCGAGCGCCCAGGCGAAGTCATCTTTTCATTCTTCCCCGCGAACCGTGAAGGTTGTCATTTCGGTTACCACAGCGGTGAGGGTTTCCCAAGCCTCAACACGCCGGCGAGGTGGACGCGACGACCGCATCGTTGTCTCAACTGAGGGCTGCTCACGGAGGCGCGCCGGATCGGGCGACTTGATGGTGCATCTTGACACGCAGTCCACTACTCTGGCTAGCATGCCGACCATGCCGATGCCGCAGAATGTTCGCAGTGTCGCCGTCGTCGGCGGTGGCACCGCAGGGTATTTCGTCGCCTTGGCGCTCCGACGACAGCTTCCGCACCTGGAGGTGACGCTCATCGAGTCCAGCAAGATTCCGATTATCGGTGTGGGTGAGGCGACCACGACGTTGATGCCGCCCTTCCTCCATCGGCAATTGGGCATCGACATCGTTGAGCTGTATCGCGAGGTACGGCCGACGTGGAAGCTGGGCATCAAGTTCGAGTGGGGCCTGCCGGGTGACTATCACTTCAACTACCCCTTCGGGCACTCGAGCCCCGTCGATGCCTACGCGTACCACGGCAATCTGGCCAACCTGTCGGTCGGAGGCATGATGATGGCGGCCGACCGCGCGCCAGTGGTGATCGACGACCACGGGGATCCTGTCTCGCTGTTGCCGCGGATGAACTTTGCCTACCATCTCGACAACAAGTCGCTCGTGGCCTACCTGGCTCGCTTGGGGGAGCGTGTCGGGCTCCACCACATCGATGCCGAAATCAGAGACGTCGTTACCGCCGATGGTGAGAGCGTCGAGCGGCTGATTCTGGATGACGGACGCGAGATTCACGCCGATCTGTACGTCGACGCCAGCGGCTTCCGTGCCCTCTTGATTGAACGAGCGCTGGGCTCCCAGTTCAAGAGCTTCGCCACCAGCCTCTTCTGCGATAGCGCCGTAATCGGCGAGGTTCCGCAGCGCGGCCCAATCCAGCCCTACACGACGGCTGAGACGATGGATGCGGGCTGGTGCTGGCGCATACCGGTCGAGGGCGAGGACCATCGGGGCTACGTGTACTCCTCCGCTCACCTCACGCCCGACGAGGCGCGCGCAGAGATGCAGGCGCGGAACCCGGGGCTCGGTGATACGTGGTCGGTGCGCTTCCGCAGTGGGCGGCACGAGGACTTCTGGAAGGGCAACACCGTCGCCGTTGGGAATGCCTACGGCTTCGTCGAGCCGCTCGAATCGACGGCGCTCCACATGGTCATCATCGAGATTGCGTACCTGATCGGGGCGCTCCGGCAAACCGGCGGTAACCCACTGGATCGTGCGTTGATCAATCAATGCGTGGGCGGACATTGGGATTGCCTGCGCTGGTTCCTCTCCGTGCACTACAAGTACAACCACAAGAAGGACACCGAGTTCTGGCGCGCTTGTCGCGAAACAGTGGACGTCTCGGGAATCGAGCCACTGCTGGACCGATTCCGGCGGAGCGGTCCCTGGGATGAAGACGAGGTCTCGTTGCACGAGACCGTCGATCCGACGTTCGGCAATCACGGTCTCATGATCATGCTGCTCGGGCAGAGCGTGGCCTGCCCACAGCCCATCCGGACGGCGCTGTCCAGGGCGGAGTGGGATGCGCGTGTGGCGGAAGACGCGGCACTCGTAGGCCGAGCCCTCGACCAGGCGCAGGCGTTGGCGCTCTTGCGGCGTCGTCCGGAGTTGTTGCAGGAAATCGTGGCGTTCAAGGGGTCGTGGATCGTCATGAGCGAAGTGGGTCCCTCCGGCGAATGGCGCAGGTTGCAGCAGCTGGTAAGTCGGACCACGGGTGGAGCGACCGCGGCGGCGTAGTTGCGAGTCCCACTCGCGGCACGCAAGGGCGACCTCGCGGTGTCGAAGCTGCGCAAACTTTCGTCGGGGCGCTGGCACAAGTTTGATTGACACATAACGACGCAATCGGTTAGCGTCTACCATTGTAGGGAGACTTGGCCGTGAAGCGCGTGGTGTTCGGTCTGTGCGTCGTAGTGCTCTTGGGTACGCCGGCGCTTGCGTACCTGCCGCGCGTGATCACCCGCTGTCCGCCGGACGCGGTGCTGGTTGGTCAGATCTGTGTGGATGCCTACGAGGCGAGCGTCTGGCAGGTTCCGCCCACCAACTCGTCGGGTCTCAGCAACACTCAGCTCATCTACCGCATCAAGAGGGGCACCGTGACTCTGGCGGACCTCGCCGCCGGGAACGCGAATCTGATTAGCCCGTCGTCGACGTCGACGTGCACGCCGTCCGAACCCGGCAAAGATTGCTCGACATGCGATGCCCCGGTGTTTCCGGACACCTTCCCAGCGAACGGCCAATGGACACAGCCGCTGTACGCGGTTTCGGTGGCTGGGATCCAGCCGACGGGTTGCGTCTCCTGGTTCCAGGCAGCGCAGGCCTGTCGACTCTCCGGCAAGCGCTTGTTGACGAACCTGGAATGGCAGGACGCCGCTGCCGGGACACCGGACACGGTTGGCGGAGCGGACAATGGCAGCAGCGATTGCAACATCAACTCGGGGCACGCGGTTCACGCCGGCTCTCGGTCGAACTGCAAGTCGAGTTGGGGCGCGTTTGATATGATTGGGAACGTCGACGAATGGGTCGCCGAATGGGTGCCGTACGCAACCGGCTGTCCCGGTTGGGGCAGCTTCAGCGACGACTTCATGTGTTTCTCAGGGGCCAATGATACGGCACTGGGGCCCGCTGCGCTGACCCGCGGTGGCAGCTTCGTGTTCGGGGCGCGTTCCGGCGTTTTCGCAATCTTTGGCGGTGATCTTCCTTATGCCAAGGAGGGCAAGGTCGGCTTTCGGTGCGTGCGCTGACCACCGAGGACCCGGGCGGCCGGCCACGCGGGTGAGGCAACGCTCAACTGGCCCGCCGAGGGTCAGTAGCACTGGTCAAAAATCCGCTGGCAGGAACCGAGCTCAGCGACTGCCGCGGTCACTGTGTCCCGTGGTCCGAGCCTGGTTGCGCTTGCCAGCAGGTCCCTACGCATCGCCGCCCAGTACCCGTCCAGCGGCGGTTCGGGCACGATGCATCGTGGTCGACCCGGGCCATGGCCGAAAGCGAAGCGGGAAGTGTAGTCGCCGAAGACGAGGCACTCGAGCTGGACAGCAGCGGCGCAGTCCGCGCGGAGATCCGGGCTCACGAAGTCGCTGCACCCGGTCATGTCGCCCACGCGTTGAATGCCGTAGTAGTACGCGTAAGCGCGCCGCTCGGCGGCGCTGAGCGAGGCAGGTGGTTCGCCGGCCACCTTGCCTCCGATGCTGGACTCCAACTCGCGACCCATGCCGCCGATGCAATCGAGAACTTGCGCTTGGTCCGATAGTGACCGACAACGTTCGATCTCGTGCTGTTCGCGCGTTCGGCCCGGCGGCACGAGGCCGTCGTCGTACTCGCGTCCGAAGCCCTCCGCCAGGTGCCACGAGCACGCCGCCGCGGCCCGATTCTGCCACAGGGCGACGACTCTCCCGAACCCCCACGTCACCGCATCGGGTCGGTAGAGCACCAGCGTCATGCCGATCGCTACTGCGCTGATCCATGGCTCGGCCCGTGTACCCAAGCGTGCCGTGGCGCGAGCGCAGAGCACCCCGACTAACAGCGCGAAGAGGACCACCAGTGTCGGATATCCGTAGACGGTGTAGTGGTCGAGGCCGCCTCGTCCGATCAGCATGAGCACCGCGAGGTGGAGCCAAGAGACGCCGACGACCATGAAAAAGGTGACCGGCAGCAATGGGGTGCCGGGAGCTTCCTTCGACGCACCACTCGGCCAGCCACCGCTTCGGAAGCGTCGGCCGAATCGAACCAGCACAACCACGCCGAACGACAGCGCGAGCGCCCACGCGGCAACCAGCTCCATCCGATGTTCCGCGAGAGTCCACACACTGCTGAAGAAGAGGCGCGGGAACCCTTGCGCGTTTCGTTGCACCGTCGCGAAGATGAGTGCCCAACCCGTGTTGGAGGGCTGACTGGCGACGAGCCGACTCGGTACACCTCCCAGGAGAAAGCCGCCGAGCGCCGCCGCCAGGCGCCAGCCGGAAGGCCACGCCAGCGCAATCTCGGCTACGGCGAGCGCCGGAATGACCAGGACCGTGCCCTTGCTCAGGTACAGCGAGAAGCCGACCAGTGTCCACACGGCGAGGGTGCGCCCAACTGAGCGGCGGCGGAAGTGATGCGCGAACAGCGCCAGCAAGAGCGTGTTGATCGCGGAGCTTTCGGCGGAACTGCCGATGCCAACCGAGGCCATGAACACGGCGGTCACCACGCGCGGTGCCAGGGCTAGCGCGATCACCAGCGTGATCGTGGACACCCGGCGTACCCAACGACGCGTCAGTCCGAGCTCGTCCAGGCAACTACGCAGCAGCCACAGGGTGGCCACCGCACCGGCGGCACCGAAGAGGTGGGTGACGAGCTTGAGCGCCAGAACGTTTCGGCCCAGTAGCGAAAAGGCTAGTGCCGTCAGCAAGCCGCTGAAGAAGGCCCCGTTGTTGTAGGCCGCGGGTGCGTACACCAAGAGCGGAAAGCGGACGCCGTGCGCCAGGAGGTCGACGGCAATCGCCCCGAGGTGGCAATGCTCATCCAACAGCGGATCCAGGTGGCCCCGGGCCACGAATCGCGTGACGAACAACAAGGCGGCGAAACCCACGAGCTCGGCGAACAGGCGGCCCGCCATCCACGCAGCCGATCGTCCGCCACCATTCATTCGTCTCGTCAACATACGGGCGGAGTGCAGCGCTCCACGAGGACTAGCAATCCGGGACAAAAGCAGGACGTGGCGGTTGCCTGACGATCAAGGCACGTCGGGGCTACCGCCCGCGCCAAGCCGCGGCTGCAGACCATAGGCGTCGAGGCGGCGGGCGCGCTTGAGCCGCTCAGTCACCCGTTGGGCCACGGCGAGGACTCCGTCGGCGAAGAAAAAGTTCACCGAGAGGCTCACGGTCAGGGATCGTACCTGGTGCCACCAACCCGAGGGCAGATAGATGGCATCCCCCGGCTCGAGAATCACTTCGAGCGGCTGCACGCGGCGACTGAGCGGGAAGCGCGTGTAGTCCGCTTGCTCCGGATCGAAGCGACTGAAGTTCGGCAACGCGGAGCGGAGGGGGTTCGAGTAGAGCCAGGCTGTGGCGGCCGGCGCGTAGAGATAGAAGCGCTTGCGGCCGATGAGTTGGAAGAAGAGGTTTTCGGTTCCGTGGCGGTGCAGGGGTGAAGACATCTGCGGTGGGCTCAGCCAGAATCGCGACAGTTGCCATGAGGCGTTGCGGCAGTACTCGGGTGGGCGCACCTCGTCTTGCAACTCGGGGAGCCAGGTGTGACCGTCGCCATGCACATACGTGTCCGGCCAGTCGCCCCGTTCGAGCCGATCGAGGTAGTCTCCAAGGGGGACGGTCTGGAACGCGATCCCGGTGCGCGCCTCGCAAACCACTTGACTGTCGCGCGTGGGCGAGGCCGTCACCACACGATTGCCGAAGCGCTCGCGCAACCGTGGCAGCTCCAGGTTCGCTCGCCCTGGCCATGCGTCGACCACGCCATCGAGCAACGCGGGCACCGACTTCTTCCGGAGTTCCGCGAAGCGCTGCAGGGACGGACGGGCCAGGCGCGCCAGCGCCGCCGGCGGCAACGGCGGTCGGGATCGCCGCAGCGCTCTCGCCAAGGCATCGAGGAGATCGCGACCGGACCGGCGGGCCGTCCTGTGGCTATCCGACCCCGCGTGGAGCCGCACCTGGATCATGCGTGGAAACTCATACTCAGGCCGGCAGGTTCAAGCAAGCGCGCACGCCGTCGCCGCGGGAACAGCAGCGTTGCGCACGCTTGCAAGCGGTCCGAACGCTGATCTAGTCTAGCTCCCAAGTGGTGCAGAGGACCTGTGGCGAGCATCTTCCCGTTGGCTGAGCGTTGCGCCCCCCGGCGCTGGCTCTCGCCGGCGTACCCCGAGTGCTGAGTGGCGCCGCAACCGTGTGACGGTGGACCACCTGCCGGGCTCGTCGTTCAGAGTGTGCCGCGCATCGGTGCACCTTCCGTCGAGGTATTCCAGCACGCCCATGTCCTGCCGCGCCGCCCGGTGGTCCTGTGCGGGCTGGTTTCCGACTGGCCGGCAACGCGCCAGTGGTCGCTCGACTATCTTCAGGGCGCGTTTGCGACGACGCTCGTCACCACCGCGCGCATCAAGGCCGACATGATCGAGAAGGACGAAAGGAAAGGCCTGCTCTTCGAGTACGCCCGCTTCGGGGAGTTCATCGATGCGCTGCGCGCCGGCGCCCGCGACCGCTACATGATGTCGCGGATGGAAGAGCTGCCGCAGGATCTCCGGGGTGACGCCCCGCCACCGGCTTACTCCGCGGATGCGCCGTGGCAGCGCGGAAAGCTCTGGATCAGTGCCCCGAGCACAGTCTCGGCGCTGCACCGTGACTTGGCTGACAACCTGCACGCGCAGGTCTGCGGCCGAAAACGATTCACATTGGTGGCGCCGTGTCAGAGTTCGCTCCTCTACCCCAATACCCTTTTCGACAGCCTGCCGAACGGCTGCCGCATCGACATCGAGCATCCGGATTTCACACGGTTCCCGAGGCTGCGCGGCGTCGAGACACTCGTGGCCGAGCTGGCGCCGGCCGACGCGATCTACATTCCGCGCGGCTGGTGGCACCATGTGCGGACGCTCGATCTGAGCATCTCGGTCAATTTCTGGTGGGCGAGGGGCGTGCAACGAGCGATCGTGGTGGCTTCCGATTGGGTCAAGCGTCTTCGTGGCATTGCGCGGTGAGGTCGCCCCTTGCTGGGCTACGGGAGGATTCGAAGGTCCAATCCGATCCAGGCACGATATCGGCGACTCGCCGTCCTGGCGCGTGCGTCACGTCGCGGCTGGTGCCGGTGCCAGGCCGCTGAGGAGGCGGCGCATCTTGCCGATCGCGGTGTTCGCCACCACGACCGGAATGGCCGAGAGGTGGCCGACACGAGGCAGATTTCCGATCTTGCGCGGCCGCAGGTAGAAGCGCGCGTAGGCGTAAAACTGTAGACCCTCGAGCTTGTGGCGCGGCAGGCCCTCGACCTCGAGCGCCCCGCCGAGGACCTTCCCGTAGTCGCGGGGATCCTCAGAGAGGAGGCGCAGCCCCCCGTAGCCTTCCCGCGCCATGCGCAGAATCTCCGTCCCAGCGTAGGGCACCATGATGGAGAAGCCAGACGCGTCGCTGTCGACCTCAACGGCGAAGTGGATGGTCTCCAGGATCTTCTGCCGGGTCTCGAACGGATTGCCGAAGATGTAGTTGGTGTGCGTGAAGATGCCGGCCTCGCGCGCCCAGCGGACGGCGGCGATCGCTTCTTGCTTGGCGATGCGCTTCTTCGAGAGATCGAGCGTTTCCTGGTTGCCCGACTCGACACCGTAGAACAGCGCAAAGCATCCGGCGCGCTTCAGGAGGCGGACGAGCTCCTGGTCCACCGCGTCAACGCGGGTTTCGCAGAACCAGCTGATGCGCCGTGCGAGACCGCGCTGCAGCATGCCCTCGCAGAACGCAACGGCGCGCCCCCGGTCGAGCGTGAAGGTCTCATCCGTTAGGTAGAGGAACTCGGCGCCGTAGCGTGAGACGTCGAGCTCGATCTCGTCCATGACCGCGTCGATCGAGCGTTTGCGGTACTTGATGCCACCGGGGTTCTGGCAAAAGATGCATCGGTAGGGGCAACCGCGCGCGGTGGTCAGGCCGAGTGAGCGCCGGCGGCCGCGTGTGTAGGCGCCGTAGTAGCGCTCCACAGGGAAGAGGTCGTATGCGGGCATCGGCAACACGTCGAGGTCAACCACGGTCGGCCGCGTTGGGCCAGCCACGACCTCGTCACCGCGCCGTGCGCACACGCCGGGTAAAGCCGCGAGTCCGTCTCCCTCGTCGAGCTGATCGAGGAGCTCGACGAGGCTCTGCTCGCCCTCGCCGAAGATGCCAGCGTCGAACATCGGGAACGCGCGCAGCGTCTCCACGGGGATCGGCGAGAGGTGGTAGCCTCCCAGGATGGTGACCGCGTGCGGCAGCGCGGCGCGCATCGCGGTCGCCGTATGTGCCGCGTCGGCCATCTGCGTGCTGTTCGCAGTGAACGCCACTACGTCAGGTTCGAAGGCGCGGGCGCGCGCGACCATGGCCGCGACGCTGAGCCCTTCGGCGAGGCCGTCGACGACGTGCGTCGTATGGCCAGCAGCCCGCACCGCGGCCGCCACGTAGGCGAGGCCGATGTGCGGCAGGAGCTCCCGGTAGCCGAAGTCCGCGCCCCACAAGCTGCGGCGGCCCGCCTGCACGAGCAGTACACGGAGGCGCTTCCGAGCACGGCCGGAGCCGACAGACCCTGTGGAGGGCAGGCTGAGCATAGGTGACGCCTCGAAGGAGCAGCCGGCACTCTAGGGCCCCCGTCAGGCGCCTGTCAAGCGTCGTGGCGAGCGCCCGAAAGTTGCGCCACGTGCTAATTTCATTGACTCCTGCAGCCGCAGCAGCATATGGTACCTCCCCGGAGGGGACATGGGGTTATCGCTTGAGCGAGTCAGCTCGCTTGCCCAGCAAGCGCTGCCGATGGCGCGCCAGATGCCGCAGCTGGCGCGCTTTGCACTGGCGCGTGCGACCAAGCGGAAGTTCCCGCTGATGGTCACGATGGAGCTGACCGACAAGTGCAACTTCCGTTGCCACTATTGCGATCTGCCGCGCATGAACCGCGATGAGATGAGCACCGCGGACTGGCACCGCGCCATCGACGAGTTGGCGGATGCCGGGATGATGCGCGCCAGCGTCATGGGCGGAGAGCCGCTCCTGCGCAAGGACGTTGGCGAACTGGTTGACCATCTGAAGGCGCGCGGCGTCAACGTCGCGATGAACACCAACGGATGGTACTTCCAACAGAAGATCGACGTCGTCTCCAAGCTCGATCTGGTCTGCATCACGCTCGACGGCCCAAAGGACCACAACGACGCACAGCGGCACACGGGCGCGCACGACCGGGTCCTCGAGGCGATCGACCTCGCCAAGTCCCGCGACGTCAAGGTCATTACGATGACCGTGATGACCACCGGGGGTATCGACATCGTCGACTACGTCTTGCAAGTGGCGCGCGACAAGGGCATCCGCGCGTTCTTCCAGATCGAACATCCTTCCGATGGCGACATCAACAAGGTCATCGGCCCACGCCTCTCCGATGATGGGATTGCGGCCGTCGCCCATCATCTCCTCAAGCGCAAGGCGGAGGGCTGGCCGGTCGGTCCCTCGAAGACCTTTCTCAAGCAGCTCGCCGGCGACGACAACCACGACCAGCGGCGCTTCTACAGCTGCAACGATTGCTTCGCGTCACGCTACTTCCTGTCGGTGACGCCGACCGGTTATGTGGTGCCCTGTCCGTTGACTTACCGCGGTGAGCACCAACTCAACGGGCGCGAGATCGGTTTCGCCAAGGCGTTCGAGCTGCTGGCGCAGCCCACCGAGGCGGGGTGCGGCTGCAACCCCACGACGGAGCTGAACTACCTCTTGCACTTCCGTCCCGAGGCGATCTTCAACGCCCTCGATATCGTCTGACGACGATACGTGAAGCGGGCGCCGCTCGGGTCAGACGCTCAACGACGTGGGCGCATCTTGGGTGAGGTCGCCACGCTGGCGTGTCGTCAGGTCTCCCCAGAGGCGGTATGCAAGGTACCGTTCGAGGCGTGTGCGCGGCCGTTTTCTGACCACGCTCCACGCCGAATGTCCGATCTCCACGGGCTTCGACAAATAGTAGGTTGCGAAGAAGACGCAGTAGGCGAGCATCAAGAGCAGGAAGATGAATCCACCATTCCAGTGCGGGTGCCACGAAACGCGGCCAAACGGGAAGCTCAGCCCCATGCTGAGGAAATATTCGTCATTGTGGACGATCTCGCCGTTGCGCAACGCGACGTCGTGATACTCGGACCCCGGATAAGCCGTGAAGCGGTGCATGGAGACGCTCGAGAAACCCGCACGCGCCATCCGCACGAGATAGGCGTAAGTCTGGAGGACGTCGCCCAGGCGTTCTTCCGGGTTGCCCATGATCATCAACCCCCTGACTCGCATGGGCACAGCGTGATCCCGTACCATGCGCGCGACGTCCAGAATCTTGTCGAGCCGCACGCGCTTCCGGGTCACGCGTCCGATCTCCGGCGAGCCCGACTCCGGAGCCAAGACTACTTCGTCGCATCCGGAGCGTGACATCTTGCGCAGCAGATCGAGGTCGAGCGCCTCGCTGCGGGTTCCCGACGCGGTCTTCCACGTGATGTTGAGGTTGCGCGCCAGGATCTCGTCGCACAGCTTGTGCGCCCAGCGGTTGTTGATGATCAGCGTCAAGTCCTGGAAATGGAAGTCCGTCGCGCCGTACCTCCGCACGTAGAGCTCCATTTCGTCGACCACATCCTTCGGGTCACGCATGAAATAATTGATCCCCCACATGCCCTCGTTCGAGCAGAACTTGCACGTGTACGGGCAGCCGCGAGTGCCGAGGATCACCATCGGTCGCTGCGTGGGATCGAACGACATTGCACCAAACAGGCGCGCGTCGAAGTACTGCTCCAGCGGGAAGAGATCCCAGGCTGGCCACGGAATCCGGTCCACGGCGCGCCGACGTTGTCGTGGTGGCGTCGTGACGATCGCTCCGTCCGCCGTCCGGTACGCCAGCCCGGCGATGCGCTCCAGGGGCAGCCGGCCTGGCGCACCCGAAAGGTGCGCCAACAGCTCCACGGTGGTTTCCTCGCCCTCGCCAATGACGGAGTAGTCGACCGGGGCGTCTTCGATAACCAATCGCGGAAGGGCCGTCACATGCTCGCCTCCACAGATGATCGCAGCACTTGGGAAGCGGGTGCGCAGCGCGCCGATCAACCGCTTGGACAGCGGCCAGAAGTTCGAGAACATGATGCCAACGCCGATGGCCTCAGTGTCGCCCCCGATCCGATCGAGGATCTCGTCGATTGGCAGGCCGTAGGCGTAGCGATCGTCACGAAAGCGCGTACAGCGACCGATCCCCTCGCCAACTGCATCGACGACGCGGACCGTGTGCCCGGCCGCGCGCAGCGCCGCGGCGATGTAGGCCACGCCTATGGGCGGCTGCACCTGCGGCAACCACTTCGGGTTGCGAAGAGTCAGAGGTGGCTGTACGAGAGCGACCTTCATTGACTACTCCTCGTGCAGCGCGGCGTGTCACCGCCAGCCACTGCACCCGCTTGTTTGGTAAATCCCCGAAATAGCTATGGCACGCTGCGGCGAGCGCTGTCAACAAATGTCTCTTGTGGTGTTCCTTGATCTTTGCCGAGGCCCGACAGTCTGGACGCGGCACGTGCGTCGACGCCGTTCTCCGCCTTGCCCGGCACTGGGGAAACACCCCAGCGCGTCAACGTGCCGTCAAGCCGCGTAGCGCCAGGCAGCGAAAAACCCGGCGCCGAACAGCACCGCACACCAACGATGTGCAAGGCGGAGACGCGCGGCTTGCGTCGACTCCATCCCGCGCCAGGCCAGCAGCAGTGGGAAGGCCATACCGAACGCGGCACCGACGATCGCCACCACCGGAGCGAGTCGGAGAGTCGGCATGATGCCCGCCGCAGCGACGGTGGCGCCGAGACCCGACAGGGCGGCCACCACCGCCGTCCAACGCGGCCCCAGCATCAGCCACGTCGTGCGAATGCCCCCGGCGCGATCCTCAAGCCGATCGGCGGCTTCGTGGATCAACTGATTCTGGAGGACCAGCGCGGCAAAGGCCAACACTACGTATCCGAAGCGCGGTGGCAGTGAGGCGTTCCGCATGCCGACAAAGAGCAGCAACGCGAAGCCCGCCGCGTTGGCAAGACTCCCGGCGATGGGGACCGACTTGAGGCGTGGGCCGGCCGAATAGACGCAACCGAGCAGCAAGCACGAGCACGTCGCGACCTGCACCGGCCACGGACCCATCGCTGCCAACACAAGAGCCAAGACCAGCAGCGCCGCGAGTGAGTAACGGTGTTCGTCCGCTCCCGGAACAATCAAGGGATTCTTCCGCGCATCAAGATCCATCCGACGGTCGGCGACGGAGTTCAGGAGGAACCCGAAGGCCAGGATGGTGAAGGCGCCCGCGATTCCCCGTGCAGCAGCGAGCAGCGCGGCGTTACGCGGAGCATCGGGGTCGAATGTCGCTAGTGGGATCGGCAGGAAATGCACCCAGTCGCGGACCCGACACAGACGAAGCCAGTCGCGAACCGGCCGCCCACTCACCGGGTTTCCGTTCTTTGTCCAGGCGCACGGGCGGGCGCCGACCGCGTCGGCACGAAGCACGTCACATCCGCAACGCGCGGATGGACGGGGAATCGAACCCTCATGGCTACGGTCGATACCATCTCGCGGCCGGCCGAATCAAGTTGAGATCGCCGAGTCCCCGTCTCCCCAAAGCGTTGCCGCCAGCAGGCGGCAGGCGCGTCAGGCGCACGGCGGCTTCCGCGCATACATGAGCATGCGGAAAACGCGCTGGAAGGGCTGTCCGAGCCACTCCACGGCGCTCACGGCGACCAGGTTCAGGGGCGATACATACTGTCCGGGACGCGACGGGTCGTAGCGAAATTGGCGTCGGCGGCGCACCTCGAAGCCAGCCTTGTGCAGAGCGAATGGCAGCGAGCGATCATCGAAGAAGCAGACGTGATTGCGTCCGAAGATCTCGCGGATCGGATAGCGCACGCCGCAGCCATGCAGGAGCTTGGCGAGCATGACCACGGCGGCACGGTGGTTCGGTGTGTACACCACGAGCTCGCCGCCGGGCTTCAGCGCCCGGTGCGCCGTCGTCAACAAGCCCAACGGATTGGGTACGTGCTCAATGATGTCCATCAGCGTGACGACGTCGAAAGCGTCCTGATAGGACAAGTCTTCGGCGGCGGTGCAGCGCATGTTGAGCCCCTTGGCACAGGCCCGCCGGACATTGTCTTCGCAGTGGTCGACGCCCTCGGCGTCGAACCCCAGCCGCGCAGCTTCTTCGAGCAGCGCGCCTTGCGCCGCGCCGATGTCGAGGAGACGAGGGGTGGCAACCGGCGCGGCGAACTCCACCGTGGCCAGGGCCTCTCGGAAGAGAGCCCGCGCGGCGCCGCTCAACAGATAGGTCGCGGCGATCTCATCTCCACCGTACTCGCCGGGATAGGCCGTTGGGAGGCCATTGGAGGCGGCGAGGAGCTTGAACCACATGGGACACGCACGGCAGCGCACCACAGCGCCGGGAACGTCCTCAGGGGAGTGGACGGTGGTGAGATCATAGACGACCTCGTACTTCGCACTGCCGCACAATGGGCACATCGGCTGCCGTTCGCTCATGCGATCGGTCGCCGCACGCGCCGAGTCGCGGCGGTCTGAGGTCCGCGGTGCATGATTGCGGCAAGATTCAAAAGAGGAGAAGGTCCCAATTCGTCCAACCGGCTATCGGAATGACCGCTCGACACCCCGAACCGATGACCGTGACGCAGTGGCGTGCCGGCGGGACCCCGGAGGTTCGCAGCCTGCTCTATGGAGAGGATATAGGGTGCGGACAAAGCGCCTGTCAAATGTTGCACGCGCCGCGCTGCGTCGGCTGCGCGTGCATCGACACTCCCCGGGGGCACTGTCGATTTTCGCGGATCCACCGTTGCTATAGCCGAGTCGATCTGACGCCCGGGAATGAATTCCCGGGCTGAGTCGTCGAAAAGTCCCCTCAAGGGGACTCCAGTGACTCGGTGGCAGTCGGCTTCAGCCGACTTTCGGCGACT
>Ga0335082_10003222_pt1 | contig 17742 bp, 16 predicted proteins | sample Lox_Sample_41_FD_206718 | JGI IMG/M metagenome (GOLD analysis project Ga0335082, IMG submission 206718) | Soil microbial communities from Loxahatchee National Wildlife Refuge, Florida, United States - Lox_Sample_4.1 | ecosystem: Environmental > Terrestrial > Soil > Wetlands | place: USA... | reverse complement strand
CTTCCTGAATCCCGTCGGACGCGAGAACCACCACATCGCCCGGAGACAAGCTCAACCGCACTTCGTCGTACTCCGCTTCCGGCAGCAATCCCAGCGGCATCCCGGACACATTTACTTCGCTCACTTCGCGGTTGCGAATCAGCAGCGGGAGCGGGCCGCCGGCATTGGCGATGGTCAATTCCCGCAATGCCGCGTCATAAATCGCAAACTGCATGGCGATGAACCGCGCATCCAGGCGCGCCGCCAGCAGCCGCCCGTTCAACTCCTGCAGCATCGCCGAGGGCGAAGCCTCGTTGTCGTGCACCAATTCGCGCAGAATCCCGATCGCCAGTGAACCATAAAGCGCCGCCGCCGTTCCCTTGCCGGAGACGTCGCCGTTCGCAACGGCCAGCCTCCCCACTCCATACGGGAGCAGGTCATAAAAATCGCCGCCCAGCTCACGCGCGGGCACATACGCCGTGGCAACATCCAGTCCCGGAATCTCCTTCGCGCCGCTCGGCAAAAGCTGCCGCTGAATTTCCCGCGCGGTTTCCAGATCATTCAGCAGTCTTTCCTGGTTCTCCCGCGCTTCTGCGAACAATCGCGAATTTTCGAGCGCCACGGCGATGTACGAACCCAAAATATTCAGCAGCCGTTCGTGCTCGGCGCTGAACGCATGTGGCACCGTGCTTTCCAGATCCAGCACGCCCACCAGGCGGTCCTGCAGCAGCAGCGGCACCACCAGTTCCGACCGCACCTCCACTTCGCGCTCGCAGGCCACATACCGCGGGTCCAGCCGCACATCCACCACGCGGATCGTCCGCCGCTCGCTGGCCGCCGCTCCGGTAATCCCCTGGTTCAGCGGCATCTCGAATTTTTCGGGAAGGGCCTCGTCATAGCGCTGCGCGAACACGCTCTCCAGCTGCTGGTCCGCTTCGTTCCACAGCATCACGGAGAACACATGGTAGTTCACCAGTTTTTTCACGCGCTCCGCGATGCGCCGCAGCAGTTCTTCGCGGTCCAGAATCGAGGTCAGTTCGTGGCTGATTTCATAGAGCAGCGCAATGCTCTGCGCCTGCTCTGGCTGCGCAGTATACATCATCGGTGGCGCCGGGTCGGCGTCGCCCAGGAGCGAAAACGGAGTCAGTTTTGGAGCGTTCTGATCCATGGGAGAGTTCCAAATAAGAGTTTAGATGAAACAATCCCCGTCTGGTTTCACCAAAATAAAAATAAATGGCTGGAGCCTCACCCGCGGGTAGAGCCACTTTGGCCGCTCTTTTTGGAGTGCGGAAGCGCAGCTTCCGCCTTTGAGGTGTCAGCACAGATACAAAACGGGGTTATTGCCGGCGGTCGCTCGCAGAAATAGCCGCCTTCCTGAGGGCTTACTTCACTTCCCAAACGTCCCCACCCCGCAGCAACTTCTTCAAATCGCCGGGACCCTTTTGCTTGATGATTTCGCCCACCTGCTCGTTCACCACGTCTTCATAGCGCGGCAGGTCGTCCCACGCCCGGAAAAGCCCAATCGGAGTCGGGAATCCCGGCCGCCCTTCCATGTGGGACAGCAGGAACGCATACGAGGCCCTGTGGTTATGTGCGTCGTGCACAATCAGGTCTGATTCGGAGATGCCGTTGCCGAGCGTCACCACTTCAATGTCCCCGTCCCCTCTGCGGCGGATGCCTTTGTCGCGGTTCTTGCCGAACACCAGCGGCTTCCCGTGCTCGAGCTGGATCACGTGCTCGCTGCGCGCGTCCTTTTCCGTCAGGCCCACCCATGCTCCGTCGTTGAAGATGTTGCAGTTCTGCAGAATCTCCACGAATGCGGAACCCTTGTGCGCCGCCGCTGCCCGCAATGTCTCCTTCAAATGCGCCTGGAAAATATCCACCGAACGCGCAACAAACGTGGATTCGGCGCCAATTGCCAGCGATACGGGATTGAACGGCCGGTCCGGAGAGCCAAATGGCGTGGACTTCGTTATCTTGTGGAATTCCGACGTCGGCGAGTATTGCCCCTTCGTCAGCCCGTAAATCCGGTTGTTGAAGAGCAGCACCTTGATGCCGACGTTGCGCCGCAGCAGGTGAATCGTATGGTTCCCGCCGATCGCCAGCGCGTCCCCGTCCCCCGTCGCCATCCACACTTCCAGCTCCGGGTTCGCGATCTTGATCCCGGTGGCCACCGCCGGCGCCCGCCCGTGAATCGAGTGAAACCCGTAGGTATTCATGTAATACGGAAACCGGCTGGAGCAGCCAATGCCGGAAACCACCACGAATTTCTCGCGCGGCACGCCCAGCTCTGGAAACACGGACTGCACTGCGGCCAGAATCGCGTAGTCCCCGCAGCCCGGGCACCAGCGCACTTCCTGGTCGGTCTGAAAATCCTTCCTGGTCAACGGCGGCAGAGCGGTTGTCGTCATCGCGGTCTCCTAAACACCCAGCATCTCTTCGATCTTTTGTTCGAGTTCGTTTTGTTTGAACGGGCGCCCCTGAATCTTGTTCAGGCCCACGGCGTCTACGAGGTATTTCGCGCGCAACACCCAAAGCAATTGGCCCATGTTGAGTTCCGGAACCAGCACCTTCTTGTAGCGTTTCAAAACGTCGCCGAGATTCCCCGGCAGCGGGTTCAGATAGCGCAAGTGCAAATGGCCGATCTTGCGGCCCTTCGCCCGCTGGGCCTTTGCTGCCTGGATCACAGACCCGTAGGTCGAGCCCCAAGACACCAGTAATAGATCACCTTCCGGATCACCCGCAGGCATCACGTTTGGAATATCCTGCCGGATCGCTTCGACCTTTGCCGCGCGCATCCGCACCATCTTTTCGTGGTTCAGCGGCTCATAGTTGACGTTGCCGGTGGTTTCCTGCTTCTCGATGCCGCCGATGCGGTGTTCGAGGCCCGGCGTTCCGGGGATGGCCCACGGCCGCGCCAGCGTTTCCGGATTCCGCTTATAAGGGAAAAATCCCTCGGGATTCTTCTCGAACTTCACGGGAATCGCCGGCAGCTCGTCGAGCGTCGGAATGCGCCACGGCTCGGCGCCGTTCGCCAGGTAGCCGTCCGAAAGCACGATCACCGGCACCATGTATTTCAGTGCGATGCGGCTTGCCTCCATCGCTACCCAGAAACAGTCGCCCGGCGTCGCCGCGGCCAACACCGGAATCGGCGCCTCGGAATTTCGGCCGAATAATGCTTGCAACAGGTCCGCCTGCTCCGTCTTCGTCGGCAAACCCGTCGAAGGCCCGCCGCGCTGGATATCGCACACCACGATCGGCAACTCTGTCATCACCGCCAGGCCCAGCGCTTCGGTCTTCAGCGCCATGCCCGGCCCAGACGTTGTCGTGATCGCCAGTTGCCCGGCGTACGATGCTCCGATCGAACTGGTAATCGCAGCAATTTCGTCTTCCGCTTGAAACGTCAGCACGCCAAAGTTCTTGTACTTGGAAAGCTCGTGGAGAATGTCCGAAGCCGGCGTGATGGGATAGCTCCCCAGGAACAGCTTCAGCCCTGATTTTTGCGAAGCGGCCACGAAGCCAATCGCCAGCGCCTGGTTTCCGCTCAAATTCCGATACGTGCCGGGCGTAAGTTGCGCCGGCGGAATTTCGTAGCTGATCTGAAACGCTTCGGTCGCTTCGCAGTAGGAATATCCTGCCTTCAGCGCAAGCTTGTTGGCCTCGGCCAGCAGCGGCTTCTTGCTGAACTTGTCGTCAATCCACCGGACCGTCGGGTCCATCGAGCGGTTGTACAGCCAGTAGCACATCCCCAACGCGAAGAAGTTCTTGCAGCGGTCCATGCTCTTCGCGTCCAGGCCCAGGTTCGCCAGCGCCGCGCGCGTCAGCTTCTGCAGTTCCACCGGAAACACGCGGAATTTGTCCAGCGAATTGTCTTCCAGCGGATTCGAAGTGATGTGCGCCTTGCGCAGGTCCGCTTCTTCAAAACTGTCCGAGTTGACGATCAGGATTCCGTTGGCCTTCAGGTCGCCGATATTCACCTTCAGCGCCGCGGGGTTCATCGCCACCAGCACGTCCACCGCATCGCCCGGCGTATAGACTTCGCCGGAAGAAAAATTCAGTTGGAACCCGCTGACCCCCGGCACTGTCCCCGCAGGGGCGCGGATTTCAGCCGGATAGTCCGGAAACGTCGCGATATCGTTGCCATAGAGAGCCACCGTGTTGGTGAACTGGCTGCCGGTGATCTGCATTCCGTCGCCGGAATCGCCGGCAAACCGGATCACCGCCTGGTCAATCACTTCACGCTTGGTTTTTCCGGCAGGAACATCCATTAAGGTAGACATGTTGGCGCATTTCCCCCGTGCCGCGGACTGCACGCCCTGGATAGGGGCTGGCAGTCTTCATCGGTGAGCGGTGCGCAACGCGGCCCGCGGGAGCAGGCCGCTCCACCGCTGGACGCCGATGGCCCAAGAATATCACACCGTCACAATCAGTGTGTGACCCGGGTCACGTAGGAGGCAGCACCGCCCGTTCCGCCTCTTTGGCCGCGCAAGCCTCGTTAAATCGCGTGTGGTAATAGAGCAGCAGCCACAGAATCACGAAATAGGGCATGAGGATTACGGTGCCGAACGTCCTCGATTGGATAAAGGCCGAACCCGGGTTCGTCTCTTGCCCCGGCACGCCCGATTGAGAAACGATCTCTTTCGCGTTTTTCTCGTAGTTCGGGCTCAACACGCTTCCCGTCCCGCTGGCCAGCCAGAAAATACAGAGTGCGAGCTGAAGCGAATAGCTCCATCTCTTGAGCCTCAGCATTCCCACCCCTCCGGCCAGGACCAATGCAAGCATGAAGGTGTGGATGACTGCCGCGGGTTGCCCTTTCACCATATGCCCGAAAAAAACCAGTCTTGTGGGAAGGTGCATCACTCCAAACATCACCGCACTGATTAACACGGAAAAAATGCTGAAACCCGCAAGGATCGCCAGCGGCACTGGGCATCGGGCAAGGGATTTCGCCGGCTCCCCGCTTTCTTCCAGAACGCCGCGCTCAAACTGCACGCGCACGTTCCTCTGACTAAAAAGCACCAGCCACCACACACCGATCAAGATCGGTGGTCCGTACACAATCGCCAGGATGAGCTTGACTATTTGGGGGCTGACCGGCGCTCCGGGACTAGCTCCAGGCAGCGGAATCAGCATCACGAACAGCAGCGCGATTCCGCAAAAAAATGCCATCAGCGCACCCCACGCGATCATCGAGATGCGCGCCCAGTTCTTCAGCCGCAAGACCTGCATGCTGATGATAAATCCGAAAATTCCCAATGCGAGGAACATCAGCAGGCCGACGACAGCTGCGGTCCGCGCCTGTGGAGGCGTGGCTTCGGCGCCAACCTTGGGCAGGAGCGATACGGCCAATATACCGATTCCCCCCACCAATACGCCGAACACTGAGGACAAAATCCCCACGACGGCGGCCGCGATGACCGATGCGGAAGGTGCAGATGTTCTCATAGCGCGCTATATATCACGTTGAATGTTACAGCGCGACTTTCGCCCGCGCCTGGGAAGAGAATCGGACTTGTGCTCAGGATGGATGAGCGGGGGGCGTGACTTGCGAGACCGCGGGCGCAAACTGCCGCTTCACGCTCTTCATTCGGAACAGGAAGATCCACCAGATGCTCACCGGGAGCGTCGCGAACACCAGCGAAACCGCCAGCAGTTGCTTCAGTGATTCCAGTTCGCTAACGAAATGCTCGGGAATAAAAAACGTTTGATAGGGCCGGAAGGCAATGAACCACAAAGAAAAGCACAAGGCGGCTCCCGCCCATGCCAGTGCCGCTTTCCGCGCCCAGGCCTTCAATTGAAAAAGCCCGATGCCCGTGTGAATCCCCGAAGCAATCAGAAGAAACGGCAACGTTGCGATCAAAAACGTCTGCAACGGATGCGCCTCGTAAATCTTCCGCCCCCGCACGTCCGCGCCGCTGTTCAGCATTCCGAGGAAAAAACTCCCCCAAACCAGGAATGCGGTCCCGCTGCCGAGAATGGCCAGCGCCGCCGCGCAAGTGACTCCCGCGGATCTGCGTGTGGATGTCCAGGCTGATTCGCTCATAGTCTCAGCCCAGAAAAGCACAACGCGGCAATGTGGAAAAGAGTACGAAGGAGTGATTTTTGCGCAAAACGCCACTTGACGTTCGCTTTCTTTTCGCCTAAAGTGGGTGTGGTTTTCTCGCTCCCGGCTACGGCAGAATATGGCCCTTTCCGCCCCATGCACGTTGGCGGCGGCACACAGCGGAGAAGATTCATGGCACTCACGAAGCGTCAAAAAGAAGTTCTCGATTACCTCGTCTCCTTTGAGACCAAGCACGGCTATGCTCCCAGCTTTGAGGAAATCGGCAAGGGCCTGAAGCTCACTTCGCTGGCCACCGTTCACAAGCACATCAGCACGCTCGAGAAAAAGGGTTTCATCCGCCGCGGCTACAACCAGAGCCGTTCGATCGAAATCGTGCAACTCCCCAAAACGCCGAAAGAGCAGGTCATCGAGCGCCGCGTGCAGGAGCTTCCCCTGGTGGGCCGCATCGCTGCCGGGCGTCCCCTTGAAGCCGTCGAGGAACGCGAGACCATTTCGCTTGGCGATTTCGCGCGTGGCGGCAATTCCTTTGTCCTTCAGGTGAAGGGCAATTCCATGATTGAAGACCACATCATGGACGGCGATTTCGTGGTCTGTGAACAGACGCAAGTTGCCAACGCTGGCGATATCGTCGTCGCCCTGGTTGCCGGCGAAGAAGCCACCTTGAAACGCTTCTATCGCGAAGGGCCCGGCAAAGTGCGTCTCCAGCCCGCCAATTCCGAAATGGCGCCCATCCTGGTTCATGCCGGCGACGTGAAAATCCAGGGGCGCGTCATCGGCGTCCTCCGCAAATACTGAAAATCCCCGTCTAAGGAAATCCCGCATCCTGCGCTAGACTGAAAGTGCCTTCGCCCTATTTTCCGCCCCGGACGGTCTTCTTGAATCGCGTGCGCTCCACCCTCTTTTCTCCAATCTGTCTGCGCTTCACCGTCACTGCTCTGGCTCTTTCGCTGGCAATCCAGCTCTTTTTCCCGCTGCCCAGCCACGCCTACGCCGTCCTCTCCCACCAGGCGCTCATCGACACCGTCTGGGAAACCCACCTCAAGTCTCTCCTCAAGGCCAGATACCCCGATGCCACCGAGGAGCAACTCAGCGCCGCGCAGGCCTACGCCTACGGCGGCTCCATCATTCAGGACCTCGGCTACTATCCCCACGGCAGCCATCTGTTCAGCGATCTCACGCACTACGTCCGCAGCGGCGATTTCGTCATGGCGTTGCTCCGCGATTCGCAGGATGTCTACCAATATGCCTTCGCGCTTGGCGCCCTCTCGCACTACGCCACCGACAACGAAGGCCACCGCATCGGCACCAACCGCGCCGTGCCCATCCTTTACCCGCCGCTCCAGAAAAAATTTGGCAATTTCGTCACCTATGAAGACGACGAACTCGCCCACGTCAAAACCGAATTCGGTTTTGACGTCTTGCAGGTCGCCCAGCAGCGCTATGCCCCTTCCAGCTACCACGACTTCATCGGCTTCGAAGTCTCTCGCCCGTTGCTCGACCAGGCCTTCCAGGAAACCTACGGCATTGAACTCAAATCCGTCCTCCCCGAAGAAGACCTGGCCCTGAATACCTACCGTCACGACGTCAGCCAGCTTCTTCCCAAAGCCACTCGCATCGCCTGGAGCCTGAAATCCAAGGAAATCCTGGAGGACGAACCGGGAGAAACCCGTCGCCGGTTTCTTTACAACCTCTCTCGCGCCGATTACGAAAAGGAATGGGGCCCCAATTACGAACATCCCAGCCGCGAAGAGTGTTTCCTAGCTTTTCTTTATAAATTGCTTCCCAAATTTGGCGCGCTTCGCGTCCTCGAACTCAAGACGCCCACGCCGGAAACCGAAAAAATGTTCGAAGAAAGTTTCAACGCCTCGGCCACCGAATACCGCCGTCTGCTGCAGGAAGAGCGCAACGGCAATCTGCAGCTCCCGAATCTCAACTTCGACGTGGGCCAGGAAACCCCCGGCGGCAGCTATCGCCTGAACGACGACGCCCATGCCCAGCTTCTTCACAAACTTGCTGCCAAAAACTTCGCTTGCGTCTCCCCCGATCTCCGCGCCGAGCTCCTGGCTTTCTTTGCCAACGCCGAAGCCCCTTACGACACCAAAAAGGATCAGAAAGCGTGGGCCCGGGTGCAATCCGAATTGCAGGCTCTCAAGACTTCCGCGCTAATCTCCCGAAAGGTGAATCCTTCCGCCGACTAGGATAGACTGCATCTTTCCTCTTTCGGGGTTCATCAAACGAATAGGAAACTGGTTCCTTGACTACGACACCGTTGACTCTTTTGCTTGTTGGAACCCCCTCTGCGGACCGGGAAGCTCTTCACCATGCGCTCGCCAGTGCCGGCTACACTGTATCACTCGCCGACTCGAACGAAGATGCTCTGCAGAAGCTCCAGGGCCTTCACCCAGATATTCTGCTCCTCTCCGCCACCACCTCCTGCAATGAGACCATTGCCCTCGCTAAATCCCGGCTGCCCGGCACTCGCCTGCTCGTCATCTCACCGGGTGGCCCCGACGACCGCGCTCGAGCCCTCGACCTCGGCGCGGATGATGTTCTCTCCGAACCCTGGACGGAAGGCGAACTCCTGGCGCGTATCCGCGGGCAGTTCCGCCAGCGCGACATACTCAAAGATCTCGAAGAAAAAACACGTCTCGCAGAAGAAGGCTTTGGCGTGGCGCAGACCGCCTTCAACGCTCTGGCGGTTACCGAAAAAATGACGCGTGATGCGTTTTCCCTGGAACGCATTCTCAAAATTGGCGTCCTCTCGCTCATTGGCATCGCGCTGATCATCTCGGGAGTTTTCTTTCTCTATTCGCATCGCGCCGAAAAGGAAACCAGGCGCGCCTATGGCGTCATCGCCCAGCTCGAAAACAACGCCCAGACTGAAGCGCAACTCCTCGCCTCCGCCCGCAAACTGCGCGACGATCCCGCCAACGCCGATCTCCTTCAGCAGAAAGAGCAGCTCCAGCAGCAGACTGAAGACCTCAAGCAAAAGCTCGCTGCGCAGGATGGCAAAGCTTCCGACGACCTCCGCCGCCAGCTGACGGAAACCACCAACCGTCTCGCCAAAATTGAAGGGGACTCGCAGGCTGCCGAGAGCATCATCCGTGAATACGCTCCCAGCGTCGGCCTCATTCACGTCTCCGTCGCCTTCAACGAGAAAAAGTCCGGCCGCCGTCTCCGCTATGGCGGCATTGACGCCGACGGCTCGCCCCTCAAGGACAGCGATGGCAATCCCGTCTACACCACCGAAGGCCGCGCCCCCGAAGTGCGCGCCGATTTCTTCGGCACCGGCTTTATCGTCGGCGACGGCAAAATCCTCACCAATCATCACGTGGCACAGCCCTGGTGGCAGAACGAAGAGCTCGCCGGCGCCGGGCAACAGGGTCTGGAACCCGTCATCGCGGAAATGACCGTCTTTTTCCCTAACGAAGTCAACGGCATCCCGCTCAGCATCTCGCAGATCTCCCAGGAGGCTGACCTCGCTCTTTTGCATGGTGATTTCGCCGAACTCCACCGCCCGATCCTCAAGCTCGACGCCTCAAAAGAAGCCGCCGTCAGCGGCGAAGCGCTCATCAGTGTCGGCTACGCCACGGGCCTTGACGCGATCCTCGCCCGCGCCGGCGACAAGACCGTTGAAGACATCGTCAAGATCAGCTCCGGCGATCCTAAGCTCATCCTCATCGAGTTGTCGAAGCGCAAACTGATCCGCCCGCTCGTCACCCAGGGCCACGTCGGCGACGTCCTCGTCGACAAAATTGTCTACGATGCGCAGACCACGTCGGGCGGCTCCGGCGGCCCCTTGCTGAATCAGCGCGGCGGCGTCATTGGTGTCACCTTCGCCATCGTCAAAGGCTTCGGCGGCTCCAACTTCGGCGTCCCCATCCGCTACGCCCTCCCGCTGCTGAAGCACTGACCGTGGAACGTGCATTCTGCCTTATCGCCGCGCGGATTAGCCATCTCGTCGAACGAGGTGCTAAACTGCTCACACTGGAAGCCATGAAGATACAATCCAAGATCTACGCGCCCATCGCCGGCCGCGCTACGAAACTCCTTGTCACTCCCGGCCAGCACTTGGAAGCCAAGGATCTTCTGGTCGTCATCGCTCCGTGAGCGGCCCGCATCTCATCAAACATGAGCGGTTCCCCTCGCGCTTCCTGCGCAATCGCCGCGACCTGATCGTCTATCTTCCGCCCGGCTACGACGCGCAGCCCGGCCGCAGGTATCCCGTCCTCTATCTCCACGATGGACAGAACCTCTTCGACGGCGCCACTTCGTTCATCCCCGGGCAGGATTGGCATGTCGGCCAGACCGCCGACGCGGCCATCTATGCGAACCGCGCCGAGCCGCTCATCATCGTCGGCATCTACAACGCCGGGAAGCAGCGCCTCGGCGAGTACACGCCCACGCGCGCGCCCAAGCTCGGCGGCGGCCGTGCAAACCGCTACGCCAAATTCTTGCTGGAAGAAGTTCGCCCGTTCGTCGAAAACCAATACCGCATCGCCCAAGGAGTCGAAAACACCGGCATCGGCGGCGCTTCTCTCGGCGGCCTCGTATCCTTATATCTCGGCTTGAAAATGCCAAAAATCTTCGGCCGCATTGCCGCGCTCTCGCCCTCCGTTTGGTGGAACGAGCGCGTCATCCTCCGCTTCGCCACCGCTGCCCGCGCCCTGCCTCACCCGCGCATCTGGCTCGATGCCGGCACCCGCGAGGGTGGCCGCACCGTCGAAGACGTTGAGCGCTTCCGCGATGTTCTGCTCAAAAAAGGCTGGCAACTCGAGCGCGATCTCCACTACGAATGCATCGAAGGCGCTGAACACAACGAACTCGCCTGGGCCCGGCGCGTCGGTCCCTTTCTCCAGTTCCTATTCCCCGCCCGCTAGGCACCTGCTCGCTGTGTAGGGGCGCCGCGCATTGCCTGCGAAAACGCGCCCAATCCCGTATATAATCCGCGCATCTTCCACGGCCCATGACCACGCGACCCATCTCCATCCTCTGCGTCTCCTCCTACGAAAAAGGCCAGGAATTCCTCCGCGCCTGCAAAGCCATGGGCTGCACGGTGTACTTGCTCACTGTCGAAAAACTCCGCAAAGCCGGCTGGCCCGTCGAATGCATTGACGAAATGTTCTTCATGCCCGAAGACCTTCCGATCAAGGACCTCCTGCACGCCGTCAGCTACGCCGCGCGCAGCCGCCACATTGACCGCGTTGTCGCCCTCGACGAATTCGACCTCGAAAACGTCGCCGCCATCCGTGAACATCTCCGTCTCCCCGGCATGGGCCTCACAACCGTCCATTATTTCCGCGACAAGCTCGCCATGCGGACGAAAGCGCGCGAAGCCGGTATCCTTGTCCCCGACTTCATCAAGATTGTGAATTACGACGACCTCCGGGAATTCATGGAACACGTTCCGTCGCCCTGGCTGCTAAAGCCTCGCGCGCAAGCCTCCGGCATCGGTATGAAAAAGATTCACAAGAGCGAGGAACTCTGGCCCTGGCTCGAGCAACTCGGCGACAACCAGTCCGACTATCTTCTCGAACAGTTCATCCCCGGCAGCGTCTTCCACGTCGACGGTGTCGTCTCCGAAAAAGAAGTTCTCTTCGCCGAAGCCCACGCCTACGGCGCCCCGCCGCTCGATGTGTCCCACCACGGCGGCGTCTTTACCACGCGTACCCTAGCCCGCGAATCCTCTGATGTCGTCACCCTGAAAGAGATTCACGCCAAACTCGTCGACGGCCTCGGCCTGATGCGCGGCGTCACCCACACCGAATTCCTCAAAGCCCAAGCCGATAACCGCTTCTACTTCCTCGAAATCGCCGCGCGCATCGGCGGCGCCTACATTTCCAACGTCGTCGAAGCCGCCACCGGCATCAATCTCTGGCGTGAGTGGGCGCATCTCGAAGTCGGGGCAGGGAAGCAGCCTTACCAACTCCCCCAGACCCGCGAGGACTACGCCGGTGTCATCATCTCCCTCGCCCGCCAGCAGGAGCCGGACACTTCCGCTTATAACGACCCCGAAATCTCCTATCGCATCACAAAATTCCACCACGCCGGTTTCGTCCTGAAATCTCCCTCGGTGCAGCGCATCGAAGAACTCCTTGCGTCTTACACCCAGTGCTTCGTCAGCGACTTCCTCGCCACCCAGCCCGTCCCCGACAAGCCCACCTCCTAGAAGCTATTGCACAACCCTCCGTAAGACGATCATGAAGCAGGCGATGTGAAAGAACGCGCCATAGATTGTGAGCGAGCGGTCGTAACGCACCACCAAGCGCCGGAAGTTTCCGAGCCAGGCGTTCGTGCGTTCGACGATCCATCGCCTTCGATAGCGCCGCAACGCTCGGCCATCCTGGGTTGCCGGCCGAACGCGATTCTTCTTGTGCGGACAGATCAGCTCGATGCCACGCTGCCGCATGCGTTTCCGCAACGGATCGCTGTCATAGGCTTTGTCGGCGATGACTCGCATCGGCTTCTGCCGCGGACGGCCGGGGTGATGACGCCGTCCTACCCGGATCGCCGCGAGCGTCGTCTCCGCGAGCCGGACTTCCGCCGGGGATGCAGAGTGAAGGTAGTTTCCCAAAGGAAGACCGCGGCCGTCGACCACCACCATCCACTTCGTCCCCTTGCCCCGCTTGGTTTTTCCGACTCCGCAGCCCCTTTTTTCGCGGGAGCAAAGCTCCCGTCCAGAAACGATTCGCTCCACTTCAATTGCTGGCGCTCGTTCAATTCGCTCAGAAACGCCCGCCAGACTTTCAACCAAACGCCCCGCACCTCCCAGTCCCGCAGCCGTCGCCAGCACGTCGAGGGATGTGGGAATTTCTCCGGTAGGTCCTGCCAGCGAGCCCCGCTGCGCAGAATCCACAGAATCCCTTCCAGCACACGACGGTTCTCGATCCACGGGCGGCCACCTTTGCGGTGCTTGGGTGGCTTGGGGAGCAAGGGCGCGATCTTCTGCCACTGCGCTTCGGTCAGTAACGGCCGCGACCGTGCCATCAGCCCTCCCTCGGCGCTGCTGACTCTCCTTATCTCTCATTTCGCCACACGCAACCATCGTCATTTCAGAACCTTGTCCATGGTTATGCAACAGCTTCTAGGCGATTTGGGCCCAAGACACTACCGAAGGGACGGATTCCACCATCATCCTGCAGGAGTTTCTTTGCGAGTTGGAGCACTACTCTTAACAGCAGTTCTTTTTCTTCTTGAGGCGACATAAATGACGGCAGCAGGTTTCTTTACTTCTTCTGGCTCTCTCGATGCGCCAACCGGATCTCGCGCCGTTTCCCTGCGTCTCTCCAACGGCGCTTCTCCTCCGCCGTCTTCACAATCAACGGCGGCACTGGCCGCGGCTTCCGTGTGGCCTCATCAATCGCCACAAATGTCACGTACGCCGTGGTCGTCGGCTTGCGTTCCCCGGTCAACAAATTCTCTGAACTTACCTCCACGCCAATCTCCAGTGACGTGTGAAACACGCGATTCACCTGCGACTTCAGCATCACAATCTCGCCCAGATTCACCGGGTTCTTGAAATCAATGTAGTCCACCGACGCTGTCACCATATAACTGTTCGCGTGCCGGCTCGCCGCCATCGCCGCCACAATGTCCACCATGTGCATCACGTGCCCGCCCAGCAGTTTCCCCAGCGCATTCGTCTGCGCCGGCAGCACCACCTCCGCCATTTCCGAAGCCGAAGCGTGCACCGGTTTGGCCTTCAATTCCCATCCATCCACCCGCTGACTCTTCTCCACACTCTTGGCCTTCATCGCTCTCCTTAACCAGAGGCCGTCTGAAATGAACAGCCTGGGGGTCGGAGCTTTAGCTCCGACATTGAGATCCACCAAAAACTGGGCTTTAGCCCCTGAGGAATCGCCCTTCTTTCTTCAAACGCTCTTTGGGCCAACCACCCTGCTCCTCGTATAATACGCAAGACGCACATGACCGCACAAAACAAAACCCGCCGCCAGAAGTTGGAAGAATTCCTCGCGCAAAACCCCAACGATGCCTTCACGCGCTACGGCATCGCCCTCGAATGCCTCCGCGAAAACGATCTCGCCGGCGCCGAAGCCCACTTCCAAGCTTTATTGCAAACGAATCCCGATTACGTCCCGGGCTATCAGATGTACGCGCAGACCCTCGCCGAGCACGAGCGCGCCGAGGAAGCAAAAACACTCTTGAATCAAGGGATCGCCGCGGCCAGCCGCCAGGGTAACCAGCACGCCCGCTCCGAAATGGAAGGCCTGCTCGCGCAGCTTAGTTAGCCGTTTCCGGCCTCTTCGCCACGAACATCCCATATACAAATGCGCCTGAGGTATATGCCGCGCGCATCGCCCGGAAGGACTTCAGATTCTTCACAAAATCCCGCCCCAGCTTCGCCGCCAACACCCAGAAGGATGGATCGGCCACAATGTCCAGCGCTAGGTCCCACGACTTCGCGCACTGTTTCGTCAAATCCTCGCGGCACACAATTTCCATGCCCGCGGCTCTAAGCCACTCCTCATACTGACCCATCTCCGCCAACTGCACAAACATCCCCTCATCAATCGGCGCGATGTACTTCTTTTCCTCCGCCGCCGTCAGCCCCGGCCGCTTGAACCAGTCCGTCAGCGCAAACACGCCTCCCGGCTTGAGAAACTTCACCGCCGAAGAAAAGAATCTCGCCCGGTCGTGATAGTGCGAAATCGACTCGGTCGACCACAGCACGTCAAACGGCGCCCCAAACGCCATCGTCTCCGCGTCCATCCGCAAAAAGTGCGAATTGGCGCCCTCCTTTGCCGCAGCCTCCTGTGCCATCTGGACCTGTACTTCCGAAATCGTGATTCCCGTCGTCGCTGCCCGGTAATGCTTTGCCAGATAAATGCTGGTGCCGCCGAATCCGCAGCCGATGTCCAGAATCGTCGCCCCGGCGGTAATACCAGCCTTCCCCGCCACATAGTCGATCAACTGGTCCTGCGCCTGTTCCTTAGTCTCATCGCCCCGGATCCACAACCCGTGATGGATATGGTTCCCCCACAGCTCCTGGTAATACGGACTGATCACGTCGTAGTGCTCGATGATCTTGTTCTTATCGTTCGTCAGGGGCATTGCGCGTCGATCTCCTGGAAACTGCGGTGCGGCTCGGGCAAGTCGAGTCGTATTGTAAACGCTTCCCACGCCCGCGCAAACCCAAAGCCCCGTCCGCGCCTTCAATCCGCCAAGCACCCGGCTGGCCCCGCGATTTGCTATCATCCCCCTAGGCACCCATGCGGCCGGAACGCATACCGTTGTTTCCCTTGAACGTCGTGCTTTTCCCCGGCGAACAGCTTCCTCTGCACATTTTCGAGCCGCATTACCCCCGCATGGTGCGCGAATGCCTCGACGCCCAGTCGCCCTTCGGCATGCTCCTGGCTCTGGAAGACGGCGTCACCCGTGTCGGCTGCACCGCCGAAATCCTCGAGGTCGTCAAGCGCTACCCGGATGGACGCATGGACATCATCACCGTCGGCCGTGCTCCCTTCCGCGTCGTCGAGCTTTTCACCGAAGATCCCCTGCTCGAAGGCTGCGTGGACTATCTCGAAGACCGCGATCTCCCCGTTGACTCGCCCCTGCGCCACCAGTTGGTCGAAACCTACGAAACCTGTCACACGCTGCTCTTCAACAGCCTGCCGCGCAACTTCGCGGAATGCGCTTGCGGCGAACTTGCTTACGCCATCGCCTCTTCCCTGCCTCTCGATCTCCTCTGGAAGCAGCAAATTTTGGAACTCCGTTCCGAAGGCGAACGCCAGGATCGCCTGCTCAGGTACCTCCGAGAGTGGGCGCCGCATCTACTCAAAGAGAAAGCGATGCGCCAGGCGGCCAGCGGCAACGGCCACGGTTTGAACTAGGTTTCGCGGGCTATGCGAGTGGTCCGCAGATAGAGGCCCCATGTCACCAAGCACGTCCACTCATCCTGCAGGTCATCCCAAGCCGCGCACTTTGGGCGAACTGAAGCGCATCCCGGACTTCGACGCCCGCTCCGCTGCTGTTTCGGTGAAATACGAAATTCGCCGCAATCTCCTCCGCGCCATCGAGCGCAACGAACCGCTCTTCCCCGGCGTCCACGGCTACGAAGACACGGTGATCCCGCAAATCATCAATGCCTTGCTCTCGCGCCACAATTTCATTCTGCTCGGACTGCGTGGCCAGGCCAAGAGCCGCATTCTCCGCGGCTTGATGCAATTCCTCGACCCGGAAATTCCCGTCGTCGCCGGCTGCGAAATCAACGACAATCCCTTGCAACCCATCTGCCGCGGCTGCCGCGAAAAAATCGCCGCCGAAGGCGACAACACTCCCATCGCCTGGCTGCCCCGCGACCAGCGCTACGTGGAGAAGCTCGCCACTCCTGACGTTACGATGGCCGACATCATCGGCGACGTTGATCCCATCCGCGCCGCCCGCGGCGGCCGTGACCTATCCGACGAACTCACCATCCACTACGGCCTGCTGCCCCGCGCCAATCGCGGCATTTTCGCCATCAACGAACTCCCTGACCTCGCAGGAAAGATCCAGGTCGGCCTGTTCAACATCATGCAGGAAGGCGACATCCAAATTAAGGGCTACCCGCTGCGCCTCCCGCTGGACGTCCTGATCGTTTTCTCCGCGAATCCGGAGGACTACACGGCCCGCGGCAAGATCATCACGCCGCTGAAAGATCGCATCGGCGCCGAAATCCGCACCCACTATCCGGCCACCATTGATGAAGGCATCGCCATCACTTCGCAGGAAGCCTGGACCGCCCGCGACTCCGGTATCCAGGTCGAAGTCCCGCAATATCTTCGCGAGGTCGTGGAAGAAATCGCCTTCCAGGCTCGCGAAGACAAGCGAGTGGATCGCCGCTCCGGCGTCAGCCAGCGTCTACCCATCAGCACACTCGAGAGCGTCGTCAGCAGCGCCGAACAGCACGCCGCTCGCGCCGGCGAAACTAACGTTGTTGCCCGCGTCGCGGATCTCTACGCCGCTTTGCCCTCCATCACCGGCAAAATGGAACTCGAATACGAAGGCGAACTCAAAGGCGCCGAAGTCATCGCCCGCGAACTCATCCGCACCGCCATTGGCCGTGTCTTCTCGAAACACTTCGCCGAAGTCAACTTCCAGCCGATCATCCAATGGTTTGAAAACGGCGGCGAACTGAAAATTCCGGACCTCAGCTCCACCACCCAGCGCCTTCAGCAACTCTGCAAGGTACAGGGCCTGCTCGACCACATCAACCGTCTCGGCGTCACTAGCCGCAAGGACGAGGGCCACGCCGCCGCGGCCGCCGAAATGATTCTGGAAGGTCTTTGGGCGCATCGCCGCATTGGCCGCAGCGAAGAGCGCGGCTTCTACGCGGAAAAGCAGCGCCCGCCGGAGCCGCGCGAGTCGGTCGCGCGTCCCCGCAGGAATTACAACTGATGTAGGGGCGGCTTTACGCCGCCTTCTTAGGTATGTAGGCGCCGGGCTTTAGCCCGGCAGGAGACTGGATATCAGCGATCAGCGAGCAGGTAACAGGAACCAAAACCATTCACGAAACAAGGTTCCTGCTCGCTGCTATCTGTTATCTGCTCGCCAAAATGTAATAGCCGACCTTCAGGTCGGCAACGGTGTAAGAGGAACCAAGGTCGCACAATGAAATTCACCAAATATGGCAAATACATTGGCGAACCCGCCGACGCCATCGACCTCGACGAGCTCATGAAGCGCCTAGGCGACTTCCT
>Ga0335082_10003219_pt1 | contig 17743 bp, 17 predicted proteins | sample Lox_Sample_41_FD_206718 | JGI IMG/M metagenome (GOLD analysis project Ga0335082, IMG submission 206718) | Soil microbial communities from Loxahatchee National Wildlife Refuge, Florida, United States - Lox_Sample_4.1 | ecosystem: Environmental > Terrestrial > Soil > Wetlands | place: USA... | reverse complement strand
CGGCGACGCTTCGCGCCAGCGCCACCGGCGCACCCGCGCGCCGCTGCAGCTCGCCCATCGCGAGTTTCATTGAACTCGGTGCGGGGCGTGGACGCCATCCGGAAGGCGGGAGCGTCGGCGCGGCCGGATCCGGCGAGAAGTACGCCGAGAGGACGTTGACCGCGGAGATCCCGTCGACCATGCAGTGATGCAGCTTGGTCACCATCGCAAAGCGGCCGCCCTCTAATCCTTCGACCAACCAGAGCTCCCACAGTGGCTTCGAGAGATCGAGTTTCTGCGACATGATCCGACCCACCATGCGCTTGAGCTGCCGCAGGCTGCCCGGTGGCGGCAACGCGGTATGACGCACATGGTAGCCGAGGTTGAAGCGCTGATCATCCACCCAGACGGGGTGGTGTTCGATGGGAACGAACGCCAGCCGCTGCCGGTGACGCGGGATGTGGTCGAGGCCGCTGGCGATGTGGGCGCGGATGCGCTCGATGTCGAGCGCACCGTTCCCGGTCATCAGCGGCGCCGCTTCCAGAATGCCGACCTCACCAATGTGCATGTGGGTATGGCTCGTCTCCATGAAAACCATGGCCGCGTCGAGCGCGGAAAGCCGTTCATAGTGGGAGCGGGCCATATAGACCTCCGACTGACCGATGGACAGCTGCATAATGAATGCCCCGTCATGCGGCATTGAGGTGGACGCAAGAGCGACCCATCGCGTGCACGCCCTTTCTCAGAGAAGGGAAACCCCTCCTGCGGCAGCAGGGAGTGTCGATAAACGCGAACGCGGGCTTCGAGACGGCCCCTGAGACGATGGGGCCTCCTCAGCCCGAGCGGTGCTGGTGTTGAATCGACAGAACTTTTCCGTTCGCTCCTGAGGAGCCGCCTTCCTTTGGCGGCGTCTCGAAGGACGTGCTCGCGAGAAGATCGACACTCCCGGTAGAGCTGGGGGCGGGAGCTGCCAGCGCAGCGCCGCCAGCGCCCACGCCGCTTTATCGTGAGGACGCAACGCACGCGGTCGTCGTCGTGGCATTTCTTCGGGGCACCGTGCTATTGAACGTTGGTGCGCAACCAGTTTCGCTCATGCACTGCCCGCGTCGTAGAATAGACGCAGGGGTCAAACGTGTACGCGGCTTCGCCCCATCCGCCGACTGCCCGCCAAGGAGGTGTCCCCCTACATGACAAAGGTTCTCGAGAAGGGTCGGTTCCAGTGTGGCCACTACGAGCTCGCCTATGAGATTCACGGAGATGCAGGCGTCCCCTGCGTGCTCCTGCATGGGCTCTTGCTCGATTCGCTGGTGAACCGAGACCTCGCGGCGCGCTTCGTGACCCAGGGCTACCGGGTGATCCTGCTCGACCTGCTCGGCCATGGGGAGAGCGATAAGCCCACCGATCCCCGCGAGCTGCGCGTCGACTTCTTTGCCGAGCAGACGCTCGCGCTACTCGACCACCTCGGTATCGAGAGGGCGCTCGTCGGCGGTGTCTCACTCGGTGCGATCACGGCGCTGCAGGTCGCGGCGCAGGCTCCGGAACGCTGCATCGGCCTGTTCATCGAGATGCCCGTGATGGAATGGTCGACGATGTTCGCCGCGCTCCTCCTCGTGCCGCTGATTGCCCTCGTGGACTACGGCTCGTTTATCGGGCGCCCGCTCGCGCGCCTCATGCGCCGCATCCCGCGGCCGAGCAGCGATCTGCTCGCGAGCTTCCTCAACGCCGCGTCCGCGGAGCCCGAGGTCATTACCGCCGTCTTGCACGGCATTCTGGTCGGCCCTGTCGTGCCGCCCGCGCAGCGGCGTCGGCAGCTGACGATGCCCACGCTCGTGATTGGCCATCGCGGCGATCGCCTGCACGCGCACCGTGACGCGGCGGAGCTCGCGAAGGAGATGCCGAACGCACGCTTGCTGGAGACGCGCTGGATCGGCGAGCTGCACGTGAGGCCGGCCCGTTTCTGGCCGAAGATCCGTGTCTTCCTCGACGAGGTGAGCGCCGTGGCTCGCCGCGCGGAGGAGCGCCGGATGAGCAGCGCGCCGAATTGACTGTAGCCGCGGGCGGATGATCCACGGCTACAACTGACGGACCCGAGCAAGCGGCTCGGGAGCAGCCGTTGATGGCACGCTCATGCAAAGGATCTCGTCTCGATCGACTTCTTCACCGTGGCCACGCGCTTCAGTATTCGAACGATTCGCGGCGCGCCGCGGCCGACTGCCTGATCATGTACCGCAGCGGGTCGGCCCAGAACAGGGCGCGCAGCTCGCCGAGACTCGACGCACCACCGTAGCTGATCGACGAGCACAAGTGCCTCAGCATGTCGCGTACGATGGTTCGCGCGGACCCGCACGCCGGCACGCTGATCTCCATGCCTTCCGCGCCGAGCGCCTCGAGCTCCACCTTGTCGGCGTCCTCCACGTCCAATCGATCCCGGATGGCTTCGATGGAGGCCATGCCGCGCAGCACCTTGAACGGCACCCTGACCGTCTTTTGCAATTCCGGTAGCAGCACGGACTTGTGCACCACTTCGCCGGGTGCCTCATCGGTTCCGGCAAAGGCGCTTCCGAGCATGGCAGAGTCGCCACCGAACATCAGCGCTTCGGCGAGCGCGCCGTGACGCTTGATGCCGCCGTCGGCGATCATGGGCACGCCGGAATCCCCGAGCGCGATGCGGCACTCCACGAGCGCCTGAACCTGCGGCACGCCGAAGCTCGTTGTCATCCTGGTCGCGCAGCCGCCGCCGGGACCGATGCCGACTTTGACGGCGTCGGCGCCACGGTCGACCAGAAAGCGCGTGCCTTCAGCGGTCGCCACGTTGCCCGCGATCAGCTCGAAATCGCCGAACCGCTTGCGGAACTCCGCGAGCGCGCGCTGCATGACGACCGAGTGTCCGTGCGCGATATCGATGACTATTACGTCGACACTGGCGCGGATCAGCTCGGCCGCGCGCTCGAGGTAGTCGCCGGTCGCGCCAATCGCGGCCCCGACGCGCAAGCGCCCCCTGTCATCACGCGTCGCGCAGGGCATTCGGCGCTGCCGGACCAGATCGCGCGACGTGATCAGCCCGATCAGCACTCCGGCGTCGTCAACGAGCGGGAGCTTCTTGACCTTTCGCTCGAGCATGATGCGTTCAGCATCCGCGGGGCTCACTGCGCCGCCGCGGTGAACGACGAGCTGATCGAGCGGCGTCATCCGCTCGGACACTGGCGCCTCGCGCCTCGTCACGAAGCGCATATCACGTTCCGTGAGCAGGCCGAGCAGCCGGTGTTTGTCATCAATGACGACCAAGGTGCCGACATGCGATCGAGCCATGAGTGCTGCCGCTTCCGCGAGTGTCGCCGCGGGCGCGATGCTGTACGGGTCGGTAATGATGCCGTGCTGCGTGCGCTTGACGATCTCGACCTCGCGCACCTGCGGCTCGATGTCCCCTGGACGGAAACCGCGGTCGATGATTCCGATACCGCCTTCCTCCGCCTGGACGATTGCCATCGGCGCCCGTGTGACGGTGTCCATGTTGGCCGAAACAATCGGTCGCTTCAGGGTGATGCGGCGCGAGAGCTTGCAGGAGAGGTTGATCGCGGAGGGATCGCGCCGGACGAGCACGCTGCGCTGCGGCGCGAAAATGAAGTCGTCGAACGTGCACCCGTGTACGAGCTTGAGAACCGCGCGGCCCGTACGTTCGTCGATGGGCGGGAACGATGCGTCGGCAACGATCATTCCGTCCCGATCTGCCTGTGGGTTAGCGCCAGCGTGCCACCTGGCGGGCGCGGCGGATGACCGCGAAGCGGGCGATCACGCTGTTGCGTTGATCAGCGATCCCGAGACTGATGAGGTCGGTCAGTCCACCGTAGCGCACGTCGCCGCCGGCGAGCGCGCGCAGTTGGCCACTCTTCAGCACCTGATAGCCGTCGAAGTGCGTCCACTGCTGCTGCTGCCCCCATTTACGGTCCAGACCGAAACGTATGTAGAGGTCCTGGGGAATGCACACCAGGCGAAACTCCTTTGGATCGAGGAGCAGCCGTTCCAGAAGAATGGTCGCGCCGTGCTCCAGGAGCGCATCCTCGATCTCCTGGCGTGCAAGACCCCGGCGCGCCTTCAGGCCGAGCGCGGAAAGGAGTTCGCCCGTCGCAGGGGGCTCCTGCTCTTCAGGGAAATCTTCGATCAGCACGGCCTCGGTGTTGAACAGCGGCAGGTAGCGAGCACCGCCAGAGTTGATGAACGGATTGCGCAGGAACTGTCCAACCAGCACCTTCACGTGTTCCGACACCTCCGCTGGAAATCCAACCTGCTCCACCACAGCCTCGGCCCGCATCGCCCCTTCCTTTTCCGTCTCGACCTCTACCAAGTTGGGTTGCCAGATGCGCGCGCTCACATACTCCAAGAGTGGGGCGTTCTGCGGCAGGGGCTCGGTGCGCGCCGCCGCAAGGCCTAGCGCCTGCGCCCGCTGCGTCACCTCATCCGAGAACGGCACCGCCAGGTCCACCGGGCACTGATACGCCGCGCGGCCCGCTGCAGCCGGTTGGGTGGCGGACTGTTGGGCGGCAGGTGCCGCCTCCTTCTCCTTCGCTTGGCGCGCCGCCAGCTCCTGGGCGTAGCGTCGCAGCTGAGCCATGTCGCCCTTTTGCGCTGCCTGGACGGCGAGCTGTTCAATCTCGGCGCTACTCTGTGCGGCAGCCGTCGCGGTCGCAGGGGCCTTCGATGCCAGGACCAGGCCGGCAAAGAACGACCGGCGCGACTCATAGAAGGACGCGAGCGGCGCGTCGGCGGTGGCGAGTGCGCTCAGCGTCTTCACCACAGTGGCCCGGCGCTCGGCGAGGTCTTGATCGAATCCCGGCAAGGACTCGAATCCCGGCGAAAACGGATCGATACCCACGCCGAAGGCGTCGTAAACCTTGGCACCCAGGGCGCTGACCGCCGCCTTTTCCTGAGCGCTGCGGCGCAGCTCGTCTACGCGCCCAGCCAGCGCTTCCACCCGGCGCCAGTCCTGCGACATGGTGGCGACCTTGCTCTGTTTGAGGGCCTCGTCGATCTCTCGCTGGACGCCCTTCAAGGCGTTGTGCTGCGCCAGCGTCAATACGCTCGCGAGTAGCTCGCGCGCGCGACGCATGTACAGATCCGCATACACCGTATCGGAGCTGGCGGCCTCGACCAGCAACGGCACAGCTTTAGGGGCGGATACACTCTCCTGAGTCGCGGCCTTCTTAGCCATTTGAACCTCCTGTCAGCACATCAGATTGGATTCGTGTTTGGGGCGGACCCTTTCGACACCAGCACGCGAGACCAGTTCCGAAAGGATCTACACTTTCTTTGCGGGGATGGGAACCAGCGTGGAGAACGCGCCAGGAGGGAATCGAACCCCCGACCTACGGCTTAGAAGGCCGTTGCTCTATCCAACTGAGCTACTGGCGCGCGCCGGAGCTAGCTGCGTATCTCGTTCCTCGTATCTCGTATCTCGTCGACACGTTACCCGGCTCGGATACTTCAGACGAGATACGCTTCACGAGATACGAGATACGTGCTTCCGAGTCGGGGTGAGAGGATTTGAACCTCCGACCCCCTGCGCCCAAGGCAGGTGCGCTACCAGGCTGCGCTACACCCCGTCGAATCCTGTCTCACCGCTTCCCCCCGCGCCCGCTGCGGTTCGCCGCGACCCTGCCAGGCGGGAAACGTGTCGGGAAAACGGCACTGAGGTAACAAAGCCCTTTCAACAAATCAAGATTACGACCGGAGTAGTCGGCTCGCAACCACTGCCTTTACCGCGGCCCCTGCAGGAAGGTCAGGAGTCGCGGTCGAAGGCGTTCACATGCACGGGCACGATGGCTGAGCCGATTCTTCACGGCTGCAGGGATCTCGGCAAAGGTCTGGCGCAGCGGCGGGTACAGGAATACCGGGTCATAGCCGAACCCCGCGCTGCCACGCGGTGCTTGGATGATGTACCCCTCGCAGGTGGCTTCCACGATGAGCGTGGCAGCGTCGGGACGTGCAACCGCGATGCTGCAGCGGAAGCGCGCCGTCCGTTGCGCGAGCGGCACGCCTGCCAGTGCTGCCAGCAGTTTGGCGACGTTTGCCGCGCTGTCCTGCGCCGGCCCGGCATAGCGCGCCGAATGCACACCGGGTGCGCCGTGCAGTGCATCGACCTCCAGGCCGGAATCATCGGCAAGCGCTGAGCAGCCGCTCCAACGCGCCAGGCTGAGCGCTTTGTGCAGCGCGTTGGCTGCGTACGTCGCTCCGTCCTCAGGAACCTCAGGAGCGTCGGCGAACTCTGCTATCGACTTCAAAGCAATCGGCAGGTCGCCGAGTAGTTCGGCAAACTCGCGAAACTTCCCGGCGTTCGTCGTGGCGATCAGCAGCGTTGGACGCGGATCGTCCGGCGCGCTGTGATCATGGGTGGGCATCGAGGGCTTCGCGTTGGAGCTTCGTCAGCTCCTGGATGCCGGTCCACGCCATGTCGCTCAAGCGAACGAGCTGCGCCTTGGTGAATGGCTTCGCCTCGGCCGTGCCTTGCACTTCGATGAACTGGCCCTTCCCGGTCATCACGAAGTTCATATCCACGTCGGCGCGCGAGTCTTCGTCATAGCAGAGATCGAGCAGCGCCCGGCCACCGACCAGCCCCACGCTGACCGCGGCGACCGATCCCGTCAACGGTTCCGCTTCGATCCGCCCCGCGGCGCGCAGCCGTCGCACGGCGAGCGCCAAAGCGACGTATGCTCCCGTGATCGAAGCAGTCCTGGTACCTCCGTCGGCCTCTATGACATCGCAATCGAGCCAGATCGTCCGTGGGCCGACGAGTTCCAAGTTGGCCACCGCCCGTAGGCTGCGGCCGATGAGGCGCTGGATCTCGTGGGTGCGGCCGCCGACTCGGCCACGTACCGACTCGCGTTGGATGCGGGTCGTGCTGGAGCCGGGCAGCATCCCGTACTCCGCGCTCACCCAGCCGCGATTCGTGTCACGCAGGAAGGGCGGAACCTGCTCCTCCACAGTAGCGGTGCAAATGACGCGGGTGTCGCCGATTTCGATCAGGACTGAGCCTTCCGCATGCCGGATGAAATCAGTCGAAATTTTGACTCGGCGAAGCTCAGCTAGCTTTCGACCGTCACTACGCATACCTGTCCTCCAAAGTTTCGACGTCATAGCCCGACGATCGGGACCGACGCAAATCCCGACTTGCGTTCGCCTCGGAAGGTTGTTATTTTTTTGACGGGCATTAGGAGGGGCATGGATAATCTATTGGTAAAGGGCTCCCACCCGGTGATGGAGAAGATTCTCAGCATCAGCCAGCGGGTAGCCGGCACGGATTCGACTGTCTTGATCTCAGGGGAAAGCGGCACCGGCAAGGAGTTGATCGCGCGCTTCATCCACAATAACAGCCGGCGGGCGGGAAACCCGTTCATTGCGGTAAACTGCGGTGCAATACCGTCGGAACTCCTCGAGTCTGAGATGTTTGGTCACGAACGCGGCGCGTTCACCGGCGCAGTGGGTACCCGCATGGGTCTATTCCAGCTGGCCAACGGCGGGACGATCTTCCTCGACGAGATCGGCGAAATGACGGCACCGCTGCAAGTGAAGCTGCTGCGCGTGCTGCAGGAGCGTGAAATTCGCCCGGTAGGGTCCGACCGGACCGTCAAGGTCGATGTGCGGGTGATTGCAGCCAGCAACCGTGATTTGAACGTCGAGGTTGAGAAGGGGCGTTTCCGCGAAGACCTTTTCTACCGGCTGCAGGTCATCCCGATCGTTGTTCCGCCGCTGCGCGAACGACGCTCCGATATTCCCGTTCTCGTGCAGCACTTCCTGGACAAGCACAACCAGCAGCGCCCGGCGCAGCCATGCAAGATCGCCGATGATGCGATGGTTCACCTGTGGGAATACGACTGGCCGGGCAACGTGCGCGAGCTGGAGAACCTGATTGAGCGCATGGTGATCCTGAACGACGACGGCGTCATCCGCGTGGAGAACTTGCCGCCGAACATCCGTTCGTTTATTTCTGACAAGAAGATTCCTCGCCCCACGCTGACGGAGGAGGGGATCGATCTGAACCAGGCGGTTGAGGAGTTCGAGTATCGGCTGATTGACGAGGCGCTGCGGCGGACGAAGGGAAACAAACAGGCCGCGGCGCGCCTCCTCGGCCTGAAGCGGACGACGCTGGTCGCGAAGTTGCGTCGCAAGACCAGCGGCTCCGGATCGGCGCCGGGGTATGTGATCTGAGCGGTGAAAGCTGGGTGCGATGGAAAAGATGAAAAACCGGATCCTGATCGTCGATGACGATCCTCATGCAATCGAGATTCTCACGCGCATGCTCGGCCGCGAAGGCTACGACTGCCTCAATGCCTCGAGCGGCGCGGCGGCGCTCGAAACCGTCCGTGGCCGGCCGGTCGACGTGATCCTCCTCGACGTCATGATGCCTGAGATGGACGGTCTGCAGGTCTGCGAGCATCTGCGCGGCGACGATACCCTGCGGCAAATCCCGGTCATCCTGCTGACCGCGAAAGACGACATGGAGACGCGCGCCCGAGGCATGGCGCTCGGTGTGAGCGAGTACCTCACCAAGCCCATCAACAAACGGGAGCTGTTCACGCGTATCGCCGCCCAACTCCACAGCCGTGAACTCAACCGCCGACTCAGCGAGACCGCGGCAGCGTTCAGTGAAAATAGCAGTGATGATGACACAAACCCTGATTGAGCGCGACCAGTCGACCTGATTCGATTTTCAACGTGCAGCTAACAATGAAGCCAAAGGGTCCGCGGCGAACCCGCGCCTTGGTCGCGCCGCTGGCAGCGACGCTGCTGGTGTGCGTGGCGCGCTGCGCGAGCGCATCGGAATCGGGAGCGGCAGCTGCCAGCGTGCTGAATAGCACGCCGCGGCGACCACAGCTCGATGCGCCAGCCGCACCGCCACCGCCCGAGATTAGCCTACCCAACGGGCAGCACCTGCTGTTCGCCAAGAAAGAGCTCCAGGTCCCGCCGCATCTGCGCTTGATGGTGTTCGCGCCGCATCCGGACGATGAGACGCTCGGCGCCGGCGGCTTGATCCAGCGTGTCCTGGCGACCGGGGGCAAGGTCCGGGTCGTCTTCGTCACCAACGGGGACGGCTACGTGGACGGCGTGCGGGTTGAAGCTCATCGGGCCGAGACCCACGCGAGCGACTTCATCGAGTACGGCGAGCGGCGCCATGACGAGGCACTACGGGCCGTCCAGGACATCGGCCTGAGCGCCAGCGACACCGTCTTTCTGGGGTTTCCCGACGATGGGATTGACGATCTCTGGGCCGCCCATTGGTCCGACGACAGGCCCTACGTCTCGCCGTATACCCGCTTCGCGCATCCGCCGTACAAGGACAGCCTCAGTCGGCGGGTCGAGTACGCCGGGAGCGATCTGAAGGAAGAGATCACGCATACGCTGCGCGCCTTCAGACCCAACTGGGTAGTTTTGCCCGACCCACGCGACCGCCACCCCGATCATTGCACCACCGGCGTCTTCGTGCTCGATGCGCTGCGCGAACTGCGCGAGGAGCGCGGGGACTGGTTCGACCGCACGCAGGCGCTGACCTATCTCGTGCACTATCCCGACTATCCCTCGTCTGCGGCGTGGATCAGAGAGATCGAGGGTGCTGGCATCGGCGGATCGCTCACCGCCGGGCGCGTGTTGACCGCGGCGCCGTGGCTGACGCTGCCGCTCACCGCCGGCGAGCTGGCGACCAAGCAACAGGCCATTGCGGCCTACCACACGCAGGTCCAGGTGATGAAGCCGTTCCTTGCTCAGTTTCTGCGCCGCGGCTTCGAGCTGTTCGCTCGCCTGGATGCCACCCAAGTTGCGACGGTGCCGCGCGAATACGCGGCGCGCTTCCGGCGACCGAAGTAGCCCGGGTGCGCCGCGCACGCACCGATTGTTGCTTCTCTCCCCACGTGTTAGTAGGGGTGTGTCCAGTCCCGGAGTCGTTCACAGGGGCAGTTGATGCAAGGGATGTCGACGTCTACCATGGCGCACCTGGGGGGATGCGGCCGCAGATGAGCCGCCCGGTCGCGTAGGAGCGCACGATGCAGCTCGTCAATCCGAGTACGTACGAGTTCGAAGGCGAGGCAACCAAGGCCCGCCTCGAGCGGCTCCATGCCGTGGTCGACAACGCGGAACGCGTGGCCTTGCTCCTGCAGGACGACCCGGACCCCGACGGCATCGCCAGCGCCATTGCCCTGCGTACCGTCCTCGGCCGCAACCGTTCAACCACGCCGCTGTTCGCGTTTGGCGAGACCACACGCGCCGAGAACCTGGCGATGCTCCGCCTGCTCGATGTGACGATCGACCTTGTCGATGTTGAAACGCTCCGCAGCTTTCCCTGCGTCGCGTTGCTCGACGTGCAGCCAGCCTATTTTGGGGAGCGCCTCCCGCATGCGCACGTGGTCGTCGACCACCACTCGCGCGTCGGCAGCGTCGACGCCGACTATTGCGATCTGCGGCCGCAGTACGGTGCGACCTCGACGATTCTCACCGAATATTTGGAGGCCTGTGCGGCGGACGTCAGCCAGCGGCTGGCCACCGCGCTCCTGTATGGCATCAAGAGCGACACGTTGATGCTCAATCGCGAGACCGGTCCGGCCGACTTGCGCGCCTTCATGTCCCTGTATCCGCTGACCAACTACAACATCCTGCGGCGCATCGAGCGACCCGAGCTGCCGTTGTCGTTTGCCGGATTCTTGGCGCGCGTACTGCCGCGCTTGCGCAAGCAGATGGGGTTGCTCACGTTGCACGTCGGTACGGTGCAGCGTGACGACATCATTCCGCAACTCGCTGACTTCTGTATGCAGTTCGAGAGCACCGAGTGGGTGGCGGTATCCGGCAAGCGCCAACACGATCTCGTCATATCGGTGCGCAACCCGGGATACGTACGCAGCGCCGGCGACGTCGTCCGTAAGCTGTTCGCTACCGTCGGCCGCGCCGGCGGCCACCGATCCATGGCCAAGGCCATCATACCGCTGCGTCATTGGCGCAAAGCCTTCGGATCCACCCTCGACTGCGCTATCGCCAAGCAGGTGGAGTGCCTCTTTCTGCAAGAACTGTACGGCAGCGCTCAAGAGCAGGCGTCCGTCGGAGCCTGATGGCTCAAGACTCTACGGCGGCAACCTTCCGGATGCGTCCTTCCTTGCCCGGGCTGATCTTCGCGCTCCGCTTCTTCGCGTGCCTGCTGCTGTGGAGCGTCGGCTTCTGGGCCTTCAGTCTGCACGAGCATCTCGGGCCGGTGCAGCGCGCCATCGCCGCCGCGAGTGCCGCGACCGCACGCAGCGTCGGCGGTCATGCCACCGCCCAGGGCGCAGATGTTGTCGTCACTGACTTGATCATGACTGTCAACCACGAGTGCACAGGGATCTTCGTGATCATGCTGTTCACGAGTTTTGTGCTGGCCTACCCGGCGTCGTGGCGCTCGCGCTGGATTGGTTTGGGGCTGGGCATCCCCTTGTTCTTCGCGGTCAACGTCTTCCGCCTGGCGACCCTGGCGCGCATCGTTGAGGTGTACCCCAGTGCGTTCTTCTATCTGCACGAGTACGTTTGGCAGGGTATCCTCACGGTGGTCGTGCTGGTGGGTGCCATTGCGTGGGCAGAGAAGTTCGGATGAACAAGGTGCGCTTCTTGGCCACCTTCCTCGTCATATTTGCCGTCCTCCTCGTCCTCTGGAGCAGGCTCGAAGCGTCGCGCTACTACACGGCCGCGCTTCTCACCTGCGCGAGTATCGTGGGTCCCACGCTGCACGGCTGGGTGCTCGAAGCCAACGCCGACGGTGGACCCGTGTGGGTGCACGGCAATAGCAGTGTGCGCGCCGCGATCCAGTTCGACGCCCTGGCGGTGGGCATCGTGCCGGTGCTGGCGCTCTTGGCAGCTACCCCGGCTCTCAGCCTGCGTCGGCGCAGCTTTCTGATGTGTGTCGGCGCCGCCCTGTGCTTTCTGGTCGATTCACTGATCGTCGCGCTCTTTCCATTGTTGGTGTTCTACAAGAACCCGTTCACAGACGTCATTGGAACGTTTCTCGGACTGATCGCCTTCGTTGGTGCACCTGTCATCATCTGGGGCGTGCTGACGTTCCGCCAGTTGCAGGAACTCTTGCCCGCACTGCGCGGGCGGGTGCTGGTAACTCATACGCGCCCTTGAGCGCCGCAGGCGATCGCGCGCTGGCCACTGAGGGGTACCCGCGGCGCGCAGCGAACGGTCCTGGAGCTGGACCGCCCTGCGCCGCAACAGCGGCGGCCTGACTTCCGTTCGGCCGTGAAACACGCTACAGCCGACGTATGTGGACCCGAGCAATCTTTGCGCTCTCGCTTGCGATTTTGCTTGCGATTCTCACCGTAATCGGCTGCGGCGGCCCAGATTTCGTGATCGGCGGCTCGCAACCGAACCCGACCGTCTCCTCACAGACTCCGACGCCCACGTGTGGACAGCCCGGCGACGCCTGCTCGTTCGGCTCGGACTGCTGCAGCGGCTTCTGCGATCCAATCCAGTTTTCGTGCGGCTGAACTTGCCTGGCTAGCAGCCCGTGGAACATGCAGGCCGCTGGCCCTAGCTGGCGAGCAGCCAGAGGAACCACAACGTCCAGGCGACGACCGCGGCAACCAGCATGCCACCACCGACGTAGCTGACATCGGTGCGCACCACGCGGCGCGGTGACTCGGCGCGCGACTCGATGCTGCGCTGGGGCCCGACCCGAGCAACCTGCCAACGCGTGAATCCCGCAACACGCAACCGCTCCTCGATCGCACGGCGCGCTGCGGACGCGTTGGATTCACTCACATCGAATATCCGGACCGTCGCTTGAAAGTGTGTCATGCCGCCCCCGTTGGTGTGTACACACGACAACCGCCCACGTCTCAGCAAGCCCCCGAGCGAGACGCTCTAGCTTCCTTTATCAACACCGTATCGAAGTAAGTCAACCGTAGCGGCATCAGCAACTCTGCGCCGTCGCGGCGGCGCGCCCGCGAGCTGCTCCCTTGCCCACGGCGGTCGCCCCGCGCTATCGAGGCGCGGTGAGCAGATTCGATCTCGATATGGAGATCACGGGGTAGGCGTGCGCACCATCCGGTCGGCGATACCATGGGTCGTGCTGGCGCTCGTGGTCGGGGGGAGCATCAGCTGGATCCGCCGCCCCGGCGACTTCGCCGGGTACGTGCTGGTGGGCGATCTGGTCCTGGCGGATCACGACATCTATCGCGACAGCCCGCCCGGCCTCAACACCTGGCCGCCGTTCTTCAGCCTCCTCTGTGTTCCTCTCGCCCTCCTCGCCCGCCCGTCGCCCTACCTGGCGCGCGGCGTCTGGCTGGCGCTCAACTTCGTGCTGCTGTGGGTGGCACTGAAGAGCCTGGCCCGCCTCGTCTACCAACAGGAGCTGTGCCTGCGTCCTGCCCCCACCGGCTTGTCGCTCGCTTCGCCCGACGTGCTCATCCCCATCATCCTCTGCTACCGCTTCATCCTCGGCAACTTCGACCACCTGCAGGTCAACATCGTCATCTTCGCGTGCGCCGTGGCCGGCTTGCTCTGGCATGTCCGTGGCCACGATCTCGGCGCCGGGCTGCTGCTGGGGCTGGCTGCGGCGTTGAAGGTCATGCCCATCCTCTTCGTGCCCTACTTCGTGTATCGTGGCCGCTTCCGTGTCGCTGCCGCGACCGCAGCTGCGGCGACGGTCTTCTCGCTCTCTCCGATACTGGTCTACGGGTGGACGCAATTCATCGACTACGTTGGCGCTTGGCGACAGGCGCTCGCTATCGGGTGGGGCGTCGGCAAGATGAATCAGTCGGTCTATGCCATGCTTGACCGTTTCCTGGGGCACGGGATTCGTCCCGGGCACACGCCGGTGCTCGACGAGCTACCTGAGTCGGGCAATCTCGTGGTGCAGGTAGCGATGGTCGCCGTGCTGATGCTGATCACGGTGAGCGCATGCTGGTTGTTTCGCGGTCGCCAGAAGGGCGACTCGCCTGCGAGCCTTGCCGAGTACAGCGTCATCTTCATCGTCTCGGCGCTGTTCGGTCCGCTGGCGTGGAAGGCCTACTTGGTGGTGTTGTTGTGCCCATGCATGCTGCTCATGGGTTTGCTGCGGCACGGGTGCCTGACGCGCGCCGCGCAGCACGTTGTCGGCGGGGCGCTGGCAGTCTATTTTTTCCTTGCCGGCTTGACGACACCCGGCCTGCTTGGCAAGCGCCTTGCGGGCACATTCGAAATGTTGTCGGCAACCACCATGGCAACCCTGGTGCTGTTGGTGCTGCTGTTGTGGTTGCGTCCGCGTTTGCGCGCCGACATAGATGGAGGAGTCCGCTGACCAACGTCGAGGTACAGCAGGTGATCGAGGCGCCCGTACAGAGCGTGTGGGACCGATACACGGACCATGTTTCGTGGACCGAGTGGGCCGGATTGGGAACCGTCCGCCTCGAACGCCCCGGGGTACCGCCGCCCAACGGCGTGGGCAGCGTACGCGTCATTTCGAATCTGGGAGTGCAGGTGTTCGAAGAAGTGGTCACCTTCGATCCGCCGCGTCGGATGACGTATCGGGTCGTGAGGGGCGGGATCCCCATCAAGAATCACCTCGGCGAAGTGGTCTTCGCGGCGCACCCGCGCGGCACGCTGGTCACGTGGCGCTGCCAGTTCGACTCACGCGTGCCGGGTCTCGGCGGTGTCTTTCGGCTGCTGGTCACACGGCTGTTCCGCAATGCGCTGCACGGCCTGGCGCGGACGCGGCTGCAGGTTGGTGCGTAACGAGGAAGTCCATGCAAGACGAGCCGATCTGGTACTTTGCGTATGGCAGCAACATGTGCCGCGCCATCTTTCTCGACCGCCGCAATATGCGTCCGCTGCAAGCATTGTGGGGCTGGCTGCCGGACCACCAGATGTGCTTCAACATCCCAGTCGGGCCGGGCGAGCGCGGCGTGGCCAACGTCGAGCCACGCCCAGGGGTGCGCACCTGCGGGGTGTTGTATGCCTTGACGCCGGCGGACTTCGACCGCCTCGACCGCACGGAAGGCGTGCACGTCGGTCTGTACCGTCGCATTGCGGTGGAGGTGGCCGTCGGTGCGGAGTGCGTCGCGGCCTTCACGTATCACTCAACGCTCACGCAAGCCGGGCGGAAGCCGTCGCCGCGCTACATGGGCTTGCTGCTCGACGGCGCGCGTCAGCATGCGCTACCGCTCGAGTACATCCGCTACTTGGAGAGCATCGAGTTGGCGCGAGACGAGCGTGAAGGCGAGCGCCATACCTAGCCCCAATCCGAAAATAATCTTCACCACGAAGAGCACGAAGGATGGGACAAAACGTCGATCAGGCGACTCATGTCCAACCTCATCGTGGTGAGTCTTCGATTCGCGGTTCAGATTGTCCAGATTGTTGAAATCCTTCTTCGTCGTGGCCTTCGTGACCTTCGTGGTGAAGAGAATTTCGGTTCAGGGCTAGGCCCCGGTGCGCGGCAAGACCGCCGCGCTCTTTCGAAGGCGGATTCAGTAGAATAGAGTCGACGATATGAAAAGGGGAGGGCGGCGATCGGCGCCGATCGGGGGTGAGCGTCGCTCGGGTGCGCCGCGGCGGCAACCCGCGAGCGAGGGGCTCGAGCCCTTCACCGATCTGTTCGAGCAGGCCAATGACGTCGTGATCCTCAACGACCGCGACGGGCGCATCGTCGCAGCCAACCGGGCGGCACGTGAGTTCGGTGGCTACACCGCGGAGGATGTGCAGCATGGCGTCTATCTGCGCGACGTGCTGCCGGCGGCCGACTGCGAGGCGGCACTGCTGCTGACACAGCGCGCCCTCGACGGCGAGTCGATTCTCGAAGTCTATGAGCGTGAGGCGGTGCTGCGCAATGGCGACCGCCGCCTCCTGGAACTGCGCAGCAACGTTCTGCGGCGTCCCAGCCAGCCGCCGCTGCTGCAAACGATTGGGCGTGACATCACTGAAAAGCGGGAAGCGGAGGCCTTTCAGGGCAGCCTGTTGCAGGTGTCGCAAGCCCTCTTGACGGCACAGAGTCTGGACGAACTCGGTCGCGTCATCTGCGAGGAGGCCAGCCGCGTGCTGAGCGTCGATGGCGCGTACCTGTGGTTGCGCGACGGAGAAGAGCTCGTCGGTTGCGCGGCGGCGGGGCACATGGCAAGGGCATTCATCGGCTTGCGCCGCACGCTCGGCGATTCGCTGATCGGCCAGATCTACCGCTCGCCGGACGTCCTGATCGTGAACGACTTCGCGCACTCCCTGTACAACCTGCAGGCCCAGAGTTTCGGGGTGCAGGCGATGCTGGCCGTGCCGTTGCGCCGCGCGGCTGCTTCCGTCGGCGTCTTGGTTTTCACCGACAACACCAACCCGCGCCGCTTCACGGCAGCCCTGCGCACGCGTGCGGTGATCTTCGGCGCGCAAACCACGGTGGCGATCGAATCCGCGTTGGCGCGCGAACGCGAGGAGGAGGAGGGGCGCATATCGGCTGCCTTGCTGCACGTTACGCGCGCGATTCGCGAACTCTTCGACGCCGGCGATGTGCTGCGTGAGATCGCCCGCAGCACCCGCGCGGAGCTGCAGTGCGACTGGACGTTGGTCACGCTGCGCGATCCCGCCAGCGGCGCGATGCGGGTCGCCACGACCGAGGGGGTCTCACCGGAGATCGCCGACGAGCTGCGGCTGATCGAGGTCCAGCCGGCAGACAGCGAAGAGTTGCGGGGACTCCTCGAGCACTGCTCGGTCGAGGTTCGCGAGCCAACCGCGGCCGCCGCGCCGCTGTACCGACGCTGGGGGATCAGTTCCCTTCTCGCAGCGCCCATGATCCGCGCCAACCATCTGAGCGGCGCCCTCGTCGTTGGCTTTCGGCTACGCCGCGGTCCGTTCAGTGCACGGGAGCGCCGGATCACAGAAGGGATTGCCGCACAGGCTGCGGCTGCCGTGGACAACGCCCGCCTCGTTGAAGATTTGCGGCGCGCAAACGACCTCAAGTCGGAGTTTCTCGGCACCATGTCGCATGAGCTGCGCACCCCGCTCAACGCCATCCTCGGATATGCCGAGCTGCTGCGCGACGGGATCATGGGGCCGATCAGCTCGGAGCAGAGTCAGGCGCTGGACCGGGTCGTCATCAACGGATACGGACTGCTCGATCTCATCAATACCACGCTCGACGTCAACCGCCTGGAGGCCGGCCGGGTCACCATGCACACCTCTGTCTTCACCTTGGAGCGATTGCTCGACGAGCTGCGCAATGAATTCGGCCTGCGGGTGCCTGCGAACGTGACGCTGACGTGGCCGGAGCATGTCGACCTGCCACCGCTGCGCACCGATCATGGCAAGCTCAAGGCAGTGGTACGCAATCTCGTCGACAACGCGCTCAAGTTCACACCGGGCGGCTGCGTAACCGTCGGCGTGCGCTCAGTCCACGAGCGGGAACGCCTCCGGCTGTCCGTGAGGGACACCGGAATTGGCATTCCGCCGCAGGCGATTCCGTCGATCTTCGAGATGTTCCAGCAGGTCGACGGCGCGCAGTCGACCTCGCGTACGGGGGTGGGGCTCGGGTTGTACGTGGTGCGCCGCTACGCGGAGTTGCTGGGTGGCAAGGTGACGGTGGAGAGCGAGCCAGGGAACGGGTCGACGTTCACCGTCGACATCCCGCTGAGTCTCGGCAGCGGTTGAGGCGGCTGCGCGATCGGCTGAGGACCAACCACAGAGGCACAAGAGGACACCGAGCCGGAACACCGAGGACAGATGAAGACAGAGGCTGTCACCGATGAGCCTCTGGGGTCTCCTCTGTGCGCTCGGTGCCTCTGTGGTTAATTTTCGTGCC
>Ga0335082_10003218_pt1 | contig 17744 bp, 23 predicted proteins | sample Lox_Sample_41_FD_206718 | JGI IMG/M metagenome (GOLD analysis project Ga0335082, IMG submission 206718) | Soil microbial communities from Loxahatchee National Wildlife Refuge, Florida, United States - Lox_Sample_4.1 | ecosystem: Environmental > Terrestrial > Soil > Wetlands | place: USA... | reverse complement strand
CAGGTAAACGAACAAGGCCAGCGACACGGCCAGCCCGAAAATGTCGGCCGCAGACATCAGATGCGCTCCAGCCCGTACAGGATTGCGAACAGGACCACAAAACAAGCCAGCACAATCCCGATGGCGCCCAGGTCGGTCATCGGCGATCTCCCTCCGGAAACATGACCCGCCCACGCTAGAAGACCCGGCATAAAGACCGCATAAGCAACGAAGCCCCCGATGTGAAAAAAATGTGAAGACCGGCGGCACCCAGGGCGATCCCAAAGCCGGCCGTTGATCGCCGGGTCTGACGCTATCTAATCAGTGGGACGGCGCGGAGCGGGTTGCGGCCGAATCGGCCGGACGGCCTGTTCGATCTTGATGATGCCGCGGATGCAGGCTCGTCCTCAGGGAGGCCCCGGCCCGCCGCCGGCCTGGTTACACTCCGGCGATATGGCCGACCGGCTCTTCGACGCCGTCGAGCGGGCACAACTCGCCGACCTGCTCGGCGAACTCGGTCCCGAAGCACCGACTCTCCTCGCGCCGTGGACGACCCGCGATGTCGCCGCGCACCTGGTCCTGCGCGAGCGCGACTACCTCGCCGGCCCCGGGCTTGTCCTGCCCGGTGCGTGGGGCCGCCTGGCTGAACGGCGAAGAAGAGCGCTCGCGCAGAGGGACTTCACCTGGCTCATCGCGGCGATCCGGTCGGGACCGCCGCCGGGCTTCTTCCGCATCGGATGGGTGCGCCGGCTCCCGGGCCTCAACGAGTTCTTCGTCCACCACGAGGACGTACGCCGAGCCAACGGCCGTGGCCCCCGGACGAACGAGCACGCGATGGACGAGGCCCTGTGGCGCAACGTCAGCCGCGCGCGCTGGTTCCTCGCGCGGCGGCTGCGCGGCGCAGGCCTTGAGCTTCAGTGGGCGGGGACCGGCAAGACCGTCCGGGCACGGCGGGGGGAACCTGTTGCCCGGCTCGCCGGGCCTCCCGGCGAGCTGCTGCTCTACCTGTTCGGCCGGCAGGGCGCGGCACAGGTCGAGCTGACCGGGCCTGCCGCCGCGGTCCAAGCCGTGCGACGCGCGCGGTTCGGGATGTAACAGCAGTCACCAGGCCCTCATCCAGAACCGATACGCCCGCACAGCCTGACCGGCTCGCTCACCCCAGGACAGCCGCACCCATCTGTGTCTCCAGCGCCACGCCCCGCAGCCATAGCCAATCCGGACAGCAGGCCACAGGCACCCAGACAGGCAACCTTGAAATCGCCCTGGACGGCACCCGGGAACAGCAGGGACAGTCCGGCCGGGTATCACGGGCTAACGGCACTGGGGGCCAGCGCAGGCGCCAGCCAGCATCTCCCGCAGGAGGGCCTGCCTGCCGGCAAGGCGCGGGCCCGGGTCTCAGCCTCAGGAGAGGGCCATGGCATACGGTCACGCCGAACGCACCCTTGCGGCGATACGGCTTCTTGAAGCGGAAACCAGGGACCTGCTCGATGGCCTGGCACGGCTGGACCCCGAGCAGGCGCGGTGGCTGCATGAGGTCACTGACGCCGGTGAAGGGGATTCCTGCCGGGGCAGGGGCGGGGGCTAGCTGCGGGTAGCCGGATCCACCAAGCGGTAGCCCGCGCCCGGTTCGGTCAGCAGGTAGCGGGGCCGCGCGGGGTCGGGCTCGATTCTGCGCCGCAGCTGGGCCACGTGCACGCGCAGCAGGCTGGATTCGCTGCCGTACCCCGGCCCCCAGATCTCCTGCAGCAGCATCCGGTGGGTCATCAGCTTGCCCGGGTGCCGTGCCAGCACGCGCAGCAGGTCAAACTGGTGTGGCGTGAGATGGACGGGCTTGCTGGCCACCCACAGTTCCCGCTTCTCCAGGTCGATCTCGAGTTCGCCGAGCCGCACCAGCGGTTCCGCCGATGGCGAGACCCGCCGCAGTGCGGCCCGCAGGCGTGCCAGCAGTTCATCGATCCCAACGGGTTTGGTGATGTAGTCATCGGCGCCGGCGTCCAGCGCCGTGACCTTTTCGCGCTCCTCACCGACGGCCGAGAGCACGATCACCGGGACCGAACTCCACTTCCGCAGTTCCTGGCACACCTGCGTCCCGGTCCCGTCGGGCAGGATCAGGTCAAGGATCACGGCCTCGGGGGGCTGCAGGGCCACCGCGGCGAGCGCGGTTTCGGCTGACGCGGCGCTTGCGACCTCGTAGCCCGCGGCGCGCAGACTCGTACGCAGCGCCCGCAGGATCTGCGGCTCATCGTCGACCACCAGAATGCGCTTGCCGCTCACAGCTGGGTCTCCAGGTGCCAGACCGGCAGGGCGAGCACAAAGGTCGCCCCTTGACCCTCGTGTGATTCCAGCCAGATCCTGCCGCCGTTGGCCTCGGCGAACCCCTCCGCGATGGCAAGGCCCAGGCCGGCACCGCGAACAGACCCGGAGCCAGGCCCGCGCTGAAACGCCGCGAATATCCGCTGTGACTCGGCCGCTGCCACTCCCGGGCCGTGGTCGATTACCCGTATCAGCGTCTCCGAGCATGTTGCCGTCACCCGCACGAACACCGGCTCTGACGCCAGTGAGTACTTCAGGGCGTTCTCCACCAGGTTCACCAGGACACGCTCCATCTGGTGAGGGTCGACCCGGACCGCGGGTGGATCCCAGGGAAAACTCGGGCGCACGCGGCCGGCCTGATCCGTAAGCTGGTCAAGCGCCGCCACCACCAGGTCATCGACCGCAACCACGTCTGCCAGCGGCTCGGCCGCGCCCGCCTGCAGGCGAGAGAGGTCCAGCAGGTTCCCGACCAGGCGATCAAGCCGGCCCGCCTCCTCCAGCACGGTGCTGAGCAGGTCGGCCCGGTCGCAGTCATCGAGTGCCATCCCCCGGCGGGCCAGCGCCCCGGCCGACGTCAGGATCGCCATCAGCGGCGTCCGCAGGTCATGGCTCACCGCCTGCAAGATCGCGGTCTTGACCGCATCGCTTCGCCGCAACGTCTCCGCCTCAAGCGCTTGACGGGCCAGCCGCTCCCGGTCGATCGCAACGCCCAGCAGCGATGCGAGCGCAGGCAGCACCCGGCGGCGGGCCGCGGCCCCCCGCCGGGGCAGCTGCCGGAGGACGATCGTGCCGACTTGGCGCCCACCGACAGCGAGCGGATGGCACTCGCCGCCGGTGCCATGAGCAGGGCCGGTATCGAGAAGGATCTGCGCCTTGCCCGCGCCGAGCGCATCGGCGGTCATCCGCTCAAGATGGCCGCTGACCTCCCCATGCTCCAGCAAGGCAGCCGCCACCCGTGCGAGTAGCGCTGCCTCCTGCGCCTGCCGCCGCGACCATGTGGCGAGTTCGCTCACCACCAGGGCAGTGACCGCGAGAATGGTCAGGGCGAACCAGTCCCCCCAGGCCTCGGGGGCCAGCTGGTAGGCCGGCGGGGTGTAAAAGAAGTTGAAGGCGGCAATGCCCACGACCGAGACCGCAACCGCGTGCGCGAAGCCCCACACAACCGCCGCGGGCAAGACCGTCAGCAGATAGAGCGCCGCCAGCCCCGGCACAGGCAGGTATGGCTGCAGCAGGCCGATCGCGCCGGTCAGCGCCGCAACCATGGCCGCGCACACCAGCCAGCCTGCGGGCGCGCCACACAGGCGCAGCCGGGGCAGGGCGCTGCCCTCGGCCGGGGCGGCACTCGTTGCTGAGGTCATGGCGGGCAGCGGCTCCCGATGGGAGCGCTCGCCACGGTTGAGGGTGCTGGCACGGTGCTGGCCGTTCAGGCGCTGAACCGGTAGCCCATGCCGGGCTCGGTGATGAGGTGACGCGGCCGCGCCGGGTCGTATTCGAGCTTGTGGCGCAGGCGGGTCAGGAGGACGCGGAGGGAATTGCTTTCCCGCAGATAGTCGGCCCCTCCTACCTCGGTGAGCAGTTGTGGCTGGCTTATCAGCTTGCCGACGTTGCGGACGAGCATTTCCAGGACCTCCCATTCGGTGGGGGTGAGCTCGACCTCGCCCTCCGGCCCCAAAACGACGTGCCGGGCCAGATCGACCATGTGCCCGCCCACGCGAACCTGGGCGATGTCGCTGACGTCACCAGCGCGCCTCAAGGCAGCCCGCAGTCGCGCCAGCAATTCGTCCGTGCTGAACGGCTTGGTGACGTAATCGTCTGCCCCGGCGTCCAGCGCGTCCACCTTGTCCCCGCTGCGCGCACGCCCCGACAGCACGATGATGGGTGCGCGGCTCCACCTGCGGAGACTGCGGATGATCTCAACGCCCTTCATGTCCGGCAAATCGAGGTCGACAACGACGAGCGCCGGCGGGCGCCGGGCGGCGGCGGCGAGTGCCGCCCGTCCCGTAAGGGCAGTGTCGGTCTGGTAGCCGTGCTTCTCCAGGACGGTCCGGAGCACCCGCACGATCTGCGGCTCGTCGTCGATGACGAGGACCCGAGCGTTCATCGCGCCTCCCGCCGAGCTGAGCGCCATCGTCCAGCGGGCCGCAAAGACCCGCAAGCCTCGTTAACGTGTTCCAGGCGGATCAAAAACGAATCCCATGCGCGTCCCATACGGCGGCATTCTCACCTGTGGTCCCGGCCCAGCTTCTCGCCGTCCGGCTCTGGCAGGGCGCGGGCCACGGTCAGTTCCCGGTGCCGGAACGACCAGGCACGCAAGCGATGCCCCGCTGTGCGGGCAAGGGCGGGCGGCGGAACGGCCAGGACTGGGCACCGTGCGCGCGCCAGGCAGTAACGGCTCACCCGGCCGTGCCCGATCCTGGCTAGCCGGCCGCGCCGCCCTGTCCCCACGACCAGCAGGTCATCGCCGGAGCAGGCAACTTCGACCAGGGCCGGGCCCGGCTCGCTATGCAGCACCGCGGGCCGCAGGGCCAAGCCGTCCGGGACGCATCCCCATGCTGCTTCAAAGGCCCCCTGGAGCCGCCGCCGGGCCGCTTTCTCCCACACCCGCCGGAGATCAACACACGGGTGGCGCCGGTAAGCGATGTCACCATCGGGCGGAACCCAGGCATGAACAGCTATCAGCGGCGCATCCTCCAGGCGCGCGATGCTCGCTGCATAGCGCAGCGCCGGTATGCTCCCCGGCGACGCGCTCACACCGACAACGACCCGACGTACACCGGACACAGCAGCAGTGCTCCCTTCACAAACCTGAAGCCGATCGCTATGTGGTCCCCGGACCTATGCAACCTTCACCACCAGGGAACCGCTGCTGCCGTTAACAAGTTCCATGCATGTTGCACGCCGGTCCATACGCCAGCCATGCGTATGCAGGCACCACGGCGCCAACTGGGCTGCCCCCGCGGCGGCCACTACCCCTTGGCAAGCACACCAGCCGGGGTTAGCCTTCTCCCAGGTGCGCCGGGAAGCCTGGTCGGCACGGCATTTCGTGACTACCAGAATCGTCAGTCAGGAGCGCGCCATGAGCGTCCAGAACGCACCCGCCGGTAAATCGTCCGCCGCTATCACGCCCGCGCCCGGCACACCGGACCAGCCTGACTGGCCCTGGCCCCTAGCGTAAGGTGTCCGCTGGGCTTGCAGGCGGGCCGCCACAGCTCGGTGCCGTGCTGGTGATCGCGGCCGCGGTGGCGGGCGTGATCTTGCTCATCGCCGCGGCGCTCATCGTGGCCGCCCGGCTGGTATACGTCGGCAGCCTGGACGCGCAGGCACTGGCGGACAAAGTGGCCACGCCAGACCCAATCTCCGCGCTCGACTGGCCCGAGCTTCGCGTGCGGGCGGTGGTACCGCAGCCAGATGGGCAGCAGCTGGTCCTGCTGTCTGTGGGCTGGCCCGCCCATCCCCGGCAGGCCGCAACTTTGCTGCTCGCCCTCGACAGCGACGATCACCGGTCGCTGTCCCTGCTGTCCCAGTGGTGCCTCCGGCAGGCATCGATCTCACCCGTCCGCCAAGGCGGGATGGAACTGGAGCTTCGCCGCCGGCAGAGCCTGGAGAAAGTGCACGCGATACTTGTCGCGGAGGACACCACGGACACGAGATGCTGATTGTGATCGCGATCTGGCTCGCCCTCGCAGGTGGGCTGGCAGCCCTAGCTGGCCTGGCAGGAATGCGCCGGATCCGGCGGCTGCGGCGGGACGGCCTGACAGCCTGGGCGGTGGCCGTGCCAGCGCCGGTTCCTCCAGACGAGAGCCCCAGCGGGTCCTCTGGCCGAGTGCATATCCAGTACATGCTGGCGGACGGGCGCGTAATCGACCGGCTCGCGCCTGCACAGTCCAGGAAGACAGCTTCGCTGCAGCCCGGCCAGAAGGTGCTCGTCTGGTACGACCCCAAGGATCCCGACGATGTCCTTGTCTACGGCCGGTAGGGCAGGACGGGTGACAGGGTATTCGTGGCCGCGGGCGCGTTGTTCGTTCTCGTTGGCGCAGGCATAGCCATACTCAGCCACTGACCCTCCGGGATCCTCAACGCATGTTCGCTCGGGTCAGCGGACCACAAGGACGGGCCGGTCGGAGAGGTGTATCACCTTGTGTGCAGTGTTGCCATGCATGAGGCTGGTCAGGTCAGTGCGCCCTGTTGAGCCCATCACGATGACATCGGCGTCGTGGGCACGGGCTGCGTCCACGATCTCGTGCGCCGTGCGCCCGTAGATCGCGTTCCGCACCTCATAGTGGGCCTTGACGCCGGCATCGTCTAGTTCCTGCGCGGCGTGCTCCACCACCGACAGCGCTTGTGCGGCCGTCTCGGTCGCGAATAGCCCGCCGCGGCCGAAGACTTCGTTCTCCCGGACGTGCAGCGCCCAGACCTCGCCATCAGACAGCACTGCCATCTCCCGGGCGGCGTTAATTACCCGTTCGGCGGCATCCGAATCATCCACCGCCAGCAGAAGCCGGTCGTACATTGGAATTCACCTCCCGGCTGTCCCGGGACATTTACCAACTAATCACAGAATGGCAGTCCTGCGCCCCCATCGCCAGAGCCCAAGGACCCGCCTGAGCAGGCACAAGGCCCCGAAGGCCATGCGTTTCGCATCGGCGGCATGGTGCGCCTCCAGACACCGCCAACCCGATCCCGGAGGCCCGCTTTGATCCCCATTGCCGGCCGCCGCCGTGCTTGCCGGCGGCATCTGAATCCCCAGATCCGGATCTGGTCAGTGTGATTACTCCTTAAGATGCAAGGCGCACCGGTCGGCGGATCCAGCACGCCGGCCCGGCCGCGTTCGCCATGTCTGGATCGGTGGCCGGGCGCGCCCAATGGCGCTGTTGTTCCTGCGGCTCAGACTCCGTACGCTTCCGCAGAGATACCGCTGCCGCGATCCGCGGCAGCTGACCCGGATCCGGCACCAGGCCGCCACCAGCAGCGCGGGTCCTCGCGGGCCGGGCGGTGACCGCGATAGCGGCGGCAGGGCTGGCTGTCGCCGATCATACGGGCTGCATGCGCACGGGCTGGCTGGAGCGGATTAGGCTGGTGGACAGGGTGAGCCGGGAAGCTCTGGTCGGCGCGAAATGCATATCCGTTTCTCGCGCACCGGAGCATCTGATGATCAGCGTATCGGGCGTTCGGCGGCTGGTGGTCGGCGCCAGCGGCTCACCGGGCAGCCTTTGTGCGTTGCGGTACGCGCGCGAGTTGGCCCGCTGCGGCGGTCTTGCGGTGGTGGCCGTGCATGCCTGGATCCCGCCTGGTGGCGATGTTTTCGAGCGCCGCTGTTCCTCTGCGGGATTGCGGCGCGTGTGGGCCGATGCCGCCGGGGAGCGGCTCAACGGCGCCCTGGCCGCCGCGTGGGGCAGCGCGCCGCCGGGCCTGGACATCAAGCTGGTGGTGATCCGCGGCGAGCCGGGCCCGGCGCTGGTCGAGGTCGCGGACTCGGCCGGTGATCTGCTGGTCGTCGGCGCGGGGCGGCGCGGGGCGCTGGGCCGGATGTGGCGGGGCAGGGTCAGCCGGTACTGCCTCGCGCATGCCGACTGCCCGGTCCTGGCCGTCCCGCAGCCCGCCACCGCCAGGCAGCTGGGCCTGGGCCCGGGCGCGTGGGCGCTGCGTCACCGGGGACTGACCGTTGAGCGGGCCTTGGGCGAATAGGCGCTGCCGCATGACAGGCGGCAGCGGCCGGGGCACTTGCTCTGCGCGCACCGCTGCCCGCCGTGACGTCAGCGGCGAGGGCGGACCCGCCGCGTCGGCCGGGCGTGCTGGAGGGCTGGCTGGCGTGCGGTGCTGGTTGGCGTGCTGACCGGCACGATCGGCCTGTTGCAGGCATGTGTCCGGGCCGGGGCTGGTGCCGCTCTGCCTGTTTGCGGCCTCGCCGGCCACAGGGTTGGAGGCCCCGGTTGAGCCGGAGCGGATCTTTGTGGGTGTTTGCGCGAGGGCGGGGCCCGGGGTCTGTGCGAGGCGCCGGGCACGGCATTGCCATCGCGCACGGGTTCGCTGGGGCCAACGGCGGCCGGTTCCGGCTGGAGCTGCACGGTGGGAGGGAGCTTCCGTGGTCGCGTTGCCGGTCGGGCCCAGGCGACCTGGCCGCGACCGGCAAGCGCATTCTGGTCGCCAGTGACCAGCTGCAGATCCTGGGCACGCTGCCCGCGGGTTTGCGCGCCACGGGCTACCAAGTCGAAGGCGCCGCGGCAGCGGAAACGGCGCTCACGGTGGTGGCGCCCGGCCGGAGGCGGTAGCAAACCGCACCGAACATCGATTACAGAGCGGCCCGCTGTCACTGTCCCAATAGCGTCCAGGCCGCACGTAACGGCGGGTCGGCACGCGTTCTCTCGGACATGCTCCATCACTTAGCGTGATGTCGTACATCGACCTGGCCCGTGCCGAGCGTCGATCCGTGCAACGGACTGGCCTCGGGGATCGCCGTCGGACGGGGATGCCGTCGATACTCCGGGACGAACGGTCGGCCGAAGCTGGCCAGATCCCACCTGACCTAGCGCGCCCTATGCGGCATGAGCGAGCGTCTCTGCCGGGTCGAGCGCTTCTGGTTTGGTCTCGGGTCTTGTGTCGATCTGGGGCACCCTCGTTCGTCGTGTGAGTGCTGGAGCGCCACCGGGGCCGCCAGCGCCGATACCCCAGGGAGGGACCATGGCACACCCCGTCGTGCACGCGGAGATCCGCTCGAAAGACCCGGACGCTACCCGCAGGTTCTTCGGCGACCTGCTGGGCTGGACCTACCCCAGCGAGGGCGCTGTGCCGGGCTACACCTTCGTCGATACCGGTGTGCCCGATGCGCTGTACACCGCGATCAGCCCGCTGCAGGGCGGCCCGGACCTGGTCACCTTCTTCGTCGGCGTGGATGACATCCACAGTGTCGTCGAGCAGGCCACCAAGCTCGGCGGCACGGTGGTGCAAGAACCGCGGCAGGCGCCGGGGGTGAGTTTCGCGCTGATCGCCGATCCGCAGGGCCACGTCGTCGGGCTGGCTCAGCAGGGCTGAGATGCCCCAGCGGCCCCGCCCAGGTGGCCATCGCCCTGGGGCGGCGGCTGCCGGACATGCCAAAGCAGCCCACCCCAGCCGGCAACCGATGCCCGGTCCCTTGGCACGGCGCGTCCGGCTGCCTGTTTGCTGGGTCAGGTCCCAGACTTGGGGCTGAGATCACCGTGCAGAAGTAGCTGATGAGGCTTGAGCCGCTGTATCGCATCCGCTTCACCTATCCCGAGAGCTGGGCGGTCGGCCTTGACGGCGGCTGGCAGCAGGCGTTCTTTATCGCCGAGGGACGCTGCGAGGGTTCGGTCACCGGGCGTTTCCGCGGCGCGAACTTCCCCCGCAAACAAGGAGCCGATGGCCCCTTCCGGCCCGACTTCCGGGCGGTGATCGAGGCCGACGACGGCGCCACGATCATGGTGGAGTGGCACGGGTATGGCCGCGCCTACCCACCCGGGCGGCGCCAGATCGTGGGGGCAGTGTTCCACCTGGCCGACCGCGAGCCTTATCGCCGGCTCAACGACGTGGTCTGCGTGTGCACCGGCGAGGTCCGCACGCCCAGCGATCCCGGCCAGGCCGGGCCCGATCTGGTCATCGATGTCGCCGAGCTGATCTGGGAACCCACCGCTGACTAACGGCGAGCTGCCCTATCGCCGGCCAACATCAGCGGTCGGCCATGCCACTGCCATCTGGGCAACCAGGGCCGCCCGTGTCAGTGCACACGCACTCGGCGGCAGAAGCGGACACCGTTAGGTGCTGCGAGAATGTGAGAGCGGCGGGCGGAGGGGATACCGGGGTGGGGAGGACTGAAATGAGATTCCGGCGTGTCGTCGGTGTAATCGCTGTTGGCGGCGGGGCGGTCGTCGGCATGCTCGCTGTGAGGCGATGGCAGTTGCGGTGGGGCGCAACCAGCCACGAGGCCGACGGGGCCCTGCCCGGCGATGACATCATCGCCAACTCTGATCTCGTCGCGACCCGCGCGATCACCATTGGCGCTCCGATTAGTCAGGTGTGGCCGTGGATCGCCCAGCTCGGGCAAGGGCGGGGCGGGTTCTACAGCTATGACTTCCTCGAAAACCTCGTTGGCTGTGACATCCACAGCGCGGATCAGATCGTTTCTGAGTGGCAAGAGGTCGGCATCGGCGGCCAGATCAGGCTCGCCCCGCAGGTCGCTCTCACCGTGACCCTGGTGGAGCAGGGGAAATTCCTTGTTCTGCGCGGCGGCGTCCCGATGGGGAATACCTCACCTCCATACGACTTCACCTGGGCTTTCGTGCTCCAAGATGAGCCAGGCGAGTCAACACGGCTACTCGTGCGAGAAAGATATGCATTCATGCGGCCGTGGGCCCGAGTCTTGGTCGAGCCCGTGGAGGCGGTCAGCTTCGTGATGAGCCAGAAGATGCTCCGCGGGATCAGGGACCGGGCCGAACGCTCCGCTGCTGCCACCGGAAGCCCGACACCGAACCAATCTTGAGCCGGCGGCGATGAGCCTCATCGCGGCAATAGCGGGCGTCTCGGGCCGCCAGTTCCGGGCCGCCATGCGGCCGGGCATATAGACGACCTCGCTCTGGAGAGCGGCTGCCTTCAGTTGATGTCGAACTCGGTGCCTTCGGGGCCTTTCATCGCCACCGGGCAGTGGTCGATCCCCTCTTCGTGCAAGACACCGGCCACGGTGGCGCCAAGATCGGCCAGCCGTCTCGCCTCGGCGTCGACCCGCTGCCTGCGGGTCTCGATCGGAAGCGCGCGCCCGCCGCTGGCGTGGATGTCGATATGGATCCGGTTCTTGACCGTCTCGGTTTCCAGCGGAGTTGGCGGCTGCTGCGACGAGCTCGCCAGGGATCTCGGCCGTTTCCCCGGCGCCAATCAGTGAAGCGGCGCGAACCGTGCGGTGAAGTGCCGCAGATGCCTGGGCTGGGACACGATGCGCATCCCGGGGAGGTCGGCGGCCCGGCCGGCTACCCGGGTGAGAACCTCGATGACGTAGTCGATGTGGCTTTGGGTGTAGGTGCGGCGGGGAATGGCCAGCCGGACCAGGTCCATGGCGGCCGGGGTTTCGGTGCCGTCGGGGTGCAGGCCGAACATCACGGTGCCGATCTCGCAGGCCCGTACTCCGCCCTCTTCGTAGAGGGCGCAGGCCAGTGCCTGGCCCGGGTAGTGCAGCGGGTCGAGGTGGGCCAGCATGGCGCGTGCGTCGATGAAGACCGCGTGGCCGCCAAAGGGGACGACGACCGGGATTCCCGCCGATTCGAGCGCCTCGCCGAGGTAGGCGACCGAGCGCACCCGGTAGCGCAGGTAGCCCTCGTCGATGCACTCTTGCAGTCCCTGGGCGATCGCCTCCAGGTCACGGCCGGCGAGCCCGCCGTAGGTGGGGAAGCCCTCGGTGAGGATTTCCAGGTTGCGGCACTGCTCGGCGAGGCTGTCGTCGTTGAGCGCAAGCCAGCCGCCGATGTTGGCGAGCGGGTCTTTCTTCGCCGACATGGTCATCCCGTCCGCCAGGGCCGCCATTTCCCGGACGATGTCGGCGACGGGGGCGTCGGCGTAGCCGGGCTCGCGGGTCTTGATGAACCAGGCGTTTTCCGCAAACCGGCAGGCATCGAGGAACAGCGGCTTGCCGAAGCGGCCACAGATCTTGCGGACCGCCCGGATGTTGGCCAGGCTGACCGGCTGGCCGCCGCCGGAGTTGTTCGTCACGGTCAGCACCACCAGCGGGACCGCAGCAGCCTGCTCTCCGAGCAGCCGCTCCAGCGCCGCGACGTCCATGTTGCCCTTGAACGGGTGGCGCTGGCCCGGCTGCAGGCCCTCGGGGATGGGCAGGTCGAGGGCCTGCGCCCCTGTGAACTCGACGTTGGCCCGGGTGGTGTCGAAGTGGGTGTTGTTCGGGACGACCCGGCCCGGCCCGCCGACCACGGTGAACAGGATCTTCTCGGCAGCGCGGCCCTGATGGGTCGGCAAGACGTGCCGGAACGGGAACAGGCCGGTCACCGCCTCACGGAACCGGTAGAACGAGGGAGCCCCGGCGTAGGCTTCATTGCCCCGCTGGATGCCGGCCCACTGCTCAGCCGACATCGCCCCGGTCCCCGAGTCGGTGAGCAGGTCTATCAGCACCTCCTCGGCCCGCAACTCGAACAAGTTGTACCCCGCGGCAGCCAGCGCGGCCGCCCGCTCCGCCCGGGTCGACAGCCGCATCGGCTCCACCGAGTGGATGCGGAACGGCTCAAAGATCGTGCCGAACGGCTGGTCGGTCATCAGCCAGCGCCCTCCCTGAGCCGAAGGCGCCGCGGGGGCTCTCCGCGACTTCGCGAACCCCCGGAATCGCGTTGCCTCAAGGAACCTGGCACTCCACGTGCCCCACCGAGCCGGGCGATCGCACGCCCTCGCAGTGAGCCGACGCCAAGCGGCCCAAGCCGCCGATCACGCATACCTGCTGTCCGGGCATCAGCGCGCCGCCGCTCGAGGTTCTCGCTCACCCAAGCATTGTCGCGCGCAGCGCAACCTCACCAACCCACCCGGGCGCTGCCTGTCGCCGACAGAGCCGCACCACCAGCGGCAGATGAGTGAAAGTTGAACGGATGATGCGGGCCGGGGGCTGGTCGGGCTGGAGGGCACGTGTCGGCCAATCAGAGCGCACGGAGCTGGGCACGCGGGCGAGGTTGGTCGTGAAGCTCTGGGGACTGGGCTCATAAACTTGGGAACACCCGCGGAGCGGCATGTGAGGACGTTGGCGGCAGTCAGTCTTGCGTGCGTTGGAGCGTAAGCAGATCGTACGCTATCATAGGATATCAAGGAGGCGGAGATGACAGACATGCTGATCCGGGACGTGCCCGATGATGTCATCGCCGCGCTGGATGCGCATGCGGGACGGCTGGGCCTTTCGCGCAGCGAGTACGTGCGACGCCGGCTGGCCCAGGACGCGGCACGGCCAGGCTCGCCGGTCAGTGTCCAGGACTTGGCCCGGTTCACCGAGATCTTTGGTGACCTGGCCGACCCAGATGTGATGTCGCGGGCCTGGAAATGACGGCCTGGCTGATTGACAAATCAGCCCTCGTCCGCCTTGCTGCCAGCCCCGAGGCTGGCGAATGGGCAGCCCGGATCGAGCGCGGACTGGTGCGGGTCACCACCGTCACCCGCCTAGAGGCGGGCTATTCAGCCCGGTCCGGACCAGAGCTGCGGGCCGGATTCCGGCAGCCCCCCTTGTCCTCCATGCCGGTGGAATACCTGACCCCCGCGATCGAGGACAGGGCGGTGGAAGTGCTTACCCTGCTCGCCGACCGCGGCCAGCACCGCGCCCCCTCCATACCTGACCTGATCATCGCTGCGACCGCCGAACTGGCTGGACTCACGGTCTTGCATCTCGACAAGGACTTTGAGGTAATAGCCCAGGTCACCGGCCAGCCAATGGAACGGCTGAGCGTGTAGCCACGAGCAGCCTGGGCCGACAGCAGCGAGTTTCGCACCATAGGCCGGATAGCGGCATGGCCGGACGTCGTGATCTGGCCCTTGTGGGAGGATGCAACCACCGCGAGCAGTGTTCTGCGGGTGGCTCCAAGATCAGGAGGAAAGAGGCCAGCTACGTCGTGATCTCTCTTGGCAGCAACGTGCATATCTTCGCGCGCCCGCACCGGCGCGGGGAACTCGCCCGGTGCTTTGAGACGGTCCTCGGCAGCCCCGTGCGCACCGTCGAGTTTCCGGGAATCGGCCAGCCCATGCTCGTGGTCAGCTTTCCCGGCGGGGGACATCTCAGCATCGAGTTCACCGACGATGCACCCGATGACGAACAGCCGGGGCTCGGCGCCTGGCTAGAACTGCGCGCCGACGACCCTGCTGCCGTGCTCCAGGCGGCGCTCGACGCGGGACTTACCGAGGTCAAGCACCCGGGCCACCCGTATTACTTCATGATTCCTGGCGGCCAGGTCTTCACCGTCGCCCCAGCGAGCTGAACGCGGCAATTGAGGATGTTCTGTGCGGCGGATGTACCTCATATTTGTCCGCCGGGGCAGCGATCTGTGCGCCCGCCGGGCGGGTTAGGGCACGTCGGCCAGCTACCCGCTGCGTGAGGAGACGGCCGCGGCCTGCGGTCCGGCCAGCCCGGCCGGGCGGCGTGGCGCCGGGGCGGTTACGGCCAGCGGCGCCGAGCCCCAGCCGGGACGCTTAAAGACCAGCCACATCGGGATCCCGTACCAGGCCCCGAAGAACACCGCGGCCAGCGGCATGTTGAGCCAGAACCAGGACATTCTCATCCCCCCAGGAAGACGTGGTGCTGCTACCCACACAGAGCGGGCCAGCGCGGCGCTGATACACGGCCTGGCGTGACGGAGCCCGGCATCGCCATCAGCGCGCAGCGGCACCCGCGGCCAGCGGCTAGTGAGTGCACCCGGTCAGGGTCATATGAGTGGGTCTGCCTGCCGTTTCGCGGAACGGGCAGGCAGGTTGGGAGATTCCCAAAGCAAAGGCGACTCTGATGGGCCATGCGAATCGCCTCTGATGGGGATGACTTGCTGCGCCCCGGATCCACGCGTCTGGTTGCGCCGCTGGATCGCCGCGTTACCGCGCATTCCGCCCGCCCGGCGGCCTGCGTTCTGCATGGCGCAGACGCCGCGATTAACACCGCTGGTAAGCCCACTCTTTACAGGCGCCTGCGGATGAGCCTGATCAAATGACACAGTGGGCCCGTTTATGACAGAGGGAACCGGGCGGGCGTGAAAGCGTCCGCAGGCCCCCGGCGGATCTAGCCTGAAAATTCACCTGGGGTGAAGACAACGCCCGTTCTCCACAATAATGCGGAGTTTGTGGCGCCCCACCTCCATAGCGCTTGGCGGTGTGCTGAGCCGCTGGTGCCCTCAGGCGTGGCAGCCGGTGACCGGTGGGGAGCCTTCCGGCCCTTGCGTGGCGCTACGCCAGGGCGTGTCCTTGAGCAGGACAGGCGGAGTGAATCTTCAGTTGAGCAGCACAGCCAAGATCTTGGCCATCATCGCAGCCGCCGTGCTCGCGGCTGGGCTGGCTGCGTGCGGCATGCCCAGCACGAGCGCCCACCCAGCCGCGGCGCCCCCGGCCAGCGCGGCCGCCGTCCCGGTGCGAGTGCAGCCCAACGCAGCCGGCTGGTCCGGGATGGTTCAGCGCCCTGACCACATCTACGTGGGCATGGGCGGAGCGCCGATTGCCCGGCAACTGGCCTGGCGGAACTGGGGCGGCCCCCGGGCATGGGCGGCAGGCAAGCTGGACATCTACTGGCCACAGCCAGGCCCGATCTCCGGCTGGCACCCGACCACCTACACGGTCACGGTACGCCTGCAAAACATCGTGACGCACAACGGCCAGCCGTCGTACCGGAAAATGGCCGACCTCTACGTCAACCGCCGGGGTGCCACCAAGGTGCTGTACTTCACGTTCTCCGTTCTGCCGGGCGGATCAGTCCCAGGGTGGAACCCTGTAACCAGGACCACCACTCCCCATCAGCGGCAACTGGTGATTGCCGCAATGCCGGGCGAGGATGGGCTATGAACCCAGCGCTGATTCCGGCTGGGGCCGCGGAAAGTGCCGTCCTGGTTCCCGTACCAGAAGCGGAGCAGGCTGTCAGCGGTCATCGAGACCGGCTCGACCGGGCCGCCGTCTGGGGGGTTCCCGCGCACGTGACCGTCCTGTACCCGTTCGTGCCGCCGCCGGCGATCACCGCCACAGTGATCGCCGGACTTGCCGGTGCGGTGGGATCGGTCAGCGCTTTCAGCTGCCAGTTCGCTGCGACCGGGTGGTTCGGCGAGGAGGTGCTCTGGCTCGCGCCACGACCCGACGAGCCGTTCCGGGCGCTAACCCAGGCGGTATCGGCTGCCTTCCCCCGATACCTGCCCTACGGCGGCGCCCATGACGACGTCGTTCCGCATCTGACCATCGGGGACCGGCCTGCCGATGGTGTGAGCGACCTGCGGGCAGCAGAAGCCCACGTGCTGCGCTGGCTGCCCATCCAGGCGCGCATCAGCCGGGTGTGGCTGATGACCGGCCACCCAGCGCCAGGCAGCTGGCAAACAGCAGCCGAACTGCCCCTGGCCCATGGCTGATGCCCAACACGCGCCGAGCGGCAGATCCGTGCGCGTTGGTGCGACGGGTCGCGGTGTGTCTGGGGGCGGCGAAGGACCTGGAGGAGGTCAGCGCCAGTCCACGCTGGATCAGACGTCCTCGACGCTCCCGGCGAAAATGACCCGCCGGGCCACGTCATACGTCGCCGAATCGGCGCTCACCGCAGCCATCTCGGCGGAGGTCCGGGCGGTGCTCAGGGCGTCGCCGTCGGCGAACCACAGCTCCGCGACCAAGTATGGTGCGCCGTCAGCGTGGGGAAGGCTGATGGTGAAGCGCTCGAGACCGGGGACTGCTTGCACGAGCGGCACGTGCCGCTCGCGGTAGGCAGTCTCGAAGTCGTCGCCGTCGGCGGGGTCGAAGTACTGGACGGTGATCTTGTGCATCGATCGAGCATCTCCTCGCTGGCCGGGCATCCGTATCCGCGGCATTCCCGCGAGCTTATGTGGTTCCGGGCACGGAGACCTCAGGGGCGTGGCACAACCGGCCCGGCGCCCGGCGCCCGGCGCCGTACCGAGTACGGCGCCGACAACGAACACACCGAGGTGCTCTGACCAGGCTTCCTCGAGTCGAGGAGGCTGGGATTCCACCCGCCGTCGTCGTGGCGCGGATACCGGCGCAGGTCCTCGTGGTGGTGCTCGCGTGGGTTGCCACGAGCAAGCCCACGGGCAAGGGCTGACAGGAGCGCAACGGCGAGGACCAGGTCTGCATCCCGCGCTGGCCGGATCGCTGTGCAGAACCCATCCGCTCATCGGCATGAGTGCGCTGTCGGCGGCGCGTGAATACTGACCCCGGCGCGGCCTAGAACTCAAGTGCCGCCAGGGGGTCAAAATTGGCGTGCCGTTGACATGCGCGTTGACGGTCGGGTTTGCACATCACCCGATCAGCCAGTTCTGCGCACCAGGGATGGTTCCAATACGCACCGGTAGCCGCGCCGAACGGCGGATACTTGCGCACCGGCCGCTGACGAACGCCAGTCACTGGGCGTGATCCGTTCTCCGATCCGGTGTACGCCGATCTCGCTGATTCGGTCCGGTCGGGTCCCGGGCCGACGTCCTTCGGCGTCGTGTGGTCGCGGGCGGGCCAAAGGCCTCGGCGCGATAATCGAGAGCCCGGCGACCAGTGCGCAAACGACTCTGGCTGCATGACAGCTATCCTCGCTGATCAGCACCCGGGGCAGGTCAGGGCACCGACTGCGGCATAGAGCGCATCGCGGCCTGGTGGGTTGCTGGCTCTGGGAAGGACTAGATCGTTGACCGGGGATTGAGCGCAGGTTGCGGGGTAGGCGAAGAGTGTCCAAGATCGGCGTGTTCACACATGTCCGGACCCTGGAGCCCGTCATGATCGCCGACCTGGACACTCTCCTGATC
>Ga0335082_10003217_pt1 | contig 17745 bp, 14 predicted proteins | sample Lox_Sample_41_FD_206718 | JGI IMG/M metagenome (GOLD analysis project Ga0335082, IMG submission 206718) | Soil microbial communities from Loxahatchee National Wildlife Refuge, Florida, United States - Lox_Sample_4.1 | ecosystem: Environmental > Terrestrial > Soil > Wetlands | place: USA... | reverse complement strand
AACAGCGCGATCGCGTGCCGGCAGTCGCTGCGATCGCACCACGATCGCGACGTCGCGCCGCGCAGCGGCAGGCGCGACAGGATGGCGACGCCGTTGTACGACTTCATGCCGTGCACGAGCGTGTGGCGATAGCCGAGCGCGGCCAGCGGCGCGAGCGGGAAGCTCTCGTCCACCACCTTCGTTTCCTGCAGGCAGAGAACGTCGGGATTGAACGTTGCGATCAGCCGCTCGAGCGCGCCGATGCGCAACCGCACCGAGTTGATGTTCCAGCTGACGAGTCGAAGGACCATGCCGTGCGCAAGATTAGGAAAGGCGCCGTTCGCGCGCCAATTCTTTGGGTGATCTCCGGAAAGGCGAACGCCCGGTCAGGGGGGGACCGGGCGTTCTTCAGTTCCTCTCGGAGCCTGGTCGTGGTAGGGGAGGCCACTCCAGGCGATCGTGGCCGTTGCGGTCACGACCACTGTGTACTTACTAGAATGGCACTCTCCCCTTCAATTTTCAATTACCCGTCTAAGAAATCAGCAATGCAAGCTATGCATGCCTTAACGGTCTGACATGCGCAATATTCGCACCCATCTAGGCCGCTTGGCCCGCCCTTTGGCCCCTGCGACCCTGCTTTTGGGTCCGGGCGGCGTCGCCGAAGGCGCGAAACAGGGCTACTGACGACGGGTTCTCGAGGGCGCGGTATTCCGGGTGCCATTGGACGGCGAGGGCGAAGTTGCGCGCGTTCCTGACTTGTACTGCCTCGATCGTGCCGTCCGGAGCGGTGCCTTCGACGATCAGATCGGGTGCCAGCCGGTCGATGCCCTGCCAGTGCAGCGAGTTCACCTCGATCTCGGTCGCGCCGACGATGCGGGCGATGGTGCTGCCGGGCGCCAGCTGGACCGGATGGCGGGGCAGGTAGCGCTCGTCATAGGTGCCCTTAGGCGCCCGATGGTCGATGCGCTCGGGCTGCTCATGAACATGGGTGTGAAGCGTGCCGCCCAGTGCGACGTTAAGCTCTTGGAATCCCCGGCAAATACAGAAGATCGGCAGGCCGGCCTCGAGGGCGGCGCGGATCAGCGGCAGGGTGATGGCGTCACGGGCCGGGTCCTGCGGGCTGTCCGGCCGGTCGGGCGGGCCGCCATAGTGATGGACGGCGACATTCGACGGGCTGCCCGTGAACAGCAGCCCGTCCAGCCGCGCCACCAGGTCGGGGAGGTCGAACCGATGTCCGAGCGCCGGGACGAGCAACGGCAGCCCGCCGGCGGCGTCCGCGACCGCGGTGATGTATTTCTCGCCGACCACGTGAAACGGCTGGTCGTCCAGGCGGCGGACATCGACGGGAATGCCGATGAGCGGCGCCGACGAGTCGAGTTTCATGGGCCCTCGCGCGATTGTGGCAGAGGCAAATGTGGCATCCGGGAGAATGACCGACAAGACCGGCGGCAGCGCCTGTTACCGAGGTCCTCTGGTCGTTGCTAATCCTTGCCGCCGCCGCGGCCGCGGTTCCCCCCGCCGGTGCAGGTGTCGGTCTGACGGCAGGAGCGCGGGGTCGCGAACTTGTCGTTGGGAACGTCGATGCCGACCTGCACGTCGAGCAGGCCGACGCGCACTTCCTTGTTTTGGTTGTCGGTGACGGTCCACTGCGTCAGTTGCAAGGGGTTGTCGACGAAGATCAGCGAGACGGCGCCGGAGTCCGGCTCATCCGTCTGATAGAGGCTGACCTCCAGGCCGCCCTCGCTGCGGTTGACGGCGGAAACGGTGATGCCGTCGGTCAGCTTGATCGGATAGCGGACGAGGAACCAGGCCGAGGACTGTTTCAAGGGCATCTGCTTCAGCTCGTCCAGGTCCTTGTCATAGTAGCTGAGCAGGCCGCCGTCGGCGACCAGCAGGATCGGCACCGGCGGATCGTATTCGACGCGCAGCCGCCCGGGCTTGCGCAGGTAGATGTGCCCGAAGGACAGCTTCCCGTCCGGCTCGACCTGCTGGAACCGCGCCTGCATGGTGACGATGTTGTCCATGTACTGCTCGACGCGCGCGACGTCCGCCAAGTCCTGCTCCGAGAGCGCGGCGTGCGCGGGCCGCGAAGACAGGCCCGCCGCCGCCGGCAGGGCCGCCGCCGAAAGCAGCGCCAGGCCGGCGCGCAGCAGCGTGCGTCGGGCGGGTCGATAAGTCGCAGTCGTCGGTGTCATCACGATCATTCGTTCCCATCGATGTTGCGCGCGAGGACCTCCCGCTTGCCGACCCGGTTGGCTTGGCTGACGACGCCTTCCTTCTCCATGCGCTCGATGATGCGCGCCGCGCGGTTGTAGCCGATCTGCAGGTGACGCTGGATGAAGCTCGTCGAGGCCTTGCGTTCCCGGCACACAATCGCGACGGCCTCGTCGTAGAGGGCGTCGCCGCTGCCACCGTCGTCGTCGGAGTCGAGATCGGTTCCCGGCTCGTCGTCTTCGCGGGTGACGTCGTCAATATAGGTAGGCTCGCCCTGATCTTTAAGGAAGCGCACGACCGCCTCGACCTCGCGGTCCGTGACCAGCGGGCCGTGCACGCGCGTGATGCGCCCGCCATTGGCCATGTAGAGCATGTCGCCCTGGCCCAGCAGCTGCTCCGCCCCGGTTTCGCCCAGAATCGTTCGACTATCGATCCGCGAGGTCACGTGGAAGCTGACGCGGGTGGGGAAGTTGGCCTTGATGGTGCCGGTGATGACGTCGACCGACGGCCGCTGCGTCGCCATGATGATGTGGATGCCGGCCGCGCGCGCCATCTGCGCGAGGCGCTGGATCGCGGCCTCGATGTCCTTGCCGGCCACCAGCATGAGGTCGGCCATCTCGTCGACCACCACCACGATCAGCGGCAGCGGGTCGAGCGGGATCGGCTCCTCCTCGTAGACCGGCGCGCCCGTCTCCGTGTCGAACCCGGTCTGTACGCGGCGCGTCAGCGTTTCGCCCTTGTCGCGCGCCTGGGCGACGCGCAGGTTGTAGCCCTCGATGTTGCGCACGCCCAGCTTGGACATTGCGCGGTAGCGCTGCTCCATCTCGCGCACCGTCCATTTGAGCGCGACGATGGCCTTGCGCGGCTCCGTCACGACCGGCGCCAGCAGGTGCGGGATGCCGTCATACATCGACAGCTCCAGCATCTTCGGATCGATCATGATGAACTTGCAGGCGTCCGGCGACAGCCGGTAGATCAGCGACAGGATCATCGTGTTGATCGCCACCGACTTGCCGGAGCCGGTGGTGCCGGCGATCAGCAGATGCGGCATGCGCGCGAGGTCGACGATGACGGGCGCGCCGCCGATGTCCTTGCCGAAGACGAGCGCGAGCTTGGCGGCCGTGCGCTCGAAGGCCTCGGACTCCAGCAGCTCGCGCAGGTAGACGGTCTCGCGCACGCGGTTCGGCAGCTCGATGCCGATGACGCTGCGGCCAGGCACCACCGCGATGCGCACGGACACCGCGCTCATCGAGCGCGCGACGTCGTCGGCCAGACCGACCACACGGCTGGTCTTCGTCCCCGGCGCCGGCTCCAGCTCGTAGAGCGTCACGACCGGACCGGGCCGCACCTGCACGACCTCGCCCTTCACGCCGAAGTCCTCGAGCACGGATTCGAGCATGCGGGCATTCTTCTGCAGCGAGTCGTCGTTGATCTTCTGCACCGCTGCGTTGTGCGGCACCTTGTCCAGGAGATCGAGAGGCGGCAGGTCGTAGCGCTCGTCCGGCACCAGGTCGAGCGTCGCCTGGCTCTCGGTCGCGCGTTTGCCGGTCTTTGCCTTCGCTGGCTTCGCGACCGGCGGCGCCGCGGTGCGCGGCTCCGCGGTTCGCGCGGCCGGCGGGGGCGCGATGGCGACGTCCTCGGCTTCGCGGCTCGTGTCGAACTGCGGCTCCTGCCGCTCGCGACGCTGCTGGTGCGAGCGCTCGGCGCGCCGCACCGCGCCGTCGCCGGTGCTGCTCCGCATCCGCCCGTAGAGCCGCAGCAGCAGACCCGCGGCGCGATCGGACAGATCGCGCAACTGGCGAGCGGTGTGCACATAGGTCCGCACGGGAACGCCGAGCGCAAAAAACAGCGCCACCGCTGCCAGCAGTCCCGCGCCGGCGCCGAGCGCGGCCGGGCTGGCGCCGGTCAGGCGGCCCAGCGTGTCCAGGATCAGGGCGCCGGTGGCCCCGCCCAGGCCGCTCGCCAGCGGCCAGCCGGCCGGCCGCGCGAACGCGGCCAGAGCGACCGCCGTGGCGATGAGCGCGAACGGCAACAGCAGGAAGCGGATCCACCAGCGTCCCTGCCGCTGCAGCCGCATGACGCGCCAGCCCCAGATCACCAGCACGAGGCTGAGGATGAATCCGGCCAGCCCCAAGCTCTGCAGGGCGAGATCGGCCAGGATCGCGCCCGGCCGCCCCAGCAGGTTGAGGGCCGGCGTTCCCGTGGCGTTGTTGAGTGATGGATCCGTCGGGTGGAAACTCATCAGTGCCGCCCAATAGACGGCGCCGAGCGCGATCAGGCAGCCGCCGGCGACCTCGAGCAGTCGCCGCCGCAGAAAGTCGCGCGCACCCGGTGGCAAGAGGGTCATGCGGCCGATCTGGTTTACAAGCTCGCTCATGCTGGCGCGGCTGCCTGCGCCTTGCTGTCCTGGCCGGCGCGGCGCGGCGGCGCGGTCGGCGCCGACAGGATCTGCGCCAGGCGACGCAGCCCCGCTGCCGTCTTGTCCGTATCATAAACGAGGGCGACGCGGATGTAGCGCTCGCCGGGGTTCACGCCGCGCTCGTCGGGCCGGCCCATATAGGCGCCGGGCAGCACGCGAATGCCGCCTTCGGCCCACAGCCGGCGGGCGGCTGCCTCGCCGTCGCCGACGTCAAGCCACAGGAAGAAGCCGCCGGACGGGCGCGCGAAGCCGAAGCGGTCGCCGAGGATCTCGGCGGCGGCATCGAAATTGGCGCGGTAGCGCCGGCGCCCCTCCTCGACATGCGCCTCGTCGCGCCACAGCGCGGTCGATGCCGCCAGGATCGGATAAGGCACGGCGACTCCGCCGTAGTTGATCAGTTGCGCGTTGCGCCGGATCAGCCGGGCGTCGCCGGCGACGAAGCCCGAGCGCAGGCCCGGCACGCCCGAACGCTTCGACAGGGAATGAAAGACGATGACGTTGTGGAGGTCGCCGCCCAGTCGCGCGCAGGCCTCGAGACCGCCTACCGGCGGCTCGCGGTCATAGATCTCGGCGTAGCATTCGTCGAACGCCACCACGAAGTTGTGGCGGCGCGCCAAGGCGATCCAGCGCTGCAGGTAGTCGAGCGAGGCGACCGCGCCCTGCGGGTTGGCGGGCGAGCAGATATAGGCGAGGGCCGTGCGCTCCAGCACGTCCGGAGCGATGCGCTCGGGCTCGGGTAGGAATCCGTTCTCCGCGGTGGTCGGCAGGAAGACCGGCTCGGCGCCGGCGACCGCTGCTGCTCCGGCATAGACGTGATAGAAGGGGTTGGGAATGAGCACGGCGGACCGCTTGCCGTCGCCTCGTTCCGGGACGGCCGAGAGCGCGATCATGAACAGCCCTTCGCGCGATCCCGCCACCGGCAGCAGCTGCTGGTCCGCATCGAGCATTCCGGCCGGCAGGTGATAGCGCCGGCGCAGCCAGTCGACGGCCGCGGTGCGGAACTCCGGCGTGCCCTGCGCTAACGGATATTTCGACCACTGGGCGGCCTCCCGCACCAGGATCTCGGTCAGCATCGGCGGCGGCGTCATCTGGGGCTCGCCGACGGAGAACAGCAGCGGCTGCCCCGTTCCACCGGGCGCCACGCCCTGCAGCAGCGCATTGAGACGGGTGAACGGATGAAATGTCAGCAGGGATTCCAGCCGATCCGTTGTCATTGCCACCCCGACTGTGCCGGATGACCCGCGGCGTCGCTGCTCTGACGGGCCTGTGCGGGACAAAACGGAAACGATTCTACCGGTTGAGGATTGCGCATGCAACCATTTGCTGTCGCAGCGGATTCGCCGTCAGCCCTGTAGGCGATGGCGAATCACTGTACTCATGGTGCCGAAAACCGCCAGCGCTGCAAGCCGCATGAATCCGAGAGAGGCTGCAGGATCCTGGACTCCGGGCGCCGGCGGCGGGAATGTCCCCCAATGACACAGGTACCGCCTTCTGCCCCGGACCTTGCCGCAGATGTCGCCATCGTCGGCGGCGGGATGGTCGGCATGACCCTGGCGGCGGCGCTCGGCAGCGCCGGCCTGTCGGTCGCGATCGTCGATGCCGAGGCGCCGGCGGCCATGACGGCCGCGGCCTTCGACGGCCGCAGCTCGGCCATTGCCTTCGGGTCGCAGCAGGTGCTGGCGGGCATCGGGGCCTGGGCGGCGATGGCGGTGGAGGCCCAGCCGATTCTCGACATCCGCGTCTCCGACGGCACGGCGACGGGCGGCGTCTCCCGCCTCTTCCTGCATTACGGCCACGACGAGCTGGCGCCGCCGGGCGTCGGCAAGGAAGCCCTGCCCTTCGGCTTCATCGTCGAGAACCGTGTCACCCGCCGGGCGCTGCTGCAGCGCCTCGCCGCATCGCCGGGCGTGCGCCACGTGGCGCCTGCACGCGTCGCCGGGGTCGAGCGGACGGACCAGGCCGCAGTTCTTCGTCTCGAGGATGGTCGCAGCATCTCTGCCCGCCTGGCAGTGGCGGCCGACGGCCGCAACTCGCCGGTCCGCGCCGCCGCCGGGATCCGCACGACCGAATGGGCCTATGCGCAGACCGGCATCGTCTGCACGGTCGCCCACGAGAAGCCCCATGGCGGCGTCGCGCACGAGCATTTCCTGCCGGCCGGGCCGTTCGCGATGCTGCCCATGGTCGACGACGGCGGTGTCCACCGCTCGTCGATCGTGTGGACGGAGCGGCGCGACCTCGCGCCGGCCATGATGGCGCTCGACGACGCCGCGTTCGCGGCCGAGATCGAGCGCCGCTTCGGCCCCTCGCTTGGGCGGCTGCGTCCGATCGGCGGGCGCTTCGCCTATCCCCTGACGCTCGTCCACGCCGAGCGTTACGTCGATGATCGGCTGGCGCTGCTCGGCGACGCTGCGCATGCCATCCATCCGATCGCCGGCCAGGGCTTGAACCTCGGCCTGCGCGACGTCGCCGCGCTCGCGGAGTCGATCGTCGACACCCAGCGGCTCGGCCTCGACATCGGCGATCGCCTGGCGCTCGAGCGCTATCAGCGCTGGCGCCGCTTCGACAATCTCGTGCTGATGGCGGTCACCGACAGCATGAACCGCCTGTTCTCGAACGACATCGCGCCGCTGCGCCTCGTCCGCGACCTCGGCCTTGCCGCCGTCAACCGCCTGCCGCCGCTGAAGCGCCTCTTCACCCGCCACGCCATGGGGATCGTCGGCGATCTCCCACGGCTTGTGCGCGGCGAGCGCCTCTAGGGTGGAGCGCCAAACCCTGGCGGCTCTGCAGTGCTATGCGCCGCTCTTGTTTTGCACGTCGGCGATCAGGTCGATGATCATCGGGCGCACTTTTGCGACATACTCGAGGATCCTCGGCGGCATCGCGTCGACATAGGCGACAAAGCGCGCGATGACGTCATTGGCGGCGGGAAACCCGACCTCTTCGACATGCAGGTCGACTTTCTGCTTGGCATCGCAATATTGGCTGTGGAAGGTGCCGATCTGCTTGCACATGAGCTCGTCGATCGGGCCGATGGATTGCTGAGGATGGAGCGGAAGCCCGCCCATCGCCGCCTGTGTCCCGCGATCAAGCGGCAGATAGACGAGGTTCCAATCGTCGTAGGGCAGCAGATTCATCGATCTGATGAGCCAGTGCCCCAACTGGCTGTTGAACACCGGCTCGGCCAAGACGAAGAATGGGCGAATGGCATTGTGGCCATGGGTCCGCAACAGGTCGGCTTCTATCTGCGTTCGACGCGTGTCCTGCTTCGCCAGGGATTCCTTGATCCGACGATCGAACTCGGCGTCATCGGGAATGATGTTGGCCGGGTCATTGAGATCGAACCCGAGGGATTTCAACATCTGGCCGTGCTTTCCGGCGAAGACGGCTTCGCCGAACACGCGCCGCTTGCCGTCCGAATCGACGGAAGGCCGTTGGCCGACGCCGCGCGCGCCTGGTGTTGTGCGTTTCCAGAACATTTGACCCTCTTTCGGCGAAAGCCGCGCAGGTCTACCAGATGGTAGTAAGGGTCGGGTTAATGGGAGGGCTGTCGCATATGAGCGCCAACGTGCGCCGCACTGTGCAGGATTGCTTTGTTCATCGGCGACTCCGTCGGCTCTGCCTCGGCCGCAGCGCGCCCCTACAAGAGATCGGTCAGACCCGGCGGTCAGCGCCGCGGCGGCTCGCGCGACAGGCCGCGGGCGGCGAGCGCCTTCAGATAGTTGTCCCACAGCTCCTGCTGCCGCTCGCCCAGCTCGTAGAGATATGACCAGGAATAGATTCCGGTATTGTGGAGGTCGTCGAAGACGATGCGCACTGCGTAGTTGCCGACCGGCTCCAGCTCGACGATGCCGACCTCGGCCCGGCCGGTCACGAGTTGCTTCTGATGAGCGCCGTGGCCCTGCACCTCGGCCGATGGACTCTCGACGCGCAGCAGCTCGGCCGGCAGGCGGACGGTCACGCCGTTGTCGAAATCGATTTCCAGGATCTTCTCCGCCTTGCGCAGGCGGATCTCCGTCGGCCAGTGCCGGGTGCCGAGCGGTGGCGGCGGCTCGGCCATGGTTCAGTCGCGCCGCGACTTCTCGGCGTCGTCTAGCGGCCGCGCCTCGTCGGGCAGCATGATCGGGATGCCGTCGCGGATCGGGAAGGCGAGGCCCGCCTGCCGGCTGATCAGCTCCATGGTCTCGCGGTTGAAGGTCAGCGGCGCCTTGGTCAGCGGGCAGACCAGAATCTCCAGCAGCTTGGGATCGATGGTCGCGCTCTTGTCGTTCATGGCCGCTCCCTCACTGGCTAGTGCCGCGGGCCTTCGTCCTGCGCGGCGAAGGCGCCCAGCTCCAGCAGCGCCGTCATCACGCGGCTGCGCTCCGCCAGGTCGGCGGCCTCCAGCAGGGCCTGCTTCTCCTTCGCCTCGAACGGGCAGACCATCGCCAGCGACGTCACCAGCTTGTCGTCGGGAATGTCGGCCACCGCGGCCGGATCGATGCTGATCTTCTGGTAGGAGAAATAGGCCTGCAGCGCCTTCAGCAGCCGCTGGCGGTCGACCGCGGCCGTGGCCGCGGCGTCGAGGTCGCCGCGGAAGCGTTCGAAGTCCGGCACGATCCGGCGATAGCCGCCGACGGTCGGCAGCTCCTTATGGATGGCGAAGCGGCAGACGCCGGTGAGCGTGATGAGATAGCGCCCGTCGTCGGTCTCGCTATAGGCCGTGATGCGGCCGGCGCAGCCGATCGGATAGAGCTCGGCGGTGTGGCTGACCAGCCCCTCCTGCTCGGACCCCTGGCGCAGCGGCTGGATCATGCCGATCAGCCGGTCGCTCGCGAGCGCGTCGCGCGTCATCGCGAGATAGCGCGGCTCGAAGATCTGCAGCGGCAGCTTGCCGCCCGGCAACAGCAGCGCGCCCGGCAGGGGAAAGACCGGCAGCGTCGCCGGCAGCGTATCGAAGGAAGGCCCGTAGGAGCTGAGGCTCATGCAAACAGCAGCGACGACAGCCGCCGCCGCGCCGAGATCGTCAGCGGGTCCGTCGGGCCTAGCGCCTCGAACAGCTTCACCAGCTGCTTGCGCGCCGCCTCCTCGTTCCAGCGGCGGTCGCGGCGGATGATATCGAGCAGCTCGTCGATCGCCTCGTCGCGCTGACCGCCGCCATAGAGCGCCATCGCCAGATCGAGGCGCGCCTGGTGGTCGTTGGCGTTCTGCTCGAGGCGCCGGCGCAGCTCGCCCACTTGGCCGGCGCTCTCCTTGGATTGCTCGGCCAGCTCCAGGGCCGTCCGCGCCGCCGTGATCGCGGCGTTCTTGGCGAGGTCGCCGTTGGCGCGGTCCAGCACCTTCCGCGCCTCGGCGAAATTGCCGGCGCCGATATGGCACTTGGCGAGGCCGGCGATGGCTGCCGCGTTCTTCGGGTCATGCGCCATCACCTGGGCGAAGATCGCACTCGCCGTGCCGGGGTCGCCGCGCGCCAGCGCCTCCTCGGCCTGCTCGAGCGCCTGCTCCACCGGCGACGGGCCGACCTGCCCGCCGGTCGCCTGCACGAGCCGCTGCACGAAGGCCTTCACCTGGCTCTCCGGCTGCAGGCCGGCGAAGCCGTTCACCGGCCGACCCTTGGAGAAGGCGAACACCGCCGGGATGGACTGCACGCGCATCTGCGCCGCCAGCTCCTGGTTCTCGTCGGTGTTGATCTTCACCAGGCGCACGGCCCCGCGCGCCTCGCGCACGACCTTCTCGAGGATCGGCGTCAGCTGCTTGCACGGGCCGCACCAGGGCGCCCAGAAATCGACGATCACCGGCGCGTCATGCGACGCGTCGATGACATCGGCGACGAAGTTCTCGGTGTTGCTTTCCTTGATGACGGAGCCGGCGGCCGCGGCCGGCCCGCCCATGCCGATCAATTGCTCCATGGGAGTTCCACGTCCATCCTGCGTCTTTGACACCATACATGGCCCACCGGCCCGGTGAAGGCAACCCTCGCCCGGGCGGGTCAGGCCGCGCCGTTTCCGAGATCCAGGATCAGCGGCTTGTGGCCGCTCCGCTCGAGAAAGGTCAGCAGGTCCTGCGGCGCGATCGCCGTCGTCATGTCGTTGGTCAGCGGGTGGCAGTTCACCGGATCAGCCTCCAGCACCGCCTTGTCGATGGCGACCCGCACCTGCCCCAGCCGATCGTTGATGAGGGCAAAGGGCGTCACCGCGCCGGGCGCCACGCCCAGGTGGGTCATCAGCCGTTCCGGGCTGCCGAAGGAGAGCCGGCCGGCATCCAGCCGCGCGCCCAGCACCTTCAGGTCGATGGCGCGGCTCTCCTCGGCCACGACCAGCCACATCTCGCCCTTCTTGTTGCGCAGGAACAGGTTCTTGATATGCGCGCCTGGGAGGTCGCCGCGCAGCGCCTTGGCCTCCTCGACCGTGAAGACCGGCGGATGCTTAACGGTTTGCGTGCGGATGCCCAGCGCTTCGAGATGGGCAAACAGCTGGTCAGGGCTCGTCGGGGGCGTCGTCATGGCGCTAACCATTACCGGCGCCCCGCCAGCCTTGCAAATGGCACTCCGATCCGTATGATGTCGCCGCGGCTGTTCCATCGGGGCGGCCGGCTCATTTGGTGCGCGGGCGTAGCTCAGGGGTAGAGCACAACCTTGCCAAGGTTGGGGTCGAGAGTTCGAATCTCTTCGCCCGCTCCAAATCCGACATTAGTATTGTACTATGGCGTGACGTCGCGTCCGGCCCGTGCCGGGCGCGTGTGTTGCTGGGCCTTTGCGCGACGTCGGATGACCGCCCTCCTCGGCTTCCTGTTCCGGTGCCGCCGCTCGATGTCGTGGCGCTGGTCTGGGCGCTTCCTTCCTACTCTGGGGCGGCACAACACTGGCGCCCGCCCCTCAGCCCAGCCTGTCCGAGCCAGCCGGCCGCGTGCTGACGCTGGCAGTGTTTAATTTCAACGGCGGGCTGCGCGTCTATTTACTTTGCGCGCGCGATCCGCGCCTTTAACCAAGCCGCCGGCGACGACTGATGCAACACACTGAGAACGACAGGTTTTTCGGGGTATTTTAAGAGAGACTTTACACACCGCACCTATCCTGACGATGCGAGCTTTCCGCCGGGAGCGCGGAATGGAGGATGGTGCATGAGTGCAATGCCGTACCGCATTCTCATTGCGGACGATGAGCCGAGCATTCTGAACGCTTACAGCAGCGTCCTGCGCGCCAACGGCCAGTCGAAGCTGGCCGATGCCGGGCTCGACGATCTCGAGGCCGAGCTGTTCGGCGACAAGCAGCAGCAGTCCGACCAGACCTACGAGCTCGAGCTCTGCCAGCAGGGCCAGCAGGCGATCAGCGCGGTGAAGCGCGCCGCCGCCGAAGGGCGCCCCTTCTCCGTCGCCTTCCTCGACGTGCGCATGCCGCCGGGCATGAACGGCGTCGATACGGCCAAGGAGATCCGCACCATCGATCCCGGCCTGAACATCGTCTTCGTCACCGGCTATTCCGACACCGATCCGCGCGACATGGCGAAGATCGTGCCGCCGACCGAGCGGCTGTTCTACGTCGCCAAGCCGTTCCAGCCGCTCGAATTGCAGCAGTTCGCATCGGCGCTGTCGAACAAGTGGCGGGCCGAGCAGGACCTCGTGGTCGCCCACGAGCTGCTCAAGCGCCAATATTCCGAGCTCGAGGCCGCCAACGTCGAGCTGGCCGCGGCCAAGCACCGCGCCGAAGCGGCGAGCCGCATGAAGACGGAATTCCTTGCCAATGTCAGCCACGAGCTGCGCACGCCGCTCAACTCGATCATCGGCTTCAGCGAGATGATCGATCACGAGGCCCACGGCCCGATCGGCAACGAGCGCTACCGCAGCTACATCCGCGACATCCATGCGAGCGGCCAGCATCTGCTCGGCGTCGTCAGCGACATTCTGGACATCTCGAAGATCGAGGTCGGCGAGTTCGAGCTGCAGGAGGACGATTTCGACATCGGCGACGTCATCGAGTCGACGGTCCGCGTGGTCCACGAACGCGCCGCCCGCGCCGGCCTCAGCCTCACCTCCGACATCACGCCGGCGCTGCCGCAGCTGCGCGGCGACGCCCGCCGCGTGCGGCAGATCCTGCTCAACCTGCTGTCCAACTCGGTCAAGTTCACCTCCTCCGGCGGCGCCGTCTCGGTGCAGGCCGCGCGCGGCGACGACGGCGGCCTCACGGTCTCCGTGTCCGACACCGGCATCGGCATCGCGCCCGAGGACATGGACAAGGCGATGATGCCGTTCGGCCAGGTCGACGGCCGCCTCAACCGCAAGTACGAGGGCACGGGCCTCGGTCTGCCGCTGGCCAAGTCGCTGACCGAGCTGCATGACGGCCGCCTGACGATCAAGAGCGCCGTCGGCAAGGGAACGACCGTCACCCTCGCCTTCCCCGCCAAACGCAACGTCGCCGCGTGAGCGCGCGGCCGAGTCAGGGTGCCCCTGCGCGGCAGGACGGCTTAACGGGCGGTTTACCCTGTTTGTCTAGGGTACCGGACCGCGTTCACCCCGGCTCGGGAGCAAGATCCATGCGCAAGAGCGCTCTGTTGACGGCGATCGCCCTGTTTGCGGCGGTCCTCGGCCTCGGCGCGGCCGCCGGCGGTCCGGCCAGCGCCGGCGAAGAGGTCGTCTGCGCCGCCCAGCCGAAGGAGAAATGGGTGAGCGCCGAAGTGGTGACCCGCAAGCTCGCGCAGCTGATCGACAAGGAATTCGTCCTCGGCATCGATAAGGGCTGCTACGAGGCCGAGGTGGTCGTGAACGACAGCACGGAGATCGACGTCTATGTCGATCCGGTCACGGCCGAGGTGGTGAAGATCCGCACCGACGGCGACAGCGACTCCTGATCGGGGAGCGCGTCGCGCAGGGGCGTCGGGGGAGGGCGCCATGAGCACGATGCCAGCCAAAGCCGTCCTGTCCGCGCTCGATCGGCTGAAGAGGCTGATCGGGTCGGCGCTGTCCTTCGGGTCCGTCCGCTGGCGGCTGATGGCCGTGCTCCTGGCCGTCAGCCTCGTCGCCTACGGCTTCCTGCTCTACGGCCAGTATCGCGATCAATACGACAAGATCCTGAGCTTCGCGCAGTCCTCCAACCGTCTGCTGACGGAGGTGATGGCGCGCCGCATCGAAGGCGCGGTCCGCAAGCTCGACCAGCGGGAGATCAACCGCACGGTGATCGATACCATCCGCGCCACCGAGATCGCCATCAACCGGCAGCACGGGCAGGCGTCCGCCGCCGGCACCGGCGATTCCTCCGCGGCCCTCGTCGCGTTCGCCGTGATCCGGACCGACGGTACGATCATGAAGGCCTATCATTCGCCGCTGCGGCTCGACGTCTCGGAGGAGTCGCTCGTCGATCTGACGAAAGAGGTCGTGAAGAGCGGCGCGGCGATCGACCGCATATGGTCCGATGCGCACATCATCGCCTTGCCCATGGCCGGCGAGAATGCCGACGGCGCGCCGATCGCGGTGGTCGTGGTGGCCTGGGACCTCTCGCATCATTTCGGGGCCGCCGGCCAGGCCATCCAGGAAGACGCGATCAAGGGCGCGCTCGCCACCATCGTCGTCCTGCTCGTGCTGCTCTACGTCGTGCACCGCATCGTCACCCAGCCGATCGGCACGCTCACGCGCCACGTCGCGGAGCTCGGCATCTCCGGCGACCTCGGCCTGGTCGGCGAGGACCTCACCCAGCGGCGCGACGAGATCGGCGTGCTCGCCAACGAGTTCAACAAGATGGTCGAGGCGCTCGCCGATTCGCGCCAGAAGCTGCAGAACCAGTCCTACGTCCACGGCATGGCCGAGATGGCGTCGGGCGTGCTGCACAACATCCGCAACGCGCTCAACCCGATCTCCGTCGGCATCTGGAAGCTGGAGGAGAGCGCGCGCAGCGCCTCGCTCGGCCGCATCGAGACCGCGCTGTCCGAGCTGGGCAGCGAGGCCACGCCGCTCGACCGGCGCCAGAAGCTCGCGAGCTACCTGCGGGCGGCCGTCGAGAAGCTGGTCGCCCAGCAGCACGGGCTGGCCGACGAGATCCACGAGCTCGGCCAGCACAGCCGCCATATCGAGCAGATCCTGCAGGACGTCGACCTCACGGGACGCCGCCGCCGCAAGCCCGAGGCGATCAACCTCGACAAGCTGGCCGAGGAATGCGCCGCCATGATCCCGGGCCGCGCGGAATCCCCGATCACCGTGGAGATCGATCCGGCCCTGGCCCGCCTGCCGGCCGTCCTCGGCAACCGCATCACGTTGACGCAGGTCGTCGGCAACCTCATGGTCAACGCCGCCGAGTCGATCCGCATGGCCGGCGTCGCCGACGGCAAGATCGCCGTCACCGGCTACCGCGAGGCGGTCGACGGCAAGGACATGCTGCACATCGAGGTGCGCGACAACGGCGGCGGCATCTCGGAAGAAGCCATGGCCTCGCTGTTCCAGCGCGGCTTCAGCACCAAGCAGCAGAAGAAGGGCGGCATCGGCCTGCACTGGTGCGCCAACAGCGTCATCGCCATGGACGGCAAGATCCACGCCACCAGCGACGGCGACGGCAAGGGCGCCACCTTCCACCTCCTGCTGCCCGCCGCCCCCCAGCGCTCCGAAGGCCGCACCCAGGCGGCCTGAGCGGGCCGGCGTCGTATCACGTCGTCACGCCCGCGAAAGCGGGGTCCAGGCAAGCGACTGAGCGGCTGCCCTGGATTCCCGCTTTCGCGGGATCGGCAACTTGGAAGCGTTGAAAGGACCGGACTCGCCCTAGGGTGAGGGCGCGACGCGAGTCCAGATCAGTTTTGTTTGTCACGGATATGCGCTAGGTTCGCCGCAAATCTCGCGGGGGAGGCGCGGCCATGGTGTCCAAAGCGGCCCAGCAGAAATCCGACCTGATCGAGCGGGTGAAGGCGTTGGCGGCGGCGCGGTTGCCGGCGGAGCGGGCGGGCGCGCTGGCCGACTTCATCGCGCAGTTCTACGCCAACGTCGCCATCGACGATCTCGCCGGCGAATCGCCCGACAACCTCTATGCCGCCGCGCTCTCGCTCTGGAGCTTCGCCGCCCAGCGCGCGCCCGGCGCCGCCAAGGTACGGGTCTACAATCCGCGCCTCGACGAGCAGGGCTGGCACAGCTCGCATACCGTCGTCGAGATGGTCAACGACGACATGCCCTTCCTCGTTGATTCGCTGACCGCCGCCCTCAACCAGCGCGACCTCACGGTCTACCTCGTCATCCATCCGATCGTGCGCGTCATCCGCGACCGCGCCGGCAACCGCGCCGCCTCCGGCAAGGGCGAGGAGATCGCGGAGTCGCAGATGCAGATCCGCATCAACGAGCAGACCGCCCCCGACACGCTGGCCGAGATCAAATACGTGCTCGAGAAGGTGCTGACGGACGTGCGCTGGGCCACGTCCGACTGGAAGCAGATGCGCACGCACTGCGCCGATTTCATCGCCTCACTGGACAAGGCGCCGGCCGCTCTGCCCGCCGACGAGGTGGACGAGGCCCGGGCCTTCCTGCAGTGGCTCAACGAAGACCACTTCACCTATCTCGGCTACCGCGAGTACGATTTTCTCGGCGAGGGCGACACCGCCACCATCTCCATTCCGCCCAAGAGCGGCCTCGGCATCCTGCGCGACGATCAGTATTCGGTGTTCGACGGCCTGCGCAATTTCGAGCAGCTGCCGCCGGACGTGCGGCAGTTCCTGCGGCACCCGCGCGTGCTCATGATCACCAAGGCGAACCGGCGCTCCACCGTGCACCGTCCCGTGCACATGGACACCATCAGCGTGAAGAAGTTCGACGCCGCCGGCAACGCGGTCGGCGAGCAGCTGTTCGTCGGCCTGCTCACCTCCGGCGCCTACAGCCAGAACCCGCGCGAGATCCCGCTGCTCCGCCGCAAGGTCGCCAACTGCCTGGCGCGGGCCGGCTTCGCGCCCGCCAGCCATGACGGCAAGGCCCTTGCCCACATCCTCGAAAGCTACCCGCGCGACGAGCTGTTCCAGATCTCGGAGAACGAGCTCTACGACACCGCCATCGGCATCCTGAACCTGCAGGAGCGCCAGCGCATCGCCTTGTTCGTCCGGCGCGATCCCTTTGAGCGCTTCATCTCCTGCCTCGTCTACGTCCCGCGCGACCGCTACAACACCGAGCTGCGCCTGCGCATCCAGGACATCCTGGCGCGCGCCTACAACGGCACGGTCGCCGCCTACAACACGCATATGAGCGATGCGGCGCTCGGCCGCCTGCAGGTCATCATCGCCACGACCCGCGGCGCCGTCCCCGACGTCGATGCCGCGGACCTCGAGGAACGGCTGGTGGAGGCCGGCCGCTCCTGGGCCGATCAGCTGCAGGAGGCCCTGGTCGAGGTCAAAGGCGAGGAGCAGGGCTTCCGGCTGCTGCGCCGCTATGCCGAGGCCTTCCCGGCCGGCTATCGCGAGCGCTTCACGGCGCAGCTCTCGGTCGGCGACATCGACAAGGTCGAGGAGGCCCTGGGCGGAAGCGGCATCGCCATGAATCTCTACCGCCCGCTGGAATCGTCCCCGGGCGAGTTGAAGCTGAAGCTCTACAGCGCCGGCGCCCAGCTGCCGCTCTCCGACGTGCTGCCCATGCTCGAGCATATGGGTTTCAAGGTGATCAGCGAGACGCCCTACATGGTGCAGCCGCGCACCGCGGAGCGCTCCGTGTGGATCCACGATTTCGGCATGCTCACGGCCGACGGGCGCGAGATCGAGCTCGGCAGCCTGCGCGACATCTTCCACGAGGCACTGGCCCGCGTCTGGTCGGGCGAGATGGAGGACGACGGGTTCAATCGCCTCGTCCTCGGCGCCGGCCTCGATTGGCGCGAGGTCACGATCCTGCGCGCCTACTGCAAATATCTGCGCCAGGCCGCCATTCCCTTCAGCCAGGCCTATATGGAGGCCACGCTCGCCGGCAACACCGGCATCGCCGCCGCCCTGGTGAAGCTGTTCCGAACGCTCTTCGATCCGGCCTCCGGCGCCAATGTCGAAAGCCGCGTGAAGGCCATCGTGACGGACATCGAGCGCGCCCTCGACGCCGTCGTCAATCTCGACGAGGACCGCATCCTGCGCCGCTTCCTCAACGTCATCCAGTCGACCTTGCGCACCAACTTCTTCAAGGGTGCCAAGGCCGGCCAGATCAAGCCCTATCTCTCCTTCAAGCTCGAT
>Ga0335082_10003216_pt1 | contig 17750 bp, 14 predicted proteins | sample Lox_Sample_41_FD_206718 | JGI IMG/M metagenome (GOLD analysis project Ga0335082, IMG submission 206718) | Soil microbial communities from Loxahatchee National Wildlife Refuge, Florida, United States - Lox_Sample_4.1 | ecosystem: Environmental > Terrestrial > Soil > Wetlands | place: USA... | reverse complement strand
GCGAAGCGCGGCGCGGGACCTGCGTCAGGTCGAGGTCGCGGTCGAAATCGAGGTCGGAATCGCGGTCGGGGTCGCGGTCGCGGTCGGGGTCGCGGTCGCGGTCGAGGTCGAGGTCGCGGTCGAGGTCGAGGTCGAGGTCGCGGTCGCGGTCGCGGTCGCGGTCGAGGTCGAGGTCGAGGTCGAGGTCGCGGTCGCGGTCGCGGTCGCGGTAGAGGTCGCGGTCGGGGTCGCGGTCGCGGTCGGAGTCGTGGTCGCGGTCGGAGTCGTGGTCGGAGTCGTGGTCGCGGTCGCGGTCGGACCTACAGCCGCACCCACCACACGGCCAGCCCCACCGCGAGCGCCAGCGCCGCGGCGAGCGTCCAGGAGAAGCGCCGCCGGCGACGCAGCACGAAGGGCTTGGTCACGCCGTCCGACCCGGCCTCGTCGAGCGCGCGGGTCTTCATGAGCGAGGCCGCGTCGATGCGGGTGAGCGCGTCCTTCTCGTCGGCGAAGCCGCGGTTCGCCATGAGCGCCACCAGCCGCGCCTGGGGGTGCATGCCGCGGAGCATCCTCGCCGCGCAGGCGTCGAGCGCGCGCGCCAGCGCCCCCGCGCTCCTCCAGCGCAGGCGCGGCCGCCGCTCCAGGCAGCGCTCGATGGCGCGGGCCACCCGCCGCGGGCACTCGGGCGAGATGGAGCGGATGCGCCGGAAGCCGCCGCGCCGGATGGCGTCGAACAGCTCCTCCGCGTCCTTGCCCCGGAACGGCTTCTCGCCGGTCACCAGCTCGTAGAGGGTGACGCCCAGCGCCCAGACGTCGGCGCGCGCGTCGGCCGGGTCGCCGTTCAGGACCTCCGGCGCCAGGTAGGAGGGGCTCCCCACCAGCATCCCCACCTTGGTGAGATCGGCCGCGGTCTGGTCCTTGGCGATCCCGAAGTCCATGAGCTTCACCTCGCCGTCCCGCGACAGCATGATGTTGGCCGGCTTGATGTCGCGGTGGAGCAGCTTGTTGAAGTGGACGTAGTCGAGCGCCTCCGCGACCCGCGCGCCCACGATGGCGGCGGCGTCGGGTGGGACGGTGCCGCCCTTGGCCAGCACCTTGTTGAGGTCGGCGCCGTCCACGAAGTCGGTGACGAGGTAGAGCGTGTCCTCTCGCTCGACGAGGTCGTGCACGGCGACGATGGCGGAGTGCCGGAGCTGCGCGTAGGCCCGCCCCTCGCGGCGGAACCGCTCCAGGAGCTCCTTGGAGCGGGCGAGCTTCGCGTCGAGCGCCTTCACCGCGACGGGCCGGTCGAGCCCCTCCTGGAACGCCTCGTAGACCACGCCCATGCCGCCGCGGCCGATCTCGCGGACGATCCGGCTCGTGCCGATCTTTCGCACCGTCGCCACGGCCCCCGAGCTTGCGACGGGGGCGCGGGGCGAGGCAAGCGCCCTCGGGCCTCCTTGAGGCGCCCCGGCCACCCCGCGGCCGCCGCCGGTGGCATGGACGGGAGGCGCCGCACGCGGGGCAGGTGTAGGCAAGGCTTGATTTCGTGGGTGCGCGATCTGCTACACTCCCCGCTCCAGCCCGGCCCCCCTGCAGGCGCGCACCGCGATCGTCGCGCAAGACCTTGCGCTTCCAGGGAATTCGGCCGCCCGCCCGTCTTTGCGCAGCGCACGCACGAAACGACCTGACGCGCACGACCTGCACGAGGAGAACCCGATGACGACAAGGCGCATGGTGACGATGGACGGGAACGAGGCCGTCGCGTCGGTCGCCCACCGCATCAACGAGGTGATCGCCATCTACCCGATCACCCCCTCGTCGAACATGGGCGAGTGGGCGGACGAGTGGTCCGCCAAGGGCCGCAAGAACGTCTGGGGCACCGTCCCGACCGTCTCGGAGATGCAGTCGGAGGGCGGCGCCTCCGGCGCGGTGCACGGCGCGCTGCAGGCGGGGGCGCTGACGACGACCTTCACGGCGTCGCAGGGCCTGCTGCTCATGATCCCCAACATGTACAAGATCGCCGGGGAGCTGACGTCGATGTGCATGCACGTGAGCGCGCGCACCGTCGCGACCCACGCGCTCTCCATCTTCGGCGACCACTCGGACGTGATGGCGGTGCGGCAGACCGGCTTCGGGCTGCTCGCCTCCGCGTCGGTGCAGGAGGCGCACGACTTCGCCGCCGTCGCGCAGCGCGCCGCGATGCTCTCGCGCGTGCCGTTCCTCCACTTCTTCGACGGGTTTCGCACCTCGCACGAGGTGGCGAAGATGGAGGAGCTGACCGACGACGACCTCCGGCAGATGATCCCGGACGAGCTGGTGGCCTCCCACCGCGGCCGCGCGCTCACGCCCGACCGGCCGAGCATCCGCGGCACCGCCCAGAACCCCGACGCCTTCTTCCAGGCGCGCGAGGCGTGCAACACCTTCTACGCCGCCGCCGCGGACCACGTGCAGGCGGCGATGGACCACTTCGGGAAGATCACCGGCCGCCGCTACAAGCTCTTCGAGTACGTCGGCCACCCCGAGGCGGAGCGGATCCTCGTCATCATGGGCTCCGGCGCCGAGACGGCGCAGGAGGCGGTCGAGTACCTCGTCGCCAGGGGCGAGAAGGTCGGCCTGGTGAAGGTGCGGCTCTACCGGCCCTTCGACCTGGGCCGGTTCATGGCGGCGCTGCCGCGGACCACGCACCACATCGCGGTGCTCGATCGCACCAAGGAGCCCGGCGCGCTGGGCGAGCCGCTCTACCAGGACGTGGTGACGGCGCTCCGCGAGGCGGAGCAGGCGCACATCGACCGGTTCCATCACCAGCTCACCGTGATCGGCGGCCGCTACGGGCTCTCCTCGAAGGAGTTCACGCCCGCCCAGGTGAAGGCGGTCTACGACGAGCTCGGCAAGCCGCGCCCCAGGCGGCACTTCACGGTGGGCATCAACGACGACGTCACCCACCTCTCGCTCAAGGTGGACCCGACCTTCGACACCGAGCCGGCCGACGTGGTGCGCGCGCTCTTCTTCGGCCTGGGGGCGGACGGCACCGTCGGCGCCAACAAGAACTCGATCAAGATCATCGGCGAGGACACGCCCAACTTCGCGCAGGGCTACTTCGTCTACGACTCGAAGAAGTCCGGCACCCTCACCGTCTCGCACCTGCGCTTCGGGCCCCGGCCCATCCACTCGGCCTACCTGGTGGCCAGGGCGAGCTTCGTCGCCTGTCACCAGTTCGGCTTCCTCGAGAAGTACGAGATGGTGGAGTCGGCGGTGCCCGGCGCGACCGTGCTCCTCAACTCCCCGTACGGCAAGGACCAGGTCTGGGAGAAGCTGCCCCGGGAGGTCCAGCAGCAGCTCCTCGACAAGAAGCTCAAGCTCTTCGTGATCGACGCCTACAAGGTGGCCAAGGAAACCGGCATGGGCGTGCGCATCAACACGATCATGCAGACCTGCTTCTTCGCCATCTCCGGCGTCCTGCCCCGCGCCGAGGCCATCGGCCACATCAAGAAGGCCATCGAGAAGACCTACGGCCGCAAGGGCGCCGAGGTCGTGAAGAAGAACTTCGAGGCGGTGGACACCACCCTCGCGCACCTCGAGGAGGTGAGCCTCGCCGGCAGGAAGGTGGGCGGCGCGCCGCGGCCGCCGCCCGTCGCCGAGATCGCGCCCGACTTCGTGAAGCGCGTCACCGCGCTCATGCTGGCGGGCAAGGGCGACCAGCTCCCGGTCTCGGCGTTCCCGGTGGACGGCACCTGGCCGACGGGCACGTCCCGGTGGGAGAAGCGGTCCATCGCGCTCGAGATCCCGGTCTGGGAGCAGCCCATCTGCATCCAGTGCAACAAGTGCGCGCTCATCTGCCCGCACGCGGCCATCCGGCCCAAGTACTTCGAGCCGGCGGCGCTCGCCGGCGCACCGGCGGGCTTCAAGACCATGGACTACAAGTCCGCGGACGTGAAGGGCGCCAAGTACGCCCTGCAGGTCGCGCCGGACGACTGCACGGGCTGCTCGCTCTGCGTGGAGATCTGCCCCGCCGAGTCCAAGACCGAGAAGGGCAAGAAGGCCATCAACATGGTCAACGCCCTCCCGCTCAAGGAGCCGGAGCGCCGGAACTGGGACTTCTTCCTCTCCATCCCGGATCCGGATCGCACCAAGGTGAAGCTCGACGTGAAGGGCACGCAGTTCCTGGAGCCCCTCTTCGAGTTCTCCGGCGCCTGCACCGGCTGCGGCGAGACCCCCTACATCAAGCTCCTCACCCAGCTCTACGGCGACCGCGCCATGATCGCGAACGCCACCGGCTGCTCCTCCATCTTCGGCGCGAACCTCCCCACCACGCCGTACACCGCCGACGCCCAGGGGTTGGGCCCGGCCTGGGCGAACTCGCTCTTCGAGGACAACGCCGAGTTCGGCTTCGGGATGCGCCTCGCCATCGACAAGCAGGCGGAGCACGCCCGCGAGATCCTCGGCACCATGGGCGCGGCGCTGGGCGACGCGTTCGTGAAGGAGATCCTCGGGGCGACCCAGACCGACGAGGCGGGGATCGCGAAGCAGCGCGTCCGCATCGCGGACCTCAAGCAGAAGCTGGCGGGGATGAAGACGCCCGAGGCGGCGTGGCTGTCGAAGATCGCCGACTACCTGGTCCGCAAGTCCGTCTGGATCGTGGGCGGCGACGGCTGGGCGTACGACATCGGCTACGGCGGCCTCGACCACGTGATCGCCCAGGGCCGGGACGTGAACATCCTGGTGCTCGACACCGAGGTGTACTCGAACACCGGCGGCCAGGCCTCCAAGGCGACGCCCATGGGCGCGGCCGCCAAGTTCGCGATGGCCGGCAAGACCATGCCCAAGAAGGATCTGGCCATGCTCGCCATGAGCTACGGCCACCCCTACGTGGCGCGCGTGGCCCTCGCCGCCAAGGACGCGCAGACGGTGAACGCGTTCAAGGAGGCGGACAGCTACACCGGGACCTCGGTGATCATCGCGTACGCGCACTGCATCGCGCACGGCTACGAGATGAGCGACGCCATCACGCAGCAGGAGCGCGCGGTGGACACCGGCTACTGGCCGCTCTTCCGCTACGACCCGCGGCGCGTCGCGGCCGGAGAGAGCCCGCTCAAGCTCGACAGCCCCGCCCCGAAGCTCGACCTCGCGCAGTTCGTCATGCACGAGACCCGCTTCCGCCAGGTGGAGCAGGCGAACCCCGAGGGCTTCAAGAAGATGCTGGAGCAGGCGCAGAAGGACGTGAAGGAGCGCTACGCGCTCTACGAGCAGCTCTCCAAGGCGATGAACCCGGCGGTGCTGCTCGGTCAGGGCACCGGCACGCCCAAGGCGCGCGCATAAGCGGCGTTCGCAGGAAGAGGGCCCGGTCCGTTCGGCGGGCCGGGCCCTCGTGCGTCCGGGCCACGCGTCGCCCCTGAACGGGGTACCGGCGCTGCACCGGCGCCGCACCGCGACGTGTAGGGCCAAGCCTGACCCGCCGGTGAGGGACGACCCGCCCGCCCTATCGGGAAGACGCCTATATTTTCGGTATCTTGGGCGGAACGGCCCCGGGGCTCACACTTGCACAGCGAGGGTTCGCCTCCTGCTGCGAGGCGGACCCGAATGGCGAACTGCCCCCTCCTCACCGGCTGCGCGCTCCACGCGAACATCTCCATGAAGGAGGCGCTCCGGGTCTGGCAGAGCTTCTACTGCGAGGGGTCCCATACCCGCTGCGAGCGCTACAAGCTCGCCTCCGCGGGCGCGGAGGTCCCGGTGCGGCTGCTGCCAAACGGCCGGCTCCTCAATCTCCCGGACGAGTGGAACGCGCCGCCGCCGCGCCGTGTCGCTTGAGCGCGGGAAGGGCAGTTCGCCGCGCCCGCGTGTCCCACGATCCGGCCCTACGCGGCGACGCGCCGTCCGCGGTACGAAGGGTGCGGGAGGGCGCCACGATGTCGTGCCGCTACGCCGAGCACTGTCCGATGTTCAAGACCATGTCGATGGCGGAGGCCTCGCGGGTCTGGCAGGGTCTTTACTGTGAGTCCACCGACGGCGCCGAGCGCTGCAAGCGGCTCCAGGCCTTCGCCTCGGGGACGACGCCGCCGGACGACATGCTGCCGAACGGCATGATCCTGTCGCAGCTCGTGCCCCTCTCGGCGTAGCGCCGCAGCGCTTCCCTTCCGGCCGGGGTGCCGGCCCGGGGTCGGGGTCGTGGGCCCCGAAGGTCCTCACCGCCGCCCCGCGGCGAGCGCGGCCCGGGCCGCGTGCCACCCGCACATCCCGTGGACACCGCCGCCGGGTGGCGTCGCGGCGGAGCAGAGGAAGAGGCCGGGCAGCGGCGTCGACCACGGCGCGAGCACCCGGGGCCGGGCGACGGTCTGCCGGAGCCCGCACGCGCCTGCTCCCACGTCGCCGCCGACGAGGTTCGGGTTCTCGCGGTCGAGGTCCACCGGGCCGCGCGCCGCGCGGGCGAGCACCAGGTCGCGGAACCCGGGGGCGAACCGCTCCACCTGCGCCTCGACGGCCGCCGTGGCGTCCCCGTCGAACCCGCTGGGCACGTGGCAGTAAGCCCAGGCCGTGTGCCGGCCCGGCGGCGCACGCGACGGATCGAAGAGCGACGGCTGCGCGAGGAGGACGAACGGCCGCGCCGGCGGCAGGCCGCGCCACGCCTCGTCGAGCGCGGCGGCGATCTCCTCCAGCGTCCCGCCGAGATGGACGGTGCCGGCCCGTGCGCACTCCGGCGCGCGCCAGGGGATGGCGCCCGCCAGCGCCCAGTCGAGCTTGAAGGCGCCCGGACCGTGGCGCCAGCGCTCGAGCCGCCGCCGGAACGCGGGCGGGAGGCGGGCCCCGGCCACCGCGAGCACGCCGCGCGGCGCCAGGTCGAGGAGCGTGGCGCGGGCGGGCGGCAGGTCGTCGAGCGAGCGCACCCAGCGCCCCAGCTCGACGTCGCCCCCGTGGTCGCGCAGCACCGCCGCCAGCGCGGCCGAGATCCGCCCCGCGCCGCCGCGCGGCACCGGCCAGCCGACCGCGTGGGCCGCCGCTCCGAGGAGGAGGCCGTACGCCGCGGTGGGCGAGCGCCCGAGCGGCGCCCCGGCGTGCCCGGCGATCCCGGCGAAGAGCGCCCGCGCCCGCGGCCCGCGGAACCGGGCGCCGGCCAGCGCCACGGCGGGGAGGACGCCGGAGGCGCCGAAGCGGGCGAGCAGGAGCGGGTGGCGCGGGAGGTGGACGACGGCCCCGAGCACGTCCTCGGCGAGGTCGTGGAAACGCTCCGCGAGCGGCGCGAGGAGGGCCGGCCACGCGCGCGCGTCGGCGGCGTCGAGGGTGGCGGCGGTCTCGCCGGGCGAGCGCGACAGGAGGGCCGCGGTTCCGTCGTCGAAGGGGTGCGCGAGCGCCGCGGGCGGCTCGACCCACTCGAGCCCGTGCGCGGCGAGCGGCAGCGTCCGCAGGAAGGGCGAGCCCACCGCCAGCGGGTGGACGGCGGAGCAGGGGTCGTGCAGGAAGCCGGGGAGGGTCAGCTCCGCCGTGCGGGCGCCGCCGCCGAGCTCCGCCGCGCCCTCCCGGACCAGCACCCGCCAGCCCTCCCGCGCGAGCGCCACCGCCGCGGCGAGCCCGTTCGGACCCGAGCCCACCACCACCGCGTCGAGGTCGGGCACGGGAGACGTCTAGGGCAGGGCCGCCTCCCGCGCCGCTCCGGGCGGGGCAGGTCGGCGCCCGCGGGCCCGACGGCGGGACCACGTCGTGGGTGGGCGGTGTAGACTCCGCCAGATCCTTTCCCCGTCCCGCGCGTTTCAGCTGCGGGACCCCGCGAGCGCCGGTGGCGGAAGAGAGCGACGAGAGGCTGATGCTGCGCTTCCAGGGCGGCGACGCGCGGGCCTTCGAGGTCCTCGTGCGACGCCACCGGACTCCCGTCTTCTCGTTCCTGGTCCGGCTCACCGGGGACCGCGCCCGCGCCGAGGACCTGTCCCAGGAGGCCTTCCTCAAGGTGGTGAAGGCGGCGGGGGGCTGGGAGGAGCGCGCGCGCTTCTCGACCTGGCTCTACACCATCGCGCGGAACCTCGCCGTGGACGAGGCGCGCCGGGCCGCGTTCCGCCGCACCGACCCCCTCGACGCGTCGGCGGCCGGCGACCCGCCGCGCGAGCGCGCCGCCTCGGAGGACCCGGCGCCGGATCGGGCGGCGGACGCCTCGCTGCTGCGGCCCAAGCTGGAGGCGGCCCTGGCGGCGCTCCCGGAGGAGCAGCGCGAGGTGTTCCTGCTCCGGGAGTACGCCGGCCTCCCCTTCAAGGAGATCGCGCAGGTGACGGGCACGCCCGAGAACACGGTGAAGAGCCGGATGCGCTACGCGCTCGAGGCGCTGCGGGCGCGGCTCGAGGCGATGGGGATCACGGCGGACGCGGCGGCGCCGGACGCCGCGAGGAGCGCGGTGCGATGACCCGGGACGCCTTCCAGGAGCGGCTCCTCGACCTCGCCTACGGCGAGATCTCCCGGCGCGAGGCCCGCTCCCTCGAGGCGCACCTCGCCGGGTGCGAGGCGTGCCGCGCCGAGCTGGAGCGGATCCGCGCCACGCGGCGCGCGATGGCGGCGCTCGCCCCCGAGCCGGCGCCCGAGCGCGGCGAGGCCGTGCTCCTCGCCGCGGCCCGCGAGGCGGCGCGCGGGAAGGTGCACCAGCGGCCGCCGCGGCTCATCCCGCCCTGGCTCTGGGCCGGGACGCTCGGCGCCCTCGGCGCCGCCGCGGTGGTGGTGGTGTCGCTCCGCGTGGCCGACGTGGGCCGCCGCCCGATGCCCGCGGACGCGCTGGTCGCGTCGAGCCAGCGGGAGGCGAGCGCGCCCGAGAGCGCCGCGCCGGCTCCCCCGGCGCCCGGGCCGTTCGCATCCGCGCCTCCGCGCGCCGACCAGGGCCGGCCTGCGGCGGAGGCGACTCCGCTCGCCGTGGGGCCCCGGCACCCGGCGGAGGTCCGCACCGAGAAGAAGGCCGTCGCCAGGGCCGAGGCGCCCCCCGCCGCCGGCGGCGCGATGGCGTTCGCGCCGCCGCCCGCGAGCGCCCCGCGCCTCGAGCCCGCCCAGCCGGGCGAGGCGGCCGCGCCCCCCGCCGGGGAGCAGGCAGGCGCGGCCTCCGACCGCTACGCGAAGGCGCCGGAGCGGAGCCGACCGATGCCCAGCCCGGCGGCGGTCGCGCCGGCGGCCCCGGCGGCCGCACCCGGCGCGGTGCTCGCCGACCGGCGAGCAGCATCGGCGTCTTCGGCCATGGCGAAGCGGGAGGAGTCCCCCCCGGACGACGATCCCGTGGCGCTGGTGGACCGGCTCGCAGCGCAGGGGCGGCTCACCACCGCGCCGGCGCAGGCCTGCCCCGGGGAGGGGGCCCGGCGCGTGGATCGGGACCCGCGGGGCCGCGTCGTGCGGCTGACGATCTCGCCGGGGACCGGCGACGCGCGCGAGGTCGAGGCGTTCTACGCCGCGGACGGCCGGCTCGCTGCCGTTCGCACGACGCGTCCCGGGGGCCGCTCGCTCGCCCGGTTGGAGGCGGCGGACCTCGCCCCGGGCCGCGCTCCGCACGCGCTGCCCCTCGACTCACGGGAGATCGAGGCGGGCGCGGCGCCGCGCTGCCCCTAGCCACCTCTGGTGGCCGAAAGTCGGCGAAGCGCCCCCCGACCGATCCACTCCACGCTATGCTCCCGGCATGCGCGTGCTCTACGGGGTCGCCGGGGAGGGGATGGGGCACGCGACCCGCTCGCGGGTCGTGATCGAGGCGCTCGTCGCGCGCGGGCACGAGGTGCAGGTGGTCGTCTCCGGCCGCGCGCACGACTACCTCAAGGCGCGCGAGGGCGAGCGGCTCGGCGTGAACCGGATCTGGGGGCTCTCCATCGTCTACCGGGACAACGCGGTGAAGAACGTCCGCACCGCGCTCCAGAACCTCCTGGGGGCCGTGGGCGGCGGCTGGCCGCGCAACATCCGCGCCTACTTCGGCCTGGGGGAGGACTTCCGGCCCGACGTGGTGATGTCCGATTTCGAGAGCTGGAGCCACCTCTACGGCCGGGTGCACGGCGTGCCGGTGATCTCGCTCGACAACATCCAGATCGTGAACCGGTGCGACCACCCGCCGGAGATCCTGGCGGGGAAGCGGTCGCAGTACCTCGTCGCCAAGGCGGTGGTGAAGGCGAAGCTGCCGGGCTGCTTCCACTACCTCATCGGCACGTTCTTCCGCCCCCGGGTGTCGAAGCCGCGGACGACGCTCCACCCGCCGGTCCTCCGCCCCGAGGTCCTGGCGGCGCGCCCCGATCCCGGCGAGCACCTCCTCGTCTACCAGACCTCCACCTCGAACCCGCGCCTCGCCGAGATCCTGAAGGGCTGCGGCCGTGAGTGCCGCGTGTACGGGCTGCGCCGCGACCTCACCGCCGACGTGCGCGACGACAACCTGCTCTGGAGGCCCTTCGACGAGGTCCGCTTCGTCGAGGACCTGCGCACCGCGCGCGGCGTGGTGTCGGGCGGCGGCTTCACGCTCATGAGCGAGGCGGTCTACCTGCGGCGCCCCATGCTGTCGGTCCCGGTGAAGAAGCAGTTCGAGCAGATCCTGAACGCGCGTTATCTGGAGACGGTCGGCTACGGCCTCGCCTCCGACGAGATCACACGCGAGCGGCTCGGGGAGTTCGTGGAGCGCCTCCCCGAGTTCGAGCGAAACCTGGCAGGCTACCGGCAGGACGGGAACCGCGAGATGCTCGCCAAGCTCGACGAGGTGCTTTCCGCGGCCGCGGGCCGCCAGCGCGCCGCGGTGGCGCAGGGGCGGGTGTCATGAGCGCAGCGGGCGGGACGGGCGTCTGGGGCACCCGCTACCTCGATCACCTCACCCGCCTGCTCGGGGAGCCGGTGGACCGCGCGGCCTTCGAGCAGGATCCCGCGGCGCCGGCCATCGAGGTCCTCACCTTCTCCGCGCCGGAGGGGTGCCTCACCTTCTGCACGCTGGGGCTCGCCCACCACCGGGCCGAGGTCTCCGGGTTCTGCGAGATCCTGCTGCCGCTCGCGGCCGGCTGGGACGACGGGCCGGCGCTGCTCGCCAACGTGTCCTTCTTCGCGGTGCAGTCGCGCCTGGCGCTCGGCTGGGGCGTCGCGGTGGGCGGGCTGGCGGAGGCGGTCCCGGAGTTCGCCCGGGCGTTCGCCAAGGACGCGCTCTACCTCGGCGAGCCGTTCTGGCTCGCGCCCGAGGCGCGGAGGGTGGCGGGGCCGGCGGGCGCCGAGGGGCGGCTCCTCAGCGCGTGGCCGATCTCGGCGACCGAGTACGAGTTCTTCCGCGCGCACGGGGCCGAGCGGTTCGAGGAGCGGTTCGCGGCGAGCCACCTCGATCCGTTCGACCCGCGGCGGCCGTCGTTCGACGTCGCGTCGTGAAGCTCCGCATCCTCTCCATCGGCAAGGACCGCTCCGGCCTCTACCAGCCGGGCATCGAGGAGTACGCCGGGCGCATCTCGCGGATCCTGAAGCTCGAGCTGGTGGAGCTGCCCGAGGCGCGGCGGCACGCGGGGACCCCCCGGGCCCGCGAGGAGGAGGGGGAGACCCTCCTCGCGAAGCTCGACCCCCGCGAGCGCGTGGTGGCGCTCGACGAGCGCGGCGACGCGCCGGACAGCCTCGCCTTCTCGAGGCGGGTGGGGGGGTGGCTGCAGGGCGGCCGGGACGTGTCGCTCGTCGTCGGCGGCTCCGACGGCCTCGCGCCCGCCGTCCTCGCCCGCGCCGACGAGCGGCTCGCGCTCTCGCGCCTGACGCTCGCCCACCGCCTCGCCCGGCTCGTGCTCCTCGAGCAGCTCTACCGCGCCCTCACCATCCTGCGGGGCGAGCCTTACCACAAGTGAAATGGCTCCCGGCGCGGCGGGCGCCGTCGGGGGTGACACGCCGCCTGCCCGGGAGACGGCACGATCGTTTCTTGTGGCGCCGGGTGCGGTTCTCTGACATCACGGCTTGCGCGACCGGCCTTACTCCGAGAGGTTCCGCGTGGCCAAGCCCAAGCCCGTTCTCCTCGTCGTCCTCGATGGTTGGGGCCTGCGCGCCGAGCGCGAGGCCAACGCCATCGCGCTCGCCGGGACGCCGAGCATGGATGCGCTCGTCCGCGAGTTCCCGTCGACCGCCCTGGAGACGAGCGGTCTCGCGGTCGGCCTCCCCGAGGGGCAGATGGGCAACTCCGAGGTGGGGCACACGAACCTCGGAGCCGGGCGAATCGTCTACCAGGATCTCGTCCGCATCAACCGGGCCGTCGAGGACGGCTCGTTCTTCCGGAACGACGCGCTGCTCCTGGCCTGTCGCAAGGCCAAGGCCGCGGGCGGCGCGCTCCACCTGATGGGGCTCCTGTCCGACGGCGGCGTCCACAGCCACGTCGAGCACCTCCACGCGCTCCTCGACCTCGCCCGGCGCGAGGGGGTGGCGCGCGCGTACGTCCACGCCTTCATGGACGGCCGGGACACGCCGCCCCAGAGCGGCGCCGGGTACATGCGCGAGCTGGAGAGGCGGCTGCGGGACGCCGGCTACGGGCGGGTCGCGGTGGTGTCGGGGCGCTACTACGCCATGGACCGCGACAAGCGGTGGGACCGCGTCGCGCTCGCCTGGGCCGCGATGGTGAAGGGCGACGGTCACCGCGCCGCGAGCGGCGTCGCCGCCATGGAGGCCTCGTACGCGCGCGGCGACTACGACGAGTTCGTGAAGCCCACCGTGATCGTGGACGGCGACGGCAAGCCGGTGGGGCCGGTCCGGGACGGCGACGTGATCCTGTTCTTCAACTTCCGCGCGGACCGGGCCCGCGAGATCACCCGCGCCTTCACCGATCCCGCCTTCCAGGAGTTCGAGCGGGGGACGGTGCCGCGCCTCTCCGCCTACGTCTGCCTGACGGAGTACGACAAGACGTTCCAGCTGCCCGTGGCGTTCGCGCCGCAGGACCTCACCGAGATCTTCCCCGAGATCGTGGCGCGCGCCGGGCTGAAGCAGCTCCGCTGCGCCGAGACGGAGAAGTACGCCCACGTCACCTTCTTCTTCAACGGAGGGCGCGAGACCGTGTTCCCGGGCGAGGACCGGATCCTGGTGCCGAGCCCGCGCGACGTGAAGACCTACGATCTCAAGCCGGCGATGAGCGCGCGGGAGGTGACCGACAAGCTCGTCGCCGCCGTCGGCACCGGCCAGTACGGGTTCGTCCTCGTCAACTACGCGAACCCGGACATGGTCGGCCACACCGGCATCCTCGACGCCGCGATCCAGGCGGTGAAGGTGGTGGACGAGTGCGTGGGGCGCCTGTGGCAGGCGGCGCGCAAGCAGGGGATGGCGATGCTCGTCACCGCCGACCACGGCAACTGCGAGATGATGACCGACCCGGTGACCGGCCAGCCGCACACCGCGCACACGCTCCTCCCCGTCCCGTTCATCCTCGCCGACCCGGACTTCAGGGGCGCCAAGCTGCGGGCGAAGGGGATCCTCGCGGACGTGGCGCCGACGGCCCTCCAGGTCATGGGCCTCCCGCAGCCCAAGGAGATGAAGGGGCTCGGGCTCGTGGTGCGGTGAGGGGGGGTCCGGTGGGCTCGGGGCCGGCCGTACGACGATCGCTCCGGTCCGCGGCTCGCGCGCTCGCGTCCGCCCTGCTCGACCTCGTCTACCCGCCGCGATGCGCCGCCTGCGGCGAGGCCGGGGCCGAGCCGTTCTGCGCGATCTGCGCCGAAGCGATCGAGGAGGTGCCGCGGGGCTGTCCGCGCTGCGGAGTCCCCGGGCTGCCCGAGGTCTGCGGCGCGTGCCTCGCCGCGCCGCCGGCCTTCGACGCCGTCCGCGCGGGGGGATTGCTGGGCGGACCGCTCGCCGACGCCGTCCACGCGCTCAAGTACCGCCAGCGCCCGGCGCTGGCGCGCCCGCTGGGCCGCTGGCTGGCGCACCGGATCGCGCTGCCGGCCGGCGCGGCGGTGGTCGCCGTGCCGCTCGCGCCCGGGCGGCGCCGCACGCGCGGGTACGATCAGGCCGCGCTCCTCGCCGACCACCTCGCCCGGGCCGCGGGCGCGCCCAGGCTCCGGGCCGTCCTCCGCCGCGTGAGGGAGACCGCGCCGCAGGTGGGACGCTCGCGGGCCGGGCGGGCCGTGAACGTCCGCGGCGCCTTCGCGGCGTCGCGGAGGGCGGCGGGGCGCGACCTGGTCCTGCTCGACGACGTCGTCACCACGGGCGCCACCGCCGACGCCGCGGCCGAGGCCCTCCGCCGCGCGGGGGCGCGGAGCGTGGTGGTCGTGGCGCTGGCGCGGGCGGAGTGAGGCCCCCAGGCCCTCAGGACGCGGGTTTCGCCTTGACCCGCTGCAGCCGCTCCAGCGCCGCGCGGCAATACTCCGCGCTCGGCGAACGAGGCGCGGTCTTGATCACGTACTGGTGGATGTTGGCCGCCACGCCCGCCTGGCCCGCCTTGCCCGCGGCGTCGGCCACCGACACGAGCCCCTTGAGGCAGCGGAGCGGGTCGGTTCCCGCCGCACCGAACTGGACGTAGCACCAGGCGGCGTCCGCGAAGCTCGCCTGCGCGACCAGGGCGCGGGCGAGCCCCTGCCAGCCGGCGTCCTCCAGCGCGAGCCCCTTCCGGTGCTCGCGGAGGGCCCCGAACACCTCGCACGCGATCTTGCCGTTCCCGCCCTCGACGGCGCGCGCGATGGCCCTCGCCCCGCATGCCAGCGCCTCGCCGATCCGCTGGGCGCGGAGGTACAGCGCGGTGAGCTGGCTGGACACGGTCGCCTCCCCGGGAGCCTGCACCTCGAGCGCCTCGGCGTCGGCGAGAGCGCCCTGGAGGTCGGTCGCGGCCCGGGCGGCGATTCCCGCGAGGGCCCGCCGGAGATCCACCGCCGAAGGCGCCGGCCGCGCCTGCGCCGGGGCCGCGGAGGGCGCGGCGAGCGTCTCGACGGCAGCATGCGCCGATGCCGCGGCCGTCACCGCGTCGGCGCCGAGCGCCTCGACGTCCATCGCGAACGCGCCCGTGAGGCGCGACACGAACACCGGGACCGAGGACCAGCACACGACGAGCCCCACGCCCATCACCACGGCGGCGACCTGCGGGCTCGCGCGCGACAGCACGGCTCCGAGGAGCACGAGGGGCGGCACCTCCAGGATCAGCAGGAGGATCGGCGTGCCCAGCAGGGCGGCGACGAACAGGGGGAGGTCTCCGCGGCGAGCCCCGAGCCACTGCCACGGTTCGGGCGTGAAGCACGCCGCCAGCGTGGACGCGCGAGCCGCGATGACGTGCGCCGCGACGGATGCGACGATCGCGACGGCGGCGAGCAGCACGAGAGCCCCGCCCAGCCAGAGCCCTCGCTCCGGGAGCGGCGTCGAGGCGTTCGCGTGGAGCGCGGGCATCGCGTTCCCGGCGAGCCACCCGCCGGTGATCGCGACGGGGAACTCCCACAGGCCGTTGAGGACGGCGTACCGCAGGACGAACCCCCTCACCGCTCCCGGCGGCGTGGGGGAGGTCACCCCGGCCTCGAGGTCGCCTTCCTTCGCGGCGAGCGTGAGCCGCCCCACCAGCGGTGACATGGCGACGGTGCTCAGGAACAGCGTCAGCGCGAGGGGGAGGCGCAGCAGCTGGAACACGACGCCGGTCGCGGCCGCGATCACGGCGAGCAGCGCGGCCGCCGACACCACCCTGCGCGCGCCGGCGGGGGTGAGGAAGTGGAGGACCGTCCGTCCGGCGAGTCCTCCGAAGCGCGTCCCCTCGTCCCTCATGAAAGGCCTCCCGGACGTCCCAGCGGCATCGGCCCCGCCGGTGGCGAGACGAGCCGTCGGGAGAGGCTAGACCGGGCGTCCGAGGGCGGTCAAATTCACATGGGATACAGTGCAGCGGCATGGCATCGACACGACCGGATGGCGCAGCCCCTCTTCCCCAGCCAGCGCGGCCGCTGCGGATCGCGATGGTCATCGACGCCTGGGACGAGGCCAACAACGGGGCGGTCGTCTCCACGCGGCGCTTCTCGGACCTGCTGCGGAGCCGCGGTCACGTCGTCGAGGTGCTCGCCACCGGCGAGCCGGCCCCGGGCAAGGTGCCTCTCCCGACCTTCTTCGTCCCGACGCCGGGCCGGATCATGCAGAAGATGCGGCTCCCGTTCGCGTGGCCCGACCGGCGCATCCTCGAGGACACGCTCCGGCGCCAGGACGTGGTCCACGTGCAGTTCCCGTTCTACCTCGGGATCCGGGCCATCACGCTGGCCCGCCAGGCGAGGGTGCCGGTGGTCTCCACGTTCCACGTCCAGGCCGAGCACCTCCTGCACAACGTGAACGTCCACAACCGGACGCTGGTGGACTGGACCTACCGGTTCTTCCTGCGGACCACCTACAACCGCTGCGATCACGTCCTGTGCCCCAGCGAGTTCGCCCGCCGGGAGCTGCAGCGCCACGGCCTGCGCGTGCCATCGACGGTCCTCTCGAACGGCGTGCCTCCCGAATACCGCCCGCTGCCGAGGGAGGCGTGCCCCCGGTTCGGCGGGAAGTTCACCATCCTCTCGGTGGGGCGCCTGGCCCGCGAGAAGCACCACGACCTCCTCATCGAGGCGGTGCGCCGGTCGCGCCACGAGGCGCGCATCCAGCTCGTCATCCTGGGGGACGGCCCGCAGCGCGCCCGCCTCGAGGCGCAGGGGCGCACGCTGACCAACGAGCCCGTCTTCCGCTGGCTGAAGCCGGCCGAGCTCATCCCCTACTACGGCGGCGCCGACCTGTGCGTGCACGCCGCCGACGTCGAGGTGGAGTGCATGTCGGTCCTGGAGGCCATGGCCTGCGGACTGCCGTGCCTCATCGCCCGCGCGCCGCTCAGCGCCGCCTCGCAGTTCGCCCTCTCCGACGACTTCCTGTTCGAGTCCGGCTCTCGCGAGGACCTCACCCGCAAGATCGACGCGTTCGTCGAGACGCCGGAGGCGCTGGCGCGGGCACGCGCCGGGTACCGCGAGGCGTCCCAGCGCTACCGGGTGGAGGCCTCCGTGGAGAAGCTGATCGAGGTCTACCAGGGGGTCATCGAGGCCGCCCGGGCCTGATCCCGCCGCGCGCGCTCTCGCGCCGGGGGCGGCCGCAGGCGTCCTCACCCTTCCGGGCGGATCCGGCTCGCGCGTCCCTGCGGCCCCGGCGTGACGGGCGACCGGCGACGAGCCGCAAGCCCCCCACGGGCCCTTTGACACTCCCGAGGACGGCGCTGCAAGCTCACGCCCCTCGTTGTCGGTCGATCGATTCACTTCTTGCACGCGAGGTGAAACGTATGAGAACCGCGCTGACGATGGTGGTGCTGTCCTGTCTCGCATCGGTCCCGGTCCAGGCGAACGCCCTCCCCCGGGCCGTCCTCCCCAACCACACTCCGCGATTCGCGGCGCGTGGCGGCGACCTCGGCCCCGCGCGCCCGTCGCAGGAGATCACGGTGACCGTGTGGCTGCGCGCCCGCGACGCGGCGGGACTCGAGCAGCGGTCGCAGCAGCTCCAGGACCCGACCTCGGGCGCCGCTGCGTTCCTGAGCGGGGAGCAGTTCCAGGCAGCGCACGCGCCCGCCGACGCGGCCGTGGCCACCGTGAGCCGGTTCCTGCAGGCGAGCGGGCTGGCCGTCACGAGCGTCGGCCCGCACAACCTCTTCGTCACCGCCCGCGGCACCGTCGCCGCCGCGCAGGCCGCCTTCGGTGTCGGGATCCACGACTTCCTGGTGAACGGGCGTGTGCTCCGCTCGAACACCTCCGATCCCTCCCTCCCGCAGGCCGTCGCGGCCGTGGTGGCGGCGGTGGGCGGTCTGAGCGAGAAGGGAATGCGGCCGCACCACCTGCGGCCCTTCGATCCGGACGGCGCCGGGTTCGCCCCCGCCCCGCTCGCGAAGACCCCGCACGGCGCCTTCTTCTCAC